>Ga0181520_10009628_pt1 | contig 13270 bp, 13 predicted proteins | sample PEATcosm2014_Bin_29_FD_132451 | JGI IMG/M metagenome (GOLD analysis project Ga0181520, IMG submission 132451) | Peatland microbial communities from MTU Mesocosm Facility, Houghton, MI, USA - PEATcosm2014_Bin02_30_metaG | ecosystem: Environmental > Terrestrial > Soil > Wetlands > Peat | place...
GCGCGGAGGTCGGCACCGGCATCTTCTTTGCCGGCAAACGCCACGTAGCGATCCAGATCGTCCCGTCATATTTTGAGGATCAAATCATCACCACCAATCCGGAGCAGCTACTCGAAGAAAAAGAGTAGCTCTATCCTACCATGGAAGAAAATTCTCAATCAGAGATTTCCGCCGTAACCTGGATATTGGTCTTCGTTGTTTGTGTCATTTTTGATGTCTTGAGTTTGATACCTATTGTGGGCGACATAGAGGATATCCCAGCGGCAATCATCTTTATTCTCAATCTAGTCTTCGGAGTCGGGAGCGCTCTTTTGATCGTGCAGGGAATCGTCATGGTGCTTAAGGCCATCCCGGGCCTGCAAGAACTTCCGTTGTGGACCGCTGGGGCCATCGTCGCTTTGATTCTTGAAAAGATTCCGGCCGCAAAACCCGCCTTGCAGGTTGCCCAGGAAGCCGGAGCGGTCGAGGGAGGTGGTGCGGGCGAGATCGGCGAAGCTGGAGCTGCCGCCGAAGGCGTTGCGGCCGGTGCCGAAGAGGCGGGAGGGGCTGCGGCGCAAGCAGGGACGACCGTGGAGGGTGGCGCCGCTCAAGGAGGCATCCAAGGCGAAGGCGCTGCGGCTGGAGGAGCGCCGGAAGGCGCCGAAGCGGAACAGGCGCCGTCAGGCGAGAACCCCGAGGGTCTTGGCGAAGAGGGAGGAGACGCGATGAAGAATCTCCAGGAAAATCTTCTGGAGCCGGCATCAGAAGAAGAAGCGCCACCGGCACCAGGTCCCTACCAGGAGGACAAAGAAAGCGACGAGGATGAGGACGATGAGCTCCCTTTGGCGGCATAGACCAACACGGCATCGGGCGGGTATAACTGGCGTAAGAATATTTTTTGCGATTTTGGTATAATAAAAGCAATCACATGAAAAGGAGTTTCGTTTTGGAAAAGCTTATTCTGATGGGATTGCTCTCTTTGGGATTCTTCGCAGTAGCCACGCCATTTGTACACGCGCAAACATCGTCCGATCCCCAGTTCCTTGTGACATGGAAGGCCGTCGGAAGCTACGTTCCTCCCTCTTATGTCGGCAAAGCTCTTCCGTCGTATGGGTCCAACATCACCGCCTCATTTGAGTTGGTTTCCCAGGGAAAGATACTTAATATACAGAACGAGACCATTTATTGGTATCTTGATGATAACTTGATCGGCGGCGGAGAAGGTATCCAAAACATCACATTTCCTCCCGTTGGGGCAGCGCCAGACTCCCTTGAGCTAAAAATCCAATTGCCGGACTACGCAGGCGGTTACCTCACCCACACGATCGAGATTCCTTTCGTGACCCCGCAGGTGGTTCTCTATTCGCCATTCCCCGGCTCCAAGTTTTCGGCAAATCCCTTGACCATATCAGCCCTCCCTTATTTCTTCAACGTCTCATCAACGTCTAATCTTTCATACACGTGGGCAGTGAACGGACAGACGGGGGGTGGAGCTGAAAACCCTGAAGAAGCGCAGGTTACGCTTCCGGCGGGGACGCCGGCGGGAACCGGTATTGATGTTTCGGTCAAGGTTGAAAATCCCATCGGCTCGACCATTGCCACGGCGGACGAAAATTTGGTTTACGAAAATCAATTATGAGAACGCTTTTAAGTTTCACCATCTTTATAATATTGGCCGCGGGGATGGTGGGACAAGTTTCCACGGTCCACGCTGTCACGATCTCTGCCGTCATCCCCGGCTCTAACTCGAGCGCGGGGACTACGGGGACTGCCGGTCCCGGCGATTACATCGCTAATTTCTATCAGTTCGCATTGTTGATCGGCGGGGTTCTCGCTCTCGCGGTCGTGGTCTATGGCGGTATTCTTTATATGTCCTCGGTAGGGAATCCTTCAGGGCAAAGCGAGGCAAAGGCATGGCTCTTGGCTGCTTTATGGGGCATCCTGCTTCTTGCCGGAGCCTATCTCATCCTCAAGATCATCAACCCCCAGTTGGTGAACCTGACCCTGCCGAGTCTGCAAAGTACGGGGCCAACGGCGAACCAAGTGACGGTGCCGGGTTCAACAACCGCTGGAACAACATCTGGCGGGAGTAGTAATCCTAGCACTGGCAATGCTCCAGCCGCCTCGACATGCCAGGCAACTTCCAATGGTGGCAGCAGCGGGAGTTGCCAAAGCCTCCCTGATGGCACAGTCCAGAATTGCTGCAATACTAATGGTAGTGCGGTCTGCCAAACAAACGCATGCGCCGCCGCTACGCCTGCTTGCGGATCCACTGACTCACAAGGAAACTCGCAAAATGGATATTGCTCGTCCGGTTATTGCTATTCTTATATAGGATTTAGTCAAAAGACTATTTGGAACTGCAAAACTACTGTTTTATAAACACATGAAACGCTATATTTACATCATTATTGGAATAGTCGTCGCAGCGATCATCGCAATCATTATTTTGTTCTTTTTGAAAGGAGGTTCGGCGCTGTCCGGGCTTCTGCCGGCAAGCATCACTGGTTCTCTTCCCTCTGTTGGTACACAGGGCAGCAACGGCTCAGGAGGAACAACGGGGTTTGGTTCCTCGACAACAGGCGGAACGATCGGCTCAATTGGACAAAGCGGTCTCGTAAAAAGTTTCAACATTGTCTCGAATGGCCCGATTCTGGATTACTTTGTTGATACGCAGGGTAAAATTACTGCCATTCAACCATCGGGCGAAGTAATCACGGTCTCAGGAAACCAGTCCTCAACGATCAGCTCGAACCAGATCGGCGGAATCATATCCGCAAGTTTTTCTTATGACGGCAAAAAGATCTTGGTCAGTTTCGGCGACCCAAGCGACCCAGAAGCCGCCGTGTTTGATGTCACAAGCAGCACGTGGACAGCCCTTCCCCAGGGACTGTTCTCGCCGCAGTGGTCCCCCTCAAACTATCAAATAGCATTCCTTAATGAGTACGGCTCCGGGGTCGCGGTGTTAGACACCATAGATGCGACGAATCCCAATAAGCCCGGCGTGACGGCACTGCTCTCTCTGAACGCTACCGACCTTTCGTTGCAGTGGATCTCCAAAAACCAGTTTGTCCTGTCCGATAAGCCGAGCGTACAAACAACGGGATCGTCGTGGCTTTATAACAGCCAATCGAAAACATTGGTGCCAATCGAGTATGAGATGCTTGGCCCTGAGAGTGTTTGGGATGAATCGGCAACAACAACCCTTGGGTTGGCCTATTTTGAAACTTCGAACAGTCAAAGATTAAAGCTCCAACTGGTAGATGCCAGCGGGAACGACGTTCACGATCTAAGCTTCCTCACGCTGCCGACAAAGTGTCTTTTCAATGACCAAACGTCAACGGTCGCCCTCGCCACCACCACGTCGGCCCTCGCCACAACAACCGCCAGCTCTTCACCTGCGGTAGCAGCATCAACAGTCACCTCTACCCCATTCCTTTACTGCGGGGTGCCCTCCGACCCGAACCAACTTTCTTCCGCCCAGCTTCCTGACGATTATAACGATGGCGCGCTGTTTACTTCCGACGAAATAATAAAGCTTAATGCGGACACCGGAGCTCTCAGCACGCTTTGGAATGATTCGACGCAAAACGTCGATGCCACCGATCTGAAATTCTTCAACAATTCGTTGTTCCTGATCAACCGCTACGATCAAAAACTTTATTCGCTGACATTCGCGCAATAAAAAACACCACGGGATAACTATCCCGTGGTGTTTTTTATTCGCCGATCGGCATCACGATAACATATCGTTCCTTGCCTTCTCCTGAACTTTCAGTTTTCACGTCTGGGTGAATAGCGAGCTCAACGTGCACGATCCTCCGCTCGTAGGAATTCATCGCGGGAAGAGAAACTTTTTGCTTGGTGCTTGACGCTTTCTTTGCCGCGGCCTTTGCAAGCGCAGCGATCAAAACCTCCCGCTCATGGCGATAATTATTGATATCAATAAAAATGCTCTCTTGCTGCTGTTTCTTCGCTACCATCTGTAAAAGATGGTTCATCGCCTCCACTATCGCCGGTAGGTTTTCTTTGAGCAAAGCCTGGTCTTCGTAAATAAATATAAGGCCCTTTTTCTCCTCTGGTTTTATCTCGACGCGGTAGTCCTTGAAGCCGATGAGATTTAATATTGTTTTAATAAATGTCTCAACGTTGTCCATGGCGATAACTATTCCACACTCTCGCGCTAAAATCAAGCGCTCCCTTATTTTTGGGCTGAATCGCGCGGATAATAAAGACTGGAAAAGGCAGAGCTATTCGTTAAGCGCCGTATTTTTTCTGCAGGTGCTGGTTGATAAAATATTGTTGAACCACTGAAAAAAGCGATGAGATCAGCCAATAGAGACCTATCGCTGAGGGCAGATTGTAGAAAATAAGGATGGTGATAAGAGGAGCGACGAACGCCATCTGGCGGGCTATTTTCTCGGCAGCGGAAGGCGTACTGCCGGCAGGCGCGCGATATATGGCAAGGCGCGCCTGGAAATATTGGGCGAGCGCCGCCAATAGAATAAGGATTATATTGGGTTTTGTCAGGTTGACAAGGCCAAGGAAAAGCCCGTTGATGGTCTGTGGTTGGGGGATGAAGGAATAGAGGTTGCTGAATTGCGCGACGCCGAACCCCGAGCGCACCACCCAATAGAAAGCGAGCATGATCGGGATCTGAATGACAAGAAGGATAATGCTGGAAAATGGATTGACCCCGTGCTCTTTGTAAAGCTCCATGAGCGCCTGCGACTGTTTCTGCATGTCGTCCTTGTGCATCTCCTGGATCTTTTTCACCTTCGGCTGGATGCGCTGCATCATCATCTGTTGCTTCGCGCCGGTATGAAAAAGCGGATAGAGAATAAAACGGATGAGGAGGGTTGTTAAAATAATTGCGATACCAAGATCGTGCCACGCAAAATTCTCATAAAAAAAGATCAGAATATTGAAGATCGGGCGATAAAATATCTGTTGGTAGAGATAGACCATGGTTTTGTTAAATTATAAACGGATGGTTGCTGCTGCCTTGGTGAGCGCCCGACGAAACTCTTGCTTTGTGAGTTCGTTGACCTTGGGAAAAAAGATGATCAAGAAATCATTACCCGGCATAATAAGGTCGGCGGACACCATCTTTGCCTGGCGACGCCAAAAATTCCTTTTTACCGCACTTTTATGCACCGCCTTTCCCACAATAACTCCCACTCTCCTTTTTTGAAGATTATTCCTCTTTGCCCGAAGCGAGAAATAGGGAGTTCGCGCGAACTTAAACATTCGCGACTCAAACTCCTTTTTTGGTAAACGATTGGGGATTTGGGACATAAAAGCCCTGCCGACAATTAAACGGCGAGCTTCTTTCTGCCTTTTGCTCTCCGACGAGCAAGCACGCGCCGTCCAGTAGGAGTCGCTTGGCGGGTAAGGAATCCGTGCGTCCGCGCACGTTTCTTTTTCTTCGGATTATACGTTGTCGACATGCCTTAGATGGTATCATATACATCACCAAAAGCAAATTTTATGAGTTGTTCACAGGTAATCCCCAAAGATGAAATATTTGCCTCTTTGACTTGTTGGGTGTAAGAGTTAATAATGAATTCACAAACGCAGCGTGGTTCGGTCCCGAATAAATTTTATGAGATTTTAATCAATGGATCTTGAACAAATGTGGCAGTCAACGCTGGGGGAGATGGAGATTCAGCTTTCGCGTGCAAATTTTGCCACCTGGCTTAAAAACAGCCATCTCGTGGATAAAAAAGATGACACTCTCGTCGTTGCCCTTCCCAATAACTTCACAAAGGTTTGGGTCGAGGATAAGTATCAGAAAAATATTCTTGGCATCATAAGGGGTTTGGATGGTTCGGTAAAAAAACTTGAATTCGTCGTCCACAACAAGGCGACCGAGCCATTGAAGGCCGCTGCGGCGCCAAAAGAGGCGCCGAAGGCCGACCTTATTGACCTGGATTTCAAAACGGATCCTGAGACAGGCCTCAATCCTAAATACACCCTCTCCTCATTTGTCGTCGGGCCTTCAAATGAATTGGCGTATGCCGCCGCGACTGCCATTACTGAGGAAATTGGGAAGAAATATAATCCTTTCTTTGTTTATGGCGGCGTCGGCTTGGGAAAAACCCATCTTATCCAGGGCATCGGCAACGAGATCGTCGCAAAGTACCACAAAAAAGTCCGTCCTAAATATGTTTCTTCTGAACAATTTACCCGTGACATTGTTTGGGGCATCCGCAACGGGCGCATAGAGGATATAAAAAAGAAATATCGCGATGTTGATGTGCTCATTATCGACGACATCCAGTTTATTGGTGGCAAAGACAAGACCGAAGAGGAATTCTTCCACACATTTAACGCACTTTATGAGAACAACAAGCAGATTATCATCTCGTCCGACCGGCCGCCACAATCCCTGCCAACCCTCGAGGAACGCCTCCGTTCGCGTTTTGAGGGTGGCTTGATAGCCGATGTGGCGTATCCCGAATTTGAGATGCGCGTAGCGATCATTAAGAGCAAACTCCAGGATATGAATAAACAATTAAGCGATCCTGTTATCAACCTTCTTGCTAAAAAACTAAGAAAGAATATTCGCGAACTCGAGGGGGTGTTGAAAAAGATCATTTTTTATCAAGAGCGCAAACAAACCGAGATAACCGAGAAAATCGCCGAGGAAATCATAGAGAAAGCGACCCAAAATCTCACCAAGAAGGTGAATGATGCCCAAATTCTCAACGCCGTCGCCGAATTTTTCAACATCACCATCGACGATCTTCTTAGCCACAACCGAAGGAAGGAGGTTGTTCAGCCGCGGCAGATCGCCATCTATCTTCTTCGGGATATCTCGGATCTTTCCTATCCGTATATTGGTGAAAAGCTGGGGAGAGATCACACCACCGCCATCCATTCCTACGAAAAGATCAACCATGAAATAAACAGAAATCCAGGACTTAACCAGAAGATATTAATGATCAAGGACATAATTTACAAGAGTTAATACCGTGTTTTTCCACAAGACGAACCGATTATAAAGTAGGTGAAAGCTGAATTCTTAATGAATTATCCCCAGAAAAGCGATTCCTAATAGTAATATCAACAATAAGTATTTATATATAAAATATAATTAAGACTATGAAATTCATCGCACTCCGTTCAAATATCAAAGAAGCTATTTCTCTTATTGAAAAGGCGGTTGGAGAAAACAGCAACCTCCCTATTTTAAAAAATATCCTTATTGAAGCGAAGGATGGTGCGATAGTGTTCAGTGCCACCAACTTGGAAATTGCCATCAGCCACAAGGTGATGGGAAAGGTGATCGAGGAAGGGAAGGTTTCCCCTCCATTAGCCCTCTTTTCCAACCTTATTGCCAATATTCCCACCGACCGCTTGAATTTTGAGACCAAAGAGAACGATCTTGAAATTGCAACCGACAATTATAGCGCCGTCATCCATGGATTATCACCAGAGGACTTTCCATTGACGCCGACCGTTAAAAATCAAAGCCGCTACCTGGAAATCAAAGGGGTTTTCCTTAAAGAAGCCATCCAACAAACCATTGTTGCCTCCCAATTTTCCGACATCCGCCCGGAGCTTAATACCATCCTTTTTGAATTTTCGCTTGAAAAACTTATCCTCGCCGCCACCGACGGGTTTCGTCTCGCTGAAAAATCAATTCCTTCAAGCGTCTTTACTTCGTCGCAAAAGGAGCCGTTCAAGATGTTGGTTCCCCTTAAGACCAGCGTGGAGATGTCTCGTATTGTGAAAGACGAGGATGTGGTGCGCATTTTTTGGGACGAAAACCAGATTCTCATAAAGACCGAAACCACCGAGCTGATCTCACGGCTCATTGAGGGCGCCTTCCCCGACTATTCATCTATTGTCCCGCACGAGTTCGATGCGGAGATCGTGGTCAACCACGAGGAGTTTGTCGGCGCCATTAAGCTTGCCGGTGTCTTTGGGCAAAAAAATAGCGAGATCAAAATAAAGATCCACTCGAACAAAAAAGCGATCGAGATAAGTTCTGCAGACCAATCGCTTGGCGAAAACAATCACATCCTTCCCGCAAAAATAAAAGGAGAGAGCGAGGAGGTGTTTTTCAACTGGAGATATCTTGGCGATTCGATGAAGGGGATAAGAACCGAGGATGTCTTTTTGGGTTTCCAAAACGAGGCCGGGCCGGCGCTCATCCGTTCTACCACTGATGGCTCGTATTTTTATATTCTCAAACCGATCTTGAAGTCCTAGGGGTTCACGTTTGCCGGCGTGCTCACCGACGATCCGTTGGCCGCCCACCAGTTTTGCACGCCCACTTCCCAGTCGTGAAACTGCGGATCCGAGGCCGGGTTTGTGGGCACAGGGCCCGTGGGATTGTTTTTATCAACATAGTAGAGGATTGTGTGCACTTGATTATTAATGAGATAGTCGCCGTCCAAGATTGGTTTCGTTTGTGTTGTGGGATTTGGTGGTGTGAAGGTTGTGTTGGGAACTTCCGGCAACGCCTGGGTCATGAACGCGCTCCACATCGGGACGGCGGCGAGAATACTCGATCCCGCTTTTTGCATCGGCGTATTGTCGTTGTTCCCCGCCCAGACGCCGACGACGAGTGATGGCGTGTACCCCATGGCCCACGCATCGCGGTAGTCGTTGGACGTTCCTGTTTTGAGCGCCACATCATAGCCCGGAAACACCGTGAGATTCTGGCTTGCTCCCATGAGCGGCGCCCTTGCGGCCGCGTCAGAGAGGATGTCGCTGACGAGCCGCACCGATTGTGCGTCAGCAACCTGCGACGACTGGTCCTGATATGACTCGAGTGTGGTGCCATTCGCGTCCTGTACCTGTAGGATCATGCTTTGGTTATGTTTCACACCATCGTCCGCAAGCACCGAATAGGCCTCCGTGAGATCGATAAGATGGACCGCACCACCGCCAAGCACCAGCGACAAGCCATAGTTCGACGGCTTGCCGAACGTGGTTATGCCGAAATTGGTCATGTTTTGGATCGCATTTTGCTCCCCAACGAGATAGAGCATTTTCACCGCCGGAATGTTCACCGACTGGGCGAGAGCGTCGCGGATGGAAAGCGGCCCCGCGAATGTCCCCTCGAAGTCTTGCGGGTGGAAGCAAGTTTTGTCTGTTGAGTTGAAGTCGGGGACCGCGGGGCAGGAACTGTCGGTGCTGAATTCGGTCGGAACGTCAAAAAGCACGGTGTCCGGAGTGTAGCCCATTTGAAAACCGGTCAAATATACGAAAGGTTTGAGGGATGATCCCGGTTGTCGCAGCCCCTGGATCGCCACGTCGAAATTCCCATCATTGCTGGTGTCGAAGTAATTCGCCGACCCTACAAGGGCGAGTATCTGGCCCGTGGTCGGGTCTTCAGCAACCAACGCTCCGTTATCCGAGTTGTACAGCTGATGGTCGCGCGCCACGCCCTCGGCGACGGCGGTCTCCGCTTGTTGTTGAAGGCTCCAATTGAGCGTCGTGATGACCTTCAGCCCGCCGCGGTCAACGATGTTCTCGCCATATTTTTGGACAAGGTAGTTCTCGACCGCAGTGACGAAGTGCGGGGCTCTTATGCCGTCGCCGGTCTCGGATTGCGGCTGGAAAATGATCTTATAATTAAGCGCGGCATTCAATTGAGCCTTGGTGATCTTCCCGGTGGCGTACATTTTTTGGAGCACGAGCCGTTGCCGCGTGAGGAGTTCGCTTACATTGCTTCCCCACGGGGAATAATATGTCGGTGCCTGGGGGAGTGCGGCGAGTACGGCGCTCTGGGCGATGTTAAGATTTTGCACCGGCACACCGAAATAATCCTCACTTGCCTCTTCGACGCCCGAGATGGTCGGTCCGTAAGGCGCCTCATTCAAATAAAGCCCAAGGATCTCGTCTTTTGAATAATATTCGTTCAATTTTACCGCGAGGATGAACTCTTTTATTTTTCGGGAGAACGTTTGGTCGAGGGTGAGGAATGCGGTTCTGGCGAGCTGCTGGGTGATTGTGGAGCCGCCTTCCGCGAGGGAGTGTGTGGTGATGTCAACATAGAGCGCGCGCAGAATTCCCTTTATGTCGAACGCCGGTTCGTTATAAAAATTTTGGTCCTCAATGGCGAGCGTCGCGTCCTTAAGCGACTGGGGAATCTGGTCGAAGGGAACCACCGTCCGCTTTTGGCCGCTATTGACGTCGTAAAGAAGGACGGTCCCCGTGCGATCGTATATCTTCGTGGATTGGCTTATTTGTTGGTTTGATATTTCCTGGATCGACGGGATGGTGGTTGAAAAATACAACACTGCGACGAACAGGATGATAAAAAGAGAGGCAACCACCACTCCCGTTATTTGCAGGAATTTGATGATCTGCTTTTTTCGCTTTGTTTCCAGGGCCATGTTCCATTATTTTACCTCCTCCGGGGCGTTTTTAATAGAATGGATTGTGCGATAAATAAAAAACACCGCCGAAGCGGTGTTTTTTGCGAACAAGCGGGTTTTACTATTCCTGTTCTTCCTCCCCGGTATCGACGGCGGGGCTATCATCAATTGACGACTCATCGTCATCATCTTCCTCGTCGGTATCTTTCTCTTCGTCGGTGTCATCATCAACTGCCGCATCGTCATCGTCGTCTTCGTCGCTCAACGCGCGGAAGGTGAGTTTTGTTTCTAATAGATCAGTTGCCATGATTGCTAGTATTTAACGACCTTTTGTTTTTTATTTTCAACCAGTATATTGTATCATCGCGCGCTGTCAACCCCTACCGTTGCTGTGGATAATTCAATAGCGCTCGCCCGAGCAAAAAATGGCGAGCGCAAGCGCGTCGCTCGCGTCGTCGATCACTTTTAGGTCTTTTTTGCCGAGAATGAGCCGCACCATTTTGAGCACCGCTTTTTTATCGGCAAAGCCGTACCCTGTCACCCCCAATTTCACTTCATTCGGAGTGTATTCTTTTATGTCGACGCGGCACTCCTTTGCGGCAAGGAGCACGACGCCGCGCGCCTGGGCGACCGCGATGGCCGTTTTTTGGTTCTTTGCGAAAAATATCTTTTCTATGGCCACGACGTCGGGTTTGTGTTTCTTGATAAGGCGGTCGATCTCGTTTTTCGTCTCTTCGAGTGCGGAGATGTCGTCTTTTGTTTTGATATTGAAAATCCCCGCGGCAACATATTTCGCCGTTCCGCGCTCCGAATCCACCACGCCATAGCCGATCCTTCTACTTCCCGGGTCAATACCAAGAGCTATCATAAGGCGATTAATATTTTTATAGCGCGCTTCATAGTGTTTGTTATGCCGTTAGTATATCGCCTTGCGTGGGCAAAAAAAAGCAGCTCGCAATCCGTGTTTTATTACGGACCGCGAGCCGCGAGCGAACAAGAGATATCTTTACTGTGCCACGACGGTCCTCCGGTAGCCGGTGGCTTTGGTGCCGCTGATGGTGATCAGAACGACCCGGCGACCTTGGTATTGGGTCGTGTCGATCTTGCCGAAGAAAATAGGCAGATCGTTGCAAAGCTGTTCGCTCTGCAGCGGGTTTATGTTTTTGACGGCCTTGAACCAGTCGTCGAGCTGATGCTTCGAGCCAAGCCTCCCGTTCCGGCCGGTTGCGTCGTGTTGATCGAGCCAGCGCTTGATGTTCTCAACGCGCTGCTTGATCTCCGTCACGCCGGGATTTTTTCCGAGAAATTCCGGAGTGATGGCCAGGTCGCCGAGAAGGGCTTTGTTCATCGCCCAATCCGGAAGACCTTGCGCCAGGTTCGGGAGGACGTTCACGACGGGCGAGGTACATACCCGCACGTTGTAGTCCACTTCCGACTGTCCGTTGAGACCAAAGGAGGAATCGATGTATTTTCTTTCGAAAATTCCGCCCGGTTCCGTCAGCCTTCTGTCGATGGTCCCGTTCATCACGGGGCCGATCCTGCTGTCGGTGTTGTTGATGATCTTCACGTCCACCTGCGGGACGTTCCCCACAAGGAATCCAACGGTTTGAGCGTGGGAGGTTGTCGCAAGGACAAATCCCAGGATAGCGATGACAAAGAGCGCGATGCGTTTCATTTCTCTCTCCGATCTTCAAGGGATTTTCCACCCCTCTGCGTATATGATTATACCATTAAAATGCCATATTTGTCAATGACCTTAAAAACCGGTTAAAACTTGCTTGAAGTGAATGGTTTGAAAGGGTACTATACAGAGACATGGCAGATTCACCGCAAAAAGACCTTCAGGAAAAGCTTAAAAAACTTCGGCACGAAGGGGAGGAGCGCGCCGCCCGGCGCCTGGCGGAGACGTTGGGGCTTTCCTACGTTGACCTTTCAAGGATTCCGGTCTCTCTTGACGCCGTGCGGGTGATCCCCGAGCAGGTTGCACGCGACGCGAAGATCGCTTCCATTGAAAGCAAGTCGAAAAAACTCGCCGTCGCCGCGGTCGATCCGGAACTTCCCGCCGCAAAAAAGGCGATCGCGGATCTTGTCGCGCAGAAATATGAGGTGAGGGTGGTGGTGGTCTCGTCATCGGGGATAGAGGCCGCGTGGCACTTTTATCAATTCATAAAACCGGACGTCGCGAACATCACCGGCAAGGTCAATATCACAAAAGATCGCCTGACGGATCTTCGCTCTCGTTTGACAACGATAGACGCCATCCACGACGAGCTTTCGAAATTGGACTTTAATAAGGCATCCCCGGTCGTCCTCATTGAGATAATTCTTGCGGGCGCCATGGGAGTGCGCACGTCGGATATTCATACCGAAGCCGGGGAAAAGGGAGCGAAGATCCGTTTCCGCATCGACGGCCTTCTCCGCGATATTTTCACCGACCTCCCGCTCCGCACCTATCAGGCATTCGTTTCACGCATCAAGTTGCTTTCCGAAATGAAGTTAAACGTCAAGAGCGAGGCGCAGGACGGTCGCTTCACGATCGGGTTGGGCGATAAGGAGATCGAGATGCGCGTTTCCATCATACCTGCGGAGTTCGGGGAGACGATCGTCATGAGAATTCTTGACCCATCAGCGACGATGGTCGGTTTGCCCGACCTTGGATTGCGTGAAGACAATCTCGCGCTCGTAAAAAAACAGCTCGACCGCCCGAACGGACTGATATTGAACACCGGCCCCACGGGTTCCGGAAAGACCACCACGCTTTATGCGTTTTTGCGCACCATGAACGACCCGACGGTCAAGATCATCACCCTCGAGGATCCTATCGAATATCGCATTGACGGCGTCGAGCAGACGCAGGTGAATGACGATGCGGGATACAGCTTTGCGAACGGCCTACGGGCCATCGTGCGGCAAGACCCCGACGTTATTTTGGTCGGCGAGGTGCGCGACCTGGA
>Ga0181520_10009629_pt1 | contig 13268 bp, 16 predicted proteins | sample PEATcosm2014_Bin_29_FD_132451 | JGI IMG/M metagenome (GOLD analysis project Ga0181520, IMG submission 132451) | Peatland microbial communities from MTU Mesocosm Facility, Houghton, MI, USA - PEATcosm2014_Bin02_30_metaG | ecosystem: Environmental > Terrestrial > Soil > Wetlands > Peat | place...
GCCCGGGCCCCAGCGCCAGCGGCAATAATCCTCGAGCGTGCCGAAGCCGTAGCCGCGTCGCTTCAGCTCCTCGATTAGGGATTTGAGGACATCGCGCGTCGTCGGGTGCGTATCGTGCATGAGGACGATGCCGCCCGAGAGGCCGTCGGCGCTCTTCAGGACGCGCTTGACTTCGCGATCCATCTTCTCGGTATACGAGGGGTCCCCCGGGTGGTAGCGCGCCGTGGAGGCTTTGTACCACTCGCCCGTCGCCCAGTCGAAGCCGTCGCTCGAGTCCCATCCGATCGTCCATAGCATGACGATGCCGCGATTCGAGAGTGCCGAGCACACTTTCTGCCGCTGCTCGTCGGTATTGGCGTCTCCGTACCACGGCGACCCGAAGGGCGGACGGATGAGATGGATGCGGGGAGTCTTGTCCCCGAGAACTTCGGTCAGCTGACGCTCCAGCGTGCTCAGCTGGAAATCGATCTGCCTGGGACTCAGGTCCGCCAAGTTCCGATGCGAATAGGTGTGATTGCCGATGGTGTGCCCCTCGTCCACCATCCGCCTGAGCGCATCGGCGAAGCGGAACATGAGATTCTTTCCCGTATCGGCGTGAAATGGATCGTCCTTGTCGTAGGAGTTCATGAAGAAGGTGGCATGGACCTTTTCTTCCTTGAGGATGTCCAGGATCTGGGCGGTGAAATCGCTCGGGCCGTCGTCGAAGGTCAGGTAGACGGTCTTCGGCGGGAGTGGGTCGCCGGGGTAATATCCTTGAGGCCAGTAATGGCTGTCCCGGCGGGAAAGCGTTCTGCCGGTCAGGCCCGCCAGCGTTTGGCGCAGGTCGGCGATGCGGGCCTCGAGTAGGGCTAGCCCGGCCATGGTCTCCTGATGCCCGCCCACTATGGACGACGCGGCGTCGACCTCCGCCTCGATCTCCGAGAGGCGAGCGTTCAGCCCGTTCTCCGAATCTCCGATCTCGACCGAGATGCGAAGGACTTCCGCCTTGAGGGCATCCAGTCGGGCCGTCTCAACGCGCACCGAAGAAACCGTGGCGACCCCCATCGCCCTCCACATGCTCGTACAACCGGACAAGGCGAAGACTATGCCGATCGCGGCGATAGAGCGAATCCGTTGCACGCCGTCTCCTTTCTCCAGCCCTCGCTCCTTAACAATCGAGAGAGTCAGCGTAGAACGAATGCGAACGGAATGGCAAGATAGTTAAGCTATTTCGTATCGAGACTGAATAAATCGCCATCGCAAGCCGAAAAGGTCACGACGGATGCCGGTCATCGGGCCGGACTCCCCTCTACGGGCTCCCCGCATTCCTCGGCGAAAAGCCGTGTTTCGAGAATAGCCTCCAGAAGGGATTTGAAGTCCTCCAATGCCCAGGCACGCTCTTCATCCGACTCGCTGTTCTTGAGAATATCCCGCGCTTTCGCCATCCCGCGGGCGAGACCGGAACAAGGATCCGTAAAAAGACTTGTATCGACCATATTGACTCCTATTCGCTTCGGTCCCGACGCCTAACGGGACCATTCGCGCATCGGCGAACATGAAAGGACGTAGCCCAGTTCCGGTTCCGTGATGAGGTATTCCGGCCGGGTAGAGTCTCGCTCGATCTTTCGCCTGAGCGACGTGATATGATCGCGCAAACTTCCCCGCTCTCCGGCCGCGAGCGGATCCCAGAGCTCCTTGAGTAATTTTGCCATGCTGACTCCTTCCCCTCGGTTCCGGGCCAGGTATGCGAGGATCGCATATTCGGTCGGAGTCAGGACGACCTCTCGCCCATCCACGGACACGGAGCGCGCGTCGAGGTCCATCTCGAGATCCCCGCAGGCTATCGACGATTCATGGAAGGAGGGAGGGGTTCGGCGCAGCACGACGTTCATTCGCGCGAGGAGCTCCTCCAAATTGAAGGGTATCGTCACGTAGTCGTCCGCCCCGGCGTCCAGAAGAGCGGCGACATCGTTCGCGAAACCGGCGACGGAGAGAACGAGGACGGGAATGGAGGTCCGGGCCCTTATGTCCGAAAGAAGCCCGAGACCATTCGGATCGGGGGGCTTCAGCTCGAGAAGGATTATGTCCGGCCGGATCGAGCGTATGAAATTCAATCCTTCGTTGTTCGCCGAGACGGCGTGGACGTCGTAGCCGTTTCTTTCAAGGCTGATCCTGAGGAAATTCCTGCTCCGAAACTCGTCACCGAGCACCAGGACTCGCCGCATTTTCCCTCCTTAGCGAATGCTCCTGATATCAGGATAATTCTTCGCCGGCGCGATCGGCATTCTCGGAGCATTAAGCTTCAGGGGGGAGGCGTTAAAGATCGCTTAATTTCAAGGTCCATCGCGATAGGCGGGTCGCTTATTTGTTGCCTCGAAGCGGCGCGCATCCTTTCGGCATGGCTCCCCTGTTTTTCACGGGGGCGAAGAGCTTGCCAGCCCGCCTATGTATAGCCAAGGACATAAAAATAGAAGGCGCGGCCATACAGCTTGACCTTCAATGACGGCCAGCGGTGCCCCGAGCCGTTTTATGCTTGCTCGTCATGGGGGCGAGTGTTAGTATCGAGTCAACTTGAAGTTAAAATCCAATTAGGTTTCAAGTTTCCAACCATAGCGATGGAGCCTTCATGAAATTCAACTTTCTTGATCTACTTCTGCCCCGCGAGACCAAGTTCTTCGACCTCTTCAACGAACAGGCCGGTCGCCTCCTCGCCTGCGCCAAGCGCCTGAGGGAGCTCGCCGCTGAGCTTCGAAGCCCCACCGCTCCGACGACTGCCGTCCCTGGAACATCTATCGTCGGAGCGACTGTTGCCGTGGCCGCGACATCCGCTCTTGGGCGCCGTGACATCCTCAAAGTGGGCGTCGTCGCCGTGCGGGAGATCGAGAAGCAAGCCGATAAGATCGAGGAGAGGATCAACCTGGCTCTCGAGGAAAGCTTCATCACGCCCTTCGACCGAGAGGATATCCACACGATCGCCTCCGCCGTCGACAACGCCATCGACGCCATTAAGGCGCTTACGACCAAGCTCGAGCTCTACGGCGTCCTCGAACTCCCGCCCCGTTTTGAAGAATTTGCCGACATAGTCGCCGACTGCTCGGGCTTTCTCGTCGAGGCTTTTGCGAGGATGAAGAAGCGCCTCCCCCTCAGCGCCCAGGTTAAGGCCATTGGCGAGGCCGAGCGGAAGGCCGACCTCCTCTTCTCGATAGTCATCGGAGATTTGTTCAAGAGCGAGGATACCGCCATCGAGATCATCAAGGAAAAAGAAGTCTACGAAGGTCTCGAGGAGATCGTAAACTGCATCGACAGCTCGGCCAAGCTCCTCCGGCGCGTCATGATCAAGCAAGGCTAGCCGGCCGGTGAACCATAACTTGATGGTAGCCGTCATCGCGGCGGCTTTTGCCTTCGATTTTTTCAACGGTTTCCACGATTCCGCCAACGCCATCGCCACTATTGTCATCACGAGAACCCTGCGGCCTGGTCAAGCCGTCATCATGGCGGGTCTCGCCAACTTCGTGGGCTACTTCGCCTTCGGCGTCGCCGTCGCCTCCACGATCGGTAAGGGCGTCGTCGGCGTCGAGTACGTTACCCTGCCCATTCTCGTCGCGGCCCTCCTCGGAGCTATCATGTGGAACATCATCACCTGGCTCATCGGCCTCCCGACTTCGTCCAGCCACGCCCTCATCGGCGGCCTCGTCGGAGCGGTTCTCGTCTCCGCCGGCCCCAAGGCTGTCATCGCGGACGGGCTACTCAAGATCCTCGCCTTCATCGTCGTGGCGCCCGTCCTCGGTTGGCTCGGCTCGGCCCTGTTCACCAATATCATCCTGGCGCTCTCGAGAAAGGCCAAACCGGTGAGGGCCAATAAGATATTCAAACGGCTCCAGCTCGTCTCGGCCGCGAGCTACGCCGTGGCCCATGGCACGAACGACGCCCAGAAATCCATGGGGATTATCGCCTTGGCCCTCGTCGCCGGGGGCGTGAACTCGAACTTCGTCATGGACCGCTGGGTCGTTTTCTCGTGCTATGGCGCAATGGCGATCGGCACCATGCTCGGCGGCTGGCGCATTGTGAGGACCATGGGCAGCAAGATCACGCGGATTAGGTCGATGGAAGGCTTCTGCGCCGAGACCGCATCGGCCGTCGTGATGTTCGTTACGGCGCATTTCGGCATCCCCGTGTCCACGACCCACGTCATTGCCGGTTCCATCATGGGCGTGGGCACGGTCGAGAGCGCCAGCGCCGTCCGCTGGGTGACCGCCCGGCGCATTATCTGGGCGTGGCTCCTCACCATCCCCTTCACCGCTGTCTGCTCGGCCCTCACCTACTTCCTTATTAAACTGTTCATCTAGAGTAAGGTGCCATTCTTATCGGTTCGCCCCGCAATTTCCCCCGCTCGATGGCTTACTCATGTCGATGAGCTTGGTCTTTTCCGGGTGTACGGTCGGACCCTACTCGCAGAAGGCGTCTCGCCAGAAGGCCGCAAATGAAACCTTTGGGAGAAGCATGGCGAACGTCACTCGGATCGGACTACCCTGTTTCGGCCCTCTTCCTTCGCGCGATACATCGCACGATCCGCCGCGCCGATCAGGTCATCGAGGGACCCGCAGTCTCTCGCGCGACAGGTCGCGACGCCGAAGCTCGCGGTCACGGTCTCCTCGATGCCCGCGAAGAGGTGACGCTCGAGGTTCGCGCGCAGTCGTTCGGCAACGTCGAGCGCGACCGTCTCGGCCGTGTTGGGGAGGAGGGCGATCATCTCCTCGCCACCGAAGCGACAGAGGATATCTTCCTGTCGCACCCCTTTCTTCAGCACCTCAGCCACTTCGCGGAGGACATCGTCGCCTTTGAGATGCCCGAAGCGGTCGTTGAAGGACTTGAAATGGTCGATGTCGGCCAGGATGAGCGCGATCGGCTGTCCCAGCTCGGCGAGACGCGCGAGAAGCTTGGAACCTAGGCGCGTGAAACTCCTTCGGGTCAGAAGCCCGGAGAGCGGATCGGTGCTCGCTTCTATCACGAGATCATGGTACTTGCCTTCGGCGGACAGTTCGACAGCCAGTATGTCGCCGAAGGCCATCGCCGGCCAGAGGTGCTCACTCCTGAACTCGCCCGCGTCCGCGTTCCAGAGCTCGAGGACGCCGAGCAGTTCCCCCCGATGGATGAGCGGAATTCCGATCCAGGAGTGGAACTCCTCGAGGCGTTCATGCTGCGAGAGCTGCGCGGCGAAGGCGAGCTCGTCGACGAGGTGCGGGCTTTTCGTACTCATCACTTCCCAGATCGGGCTCGTCGGCCCATGAGCCGGAAGACTGATGGCGGCTTCGTCGCGAGGATAGATCCCGATGAGATCGAGTCCTCCCGCCGAGTGGGCGTAGACTGCGGCCCTGCGAAAGGGGATGTAGAGCTGAGCCTGTTGTAGGACATTGGCGATAGTCGCGGCGATGTCGAGGGAGGCGGTGGCCGCAAGCCCCGCCGCCCTGAGAGCCTCGGTGAGACCGAAACGTTGGTCCGATTCGACGATCTGCGACCGGAGGTCCTCTTCGGCTTCTTTGTCCGCCGTTATGTCCTCGTCGATACCGACGAAAAGAGCGATGCCGCCTTCCGACGTGCGCCGGAGCACGAATCCTCTCGACTTGACCCAATGCCATTCTCCCTGAGCGTTCACGATACGATATACGGCCGAAAACTCGTCAGTATCGCCACGTTGGGTCATAAGCCAGAGCAGGCGGCAGCGCTCCCGATCTTTCGAGTGCATGAGCGCTTCAAAAGCCTCGGTGCCGAGCTGCAGATGATCACAACCGAGCCGCTCCATGACGGTGCTGCGCTGGGACCATCCACTCTCATTGTCCATTGCGAATAGACCAATTTCCCTGAAGCCTTCGACGAGTCGGTCATTTTCGGTAAGTTTCTCTAAAAAAAGGAGCATTCCGTCTTTTGCCATCACTTCGCCCTTTTCGAGTATAACATGACCATCGCACATCGCACATCGCGTATAAGCGAAAATTGACGAAGAACTAAAGCCGGGCTAACCACCGACGGAGTCGGCGATACCAAAATAGCGCATGGGACAAAGAAGTTCGCCTCGCCGAAAGGTCGTTTCGAGTACCGCAATGGCATCGCCAGGCAAGCGATACGACGAAGAGGACCATACCGGAGGGAAAACATGAACTCACTCATCGTACGCCAGATCATCGTCGACGAACGAAACGAGCTTTTCGACGCTCAGGGCATGAAATATCTCGAGTTTCCGAGCGAATATTTGAGGATACGCGAGTACAGCACCAAGGTACTCGCCGAATGCCCGCCTGCGTTCCTGGAGGAGAACCTCCTCGAGCAGCAGCTTTCGGAGCTCATCAAAAACGGGATCAAGCACGGGAATCGCTGCGATTCCTCCAAAAAACTGAAAGTCTGGTACGACCTCCGCAAGCGAGCCCGCTTCATCGTGGAGGATGAGGGCGACGGCTTTACCGATCTCGACGATTGGAACGATTTCTACCGCCGCCGACAGACTGCGCTCTTCGAGAATGACTTCGACGACTTCCTTAGCCTCGCGAGCTATCGAGGTCCGAAGAGCGCCGAAGATGACGGCGGGAGCAGCCTAATCGCCGCGCTCGAGTACTGGAACGGCGGCATGATCTACAATGAGGCCCACACCAAGGTTGGTGTCATCCGTTGGTTTCCCTCCGGCTCGGCTAATCGCGACGGCTGAATGGAGGAGCCTCCTGCCGATCGGATTGCGCTTCCCGCTTGAATTCCGCGAGTGCATCGGAGAGAGCTTCCGAGTTCGTAGACGTGTCGGGCCGGATGAATGTCATCGGCACGCCGGTGAGCTTATGAACTATCCAAGGCGGTTTTAGCGGATCCTTGATAACCATCACTGGGTGTCAGCAGGGGTGGGCACCATATTCAGGCCAGCAGACGCGAACAGCTTGCTCTTCCGCGCATGGCCGTGTTCTTTGCAGACCAACAACCCATAGATGGCGAGAGCCTGACCTTGTGATGCTACTTTTTTATAATCACCGAGCGGCATCAAAGACCCGTCCGAAAGCGTCACATATTCCCAGGAGGTCTCCTCACCTCCACATACCGGACATGCCATATTGCCTCCTCACATGTAACCCTAACCCTATCCCTAACCAGAACGACTGACAAGACTTCGCGCCACGTTCCGCTCGTCAATGGACGACGCCCAAGAAGAGTTGCTCCGTATCGGCCTGTCAATCGACCGGCATCTTTATATTCCACAACGAGCGCCCCGATCGCAGCCGGCCCGCCATCACGCCGACCGACATCAAGCCCGCGAACGCAGTCCGCGCCGACGCCGGGAAGGTCGCCGCCGATCCGGCGGCGCTCAAGGCGAAGCTAGTCGCGCTCCAGCTCAAGCCGGCGGCCCGAGCCCAGGCCGCTAGATCATCGAGGCTTGGACCAGAACATCGGGGCGGGTATAGACTTCGCTGATAATGGGCAGCAGGTTCGTCCGCTCGAGGACGCGCCGCGGGCCCCCGGTCAGATCCTTGAAGTGAATTTCGCTGCCAACTCTTTTTGCGGCCTGAAGGAGACAGATGATGACTCCGACGCCGCTGCTATCGAGGTAGCGGAGATCCGCCATGTCGATCAATATACGTCTGACGCCCGCTTCGATCTTTTTTAGTAGTTCGACTTTTAGCCGCGGTGCGCTGTAGAGATCGCAATCCCCCACCAGATGTACGACGACACTAGACTTTTCAAGGGGTTCCCGTATGATCATTTCCATTGCGCTCGCTCCTTTCGTTTCATTTTTGCTATGCAATATATCCGGCGGCCTTCCGAGCTTCTCATCAGGGAACGGTTAGGAAGTGGTGAATCCCACTTTGCCGATATTGAACCATCCGTTATGGCGGAGGTGGCAGTGTTGTTTTGTCAAACAATTTAGGGACTTTTGCCGGGCCGTTGACGGCAGATTCAGGGGGTACGAATCCGAAATGATGAAATCCATAACCGGCGCCGCGGCGTATTACATGTAAAGGAGATCATCGCATGAGTATATCCCGTTTCGGTAGTAATTTCGGTCGGACAACCAGGCTGCTTCTAGCCTGCCTCGGCCTTTCGCTCGGCTCGTTCGGTACCTTGTCCGCGCAAGACCCGGACGCCGGAACCATCTTCTTCGTCCAAGTCTCGGATACGCATTGGGGTTTCAGCAACCCCAAGGTGAATCCGGATTTCGCCGGAACCTTGAGGAAGGGCATAGCGGAGATCAACTCCCTGTCGGGCAATCCGGACTTCTTGATCTTCACCGGCGACGAGACGCATACCACTGCGGATCCGGCCGTCAGGCGGCAGCGGATGGCGCAGTTCAAGGACCAAATTTCCGGCCTCAAGATCAAGAATATAAAGTTCATTCCCGGCGAGCACGACGCGGCACTGGATAATGCCGAGGCCTATACCGAATTTTTCGGAGAGCCGCACTACACCTTCGACCTCAAGGGCGTCCATTTCATCGTGCTGGACAATGTATCCACGCCCGACGGCAGCCTCGGAGACGCTCAACTGAAGTGGCTGTCCGGAGTCCTGGACGGCTTCGACAAGGACTCTCAGATCGTCGTCTTCGCCCATCGGCCGTTGATCGACGTCTACCCGGCCTGGGATTGGCGGACCAAGGATGCGGCCCAAGCCCTGCCGCTATTCAAAGCCTTCAAGAACGTAAAACTTTTCTACGGCCACATCCACCAGGAACGCGTGGACTCTGAAGACGATTTCACCCAGTACGCGGCCCCCGGTATGATGTTTCCTTTACCCGCGCCCGGCTCGGTGGCCAGCCCCAATCCCGTGGCCTGGGACGCCGCCCATCCGTACCGGGGACTGGGATTCCGAACCGTTCGGCTGGACCTCAAGACCCGTCAGTTTACCGTCAAAGAATATGCCATAACTCCGGATGGAGCGCTCCCGTCAGATTGACGTATTTTGGAGGACGAACATGAGAAAGGCAAAGACCCTGTCGATAGTGCTTCTGGCGGCGGCGACTTTCGGCTGGTCGCTGCCGACAGTCGACGGCAGAATATCGGACGGCAAATACAGCCGATCGATATCGGTCGTGGATGGTTCCGCGACTCTCTACTACCAGGCCGACGGCGAGGGCGGACTCTATTTGGCCGTCTCCGCCGCGACCACGGGTTGGGTCGGCCTCGGTCTGGGCTCGGCCGTGATGAACGGCGCGCGGATCTATATGGGCTACGTTAAAGACGGGCTTCCGTTTTTCAGCGAGCAGATCGGCGAAGGCCACGACCACCGCCCTAGCCCGACCAAGTCCTATGACAGCTTCGCCGTGAGACAGGAGGGCGGCAATACGACCATCGAGTTTCACGTTCCCGCCGCCAAGCTGCCTGTGGTCGGGAAGTCCATCAGCTTCATCGTCGCCTTCTCGGGATCGTCGGACTTGACGACCTATCATGAAGACAACCATGACGGCGGCGTCATCGACCTGTCCGCCGCCGGATCGGATGGGGAAAGTCAGTGAGGCTCCGTGAATGCCAACGGGCGTTCACCTTCATTCGGAGGCTTTTTTATTGCCTTGACCTTTCTTTTGTATTTTATTAGTTTTTCTGTAAGAATGAAAAAATGGAGCGTATCATGGGATCGGTTATAGACCATGTAATAGATTCGGTGGACAAGATAGGAAAAATTGATGATGAAATATATAAAATTGATGCTGAAATAAGAAATCTTGAAAAGAAACGGCCGAGGAATGTTGTTGAACTTGAAAAAAAGCGGGCTGAACATTTAATCGATTCCAAACGAAAATACAGAACGGATTTGTATAGTCAAAAAGACAGAATAAAATCCCAGTTTGGATTCAAATACAAAAATGATTATTAGGATTGTACCGCGACAGACCTATAAAACGACCCTTCACATTGAAAATTCATACACTGATCTTCGGAAAGCCCAATGGGTGTCTCGCTTCGGATTTTGAGAGGGCTCCGGGAAGCTCGCCGAGAAGGTTCTTCACGAGAAAGACGCGAGGAGGTTCCGTTTTACCCCGAATGGTAGCCTTTGCCATAGGGAGGTAGCTGAGATCGACACCGGCTTGAGCCGCCAAAGTCGTCGAGAGGATCAACTGTGACTGGGCCGACTTGTTCAGCGATTGAAGTCGGCTGGCCGTATTTACCGTATCACCGATTATCGTCAAACTAGAATTCTCTTTGTAGCCGACTTCTCCCAGAATCACGTCACCAAAGTGGAGTCCAATGCCTATGGCCAGCGGTTCGTCCAAAGCCTCTTTTAAGCGTTCGTTCGCGGCAGCCAGTTCGCTTCCCATTTCCAGAGCCGAACGCAGGGCGTTTACGGCGCCTTCTCGAGGATCTCGATCCAGCCCGAAGTAGGCGAGAATCCCATCGCCCGGAAATTTGTCAATGTGCCCGCCGTGCTTTTCAATCGCCTTCCCCATGTTCTCGAAATACGTATTCAGGATGTATGCCACATCATAGGCAAATTCCCTTCCGATAGACTCGTAATACTCCGCAAGTCGACGAACATAACCGACGGCTCGACATCCCGCCCGACTGTGTTGCTGTCTTCCTTACGGGCTTTCTGTGAATTTACCTTCGCAGGCAGCAGGGGAACGATGCGAATATCGTCTTTTTGACATTGGGCTTGACACGCCAGACGAACATTGGAAGCGGCGCCGATTCGCAATAACGCCTTGTACTCACGCTCCCCTACTTGGCTGAGGTTTTCCATTCCCGATTCCACCTTGATGCGGCACGTAGTGCAGCGGCTACGGCCTCCGCAAATCGACGCATGGGGGATGGACCCGATTCGGCTTGCTTCCAGAATTGTCGTCCCGGAGATCACCGGGATAGTCGCTCCGTTCGGGTAATGACGTGAATCGTTTTGTTTTTTTCCATTATTCGCAAACGAACCGCGCGTGCCAGGAACACGAATGCAAACAACGCGGTAAGAGACATATACACCGACAGATGCGAACTGAAAATGAACTCTCGCTGAGCATTTGCCAACGTATGAGGAAGGTCATCCGGCTCGAGCTTACCCTCGATCCAAGCCCGATAGAGAACACTTCCACCGTTGAGGTATCCCAGGGCCGCGCAAAGCGGAATTGGCGCGAGAATGGCAACGAGAAACCATTTGAGCCGGGGGTACCACGGCCTCATGCGCAGAACCGCATGTGCTCCTATGTTGCCATGTATTCCCATGACAAGCGCAACACAGACATAGCTCCAGGCCGCTGCGGGGTAGGTTGAAAGGATGCCGTCAACGTAGTTTAGCTTTAATTTGAAAACAAAGCCCACCAAAAATGTCGTCACCAGATAGGGAAAAAGGAAATAGGCAAAGCCAATCCAAAAACGATCTGCGCAAGCTTCCAAAGCGGCATCCTCAGCGTATTTCGCCGATAAATCTTCCAGAGTCCAAGAGCCATGTGGATAAAGATGACCGACAGAAAGGCTGGAGTCAGAAACCCCAGAAAAGAAAGTCCATTCATATACCCTTCCATCGCATCAGGAGAAATAAGCCCCATCGAGTAGTAACCCATGCGGGTTAGGAAATAGAAAGCCATGAGTAAAGCGACCCAAAGCCGAATCCTAGTCTGCCAGTCCCGTGCATTTCCCCTCTGTGGCTTGCTTCCCCCTGACTCTTTATTGGGGCGAATCGCGCCGATTGACTCGGCCCGGAAATCCGGACTACAATCCGGCCCCAGCCGTGAATTGGAAAACGAAGCGACGAGGCCTCATGAGCCGAAAAAGCTCGATACTGTTCTCGACGGTGCTGCTCTTCACAGCCTGCGCGCCGGGGCCCATGAGGCTCGTAATCGGGATGGTGCCGTCCACCACGCCGGCGAGCATAGTCTCGTCCTTTGCGCCTGTCGCAATGTATTTGGAACGCGAATTGAAAGTCCGGATCGTCGTCTCGGTCGCGAAGAGCTACCAGGATCTCGTGTCCAAGATGGGTCGAGGCGATGTGGACATCGGGTTTTACGGGCCCTTTTCCTATATCCTCGCCGAAAAAAGCCAAAGGCTCGTTCCCTTGGTCGTGCGCGAGCGGAAGGACCTTGGGATCTCCTATAAATCGGTCATCATATCGCGCTCCGATTCCGCGTTTCGGGCGGTGGAGGACCTTCGGGGCCGCAGCATGGCCTTCGTCGACCCGGCCTCGACATCCGGCTTTCTTGTCCCCGACTCGCTTTTCATCAGCAGGCAGCTCGATATCGAGAAATTCTTCTCCTCGTACCATTTCTCGGGCAGCCACGACAAGGTGGTCGAAGAAGTGCTCGATCGGCGCGCGGACGCCGGCGCAGTCTCGAGATCGATACTGAACAGCTTGATCGCCTCCGGGAAAGTCCGTTCCGAGGACCTTCGGACGCTCTGGATGTCCGAAAGCATCCCCGGCTCTCCCATCGTGGCCCGCGCCGATATGGCTCCTCGCCTGCGGGACGGATTCAAGAAGGCCATGCTCGCGGTTGACCAAGCCGATCCTTCTGCCCTCGCCGCCTACGATCCCGCGACCCTGCGCTTCGTCGCCGCCGAGCCCGAGATGTACGATGGGATCAGGAACATCGTCACGATCCTGGGCACGAAATTCTCGCAGCAGTATCTCTTCGGGAAATAGGCAGATCATGCACCTTCGAAGCATAAAATTCATTTCGGCCGGCGTGATCGCATCGCTCGGAATCGTGAATACTTTGGTATTCGGCGCCTTCTCGTACGCTACCTCGTCGGGCACCATCCGGGCCGGATACGACAAAAACGCGCAATTGATAGTGGATCGCGTTGTCGATACCTTCGCCAACGAGTTCAGCCTCACCGAGAAATTGCTGTCTATCCTCGCCGGCGACCCCCGGCTGCGCGCGACGGCGAATCCCTTCGATGGAGCCGAGGTCGCGCGCAGCCTGGCGGTCTCGGCCTCTCTCGTGCCGGATGCCGAGTACCTGGCCTTCGCCAGGTCCGACGGCCACTACGCGTTCAGCGACCGGCGAACCATGCCGCCCACCTACCGTACCCTCGACCAGGCTTGGTACAAAGCCGCCGCAGGCTCCGGCGAGATATTCCGCTGGACCGCGCCGTACTTCGACTACTCGAACCAGGCCATCGTCGTGAGCGTCTCGACGAGCCTGCCCGGACCGGGAGGCGAATCGCTCGGCGTAGTGTCGGCCGTCTTCCCCGTGACGAGGATCGGGAAGGACATCTCCAAATTCAATATCGGCGACCGAGGGTTGGTCATGCTGCTCAACGGCGGCGGCCAAGTCATCGCCAGTCGGGGGGACAAGTACATCGGTCGATTCATCCTGAGGGGCCGAGCCGCCGGATCGC
>Ga0181520_10009630_pt1 | contig 13266 bp, 11 predicted proteins | sample PEATcosm2014_Bin_29_FD_132451 | JGI IMG/M metagenome (GOLD analysis project Ga0181520, IMG submission 132451) | Peatland microbial communities from MTU Mesocosm Facility, Houghton, MI, USA - PEATcosm2014_Bin02_30_metaG | ecosystem: Environmental > Terrestrial > Soil > Wetlands > Peat | place...
CGCTCAGGAAACACGGCGCAGGTTCAGACGCGCCCACCGTTCCGGCCGCCCGCGGCCATCGCCATGTTGTCACATGGCGGCGGCCCAATTGTCAAGCCCGTTGTCGGATGATTTTGCCCGGCCTGGTTTTTCTGCCGTGGCTGACGGGCTTTTATCCTTACGGGCACATGCAGGAGGCGGCGGCGGCCCGCCGCCGCTTTTCCCGCTGGCAGGCCAGACCGGGCCAAGGTTGACCGAAACTGCGATAATATATATTCAAGATGAACAACTTTTGAAGCCGGATATAATCAAAGTTGGTGGCTGATCCGCCCCCGCAGCGCCTTTTGGGCGGTTAAAGGCGGCCGATCCCGGTGCCGTCTCGGTCAAAACTGCAATTTTTTCGGTCAAGAAAATGTTTTTTTAGAGAGACATTTTTGTTTTTTAGAGAGACATTTTTGATTTCTCGCTCAAGAAAATGATTTTTTAGAGGGACAAAGTGTTTTTCCGCGCGAGAATTCAGGATTAGCGCGCGACAATTTTAGTTTTTCGGTCAAAGAAACATTTTTCCTGGCCGAAAAAATGTTTTTCTTGACCTAAAAAGTGGCTGGTTGGGTGTTTTGTTGTCGCTTCCGATATACATAATCAATCTGTGCCTCCCAAAAGCAGCCCGATAACCGGCATAACCATGCATTCCATCCGATGATATCGCGCCCGTGTCCCGTTATGAGGCAGGCAGACGCAGCGAAGCTCACCAGCAGCAACGCCAGGAAATCTGTCAGCGATCTGGTGAGAGCAAAGTGTCAACCATGTCGTGAGCACATGCCGGTCCTCTGCCCGCCGAACGCGTGGGTTTGCAACCGACGGCGCGCACGGAGCAACGCCCTGCCAGAAAGTTTGTTAACTGCATAATCCCGCAAAATTACACGACTTCCAGGTCCCCCGAAGGCTCCGTCAACGCTCCCGCTGAAAATTACAGGAATCCCCGTTCCGGCATTTCGCCTCCCGCCTCGCCGGTCACAACTGCCGCAGAGCCTGCCGCCCGCCCGGATGGATTGAACTGCCCTCACTCAAATGCCGCCGAACACGCGCTGGAAATTTTCTTCAACGCGGGCGGCCAGCGGTTCCAATTTTTCACCCAGAAATTCCGCGAGGCCGGCATAAACGGCGGTGAGATTGGCGGGATGGTTCAGCGGCCTGCCGCCGGCATCCGCGAGCGGATGCAGAATTTTTTCTGCCGGCAGAAGCTGGTCGGGCGCGTCGGTCTCGATCAGCAAACGGCCGGCGGGGACGTGTTTGAAAGTTTCGCGCTGACGCTGTTTGCGTTCGTGCAGGAAACAGCCGGGAAAACTGAAATACGCGCCGAGCGCCGTGAAAGCGGGAATCATCTCCGCCGGTCCGCCGAAGCTGTGCAGCACGAGACCGCGCGGCGGCCGGTGGTGATCGCGCAGCAGTTCGTGCAGCCGGCCCCAAGCCTGCAGGCAGTGGATGCTTACGGGCAGGTTGCGCGCGGCGGCGATTTGCAACTGCGCGAGAAAAACTTCTTCCTGACCGGCGTAAGGCAAACCTGGCTTCCAGCGGTCGAGGCCGGTTTCGCCGACCGCGCTGGGAACTGCATCGAGGAATTTTTCCAGGTTGCGCCGCCAGTCAGGCGTCCGTCCGTGCAGACACCACGGATGACAGCCGAAGCTGGGCAGCACGATTTTATTTTCACGCGCCAGCGCGAGGACCTGCGGCCAGTCGTTTTCGCCCGCGCCGTTGACCACCATGCATGCGACCGCGGATTTTCCACATGCGGCGAGCAGTTCCTTTTGCCGTCCGCCAAAACGGTCGTCCTGCAAATGATTGTGCGCGTCGTAAAAGTTCATGGCGCGTGCCCGGCGGCAAACTGCTGGATGCGGCCCCAGACTTTGGAGAGCGCGTTGCGGCGGTTGGGCGTGAGATGCTGCGTGACGCCGAGCGGCGCGAGAAATCCCGGATCGTGCGCGAGAATCTCCGCCGGCGCCTGGCCGCTGTAATATTCGCAGAGCAGGCCGGCAATGGCCTTGACGACAAGTGAATCGGAATCGCAATGGAAGAAGCAGCTCCCGTCGCGGAATTCTGAAATGAACCAGAGCCTGGCCAGGCAGCCGGGAATCAGATTTTCATCCACCCGCAGTTCCGGCGCGAGCGGCGGATGCTGTCTGGCCTTTTCAACGAGAAAAGCGAGGCGGTCCTGGCCGTTTTTCAGGGAGGCAAGCTGGGCGGTAAGTTCAACCTTTTTCTCCGCGAGGTTCATGGCGCGGGAAAAGGCTTAATCAGCGTGAGCCGGCGGCGCTTCCGTTTCCGGCGGGCGCGGCGTCTCCTCGTTGTGCTGAAGATTGTCGTGGGGCTCGTGGCGCGGCTGGCGCGGCTCTTCGCGCCGGTGGCCGTGCTCCTTGTGGCCGCGATGAGGCTCATCGGGCCGCGGGCCGCGCGGCGGCTGGATGCGGCGGAGCGCCCGGCGAAGTTCCTCAACCTCGCGCTCGTCGGCGAGCTTCTGGCGTTCGGCGAGTTCGACGAGTTCGAGAATTTCGTCGAGCTGGTCAAGCGTGTGCTTGAGCGACTCCGCGATTTCTGTCGCGTGGATCACCGCCTGGTTGATGGCCGAGGTTTCCGCCGGGCGAAAATCAGCGGGCCTGGCCCAGGTTCTCTGGCGCGGCGGCTCCGGGCGGCGCTGTTCGGGCCGGGCCGGACGTTCGGGACGACGTTCCCGTTCGGGTTCCGGCGCCGGGGGATTTTCCGCGACTGGTTCAGCGGGTGATTCCGACGGGGAATGAGAAGTTTCTTCCGGCGGTGCGGCTTCGGCGGGTTCTTCGGGATGCGGTTCGCGGAAGTCGCCGGAAGTGTCGGCTTCGGGTTCCGCGACCTCGGCGTGAAAGGTGGTTTGTCCGGTCGTTTCCGGCTCCGGAAAGGCGGGCGGAATTTCTTCGGCGGCGGCGGGAGTTTTTCCGGCGGCGGGACGCGGGCTGCGGCCGCGGCCACCGCGCCGGCCACGGCGGCGTCCGCTGGGGCGGCGCGCGGCGGCGGGCAGGTTCAGATTGGATTGTTCGTCTGGCACAAATTCTTTCTTGAGGATGGCGGCTTCGCCCGTAAATGCAATGGTGAACTGGTTTTACTTTTTCACAAACAGCGCCAGGGCGGCGGTGTGGGTGTGGAGGAAGTTTTTATCTCCGACCGGGCCGATTTCGCCGTTGCAGAAAAAACCGGCCAGGCCGGCCAGTTCAAAATGCTCCTCCACCAGCGTGGCGTCGTGGTTGGGGCGGCCGAAAAGATTTTTGCCGCGGCCATTGCAGCAAAACAGGCAGCCGCCGTAAATCGTCCGACCGGCCAGCTCCGTTTTCGTGCGCCGAAGCAGCCCGGTCATGTCCTCGTCGGCGGCGGCGGCGTCGCGGCGCTGAAACTGGATGGTCTGGCCCATGCGCGGCAGGGCGCCGACGGCCAGCACGCCGGAATTCGGGTCGCCGCCGAGCAGGCTGCGCACGAGAAAATCGCCGCGATGAAAATCTTCGAGATATTCGTTGACGGCCAGGCCGATGAACAGGTTGTCCTTGGCCTTGCGCTGATCTTCCGGCGACAGCCCGGAAACCGTCTCGGACAAAACGGTGTAGGCGGGCCGGTTGCCGATGTGGCGGATCAAGTTCTGGTCAACGCGCGTCAGCGTCCAAGTCTCGCCGATGGGCGTGCAGCCCTGCGAAATGACCCCGGCCAGCGCCACGTCGCCGCCGACGGCGATGGCCACGCCGCCGTCCTCAAACACTTCGCCGTCGAGATAAACCTGCGCGAGCGGTTCCGGGGAATTGCCGCTGGCGAGCCCGCCATAAACCGGCGCCGGCGCATAATCTTGGTTCCACGAACGCAGCCAGCTTTCCGCGTCGAGATGAAACGGGTCAATGAACGCGAGCCAGCCGTTCACATTTTTTTGCGCGACGCCCGTCTCAACCTGCCAGAAATGAGCGTCGTCTGCCGCCTCGACATTTTCCTGGGTGAAGCGGACGCCTTTGAGTTTTGCGCCGGGCAGTGAATACAGCGCCAGCACCAGGCCGCCGGCGGATTCGATTTCCTCGGCGTTTGCAATGAGTCTGCCGCTGGAGCAGCCCGCGAGGAGCGGAATCCGTCCATGCACGCGGAGGATTTCCAGCACCTGTCTGGCGTGCGGGAAAAACTTCGGCGACATGAAGACGAGACCGAGCGACACCTCCGGCGCGGGCAGCCGCGCCCGCAAACGCCGCGCCCAATCGGCCAGGCCGTCTTCGTCCATCCCGTCCGACCAGTAGGCCGCTATGGAAAATTCGTTGTTCAACCGGACAAATTTAATGCCGCGCGGGGAAATTGCAAAGCGGGAACCGGCGTCCGTCTGAAAATAAATTCCTCAAGCCGGTCGCCGCCGCGCCGATGACGGAAGGAATGCCCGCCGCCAACGGACGCCGGCCGCTCACTTGAGCCACGAGACAACTTTTTCGCCCGCCCAGATTTCCTGGATGGACTGCCGTTCGCGCACCACGGCGAATTTTTTGCCGCTCACGACGATTTCCGCCGCCAGCGGGCGCGTGTTGTAATTGCTCGCCATCACAAAGCCATAGGCGCCCGCGCTCAACAGCGCCAGCCAGTCGCCCGCGCCGACTTTCGCCAGCGGCCGGTCCTTGCAAAAATAATCGCCCGACTCGCAGATGCCGCCGACCACGTCCGAGGAGACCGTCGCGCCGGATTTTTTCACCAGCGGGACAATTTCGTGATACGAATCGTAAAACGCCGGGCGGATCAGATCGTTCATCGCCGCATCCACGATGACGAAGTTCTTTTTGCCCGTGCGCTTCACATATTCCACGCGCGTCACCAGAATTCCGGCGTTGCCCACGATGAAACGGCCCGGCTCGATCAAAATTTTCAAACCCAGCGACTGCAGCGGCGGCAGCAATTTTTCCGCGTAGCTGGCCGGCGTCAAAATGCCTTTCGCCGCCGGCGATTGCCACCAGCCTGCCGCGCCGCTCGCCAGCGCCGGATTGTAAATGATGCCCAGGCCGCCGCCGGGGCTGAAAAATTCCAAGCCGTATTCCGCCGCCAGTTTTTTCGCCAGCGGCAAAACTTTCTTCACCGCCAGCTCGAACGGCGACACCTGCGTGAGCTGCGAGCCGATGTGCATCTGCAAACCGCGCAGCCGGATGTTTTTCAGCCGGCTGGCGCGGGCATAGACGGCTTCGATGTTCTCGAAGGCGATGCCGAACTTGTTCGCGTAAGTGCCGGTCGTGATTTTTGCGTGCGTGTGCGCCGCGATGTTCGGGTTCACGCGCACGGCGATGGGCGCGGTTTTTTTCAGCCTCGCCGCGATCTGGTTGACGCGCGCGATCTCCGGTTCGCTCTCGCAGTTGATTGAATAAATTCCCCGGCGCAGCGCGAATTCAATTTCCGCTTCCGCTTTCGCCACGCCGGCAAAAACGCATTTTCCGGGATCGCCGCCCGCCGCGAGGACGCGCTGCAATTCGCCGGCGCTCACCACGTCGAAGCCGCTGCCGAGATTTGCCAGCGTGCGCATCACGGACTGATTTGAGTTTGCCTTCATCGCGAAACAAACCAGATGGTCGAGCGGGGCGAGCGCGGCGTCGAGCTTCTGGAAATGATCCGTCAGCGTCTGCTGCGAATAGACATAGAGCGGCGTGCCGTATTTTTCCGCGAGCGACTCGATGGCGACACTCTCACAAAACAGTTTGTTCCCGACGTAACGAAATTGATGCATGAAGTTTCATTTTAGGCGGCCGCCGCCAAAGTTCAAGGATGGGAAATAAAAAACCCGCCGGAAAAATTCCGGCGGGTTTGCGGAAAAGTGTCTTTACGGCTCGGCCAGAATAGCGGCGCGCTGCTTCTGATATTCCGCCGGCGAAATCTGGTCGGTCTTGTATTTCATAAGCAGCGCCTGCAGCCGGTCCTCTTTGCCGGCGGAAATGGGCAGGGCCGGCGCCACAATGGGCTTCATGCCGAGGTCCTTGCCCACATAGTCCGCTTCCACCGGCTTGGCCGGCTGCGGGGCGGCTGCGGCAGGCTGCGGGGCCGGCTGCGGTTTGGCCGCGACAACCGGTTTGGCCGGTGGCGTGGCGTGTGCAATCTGCCTGTCGGCCTTGGCCAGCGTTTCCGCGCATGGTTTTGCCGCCGTGGCCGCGGCGAGGGCGGCCATTTGCGCCGCCCGTTGTTTTTCATCCAGCGGCCTGGCGGTTGCGTTGGCGGACGCCTGGTTTGCCTGGGCTTCGGCGTGTGTCGTGGCGGGGTGTGCGTTCAACTCAAATAATTGCTTCGCAAGCGCGATGCGCGCGGCGGCTTGCGCCGGATTGTCGGCGGCGCGGATGGCCAAACCGGTCGCGACCATTGCGAGCGCGCACAGGACACGCAGCCACTTGGAAGTTTTCATGCCAATTTCTTACGCCAAATCGCCGCCGGAAGCAACAGCTTTTGCGGCGGGCGCATATAATTTGCGCCAGAGGAACGGCAACGGACACGCCAGCAGCGAGCGCAGCAAAAGCCCGCGCACCGCGCCGCGCGCCACTTTCACGCGCTGTTGCAGTTCCATCACGCTGGCCGCCCGCAGCTTCTCAAGCGTCTCCCGGCCAACCAAAATCGGCCACGCGCATGCCAGCCGGATGCGGAACTGGGAAAATGGCAGGCTGTTCGTGTAACGCCAGCCCGCCGTCAGATGCGCCTCCGCCTTGTCCAGATAATCGTGATAGAGCGGCAGAAATTTTCCTTCATTCGCGGGCGACAACAAAACTTCCGGCGGCAGCTTCGCCTCCTCCAGGCGCTGGGCCGGCAGATAGCAGCGGCCGTTTCTCAAATCCGCCGGCAGGTCGCGCAAGATGTTCACGAGCTGCAAGCCTTTGCCGAAACGGATGCCGTCGGCGAGGAATTGTTTTTCGTCCAGCCTGGCGTTTGGAAAAAGGTGCGTCCGGCACATCTTCGTCCAGAACTCGCCCACGCAGCCAGCCACGCGATAAGTGTAATCGTCCAGTTCCGCCGCCGTTTCCAGCGCAATGACGGTTTGACCGGTGGGGCCGGAACAAGCCGGACCCAGACTTCCGAACCGGCGCAAATCCATTTCCTGTCCGTCCGTGATGGTCGAGAGAACCTCGCGCACCAATTTCAAATCCGCCGGCGAAAGCGTTTGCAGCCGCGCCAGACTGGCCTCGACCTGTTCCAACAACATGCGTTCAGCAGGCAAACCCTGCTGCCGGGCCAGTTCGCCAAAATTCAGCGGCGCGGAAGACCGGCCGAGAATCCGGGCGCGCATTTTTTGCAGCGCGTCGAGCCGTTGCGGGAGCGGGACGATTCCCGTGTCGGCGATCGTGTCGGTCGTGCGCGCGAGCAGATACGCCAGGCCGATTTGCGGGCGCACCGCCGCCGGCAGCACTCGCAGCGTCAGATAAAACGAGCGCGAAGTCGCCTTGAGCAAATCACCCGGCAATGTGTTGCGCGCATCGGACATCGCCCGAATGAAACACGGAAAACTTGCGAAAGTCAGCATCTGATTGCGGCCGCTGGTCTGCGGACGGTGGGGCCAAGTGCTGCGGGCGCTGTAACCTTTCGCCGTTTTGACCGTCTGACCAAACAACCCGCCGACAACAACTGGCGGTTTGCACCTGATAACCTGATTGTAAAAACATGAAACTGAACAAAACATTGATGATAGCCGCGCTGATTGCCGGCAGCGTGTTCGCGGCGGATGTCGCCGTGCGCGCCCAAGATGCCACCAACCCGCCTCCCGCTGGCGCACGTCCGCCGGGCGCGGCCGCCCGCGGCCGGATGAACCTTGATTCAATCGCCACGCGGTTGGCGCTGACGGATGACCAGAAGACCAAGGTCAAACCGGTGTTTGAGGAAATGATGAAAAAAATGCGCGATCTGCGCCAGGACACCAGCATCACCGATCCGACCGACCGCCGCGCCAAAATGAAGGAAATCCGCGACGCGACCACCGCCAAGCTCAAGGATATTCTAACTCCCGAACAGCTCGACAAATGGACCAAGATGGGGCAAGGCAATCGTCGTCCGCCCGGTGGTGCCGGCACCCCGCCGCCCGCCGGCGATGCCAAGCCGCCGCAATAAAATCCTTTCAAAACTATGTCACGGGGACGGCCAAAAGGCCGTCCCTTTTTCATTTATTACTATCCGTCAAATTTTCCCAAAACCGCGACGCGAAAAATTCAATCCGGATTGTTGGCCAAGGCGGCGGATTTTGCGCGGAACCTTGAATTTACATTTGGACAATCGCCTTTCTGAGCCGGGGCCAACGGATTGCCGGCATTGTGCGGCTGCTCGCACCCATTGTTTGATTGAGACCGGAACCCCGCTGCCGAGTTCGCCGGATTTGCCTGCCGAGCTGCAATCAAGTCAATAAACCCTTGTGCTTTCCTCGGCGAAAATCGGTGATTGCAGCATGTCCGAAGAGAGCGTGAATTTGGTGTGGCCGTCGCCGGCAGCCACGCCCCTGGCCACGATCTTGTAAGTGACTGCCTGCTGGGCGGCGAGCGTCGGCACAACCGGCATGGTCACGGTCTGGCCGTTAATCGTGCCTTCGCTGCTGCTGACCGGCACGAGTTCCGCCGCGATGGTCACGACGACCAGCACGTTGGAATCATCCGCCGAACCTTGGTTGGTGACTTTGACGGTGTAAGTCGTGGTGTCGCCCAGCGAAACCGGGTCGGGGTCGTCGGCTTTTTCCAGCAGGATGGCGGGAATGCCGTCCACCTCCGTGGCACAGGAGCTTTGCACCGGCGGAACACTTTCACTGGTGACCGAAGAGTTGAACACCAGCGTGCCGGGCTGCACTGTTTTCAACATCGTGCAAACTTGTTTCGTCGAGTCCGGCGACAGCGCGGGGATTTGCCACGACACGGAATTGTTGGTGAGAATGCCGCCGTCGGTGGTCGCGGTGACCACGACATTTGCCGGCAAGGGCAGCGTGGCGACGGCGTTTGATTCCACAACGTTGCCGGTGTTGTGGATCGTCAGGCAGACTTCCATTTTCCTGCCCGCGATGATTTTATCCGGGATGCTGCAATCAATCGCCAGACCGGCGCGCGGTTCCGGGCCGAGGTCTTCCATGAAAAAATTACTGCATGGCTTCGGGATGACGCAGCGGTAGCGCTCGCCTTTGGACGTGAAATTAAAGGCGTAGGCAGAAATCGGCTCCTTGCCGGCCCAGGTCACGTTGCGCAGGCAGATGGGCTTGCCGTCCTCGCGCGAGGACATGAACGGCATGGTTTCGCCGACAGGGATCTGCCACTCGGAGATTTCATTGGTCAGGCCGGCGGCGAAAAAATCGTCCAGATTTCCCGGCCAGCCCCATTGGTGCAAAATCTCGATGAAATCCGGGTGGAATTTCGGGTCGCGAAAACGCGCGCGCAGATCGTCAGGCGTATGCATTGTGGGCGCAAAGCGCGTGGCGGGATTGCCGAGGCGGGTGGCGCGGTGATGTTCCGCCCGCGCGCTGGCGGCAAACGAAAGCAGCAGCACCAGCCCGATGGCCGTGCTGCGGGGAAAATGATTTTTCATAAGCTGGCTTTGGTTAAAATCCGGGCGCCCGCCAATTAATTTTTTGCGTGGGCGGGTGGTTGGTTTTGCCAACAAAAAGACCGCCAAATTGCTTTGGCGGCCTCGTGAAGAATCGGATCAATAAACCGTGGTGCTTTCCTCGGCGGTGATCGGCGAGATCAGCATGTCGGACGACAGCGAGAACTTGGTCACCGCGCCGCCGGCTTTCACGCCCTTGGCCACGATGGTATAGGTGACCGCGTCTTTCGGCGCGAGCGTCGGCACGACGCCGAGATCAACCACCTGGCCGTTGATGGTGCCGGCGGAGGAGCTGGTCGGCACCAGTTCGCTGTCCACCGTCACAATCACATGGACGTTGGAGTCGTTGGCCGAACCTTGGTTGGTGACTTTGACGGTGTAAGTTGTGGTGTCGCCGACGGCCACCGGATCAGGATTGTCGGCCTTTTCCAGCAAGATGGCAGAAATGCCGATGACCTTGGTTTCACAACTGGTCGAGGCCGCCGCCGCGCACGCGCCTTTGGTCGTGCCGGCGAAGTCAAAGGTGCCGGCATTGGCGCTCACAAAGGTGGCGCAGACATTTTGCGAAGCCCCGGCATCAATGCTGCCGAGGTCATAAACGATGGTGCTGTCCTTGACCTGGCCGTTGCCGGTCGTGCCGGCGACGGTGAGACCCGCCGGCACAGTGACTGCGAGTGTCGAACCAGCCGCCGCCGCGTCACCAGAGTTGGCAACCGTGTAGCAGACGTCAAATTTGCGGCCCATGAACTGTTGATCCGGTGCTTTGCAAGTGACGGCCAAAATCGGCTGGTGAACCGTCGTGGTGGCGGAAGCTTCAGCACTCACGCCTTCGGTGGAGGTGGCTTTCGCGGTGTTGACCAATTTGCCGGGGGAAGAAGCTGCGGCGTTGTATTTGACTTCCTTGCTTTCACCGGGAGCGAGGTTGCCGATGTCGAAGGTCAGGCTGCTTTTGCCGTCGCTGGTCATGCCGGCAGGAAGCGTGTCAGCAATCTGCACGCCGGTGAGGGCACTGCTGCCGGTGTTCTTGACGTCGAGCGTGACGGGGATCGCATCGCAAATAGTTTCATCCGCCGACTCGGACTTGGTCAACGCAATGTTGGCTTTCACAACATGGATGTCCTGGCAGACAACCGGATTATAGGTGGCCAGACCACAGGTGGTCACCACGCCTTCATCGGGGCTGGAACCATTGACCGTGATGGTCTTGACTTCTTTCGGTCCAAACGTGCCGAGATTCCACGTCGCCGTGCCGCTGCCCATGCTGGTCGCTTTCGGATCGGAATCCGTCGCGGCAAAATCGCTGCTGACGCGGTCGCTGACCACGACGTTTTCCAGCGTCGCATCCGTCAGGTTGCTGACCTTGTAGGAATATTGGTAGGGCTGGCCGGCAAGAACTTGAGCGGGGGCAAATTTTTCAAGCAGCAGGCCGCTGCCTTCGGGCCTGCCGCTCGGAAAATAAGCCGACGTGCTGCCGGGCTTCATCGGGGCGGCAGCCGGTGTTGGGACCGGCGCGGGGGCCGGTTCCTGATTCCATTTGCGGCCGAAAGTGTCATACCCCGCCCTTGTTTCGTCTATGCTGGAGCCGGCATAATTGTCTCTGGGATGATTGTCGTTACTGACGTTTGGCGGTGTTGAGGCGCAACCGGCGAGCAGCATGACACCACTTATCACGGACACGATTTGTTTGAGATTTGTTTTCATAGTGTTTTGTTTTTTCCATAAATGAAGTTTTTTGCCTACTCTGGTTTTAACAATCTTACTGACAACCTATATCATAAGACAAGGTTCGATACAATGCAAGTTTTATTAATAGCTACCAGAAGTTTCCTTTGCCCCGGCCAGATGGCCTCGTTGAGGTTAAACTTTGGAAGGATGGCCGGGGACAGCCGGGGCTAAATCAACTTCATCGCAGCGGTTAAAGGAATTTTTCGGGTCTTCAAAAAAATTCCCCTGCTTGTTTTTCAAGCCATTCCAGCAAGTTCGCCAAATGTGAGTTTGCTGGCACCTTCGGTCCGGGTGAGGCGGGAAACTTTGACCCCGAGTTCAGCCAGCCCCGGGCCAGGGCGGTGTCGGCGGTTCTCAGACACTTGCGGATTTGCTTGCCGCCTCGTTTGAAGAAGGCTTAGTATGTTCCTGCTGATTCGAGCCAATGCCGGTTCTGCGCGACTTTGTGAAAGACCGCCATTGAAGGTGATGTGGAATGATTTGCATTCATCCAGAATTACGGGGTTGTAAAAACAGGTTGCAAGTGAAAATTTAAGCGCAGCCAGCATTCGCATAAAGTCATTGTTTATTAATAGTTTGCGCGCGTAGCTCAATTGGATAGAGCGTCGGTCTCCGAAGCCGAAGGTTGTGGGTTCAACCCCCACCGCGCGCACCATTCCATTCCCTCGTGACACCCCATGCCAGCGTGTGCCAGAACATGACTTTCGCCTTTGTTTTCAATGGGTTTAATCACTTCATTCAACGTCGGTATTGCGACAGCCGGTGTCACGCCATGCCACCCGATGACTGGCTTGTGTGAGGCTCCTTGTGATGGTGTTCCGGTGAAGGTCGGCAAAACGTCTATGGCCGTTTCAACCCCCAGCAGGTTCTCATCCGTGTAAACCTTGTCCGTCAGTTTGCTGTCGCAATGGCGCATCACCGCCATTGCGGTTCGGCGTGGCACGCCGGCTCTAGCAAGATTGGTGCAGAGTGTCTTGCGAAGCGAATGGAAATCAGCATAACGCCCCAAGGCATCCTGATATGGGATGCCAGCCGCCTTCAAGTCGCGTTTAAGTCGTTCGATGCGTGGAAACCGCTTGAAGACCAATTCGCCCGGCTGACTTTCATTTTTCAAGTCGCGCAAGGCTGCCACCACTTCAGGATGCAGGCTCATTGGCGCGACCTTGCTATTTTTGGTGGTGGAAGCACGAACCAGGACAAACGGTTTTGCCTCGTCCAATAGCAGATCCGCCCACTTGAGCTTGGCCAGTTCTGACCGCCGCAAGCCGGTATGGACGGCCATCAAGTAAACCGCTTCATGTTCGCCGGCCACTGCGAGCAGGCGCTTTATTTCCTCAACGGTGAACGAGCGCCGCTCGCGGGTTTGACGGCCTTCGGTTTTGACTTTTCCGACCGTCACCAGCGGATTTGCCTGCACCCGGCCGTTCTTGATCAGCCAGTTGAAAAAACACCGGACAGCTTCCAAATAATCATTGATGGTTTTGGGCGCAAGTTCAGGTTTGCCACATCGCCAGGTTTGAAAGGAATCAGCGCTGACATCTTTGGCCGTATGCCAATGGCACTCGGCAATCAGCCGATTCACGCGGAATTCGAGATTTGACAGATGTTTTTCCGACAGCCCAAGCCGCCGGCCATCACTGAAGAAATCCTGCAAATGGTCCGCCAGATTGCGTTGTGCCGCTTCCCGCACGGACTTGGGCAGAATCAGGCCATCACGTTCAAACTGCCGTTCGCGCAGCAGTTCCGCCACCTGCTTTTCCGACGTGCCCAGCGAAATATCCTCAATTTTTCCGTCGGCGGGCTGCTGACGGAATTTCCAGCGCCAGATCCGCGAGCCAGCGGGTTTGTAAATGGTATTGATCATAAATTTTCTAGAGCATTTTCTATTTAGATAGACGCAACGGGTGTTTGCTGGTATTCTTTTCTTATGGAAAGAAAATTATGCGACCGTTGAGTCAGGATTTGCGTCAAAGGATCGTCGCCGCGAGGGAA
>Ga0181520_10009631_pt1 | contig 13264 bp, 8 predicted proteins | sample PEATcosm2014_Bin_29_FD_132451 | JGI IMG/M metagenome (GOLD analysis project Ga0181520, IMG submission 132451) | Peatland microbial communities from MTU Mesocosm Facility, Houghton, MI, USA - PEATcosm2014_Bin02_30_metaG | ecosystem: Environmental > Terrestrial > Soil > Wetlands > Peat | place...
AGCAGTTCGAGGGCCTGCGCGACGGTCTCCTTCGGCTCTGCGCCCGGCCCACTGCGCCCGTAAACCTGCTGGAAAACGGGCGTTTCGCTCCAACTGACGGGCCAGACCGTGGCTGCATAGACCGTGGCCTCGCCGCCATGCGCGGCAAAGGCGCCCAGCACGGCGGTCAACTTGTCTGCCAGCCCGGTCAGGCGCAGATTCGGGTACCACAGGCTCAGATAGAGCGTATCTGCCATAACTGTAATTTTAGACGTGTGGAGACGGCCGGCGATGCGGGAAAAGACTACCAGAACAAAGAACTTGCGCGTGACGGTGGACGAGCCGGCTGGGCCGCAGCCAGCCGGCTCCGTCGTGGACTATGCCGTCACGATCTCGCTGAAGTCGGCGATGCCCGAAAATCCGCGCAGCACTTCATCGATGAGGGCAAGGTGGGCGCCGCGAATCTTCTCGTCGGGATCGAGGACCATCACCTTGTCAAAGAAGGCGTCGACGACCGGGCGCAGCGTGGCGATGCGGACCAGAGCCTCACTGTAGGCGCGCTGCTGGCGCAGGTGGGCAACCTCCGGCGCCAGGACCGCGGCTGCCGCTGCAAGAAGCTGTGCTTCCGGAGCGAGCGTGGTTCCGAAGGCCGGCTGGAGGGCGAATCCTTTTTCCTCCGCCTGGCGCAGGATGTTCTTGATGCGCTTGAAGGACGCTGAGATCGCCGCGAAATCGGCCGACTCACGAGCTACGGTGAGGGCTTCGGCACGGGCGATGCAGTCGCGCACGTCGTTTGCATCGGCGGCAAGGACTGCGTTGACAACGTCGTAGGCGAAGTTGCGCACATCTTTCAGGTAGAAGTGCAGCCGCTCGCGGAGGAAGGCAGCCACCTGCTCGCGGTTCTCCGCTTTGACGCCGCTTGCGGCCACTACGTCGGCCAAGGTGAGCGGCAATCCCGATTCAGCCAGAATCTTCACGATGGCGTTGGCGGCGCGGCGCAGCGCGAAGGGATCCTTCGATCCGGTGGGCGCGCTGCCGATGCCGAACATGGCAACGATGGTCTGGATGCGGTCGGCGAGGCCCAGCAACTGGCCCTCGATCGAGACCGGAATCGGATCTTCCATCGAGGCCGGCGTGTACTGGTCGTAGATGGCGACGGCGACGCGCTCGCCCAGTCCCTGCGCGCGCGCGTACAGACCGCCAATGACTCCCTGCAGCTCAGTGAACTCCTTCACCAACTCGGCGGTCAGGTCGGTCTTGGCCAGTTCCGTTGCCTTGTCGAGAGCGGTTGTGTCCAAACTGACACCGGCGGCTTTGACCGTTGCTGCCAGGGAGCGCACGACGCGGAGATTCTCTTCGGTTTTCCAGTGGTAGCTGCCCAATTCCTTCTGGAAAGTCACATGCTTCAGGCTTTCCACACGATCCGCAAGGGGCGTTTTCTGGTCGAAGTCCCAGAAGAAGCGCGCATCCTTGAAGCGCGCAGTCAGCACCCGGGCGTTGCCGTGGCGAATGATGGCCGCGCCGGCCTCGTCAGCCTGCGTGTTCAGCACAGCCAGAAAATGCGGAGCCAGCTTGCCGTTTGCGTCCTCGACGGCGAAGTACTTCTGGTGGTCGCGCATCACCGTGACCAGAACCTCTTCCGGCAGCGCGAGGTATTCGGAGTCGAAGTTGCCCAGGATGACCGAGGGCCACTCGGTCAGGTGCACGACTGTTACGACCAGCGGCTCATCCTCGCGCCAGCGTGCGCCGGGGACGGTGCGCGTGGCCGCATCCAGCGCCTTGCGGATGATGTGGCGGCGCTCGGCTACATCGACAACTACGGCTGCGCCGCGCAGAGTTTTGGAGTAGTTTCGTGGCTGATCGATCACGACAGCGGAGTCGCCGTGCAGGATGCGATGGCCGCGGCTGGTGTTTCCGGCGGCGATGCCGGCGATCTCCAGAGGGACGATGGCCGCGTCCAGCAGCGCGACGACCCAGCGCACCGGGCGGACAAAGCGCTCCGGCTTGCCGGCGCGCCAGTACATATTCTTGGCCCAGTAGAGGGCCAGCACTTCCTTGGGCAGCTCGGCTGCCAGCAGCTCCGCGGCGGCGCGGCCCTGGCGCTTGACCGTCGCGCCCACATACTCGCCCTTGGCGTTGGTCACCTTTTCCAGCGCTTCAACGGCGACGCCGGCTTTCCTGGCGAAGGCCTGGGCGGCGGGTGTCGGGGCGCCGTCCTTGAACGCGACCTTCCACGAAGGGCCGGTGAGTTGCTCTTCGGTATCAGCCTGGCTGGCGAGCACGCCCTCAGCCAGAACGGCGAGGCGGCGCGGCGTGGAGTAGGTGGTCACCGTGGCCGCGGGAGCAAGCAGCCGCTCGCGGGCGAGAAGGTCTTGAACGCGGCGGCCCAGCTCGGCCTCCGCTGCGGCAATCATGCGGGCGGGTACTTCTTCCAGCCCAATCTCTACAAGAAAATCCGGCATAGCGTGTGATTCTTTCAAAAACGAGTGATCAGTGGTCAGTGAACAGTGGTCAGTCAGCTAACAGCCTGCTGCACGGCGTACGACTTGGCCACGCCGACCGCCAGCGCGCGGATGCGGCCGATGATGCCGACGCGCTCCGTAACGCTGATGGCCCCACGGGCATCCAGAATGTTGAACAGGTGCGAGCACTTGAGCGCCAGCTCATAGGCAGCCAGGAGCGGGAAGCGCTTCTTCTCAGTGGCGGCGGCGTTTTCGTCGGCCAGCAGCGTGCCGGCCTGGGCCAGCAGCGCCTGCCCTTCAGCCTCATACAGATTGAAGTGCTGCCAGAGCTTGTCCACATCCGCGGCTTCGAAGTTGTAGACCGAGAACTGCAGCTCCTCGGCCAGGCGCACATCGCCATAGGTGACGACGGCGCCGGTGTCGGGATCGCGCGCCCAGACGATGTCGTAGATCGAATCCACATCCTGCAGGAAGGCGGCGATGCGCTCCAAACCGTAGGTCAGCTCGGCGCAGATCGGGTCCAGGTCGAGGCCGCCGCACTGCTGGAAGTAAGTGAACTGCGTAATCTCCAGGCCGTCAAGCATGACCTGCCAGCCGACGCCCCATGCGCCGCCCGCGGGCCACTCCCAGTTATCTTCCTCGAACTTCAGGTCGTGCTGCGCGAGGTCGATGCCCATGGCTTCAAGCGATTGCAGATAGAGCTCCTGCACGTTGACCGGCGGCGGCTTGAGGATGAGCTGGAACTGGGTGTGCTTGAAGAGCCGGTTGGGATTCTCGCCGTAGCGGCCGTCGGCGGGGCGGCGCGAGGGCTGCGCATAGCCCACGCGGTAGGGCTTGGGGCCGAGCACGCGGAGGAAGGTTTCAGGCGCCATGGTTCCGGCGCCGACTTCGACATCGTAAGGCTGCTGGAGGACACAGCCGCGCGCCGCCCAGAAGCCCTGCAGACGGAAGAGCAGTTCCTGGAAGGTGAGTGGAGCCGGCTTTGCTATGGATGCGGATTTCGTAGACGACACAGGCGGTTCTCTCTCTTCGGGACTGAAGGATTATTTTATCAGCCGGTCTGCGCGCGGCATGGCGCGGGTTTGCGGAAGGCTCATCCGCCGAGGCGCGTGAGGGCTTCAGCGGAGCGGAGCTTGCGCTCGAGGTGGCGCTCGAGGACCTGGAGTGTGAGGCGGCGGAGATCCTGGGCGCGGCGGCGGGGCCAGGGCTCGGCGGCGAAGGCCGAGGCCGGCTCGCGCAGCATGCGCTGGGCAAGCTGCCAGGAGTCAGCGGAGAGCGCACTGGAGCCGGAGCCGCGATGAAGCGGACAGAAGAAGCCGTCAGCGTAGCCGTGGAAGAAGACCTCGGAGCCGTGCAGCGGGTCACCGCAAATGGTGCAGCGCGTCACGTCCGGCAGCAGGCCGAGCAGGCGCGTCATCCACAGCGAGAAGTAGGTCAGCGGCATCCAGGGCTGTTCAACTGCGGCCTGTTCCAGGACGGAGACGACGAGCCGGAAGACGGTCTCCTGCGGGTCGTGCTCGGGCAGCGCTTCATCGAGGAACTCCGCGAGGAAGCTGAGCACGGTCATGCGGGTCAGGCCGACGGGCGCGGCCAGCGGTGAGCGGATAATCTCAAGCTGGTCAAGGCGGACCAGCTCCTGGCGGGGGCGCTCGGCGAACCAGGCGCGGGTGAGCGTCATGGGTTCCAGAGCTCCGCCGAAGCGCTTGCGGCTGCGCAGGGCGGACTTGGCCACGCCGCGCAGGCGGCCGTAGTCGCGGGTGAAAAAACTCACGATCAGGTCGGCTTCGTGGACCGGCCAGGTACGCAAAATAACGGCTTCGGATGTAAGTACGGCCATCTATTGACTATCTTCGCACTGTTTTTCCACAAGGGGGACAAGGCTACAATGTGAATGAGAGGTCACAAATGCCTTCCGCAACGGTTACCTTCAACGGCCGTGTAACTCTCCCCCCAAACGTACGCAAACAGCTTGGACTGAAGACCGGCGACAGCGTGGACTTTGTCGAGATCGAGAAAGACAGGTTCGCGATCCGGCACTGTTCTGGCGCGGCTACGGAGCGCGAGGACGGCAGCGCGGAAGCGACCGAGGCAGACGAGGCGCGGAACAAGCCGCAGTAACGTTGCCGAGAGGCTGATCTTGCGGTGCGGCGCTTGAGGCGCTGCACATCGAAATTTCCTACGACAAAAAATGCAGGGCATTTTGGCCGCCGAGGACGGATTTCGAGTGAAATCTGCCTTTTGCGGTGCGCAAACACGACGTGAGCAGAGAGATTAATGGCGCTTAAGTGCGCTTATTCGGCTTGAGAGTGCGGGCGACTATTCGAGATTGGTAAATAGGTAAAAAATTACAAGTCCAACTGAATCAAACCCTTGAATTCTTGGCCGCCACTGTATGACTGTATGGCTGGGGGGGGAGGGGTGGGGGTACTTATTTTTTCCCTCTGCAGCTTCGCTCATTGGACAGGAGCAAAAACGTCCATCCCAGGAATGATTGTGCAACAAGCGCGGGTAATGATCTGCAAGAAAAACAGGGGGCGGGGGACGGTGGTCAGGGCAGGGAAAGCGGGGCGAGAAATCTGAGATGAGTAGCCGGCGACAGGATGGCGGAAGGGAACTGATTTCGCGGATGCTGGAGGGGACCTGGCGGGTGCGTATACGGGCCAAATTGTCTAACTTCCTGCGTGAGTCGTCTGAATCCCGCGAATCAAAGGCCAAGGGGGAATCTCAGCTACTCCCGCCGCCGCGAGCCTGATAATATATTCGAAGATGTACAGGCGCGTAGCTCAGTTGGTTAGAGCGCTTCCTTGACACGGAAGAGGTCGCTGGTTCGAATCCAGTCGTGCCTACCATTATTTTCAATAGCCTAATAGATTTTTCGATCTTCCCGCACACCCCTTCCAGCCCACGCTCCAACCCAACGAGGGCTATTCGGTAACCTTCGTGACGTTGATGGCCTCCAGGAACTTGCACTGCGCGGTTCTAAGCGCGGGGTTAGCCCGTTGCAGATCAATCGCCGTTGTTGCCGGCTGGGCATGACGGAGAATCCCCTCGATGAGCGGCAGATTCACATGGTTTCGCGTTGACCTATGCCGAGACCATCTTTGCAGCTGGGAATGAACTCTCTGCCTGGATGAAGGACGGAGAGTTGCGGACTGGTGTTCTGGTGGAGTGGTGCGTGATCTATCAGCTCTTCGAGGACTTCTGCGGCATCACGGTCAAGAGATACTTTCAATCCCTTATATTGCGAACTCTGCTGACGCGCAGAGACGAGGCTGTTCTTCCCGATGTCTCTGAGCAGGCTGAGCGACCAGGTGTCAGTCGCGGCGGGAAGGTGAGCACGGGCATTGCCGCGGCATTTTTTCAGATGTGCACTTTGCGCTTGTGACGCATGCGAATTTCACCCTCCAGGTTCCGCCCTACGGGTGAAGTGGGCGATACTGATATCCATTTCAGAGTGATGTGCGAACGGGCTTGCTGGCTGTTCTCCGCGGCATGCCTGTTTGGCGCTCGAAGGTAGAAACGGGAGGTTTTTGGAGTGATGCAGCGCAGAATGTTCTTGAAGTTGGCCTCAGCGGCCGCGGTCAGTCCTGCCCTTGGAGTGGCGCAAGGCGACGAAGTGGTCGACATGCGCCGTTGCCGTGTTGTTCTGGGCGCGGGGGCCGGTGACCGGGGCGCCAAGGCTGCCCAGGTTCTGGTGGAGGAAGCAGAAAAGCGGTGCGGAATTCGCTGGTCGATGGGGCAGGGACAGGGCGAAGCGCTGGGCGGGCCGGCCGTCGTCATTTACCTGGCGACGCGCGCTGCGACTGGAGGGCTGAAGCAGGAGATCCTGGCCGCAGCGCCGGAACGGTCCTCCCTGCGCGAAGAAGGTTTCCTGATTCGTACCGGTGGCGACGCAAGCGGACGTTGGATCGCGGTCGTTGGCGCCGACGATCGCGGCCTGCTGTTCGGTGTGGGCGCGCTGCTGCGCCGCATTGAGTTCGACCGGCAAAGCGCAATGGCGCCTGCGGACAGGCTGCATCTGGTAAGTCATCCGGAGTACAAACTGCGCGGACATCAGCTTGGCTATCGGCCGAAAACGAATGCCTATGACGGCTGGTCGGTGGCGATGTGGGATCAGTACATCCGCGAGCTGGCAATCTTCGGGACGAACGCCATTGAGCTTGTTCCTCCAGTCTCCGACGATCTGGCCGACAGTGCCCATTTCCCGCTGCCTCCGGCCCAAATGATGGTCGAGATGTCGCGGATCGCCGACAGCTACGGGCTGGAGGTATGGGTCTGGTATCCGGCGATGGAAACGACGTACGCAACGGATGCCGCGATCGAAAAGGCGATTCGGGATTGGGGGCAGGTCTTCGCCATGCTGCCGCGTGTTGACGCCATCCTGGTGCCCGGCGGCGATCCGGGCGACACGCCGCCGGCCGAGCTGCTGGCGCTGGTTGAGAAGCAGTCGGCAAACCTTCGCCACTATCATCCGAAAGCCACGGTGTGGATCTCTCCGCAGAGCTTCAACGCTGCGGGTACTGAGGATTTCTTCCGCATCCTTGAGCAGGAGAAGACGCAGCAGTGGCTGGACGGCGTTGTCGTCGGGCCGCAATCGCGCCTGCCCATTGAGGACGTTCATCGCAAGCTGCCCGCGCACTACCAGATCCGCTGTTATCCCGACATTACTCACAGCGTGGAATGCCAGTACCCGGTTCCTGACTGGGATGTCGCCTTCGCCGTCACCGAAGGCCGCGAGGTGATCAATCCCCGGCCGCGCGGAGAGGCAAATATCCTGCGCCGGATTCTGCCGAATACGGTTGGCTTCATTACCTATTCGGAAGGGTGCAACGACGATGTGAACAAATTTGTGTGGAGCTCACTGGGCTGGGACTCCAGCCGGCCGGTGCTGGAGGTTCTGCGCGACTTTGCGCACTTCTTCATCGGATCGGCGAACGCCGAGGGCTTTGCCCAGGGCTTGCTTGCGCTTGAACAGAATTGGCAGGGGCCGCTGGCATCGAACCACGGCGTCGAGGTTACGCTACGGCAGTTTCAGGATATGGAGAGCGCGGCGACTCCCGCGCTGCTGGAGAACTGGCGGTTCCAGCAGGGGCTCTACCGCGCATATTATGACGCTTTCGTGCGGAGGCGCCTGCTGGCGGGGACCGCGCAAGTGGAGCAGGCGTGCGAGGTGCTGGCGACCATGACGGACATGGGATGGGGACCGGTGCCGACCGAGTACGACGATCCCACGCCGGTCACACCGCCGAACGGGCTGACTCCGGAGCCGGTGCTGGCCCGCGCGCAGACCGTGCTGGAAGCCGCCATTGCGCAGCCGGTTGCCGCGGAACTGCGGCAGAGGATTCGCGCCCTGGGCGAGGCGCTGTTTCAGAGCATCCACATGCAGCTTGCCGTGGAACTCTACCAGGGCGAGGCCGTCGAGCGCGGAACAAATCTCGACACGCTGGATGCGCCGGTGTCAGACACTTTGTGGCTGCACCGGGAGATTGGAGCGATTCGGCGCATGGCCAAACCGATGGCGCAGGTGGCCGCGGTCCGCGCTTTGCTGTTCCGTACGGATCCGGGACCGGGCGGATTCTATGACCATCTTGGCGATGTTGCGAATCGTCCCCACCTGATTACCGGCGCTGGCGGCGCGGCCGATCCGGAGTTTCGCTCTTCGGTGCTGATTGGCTTCGACTATCCGGAACCGCTGCACGACACCGTGCCCATGGCCTGGAAGTGCTGGGGCGAAATCATCGGCGACGCGCCGCTGACCATGCATTATGCGGAACTCGATCCCGCGGCCGAGTACCGGCTGCGCGTCGTTCACTCCGGGGACTCGCCCGATCAGAAGCTGCGTCTCGTCGCCAACGGCAGCTTCGAAATTCATCCTTATATGCTGCGCACATGGCCTCCGGCCCCGCAGGAGTTTCCAATTCCGCCGGCGGCAACGAAGGGTGGTCAGCTTACATTGTCATGGACGCGCGAACCGGGGCAGGGAGGAAATGGACGCGGCTGCCAGGTCTGCGAAGTCTGGCTGATCCGCACGCCGGCCGGGCGCGGTGCCTGAGGTGCGCGGCCGCCATCGATGCTGATGTTGCCGGCCTGCGCGTTAGCCGGGGTTGCTTTCTGGTTGAAGAATTGAAACTGCTGCCTGAGGAGAATCGCAATGAACCGTGTGGAAGTGAATCGATGGAGGTTTGTGGTTTTACCTTGCCTGGCGATGTCGCTGGGGTGGGGCCTCCGCGGGCAGCTTGGACATTCAACAGGCGCGATGGTTCCCGGCGTTCTGGCGGCGTTAACCCTGTGCGGCCTGCTTCCTGGCAAACTCTTCTCGCGCGGGTTGGCGGTTGGCCTGGGCGCAATTGCTTTCGGTTACGGAGCAACCATCACCACGCAGGATACGGCGCAGCTGGCCGACGGGCAGATCTTTCGAATTGGGAATACGATGGCGCTGGATTACACCGGCCTGGCGATCAAAGGAGCGGTGTGGGCGATGGTGGGTGGTGCGGTGATCGGGTTGGCCCTGGTCGCCTCCCGTTATCGCTGGAGAGATATTGTGATCGCCATGGCCGCCTTCGTTGCCGCGTTTCCTGTTGGATGGGCGTTGATCAACAAGCCCAACCCGGTCTACTTCTCCGTGACGCGGCATGAGAGCTACGGCGGATACCTGGTCGGCTGCCTGGTGTTGCTCGCATGGCTGACTTTCCGAGGCCGGACCAAAGTGCCGCTGGTGCTTGCGGCCTGCACAGCGGTCGCCGGAGGAGTGGGTTTTCCGTTGGGCGTATTTCTCAACAGCCTGGGTCTTCACTCGGTGTACGTGGGCGGATGGCACGATTGGTGGAAGGTGGCTGAAACCACCTACGGCGCCTTCATGGGAATCGGACTCGGAATCGGAACCTGGCTGATCAAGGACAAGCTGCCCGATCTCGATGCGCAGGATGCGCCGGCGATGAGCACCATGTCGCGCGCGTGGGGCACTCTGCTCGGGCTGGGAATCTGTGCTGCATTCGTGCTGCTCTCCGTGGCCGGCATCGGCGAATGGCTGGTTCCGGGCTCAATCATGGTCTGCGCGGTCTGTTATTTTCCTAAGAAACTTGGCTGGCATCTTGGAATCACGGTGACGATCTACGTCACGGCCGTGAACGTCATTGTCTACTGGCTCCACGAGCAGAAGATTGGCAATGCGATCCTCTTTTGGTCGCTGGTTGCCGTGCTGACGGCCGCTGCCTCGTGGGCTGTGACCGGCTGGTGGAATGAAAAAGATACGGCGGTGCGCCGGCCCCTGATGTTCCTGATGTGGACGATTGTGGCGCTGACCGCGCTGAAGACTTTCATTGAATTTCCTGTCTTCTATCCCGATCCGATGCTGATTATAGCGACTGGCAGCCGCTGGCTCTATACGGTGAAGACGTGGGGTGGCGGCCTGGGGGACGAAGTCATTCTTGGCTCGCTGGCGCTCCTGCTCACGCTCCTGACCGCGCAGCGTCCGCTTGCGGCCGAATGATTGGCTCCTGCAAAGGATCATTTCTGCAAGGCGGCGGGCCGGTATCGGATAGGGTCGTTTAAACTTGCTCGGGCGCGGCCGCGGCAGGCTGCGGTTGGCTAAGGAATGGAGAGCAACGCATGCAACGCAGAGATTTTCTGAAGATCGGAACCGCGGCGCTGGCGGCAAGCGAAGCCGCTGGCGGCTGGCGGCGCGCCTTGGCGCAGAATCCCACCCTGGAAAACGCCGGTCCGGCTTCGGACACTACCGTCGCTGTTTCATCGCTGGACCTGACCCACGCGGTTCTGTTGACGCCGCCGGGCAAGCTGCCGAAGGCCGAGCAGACCGCGGCAGCGGTGCTTGTGTCCGAGATCGCCAAGCGCAGCGGCGTTTCGCTGGCAACGTCCGCCGAGTGGCCGAATCATCGCCCCGTGATCGCGATTGCAAATGTGGAGCAGGCGTCTGCCTGGGGACGCGTTCCCGCATGGTTATCCAGCACGTCGCTGCGGCCGGAGGGGTTTCGCATTCACGTGGAGAACGCTCCGGGCCAGCAGCCGGTGGTGTGGGTTCTGGGCGCTGACCCGCGTGGAACGCTCTTCGGCGCCGGAGCGCTGCTGCGGCGGTTGCAGTGGACGCACGGGAGCCTGTCAGTTGCCGCGGACCTGGACTGGAGCAGCTCGCCGGCCTATGCGATACGCGGGCATCAGCTGGGCTACCGGGCGCAGGCGAACTCGTACGACGGGTGGGACGCGGCGCAGTTCGAGCAGTACATCCGCGAGCTTACTTACTTTGGCGTGAACAGTATCGAGGGCATACCGTTTCATGACGATCGCAAGACGCCAGTGATGAAGTTTCCGCGGCGGGAGATGAACAAGGCGATTGGCGAGATCTGCGATCGCTACGGTCTCGACTACTGGGTCTGGGTGCCGGCCGACTTCGACCTGAACAACACGGCGCTGCGCAAACAACTGCTCAGCCGCTGCGAAGAGTTCTTCCACGATACCCCGACACTGACCGGCGTCTCGGTTCCCGGCGGCGATCCCGGCAACAACCCGCCCGAAATTCTATTTCCTTTTCTCGAAGAGCTGGCCGGGAGGCTGGCGCCCATCCATCCGCAGGCGAAGATATGGCCATCGCTGCAGCAGTTCTCCGATAAGTGGGTGGACTCCTCATTCGAATACATCCGCACGCGGCAGCCGGCGTGGATGGGAGGCCTGGTGAGCGGGCCGAGCAGCCCGCCATCGAACGAGCTGCGCAACCGGCTGCCGGCGCAGTACAGGCTGCGCCACTATCCGGACGTGTCGCACAACGTGCGCTGCCAATACGAGGTGAACAACTGGGACCAGGCCTACGCGGCGACCGAGGGGCGGGAGTGCGTGAACCCGCGGGCGGTGGAGTATGCGCGCTACTTTCAAGAGGAGGCAGGGTATAGCGATGGATTTATTTCCTACTCCGACGGCGTGCATGACGATGTGAACAAAACAGTGTGGAGCGCGTTGAGCTGGGACCCGGCGCTGACGGTGACGGAGATTCTGACCGACTACGCGCATGCCTACTTTGCGCCGCAGACGGCGCCTGCGGTTTCGGATGCGATTCTGGCGCTGGAGCGGAACTGGAGTGGCGCGCTGCTGACGAACGGGAGTGTCGAGGACACTCTGTTGCGCTGGCAGCAGTTGGAGAGGCAGGAGCCTGGCCTTGCCGGCAACTGGCGCTGGCAGATGTACCTGCTGCGCGCCAACTATGACGCATTCCTGCGCAGACGCCTGGCCTATGAAACGGAGCTTGAACTGGAAGCCAACGCGCGGCTGCTGGAGGCTCAGTCCAGGGGCAGCGATGCGGCTATTGCTGCGGCACGCCAGACGCTGGGCCGCGCGGAAACCAATGCAGCGGCTGCGCCACTGCGTGCGCGCATCGTCAGCCTCTGTGCCGATCTGTTCCACTCCATCGTACTACAGAGCAGCGTCGACACGTACTACGCCATCGGCGAGGAGCGCGGCGCGGTGCTGGATTTCATCGATCTTCCGTTGAATAATCGCTGGTGGCTGGAAGATGAGTTTGCGAAGGTGGCGCAGCTTGGGACCGAAAGCGCCAGAGTGGAGAGGCTGCGGGTGCTGGCGACCTGGGAGCATCCTGGTCCCGGCAGCTATTACGATGCGGTTGGCGACCTGGACAAGTCGCCGCACGTTTTGCGATTTAGTTACGATTCCAGCATTCCCGGCGAGCTCGACGATTCCGGCCCCTCGTTCTGGTGGTGGGACCAGGGCAAGAGCCGCGCCCGCAGGACATGGCAGGCTTCATCGTGGCCGGTGGCCGTGGTGTATGACGGGTTGGATCCCGATGCTGCCTATGTTGTCCGCTCAAGCGGATATGGGCAGGCGCTGCTGCGCATCAATGGCGAGCGGGTTCAACCGACGCTCGACGGCAAACAGATGGGAGAGCTGAAGGAATTTCCTGTGCCGCAAGCGGATGTTCGCACGCACCGCCTGAGGCTTACGTGGGACCCGCCGGTGGGGGAGGAGAACCTGAACTGGCGCAATCACTCGCGTCTATCGGAAGTGTGGTTGATACGGCAGCCGGGCCCGCCCGAACATTTGTAAAGGCAAGCAGATTTTTGATCGCACCATTCATTGACTGCGCGTGCGTCGTAGAAAGTCCATGGGCTGGGCGATGGACAGCGAAGCGGAGAGAGAGACGCTTTCAGGCAAGGCATATGCCGGAGCTTCTGGTGCAGGTCTGCGCGTCACTGATTGCGATTCTGACGCTCGTCGTAACCGAGATTCAGTCTGCGGGTCCAACTGAATGATTCAGCCTGAGTGATGCCGATGGAGCCGGTCTGCGCATTGAAGACGCGGCAACCGCGCTGGGAACAATTTCTAAGTGCTTCCAAGTCAACGCCCTTCACCAAGGTCCGCATGCAGGTTGATTAAAGCGTATGCTTGGAATAGTAGTCCGATTTTTATCTCGCCTTCGGCAATCCTGGTTTCGCTTCGGACGAGCGTCGTTCAAGTACGCAACCGTACGACAGGAGCTGCCATGAGCTCTCTCAAAAAAAGCGACGTCAGAAATCACCTTTCCGCGTTCGATTGGAATGGAAATCCTGCGCTGCGGCTCCATAGACAGGCGGACAAATTGGCGCCTGTGCTCGCAGAGGCTTCGGAAAGACAAAGCAGCCCGCGTCCGGACGAGCAATGACTCGCGCGCTCGATCGAGTTGCATCGCGGCGCAACGCAGCCGAGCTCGACTCCGTTCGAGATGGGCGATGCCTCGGCTTTCCTATCGCGACGATTACGGTGCAGCCGCGGCAGATACGGCAACTCACCACTCTGGATTGATCGGCCGGCGCTGGACGCCGGTG
>Ga0181520_10009632_pt1 | contig 13264 bp, 4 predicted proteins | sample PEATcosm2014_Bin_29_FD_132451 | JGI IMG/M metagenome (GOLD analysis project Ga0181520, IMG submission 132451) | Peatland microbial communities from MTU Mesocosm Facility, Houghton, MI, USA - PEATcosm2014_Bin02_30_metaG | ecosystem: Environmental > Terrestrial > Soil > Wetlands > Peat | place...
CGCTGATCTCGAATCTTTATATCGACACGGTCACGGTGGATGGCCGTCCCGCGCCGCTGACGGGAAAACTGAATCTGGAGGCAGGCAGCCGGCGCGTCGAGATTGCCTGGGAGCCAGTCTCGCTGGGCTCGCAGGAAGAGCTTCGCTTTCGCTACCGGTTGGACGGATATGACCGCGGGTGGACCTACGCGAACGCACAACAGCGGCTTGCCACCTACACCAATCTTTCCGCCGGCCCATACACTTTTCTAGTGGAGGCCTGGGAGACCGATCAGCCCGGACACATCGCCCGCGCATCGATCGGTTTCGCGAAGAAGCCATATTTCTACCGCACACCGTGGTTTATCGCGCTCTGCGTGCTGCTGGTTGCGCTGCTTTCCATACTTGCCTATCAAACACGGATGAAGCAGGTGCATGAACGATTCAAGGCGGTTTTGGCGGAGCGCACGCGGCTGGCGCGCGAGATGCACGACACTCTCATCCAGGGCTGCGTCAGCATCTCGGCGCTGCTTGAGGCCGCCTCCAGCAGAGAAGTCGACGATGACGAATCAAGGCTGCATCTGATCGACTACGCGGCCACCCAGATTCGCGCCACGGTCGATGAAGCGCGTCAGGCGGTCTGGAATCTTCGCGGCGAAGAGGGCGCTATCGTCGATCTGGAAACGGCGCTCCAGCGCATGGCCGAGCGCATCGGCCGCGAACACGATGTGGAAATGACTTGGCGCCTCACCGGAAAGCCGTTCGCCAATAGCCTGCCCGCGACCCATGAGTTGATGATGGTTGCCCGCGAGGCAGTTTTCAATGCCATCCTGCACGGCCACGCCAAACGCCTGGAAGTTGAGATCTGCTACGCGGCCGAGTCGCTCTCGTTGACAGTCAAGGACGACGGGGAGGGCTTTGACAGCGCCGAAGCCTTCGCGGAAGGCCACTTCGGCCTGCGCGGAATGCGCGAGCGAATCAGCCGCTTCGACGGCAAATTTGCAATCGAAAGCTCTCCCCGTTGTGGAACCCGCGTGAAAGTCGAGATTCCTCGCGCCGCCATCGCTCGATAATGTCTTTCCGACCGCGCCATGGCTGACTGCTTCATGCTTCAGGCCTTATAATCGGTTTGCTTATGCCGCCCATCAGAATACTTATCGTAGACGATCACCCCATCATGCGGGTGGGGATTGCCGCGCTCATCTCCTCCTGCAAGGAGATTGAAACTGTCGCCCAGGCAGGCAGCGGCGAGGAGGCGCTCAAGCTGCACGCCCTGCATCAACCCGACATCACGCTAATGGATCTGCGCCTGCCCGGCATCAGCGGCGTCGAGACCATACGCCGCATTCGCGCCCAGTCGCCCAAGGCGCGTTTTATCATCCTCACCACATATGAAGGCGACGAGGATATCTTTCAAGCCATGGAGGCTGGCGCCACCGGGTACCTGGTCAAGGGCATGCCTCAGGAAATGCTGGTAAACGCCGTGAAGAAAGTTCACGGCGGAGGCCGCTATCTTCCTCCTCCCGTCTCCCAGGCACTAACTTCTCGCACTCCGGACTCAAGCCTCAGCAACCGCGAGCGCGAGGTGCTCGGGTTGGTGGCCAAGGGCAATTCAAACCGCGAGATAGCCGTCAAGCTGGGCATCACCGAGGCCACGGTCAAGTGCCATGTGAGCGTCATCCTGATGCGCCTCAATGCCAGCGATCGCACCCAGGCGGTGGTCACGGCTCTGCAGCGCGGACTGATTCATATCTAGGCAAAATCCTGAACGGGCCCGGGCATGTCAGCCAACACTCCCGGCTGCTCCCGGTTCTCAGCAATATCTTGCTGATTTGTCTGGCGCAGGATCGTGATCGGCAGGAATATCTTGTGCCTTGAGTACCATCAAGGCGATTCGAGCAAGAATTTTGTAGATTATCACAGTAACATTACCGTGGTAACTTTTCCTTTCCATTTAATCGTTCTAGTATTCTTCCTGCCGTCACGAATACGCATTTTTTGATCGAAATACTGTTCTCCGATGTAAAGATTCATTGGTTAATAGTTTTTTACCGGCGTCAAGATCAGTCCGGATTAACTTGTTATCCAGACCAGATTCTGTCTGAAGTCCGAATTCCAATTGAACATGCCTCACATTTCTTTTAATAAGCCTGTGTTTTAGCGCTCCAGAGAAGCAAATTCCATACCTTTTGATTCCCTTTTCTACCCGTTCTTCGATTGTTCGTCGTTTTACAACTCGCACAATCGCCCGTCACGGCTCTGTCGCTCATCGTTCTGATCCGCCGGATACGGCTCCTATAACGGCATCATGCTGCAAATAACGCTCAAGCATTGAGTGATGCAAGCGAGTTGTGTGATGTAAAGGAGAATTCATGTCTCAGCAGTGCCTCCCCCCTTGTGAGCGTTCGCGCGCTCGCCGTTTGTTCGGGTACTTTGCCGTACTCGCAGCTCTGCTTCTAACCTTCGCTGCACCGCGCATCGAAGCTCAAACAGCGTGTAGCGTCGTCTACGCGATCGCACCGCAAAACTCCGGCGCATTCGGAGGCACCATCACCATCACCAATTCGGGAACTACTGCCTGGACCAGTTGGACTCTCACCTGGACCTTCGCCAATGGGCAGACGATTACGTCATTCTGGAACGGAATAGAAACCCAGAGCGGCGCCAACGTGACGGTGGCCAGCGAAACTTACAATGGCCGCCTCGCCGCTGGCGCAAGCACCAGTGGGATAGGTTTTGACGGCACCTGGAACGGCGTCACCAATGCGGTGCCCACATCGTTTGCCGTCAACGGAAATACCTGCGGCAGCGCCACCACTGGCAGCTTCACGCTTACTCCTTCGGCCTCTTCTCTCTCGGTTACCCAGGGCAGCAGCGCCACCGACACCATTACGATAAAAGACGTCAGTCCGTTCACCGGCAGCGTGACTTTGGCCGCATCCGGATTGCCCACCGGCGTAACGGCGGCATTCGGCACCAATCCCGCAACTGGCACCAGCGTGGTCACGCTGACGGCCAGCAGCACGGCCACGGTAGGAACATCCACGGTCACTATTACGGGAACCTCCGGCTCCATAACTGAAACCACAAGCATTGCTCTCACCGTTGTTGCCGCGACGCCGCCGAGCTTCAAGCTTGCCCCGTCTGCCTCGACTCTGTCTGTTACGCAGGGCAGCAGCGCAACGGACACGATCACCGTAACTGACGTAGGCGGATTCACCGGCAGCGTGGCTCTTACCGCATCCGGATTGCCCACCGGCGTAACGGCGGCTTTTGCCACCAACCCCACCACCGCGACCAGTGTTCTTACTCTGACGGCCAGCAGCACGGCCACCGCCGGCAGCTCCACGGTGACTATCACCGGAACCTCCGGCACGCTAACGGCAACCACGACCATCGCGCTCACCGTTGTGACCGCGGTGGTGCCTAGCTTCAAGATTGCGCCATCTGCCGCCACTCTTGCAATCACAGAGGGCAGCACCGCAACTGACACCATCACGGTGACGGACGCAGGCGGCTTCACTGGTAGCGTAACTCTGGCCGCAACCGGCCTGCCGACTGGCGTAACAGTGGCGTACGGAACAAATCCCACAACGGCAACCAGCGTACTGACTTTCACGGCCAGCGCAACGGCCACGGTCGGAACGGCCACGGTGACGATCACTGGAACCTCCGGCACCCTGAGCGCAACTACAACCATCGCCGTCACCGTGAGCGCCAAGCCGACGCCAACCTTCACGCTAACGCCCTTGGCGCCGACGGTGTCGATTGCCCAAGGCCTCAGCGCTCCCAGTTCCATCACGGTTACGGATCTGAATGGATTCACGGGCAGCGTAACCCTTGCCGCCACCGGCCTGCCCAGCGGCGTCACCGCGGCCTTCGCCACCAACCCGACCAGCACAACCAGCGCTCTCACGCTGACGGCCAGCAGCACGGCAACGGTCGGCACGGCCACGGTCACCATCACTGGAACCTCCGGTACGGTAACGGCGAGCACTACCATCGTGCTCACAGTTACTGCCGCGGCCACCAGTTCCGCATGCAGCATCGTCTACACGATCATTCCGCAGAGCTCCACAGCCTTCGGAGGCTCGGTCATCATCAACAACACGGGAACCACCGCGTGGACCAGTTGGACGCTGACCTGGACCTTCGCCAATGGGCAGACAATCTCGTCGATTTGGAATGCAGCCGAGACCCAGAGCGGCGCAAAGGTGACGCTGACTAACCTGAGTTACAACGGCAGCGTCCCAGTTGGCGGGAGCCTGACTGGGGTGGGATTCAACGGCCTCTGGAACGGTGTCACAAACGCCGTGCCCACGGGCTTTGCAATCAATGGATCGGCCTGTGGTGTTGCGACAACGCCGAACTTCTCGATCGCATCTTCGGCTACCAATCTGACGGTGCTTCAGGGCAGCACTGCAACCGATAACATCACGGTAACGGACGTGAACGGATTTGCGGGCAGTGTAACTCTTTCGGCATCCGGATCGAACGGACTGCCGGGCGGCGTTACAGCGGCCTTCTCTCCCAACCCCGCCACAGGGAAGAGTGTGCTCACGCTGACAGCCAGCAGTTCGGCCGTAGCCGGAGTCTACACGATCACCATTACCGGAACATCCGGTTCTCTGACTTCAACCGCCGACGTCGGCCTCACAGTGAATACGGCTGGAAACTTCACGCTGGCGCCATCGCCTGCCACGTTGAATATTCTGCCGGGGTATACCGCTAGCGATACCATCTCGATAACGGATGTAAGCCCGTTCAGCGGCAATGTGCTGTTTACCGCATCCGGATTGCCGACCGGAGTCACAGCGTCGTTCAACACCAACGCCGCCACTATCACCGGCGTACTGACGCTGACAGCCACCAGCACGGCAACGGCCGGAGCTTACACTGTGACCGTCACCGGCACATCCGGCACGCTGGTTAAAACCACAACCATCGCGCTCACTGTCGCCGCGTCTCCGTTGCAGATCGCATGGGTCAGCCCGGCTGCCGGCATCGCGGGCAGTTCCATGACCATCATGCCCGTTGGCATCGGCATGAGCGTGGGAACGGCGCAGGGCACAGGCGAGGTTTACTTTGGCACAACCGCGGCCACTGTCACCGCATGGGTGGACAACGCGATTGTGGTAACGGTTCCCAGCCTGGCCGCGGGCAGTTACAACGTAACCGTATCCACGGGCGGCGTAACCAGCAATCCGCTGCCGTTCACGATTACCGCCGTTGCGCCCAGCCCCGAGATGAACACAGGCAATTCGACGTGGTTCAGCTCACTCGGTCAGCCGTATGGCGGTTGCGGCGTGCCTCAGGCAAACCTCGACACGCAAAACTTTGTGGCCCTGAATGTGCAGAATACTCCCGGCAACTACACCACGTACTTCCCTCGCCCGATAAGCGGGGCAAACCTGGCCTACATCGGCTTCTTTGAAAACGGAGCCAACTGCGGACGTTATGTGCATGTGACCATCGACGACTTCTGCAGCGGCATCAACAATGGCGCGGCCGGCTATCCCTTCTGCCAAGGCGCCGACGGTTGGATCGTGGACCAATTCACTGGCGCTGAACTGGATATGGTTGTTGGCGACAGTTGCCAGGATGGAAACGCCTGGTGCCGCGACGATGCCTATCACCTTGATCTGGCGCAGGGGTCGCTGAATTTGTTCGAGATCAATGGCGTGCCTGTCGGGGACATGTACCCCAACTCCTGGCAAAACCGGCAAATCAGCTGGTATTTCGAAGAAGCCCCCCAGTATACGGGCGACATCAACATTGGTTTTATTACCAGCGCCAGCGTTACCTGGGGAGCCATCTCAATCACTCACTTGCAAAACGGAATTCACGGAGTGAATTACTACTCCAACGGCGCATGGGTTGCGGCCGTGATGGATGGCGATTTGGGCGAGGACTTTGTTATTGCTCCCACGGTGACCGGAGGATCGCTTTATGAGATCCAGGTGTTGGATATTACCAACCAGCCGATCAACAGCGGGCGCATCTACTCGTTCTCGTTCCCGGCTAGCTGCCCCGTGGATGCTTGCCTGCCGCCATTTACGCAGGTAACCTATACCACCTCTCAACCTGCCGCCGCCACTGCCGCCGTTACCGCGGCAAAGTAGCGTGCAGTTAGTCGAGTCTGGAGTCGGGGCGATATTGCTCCGATTCCAGGCCGGCATCTGGCGATAACTTCGCTGCGGCCTCGGATGGAATTCTGAAAGAGTGAGCCACTTTACTACGGAAATGGGCATGAGTCTTAACGGTCATGCCCCGACACAACTCATCGCGTAAGCGCTGCGCGCCAGATTGGGTCTGGGCCGCCAGCGTCAAAAATAAGGAGCGTACCATGAAGCACAACTTCCTTCGCGCTTGCTGGGTATTTCTGGCAGCAGCGATTGTTCTGGCATCCACTGCCGCAGCTCAAACTGCGTGCAATGTCATCTATACGATTACGCCGCAAAACACCAGCGCCTTCGGCGCGGCAATCACTATTCAAAACACAGGAACAACGGCCTGGACCAGTTGGACGCTGACCTGGACCTTCGCCAATGGGCAGACAATCTCGTCTTTCTGGAATGGAATTGAAACCCAGAGCGGCGCCGTCGTGACGGTGAAAAATGAGCCATACAACGGCAGCGTTGCGGCCGGCGGCAACGTAACCGGCATCGGATTCAACGGCATCTGGAACGGCGTCACCAATGCGGTTCCCACTTCGTTTGCCATCAATGGAACCACCTGCGGCGCTACCAAGACGGCCACGACTACGACCCTCACCGCATCCACCACCACGCCAAAGGTTGCCGCCAGCGTGACGCTGACTGCCAAGGTGTCGCCCACGGCGGCCACTGGCACAGTCACCTTTTATTCGGGCACAACCTCGCTCGGAACTGGAACGCTGGCCTCGGGCGTGGCGACGCTTGCCACCTCATTCGCGACGGCGGGAACCGACTCGCTCACGGCAGTGTATGCTGGATCGACGACCTATGCGGCCAGCACTTCAAGCGCCGTAAGCATCACCGTTTCAGCCAATCCGACCTTCACGCTGACGGTGCCCCCTCTCACCATTACTCAAGGCAAGTCCGTCAGCGAAACCATCACAGTTACCGACGTCGGCGGCTTTACCGGCAGCGTAGCGCTTGCCATCACGGGCCTGCCGTCCGGCGTGACTTGCACACTCTCCCCGACCTCGACAGCTACGACCAGCGTATTGACATGCACGGCCAGCGCCACAGCAACCGTTGGAGCTTTCAATGCGACCATCACTGGAACCTCCGGTACAATCACCTCGACAGTGATCTTCCCGATCACCGTCGTCTCGTCGACGGGCGGCTTCACGCTCAAGTCCTCGGTGACTTCCTGCTTCATTCCTCAGGGCACCAGCTGCACAGTCACCATCACCGTGACGGACATCAGCCCCTTCACCGGCTCTGTAACGCTTGCCGCATCGGGCCTGCCCTCGGGCGTAACGGCCACCTTCGCCACCAACCCCACGGCCACAACAGCCACGCTTACGCTGGCGGCTAGCGCCACGGCAACGCTGGGAAGCTCAACGGTTACGGTCACTGGAACCTCCGGCACACTGACTGCAACCACCACCATCGCTCTCACGGTCACTCAAGGGGGAAGCTTCTCGATCAAGCCCTCGGCCGCGGCACTTTCGATCGCTCAAGGCGCCAGCGGCACCGACACGATCACCGTAACGGATGTGAGCCCCTTCAGCGGCGGCGTAACTCTTGCCGCATCCGGTCTGCCTACTGGCGTGACAGCCGTGTTTGCGACCAACCCCACCACCAGCACCAGCGCGCTTACACTGACGGTAGCCAGCACGGCGGCAGCCGCAACAAGCACGATCACCATTACTGGAACCTCCGGCACGCTGACCGCAAGCACCACCATTGCGCTCACGGTAACGGCAGGCTCGGGTACAGGGAGCTTTACGATTGCGCCGACCGCGGCGGCATTGACGATCAATCTGAACGCCGGCGGCACTGACACCATCAATGTGACGGACGTGGGCGGATTCACCGGTGCTGTCACTCTTACCGCAAACGGAATGCCCTCCGGCGTCACAGCTTCGTGGAGCACCAATCCCACCACCAACTCCAGCGTGCTATCGCTCCTCGCCACGAGTTCGGCGACCGTTGGCACAGTTACGATCAGCATTCAAGGAACGTCTACCGGAACATCCTCCGGGACACTAGTTGCAACCACCAGCATCGCGCTTACCGTCTCCTCGGCTCCCGACGTTCAGATTGCATGGGTCAGTCCAGCCGTTGGTATAGCTGGCAGCACCTTCACAGTCATGCCAGGTATAGGGACATCCTTTGGATCGACACAAGGATCGAGCGTAATTAATTTCGGCACAACGGCGGCCACTGTGACCACCTGGACCGTCGACTCGATTGCCGTTACGGTTCCAAGCCTGGCGGCTGGCACCTACAATGTGACCGCGGTAGTGGACGGCGTAACCAGCAATGCGGTTCCGTTTACTGTTTCCGCCACTGCACCATCACCGGCGCAGTATACCGGCAACGGGACGTGGTTCACCGCGCTTGGCGGTCCGTATGGCGGCTGCGGCGTGCCGCAAGCGAACATTGACTCGCAAAACTTTGTTGCGCTCAATGTCCAGAACGATCCGGGCAACTACACACTGACTTTGAGCCGTCCTATCCCCTCGACCTATGCTGCTGACATCGGCTTGTGGAACAACGGACTTAATTGCGGCCGCTGGGTCCATATCACCATGGGCGACAACTGCAACGGCACCAACGACGGCAATCAGGATTTGTCGTTCTGCCGCGGAGGCCTTGGATGGGAGGCGGACCAATTCACCGGCGCTGAACTCGATCTGGTTGTTGCCGACAGCTGCCAGGATGAAAACTCATGGTGCCGCGACGATCCTTATCACCTTGACCAGGCGCAGGCCGCGCTGAGCAACTACACAATCAACGGCGCTCCCGCAGGCGCTATCTATCCGAACTACTGGAACAATCGCCAGCTTCACTGGTATTTCGAGCCGTCTCCGAATTACACGGGAGATATCAACATCGGATTCCTGAACGGCGCAAGCCCGTATTGGTCGGCAATCTCCATTACTCATTTGCCGAACGGCATTCACGGCGTGCAGTACCTGCAAAACGGGGTATGGACAGCTGCTGTTATGGACGCCGATCTGGGCGACGATTACATCGCCGGACCCACCGTGGCTGGCGGAACGTCGTATGAGATTCAGGTCTTCGACGTGACCAACACGCTGATCAACAGCGGACGCATCTACTCGTTCACTTATCCCACAAGCTGCGTGAGTGCCTGCACGCCGGCATTGACCCCGGTAACCTACACCACCTCGCAATAACATCGGATGAATTGCCTGGTCCGGAAGCGGAGCACTTTTACTTCGCTTCCGGACAAGTTTCCAACCCAACTCACTAGTGTAGTGTCTCGGCAATTGGGCCCATTTTGAGTCTTTCAAAATCAAAGCCGACGAACCGCTCATCCCCTTGGGGGCTAAAAGCCCGTACCTTTCACCGCGGATAAATGATCGTCTGCGTGAGACAGGCCACTAGATAACACGCTGCGTCCCGACCCTCCCCCATGCAGGGAATATCGCAAAACGCCGGCGTCAAATAAAGGAGCGTACCATGAAGCACCGTATCCTTCGTGCTTGCGGGATCATCCTGGCAGCAGCGATTGTTCTGGCATCCACCGCGGCAGCCCAAACTGCTTGCAAAGTCATCTATACAATAACCCCGCAAAACTCCACCGCATTCGGCGCGGCAATTACCATCGACAACACGGGAACAACAGCCTGGACAAGCTGGACACTGACGTGGACCTTTGCCAATGGGCAAACAATTACATCTCTCTGGGACGGCACGGAAACGCAGAGCGGCGCCAACGTGACCGTAAAGAATCTGAGCTATAACGGCAGCGTTGCGGCCGGAGGCAATGTAGCCGGCATCGGATTCAACGGTACATGGAATGGCACCACCAACGCGGTTCCCGTCTCTTTCGCAGTGAACGGCGTTACCTGCGGCTCCACTACGACGGCCACGACCACCGCGCTCACTGCATCCACCACCGCGCCAACGGTTGGAGCAAGCGTCACGCTGACTGCCACGGTTGCACCTTCTGCGGCTACCGGCACAGTCACTTTCTACTCGGGCACAACATCGCTGGGAACCGGAACGCTGAGTTCGGGCAAAGCGACGCTTGCAACCTCGTTCGCGACGGCAGGAACTTACTCGCTGACGGCTGTATACGCGGGATCGACGACTTATGCGACCAGTACTTCCAGTGCCGTTTCTGTAACGGTCAGTGCAGCCACCAAGACGGCCACTACCACCGCTCTGACTGCATCAACTACTACGCCAACGGTTGGCGCAAGCGTCACTTTGACTGCTACTGTTGCGCCTACAGCGGCTACCGGTACAGTCACTTTCTATTCGGGCACAACATCACTGGGAACCGGAACGCTGAGTTCGGGCAAGGCGACGCTTGCAACCTCGTTCGCGACGGCCGGAACCTACTCGCTGACGGCTGTATACGCTGGATCGACGACTTATGCGGCTAGTACTTCGAGTGCCGTTTCAGTAACGGTCAGTGCAGCCACCAAGACGGCTACGACGACTGCGCTTACTGCAGTCGCCTCGACAAAGGTTGGCGCCAGCGTCACGCTGACGGCCACGGTAGCGCCTGCGGCGGCCACCGGCACAGTCACCTTCATGTCGGGCACAACGTCGCTTGGCACCGGAACCTTGGCCTCGGGCGTGGCAACACTGACAACCTCATTCGCCGCGGCAGGATCGTACTCGCTTACAGCCGTATATGGTGGATCGACGACCTACGCGACCAGCACCTCGAGCGCAGTCTCAGTGACGGTCACCACGACGGCCACTACCAACACGCTGACCGCATCCACCACCACGCCGGCGGCAGGCGCAAGCGTCACGCTAACTGCCACGGTTGCGCCTACTGCGGCCACCGGTACGGTCACCTTCTATTCCGGAACAACTTCACTTGGAACTGGAACTCTGACTTCGGGCGTGGCCACGATCGCCACATCCTTCGCGGCGGTGGGGACCTACTCGGTTACCGCTGTTTATGCTGGATCGGCAGCCTACAACGCCAGCACTTCGAACGCGGTTAGTATTACCGTCTCAGCCGGCTCCGGCACTGGCTTTGCGTGCAGCGTTCTTTACACGGTTTCAGCACAGAGCCCGACTACCTTCGGAGGGGCATTTGTACTGGGTAATACGGGAACGACCGCCTGGACCAGTTGGACGCTGACTTGGGCCTTCGCCAACGGGCAGACGATTTCGTCTTTCTGGAATGGAGTGGAGACTCAGAGCGGCGCAAATGTGAGCGTGGCCAGCGAGAGTTACAACGGCGCTGTTGCACCCGGCGCATTCGCAACCAATATAGGATTTGACGGTATCTGGAACGGAGTCTCCAACCAGATACCCGCATCGTTCTCAATCAATGGAACGGTTTGCAGCGCCCCGGCACAGGCAAGCGGAAGCTTTACGCTTGCGCCCTCACCGTCTTCTCTGGCAATTACCCAGGGCGGCACTGGAACAGACACCATTACGATTACCGATGTGAGTCCGTTCACCGGTAGCTTGACGCTCTCCGCGTCCGGTCTGCCTGCCGGTGTAACCGCGGTCTTCGGCACCAATCCCGCAACCTCGACCAGCGTGGTGACCTTCACGGCCACCAGCACAGCTACCACGGGCACGGCCACGGTCACCATCACCGGAACCAACGCCACTGGCACTCTGGTCTCATCCACTCCGCTCGCTCTCACCGTCAATTTGCCCGTGCCGGTTATCTCATGGCTCAGTCCGGCATCGGGGATTGCTGGAAGTTCAGTGACCATCATGCCTGGCGGCGCATTGGGAAATGCCTCGTTTGGCGCGACTCAGGGAACCAGCGCTGTGTACTTTGGCTCGACAGCGGCCACGGTAACAGGATGGGCGATCAACTCGGTTGCCGTTACTGTTCCCAGCCTGGCTGCGGGTTCAGTGAATGTGACTGTCGTCGTGAACGGCCAGACCAGCGCCCCGGTTCCGTTCACAATCACTGCCACGGCACCGTCTCCCGAGACATATACCGGCAACTCAACCTGGTTCAGCGCGCTTGGAACTCCGTATGGCGGTTGCGGCGTTCCACAGGAGTACCTGGACACACAGAACTTTGTTGCGCTCAACGTGCAGAACGATCCTGCCAACTACACGCTCTTCCTCTCCCGGCCCATTTCCTCGACCTACGCCAGCGAGATTGGTCTGTGGGACAACGGCGCAAACTGCGGGCGCTGGGTGCATGTGACGATCGGTGATTTCTGCGAGGGCATGAACGACGGCATGCAGGACGCGGCGTTCTGCCGCGGCGGCGTAGGTTGGGTTGCGGACCAGTTCACCGGCGCGGAACTCGATCTGGTGGTTGCCGACAGTTGCCAGGACGGTAACGCCTGGTGCCGCGACGATCCCTACCATCTGGATCAAGCGGAGGCTGCTCTGAATGCATACGTTCTGAATGGCGCGGTGGTCGGCGACATGAATCCGACTTACTGGAACAACCGCCAAATCCACTGGAATTTCGAGTTGCCGCCCAGTTACACGGGCGACATCAACATTGGCATGCTGTCTAACTCGAATCCGGCTTGGACGGCGATTTCCGTCACCCATCTGCCGAACGGCATTCATGGAGTGCAGTACCTGCTCAACGGGGCATGGACGACGGCAGTCATGGATGGCGACATGGGCGAAGACTTCTTGATTTCTCCCACTGTCGCGGGCGGATCGCAGTATGAGATTCAGGTCTTCGACATCACCAACACACTAATCAACAGCGGCCGTATTTACACGTTCACTTACCCGGCAAGCTGCGGAACTTTGTGCGTTCCGGCATTTACTCCGGTTACGTACACCATTTCGCAGTAAAAACAAGCCGTAAGTTAGTCCGGAATTGTGGCGCATCCGCTACAATTCCGGACTAACCCCAGACTGTAACTCACCCATCACACGCTAAGCCCGGCAAACCATCGAAATTCAGGTCTGGGCCGCCAGCGTCGAAGAATAAGGAGCGTATCATGAAGCACATTTTCCTGCGTGCTTGCTGGATAGTTCTGGCAGCAGCGACTATTCTGGCATCCACTGCATCGGCTCAAGCAGCGTGCAATGTTGTTTACACGATTTCACCGCAGAATAGCAGCGCATTTGGCGCGGCTCTTGCGATCCAAAACACTGGAACTACGGCCTGGACCAGTTGGACGCTGACCTGGACC
>Ga0181520_10009633_pt1 | contig 13263 bp, 8 predicted proteins | sample PEATcosm2014_Bin_29_FD_132451 | JGI IMG/M metagenome (GOLD analysis project Ga0181520, IMG submission 132451) | Peatland microbial communities from MTU Mesocosm Facility, Houghton, MI, USA - PEATcosm2014_Bin02_30_metaG | ecosystem: Environmental > Terrestrial > Soil > Wetlands > Peat | place...
GAGATCAAGATTGGAGTGCCGTCGCCAAGTATTGGCCGCCAGGCGCGCCGAAAACCGTGGATGATATTTTTACCGCGCAGAACAAAGATATTGTGGCTGGATTGGAAATCGTCAGCTTGGGCACGCCTTCCAGAGAAGGTCAAAGCATACTCGTGCCTTACGAAGTCCGATGGAAAGGTGGAGGCACACAAAAAAACAACCTCCGCCTGGGAAAAGGAGGCGACGGTCAATGGATTTGGGAAGGCGGGTTTTAGACCGGCTGAATCTGTCCGGCCAGTTCCTCCGCCGGGTAAGTCCAGATTTCCGCGAGCGTCGGATGATAATGCGGCATCGCCGCGAGTTCGTGAACGGTCATCCGTTTCGCCATCGCCGTGACGATTTCGTGGATGAGTTCGCCGCCGACCGGGCCGACGCACGCGCCGCCGAGGATTTCGCCGGTCTTCGGATTCGCCAGCAATTTCACGAAGCCATCCTTCGCCTCCATGATGAGCGCTTTGCCGTGGTCGTTGAACGGATAGCTCGCTGCCAGAAATTTTATTCCGCGTGCCGCCGCCTCTTTTTCCGTCAAGCCAACGAACGCGACCTGCGGCTCGGTGAAGACGACCGAAATCAGCAGCCGGTAATCCATCCGGCGCGGCGACTTTGGCTGCGCGATGTTGTGCGCCGCCGTTTCGCCCTGCTGAATTGCGATGTGGACGATTTCATGCGGCCCGGTGCAATCGCCCGCCGCGTAAATGTGCGGCGCGCTTGTCTGCATTTTGCCGTTTGTGACGACGCGGCCATTTTCAGTTTTCACCCCGGCGTTTTCCAGGCCGAGCGGCGCGGTGTTTGGCACGCGGCCCAGCGCAAACAAAATTTCTTCGGCGGAAACGGAAACGGTTTTGCCCTCGTGCTCGAATGAAACGGTTTTCAATTTTCCGTTGCTCTTCGAGTCCAGAAGCTTTGTGCCGGTGAAAACCCGGATGCCTTCGCGCCGGAAAACCTTTTCAATTTCCATTCCGGCGTCGGCGTCGAATTCCTTCAAAATGTGTCCGCTGCGCTGGATGAGCGTGACTTTGACCCCGAAGCGGGCGAAGAATTGCGCGAACTCGCACGCAATCGCGCCGCCGCCGAGAACAATGAGCGACTTGGGCAATCGCTTCAGCGCAACTGCATCGTCGCTGGTGATAAAGCCAGCGTCGTTCAGTTGCGGCAACGGTGACGGTGAAACACGCGAGCCGGTGGCGATGACGAAATGCCGGGCTGTAATTGCCGATTGCCGATTGCCGATTGCCGATTTTAATTCCAGCTTGTTGGCATCGAGAAATGTTGCGTTGGCGCGGATGAATTTGAAGCGACCGTCGTTCAACTGCTTCGCGCGGAAGTCGGCAAAGTCTTTTATCATCAGATTTTTCCGCGCCATCACTTTCGCAAAATCATAGGAAACTTTTCCGGGACGAATTCCCCACGGTTGCGGGTTTTTCGCGAGATGCAAAACTTCCGCCGCGTAGAGCAAAGCCTTCGTCGGCATGCAGCCGCGCAGGATGCAGAGTCCGCCGACTGCCGCGCCGCCTTCGATGACGACCGTTTTCAAGCCCGCGGCGGCGGCGGTTCTGGCCACCGCGTAACCGCCGCTACCGCCGCCGATGATGGCCACGTCGAAATCAAATCGTTTCATGTGGAGAAGATGGAAGCGCCGGGTGAAAAAGCAAATTTCAAATTTGAAATTTTCCGCCGGCTGTTGGAACATCCGCGCATGAGTGAAATCATTTACCCGCGCAGCCCGCGCGAAACGATGGACGGCTGGGGCTACCTGCCGCGTTACATTGACAAAATCCGCCTGCACCTCGCCGGCAAGCTGCACGCCGATTACACGGATAATTTCGGCAAGGGCTTCGACGGCTTCTGGCTCAAGGCCGCCGGCGTCACGCACGAGCAGATGATCGGCGTGGTGAAAAATTCCATCACCGACGGCGAGGTGTGCGACTGGGTGCGGAAAAACGTCAAGCGCACCGCCGCCGAAAAGGCCGCGCACTGGCAGGACATGTCGAGCCGCCCGCTGGCGGACGATGCGGCGGCCATCGCGCGGCTGAAAATGCGCAAGGAACAGTGCGGCGGCGCGCACCGTGACGACGTGAAGACCTTTGTGGACGCGATTGATCTGGACGAGAAGCGGATTTAGCTGCCGGCCCGTCCGGCGGAAATTTCGCCTCGCGCGTTTTCTACTGCGCGGAATTGTCCTGAAGAACTTCGTGCAGGATGTTCAGCATGGATTCGAGGGTGTAGGGCTTGGGTATGAAGCGCCGTGTTGCGGCGTGGGCGGCGTTGGCCGCGTCGTCATTCATGTCCAATCCGCTTGAGCCGATGACCTTGACTTTGGGATTGAGCGCCCGGAGCGCAATGATGGTGGCGCGCCCGTCCATGACCGGCATGGCCATGTCGGTGATGACCGCGGCAATTTCGTCCTGGCGCAAGGCGTAAATCTTGATGGCCTCCGCGCCGTTGGCGGCCGGCAGGACGCGGTAACCAAATTTTTCGAGCATGGTTTGAGCCATGTTGAGGATGGGTTTTTCGTCATCCACGACCAGCACCAGTTCGTTGTGGCCGCGCGGCAGGCTGGATTTCGCCACCGGTTTTTCCACGGCCTCCGCCCCGGGGCTGGCCGGGAGATAAACCTTGAAGACGCTGCCCCTGCCCAATTCGCTGTAACAGGTGATGAAGCCGTCGTGGCTTTTGACGATGGCCAGCGTGGTGGACAAACCCAGCCCGGTTCCCTTGCCCTGTTCCTTGGTGGTGAAGAAAGGCTCGAATATCCGGTCCTGGGTTTCCCTGGTCATTCCCTCTCCGGTGTCCGCCACGCTGATGACCACATGGCGTCCGGGCCTGGCGTCCAGGTTCGCGGCAGTGTCGGCTTCGCCGAGCACCTTGTTTTCCATCCGCATGGACAATTTTCCGCCGCGGGGCATGGCGTCGCGCGCGTTGAGGCAGAGGTTCAACAGGACCTGCTCGATCTGCGTCGGGTCGCCGGTGATGGGCCAGAGGTCGGCGGGGGAGCGGAATTCAAACGCGATGGATTTGGGGAAGGTGGCATCCACAATCTGCCCGATGTTGCGGCCGATGTGTCTGGGTTGAATCGTGATGCGTTCGCCCTCGATTCCGCGCCCGAAGGCCAGCAATTGTTTGATCAGGCTCGCGCCGCGAACGACATTGGTCTCCAGAATATCCAGCGTGGTCTGTGCGTCGGTGTCGGGAATTTTTTCCTTCAATATCTGGACCGACATGAGGAGCGGCGTCAGCACGTTGTTGAGGTCGTGGGCGATGCCGCCGGCGAGCGTGCCAATGCTTTCCATGCGCTGGGCGCGCATGAGCTGGGCTTCCAGCTTTTTCTTTTCGGTGAAGTCGCTGAAAATGATCAGCAGGTGGGGTTCGTCGTTCTGAACGAAGTGGCTGAAGTGGCACACCAGCCAGACCTCCCTGCCAAACGTGCTGACGAAATGCGCCTCGCATTCCCTCGGCTCCCCGGTGGCCAGTGTTTCTTCCGCGACCTTGAGCATTCCCGAGGCGTGCCAGGATGCGATGTGCCGGAAATTCTGCTCCAAAATCTGGGGCACGGTGGCATTGAGCGCCCGCGCGGCGGTTTCGTTGGCCAGCACGCATTGGCCGGACGCCTTGAAGACCACAATGCCCGCCGGGGCGTCCGAGATGATTTTCCGGTTGAAGCCGAACTCTTCCACCAGTTGCTGCTCCACCCGCTTGCGTTCGGTGATGTCGCGCGAAATGCCCATGATGCCGATAATTTTCCCGGTGCCGTCGCGCATCGGCATTTTCGTGCTGGACGCCCAGGTGACATGACCATCCTTCCACTCCTCCCGCTCTTCCCTGGCAATCATCGGCCGGCCCGTGCGGATGATTTCCTGTTCGTCCTCATAAGCGGGACGGGCGTGCGATTCGCCGAAGAAGTCAAAATCCGTCTTGCCGACCATTTCATCCGGGGATGCCAACCCAAATTGGCGGGCCTGGGCCTCGCTGGACTTGATGAAGCGGGATTGGGTGTCCTTGAAATAAATGTGGTCCGGCGAATTATCCAGCAGCGTCTGCCACAAATCACGCTCGCGGGCCAGATCGGCTTCCATTTGTTTGCGTTCGGTGATGTCAAATTGAATGCCTTGCGTGCCCACGATTTGGCCGTCAGGACCGAACACCGCCGATTTCATCACGTGCAAATGCCGTTTGCCGCCATCGGCTGTGACATAGATTTCCTCGACATGAATCGGCTTGCCGGTGCGCAGGATTTCTTCGTGGTGTTTGCTTCCATCTCGGAAAAGCAGGAGGATCTCCGGATACTTCGGGCCGTGCGCCGCTTCCTCCTGCTCAAGTTCCTCCGGCGTCCGGCCAATGAACTGTTCTGCCTTCAGGCTGTGGAATTGGCAGAGCCAGGAGTTGACAAAGACGTATCGGCCCGCGCGATCCTTGCGGAAGACGCCGGCGGGCATTTGGTCAACCAGCGAATGATACAGCGCCTGCGATTCGCGCGCCGCCATTTCCGCCTGCAGGCGGGCGGTGATGTCCCGAAGGGTGACCAGCGCCGTCCGGCGTCCCCGGTGAATGATCTGGCTGGCGACAATTTCCACGGCGAACCGCTCGCCATTTTTTTTGCGATGCCAGCGGAGCGGAACATAGGCATCACCGGCATCAATATGCCCGCGGGTTTGTTCCGGCTCTGCGGAAACATTCTCCGGCCCCATCTGGAGAAACTCCTCCCGGCTGTAACCGTAGAGCCGTTGCGCGGCCTGGTTGGCGTCCACATAGCGATGGGTCTCGCTGTCCACCAGGATGACGGCGTCGGCCGCCAGATCAAAAAGCCGGCGGTAACGCTCCTCGCTCTCGCGCAGCGCCGCCTCCGCTTCCTTCCGCTGCGTCAATTCACGCCGGGCCGTCGAATACAGCCGCGCGTTTTCAATGGCAATCGTGGCAAACCGCGCGAACTGGTCCAATTGCTGGACGGCATCCGGGCCAAAGGTCCGGTTCAACTTCTTTTCATGGGCCAGCCCCAGCACGCCCACAAAGCCCGACTTCGACATCAGCGGTGCCGCCATGATTGACCGGATCAAATTGATCTGATGGCTTTTAATCCGCTCCGGCCAGGCGTCGTAGTCCTCAATCAAAATGGTCCGGCCTGCCTGCCAGACTTTCCCACCCAGGCCTTCGCCCGGCTTGTTCTTGTATTTGAGCGATTCCTCCGCCAAAACGCCCAGGGCGATTTTCGGGGTGAGATGATCATCGCCCGGTTCCAGCAGATCGAGAAAGCCGGTGGAGGTGCCCATCAATTGTCCGGCGCGCTTGAGGATGTTTTCCAGCAACCGGTCCAAATCCAGTTGCGATGCCACGTCGAGCATGGTTTCCTGCAGGGCGGTCAGATATTCATTCTGGCGGCGCATTGCTTCTCCCGCCTGCTTGCGTTCGGTGATGTCGCGGGCATAACCCGCGGTTCCAATCACATTGCCTTTGTCATCACGAACTGGGGTTTTGAAGGTTTCATACCAGGCATTGCTGTTTCCGACAAAGATCATCTCCTCCTCGAAAATGGCGTTGCCGGTGGACATCACCCGCCGGTCGTCCCTGCGATATTTTTCCGCCAGTTCCCTCGGCCAGACATCCAGGTCGGTCAGGCCGTGGACTTTTTCCGGATCGCCGCGACCGCAGGCTTTTGCAAAGGCCTTGTTGACCATCAAAAAACGGCCTTCGGCATCCTTGAGCCACAACAACCCCGGCTGATTTTCAGAAATGGCGGGGAGATAGGATTTCCGCAGCAGCAATTGCTCCTCCGCGCGCTTGCGCTGCCAGATCAGGAACGCCATCACCCAGAACACGCCGATGCCGATCATGCGGCTGATGAACGCCAGGCCTGGATCAATCCCCGGAGGCGACAAGTAAAAACCGGCCAGCGTCAGCGCCGAGAGAACCGCCGCCAGCAGGAAAGGCAAAGACCGGCCACCCACAAAAACCGAGAGCAGCAACGGGACGCAATACAAAATCCAGTCGGCAATCCCCAACGGTGTGTTCAAATCCACAACGAACTCCCCGATGATAAAAAGGGAAATAAGCGCCACAACAACCGTTCGGCTTCGCGCAAGGTTCATATCAAAACAAACACAGCCGGCAATTTGAAACTGCCAATCCCATCCTGCAAATGATAGATTTGCGCCTGCCAACGTCAATTTGAATTCTGTTCCATCTTTTGCCCCGCCGGCATTTCCGCGGGAAGGCGTTTCAAAATTTTTATCCCGAACGCGGCGCCCTGGAGCGGTTCACCGCCGACGGGTTCAACCGGCCCGCCCTGTGGAGCAACGATGCGGACGACCGTGGGGTGAGCGAAGTCCACTGCTCCACAGGGCGAGTAATTCCGCCCCACCCATTGCATCACGTCCAAGCCGTAGCCCTTTTGCTGGCCGAAATAGGGGACACCGTATTCGGAGCTGTCCCGCTGGATCAGCACGATGTAATCCGGCGGATTTTTCTCATAGGCCGCGAGCATATTCGTTTCGCCAAACGCCCAGACCTCGAACGCGAACACCACATAAGGCGTCGGGTTGTCGCGCCGCGTGAGATAATTGAGCATCACGCCTTCGGGCAGGACGGCCAGCGTGTTTGTCGGCGCGGTGTTGGTTTCAATCCAAACCGCCGCCGCCGCCATCGCCACGCCGGTCGGAGCGCTTTTGGGATTATCAAGCTTCGGATTGTAGGTGACAATCCGGTCGCCGCCCGACCCCAGCGAAAAATCCTTGTCCTTGTAAAAAAGCGCGGATTGAATCGTCAAACGCGCCAGCCCCGCCAGCAGGAAAATCAAAATGGAGGCGCGAAAGGATTTTAGTCCAAAGTCCAAAGTCCAATGTCCAATGTCGGATTGGCCTTCTGGCACTGGACACGTTGGACGTTGGACTTTGGACTTTGAACTTTGCAGAAAACGCGGCAGCAAATAAAGCAGCAGGTAAATCGCGGACAAAAAAGCCGGCATCGCCAGAAAAACGCCGTAGTGCGAAATGCGCGGGTCGAAACCCAGCTTGGCCAGCATCGCAAAGCTGAACGCCAGCCACAGGATGCCGAATTCTGACTTCTGACTTCTGGCTTCTGGCTTCTGGCTTTTTTCCCGCCACCACAAAATGGCCGCGACGACGACCAGCAACGGCAGGCAATGGCCGGCGCTCTGCCAGCCGTAATTGATGGACGCCCCGCCCGCCAGCGCGAAGAAAATCACGCGCTCCACCGGCTTCAGCGTTGGCCGCATCAGCCACCACGCGCAAAGCCCGACGACAACCGCCAGCGCGCCGAATTCGAGCAGCGCCTTGCCGATGTGAAACCACGGCGCGTCCAGCCCCATGTTCCGCTGGTAAATCGGAAGTTGCAGGCCGGTCGAATGCAGCAGCGGCAGCCACGCTCCACAAACCGCATGCGCCGCGTCTTCTGAATCCATTTCCGACCGGAAACCACAATAAAATCCCGCGAGCGGAACCAGACCGCAAACCGCGGCCAGCAGCAATGATTTGACCAGTCTGGGAATTGAAATTCGCCGCCATTGAAAAATCACGGCAACGGCGAACGGCGCGACGGCCCCGACAAACACCTCCGGCTTGGTCAGAAAAATCAATCCCAGGCAGCCGCCGGCCAGCGCGAGCGGGAGCTTTCGCCCGGTTTCCAGCCAGCGCGCGAGGCCGGCCATCATCACGACCGCGAGCACAATGCCGTGAAATTCCTCGTGCGAATACGGGCAGATGTAATTGTAATTGCCCACGTCGAGAAATTGGCTGAAAGCCAGAACCGTCAGCGCCAGCCCGATGGTCGCCGCCGTCCACACGTCGGCGGATTTCAGGAACAGGCGGTAAATCAGCAGCAGCAGAAAAATGAGGATGAGAAAATTCGAGGCGAGCAGGACGTTCAGCGAGACGCCGAAGATTTTGAACAGCGCCGCGTGATAGCAAACCGACAGGCAGCCATAAACGTAGCTGACGTCGTGATAAAGCACCGCGCCGCGCGAAAGCCGCCACGGAACATAAAGCTGCTGGCCGAAATCAATCAGCGGGTCCGGCCATTTGCGCCAGCCGAGCCATGACAAAAGGATGAAGGCAATTCCCATCGGAATCGCCCCCAGCCATGAATGAATTTTTCTCACCGCCCCGCCCGCGGAGCCTTCGGTTGTCGAAACTCCAGAAGCAGGGTTCACCATCGGTTAAACGGTGTAGGTGCTGCTGGCGGTTGTCCCGCCGCGGCCCGTCCAGTTGGTGTGGAAAAATTCGCCGCGCGGCTTGTCCACGCGCTCGTAGGTGTGCGCGCCGAAATAATCGCGCTGCGCCTGTAGGAGATTTGCCGGCAACACCGCGCTGCGATACTGGTCGTAAAACGCCAGCGCGGTGCTGAACGCCGGAACCGGGATGCCCTTTTTCGCCGCCGTCGCCACGATGCTGCGCCAGCCCTTCTGGCAGCGTTTGATTTCGCCGCGGAAATAATCGTCCAGCAGCAGGTTCGTCAGCTTCGGATTGTTGTCGAACGCTTCCTTGATTTTGCCGAGGAAGCGCGAGCGGATGATGCAGCCGCCGCGCCACATCAGCGCGATGCCGCCGTAGTTCAAGTTCCAGTTATATTGTTTGGCCGCCGTGCGCATGAGCATGTAGCCCTGCGCGTAGCTGATGATTTTCGAGGCGTAAAGCGCGTCGCGGATGTCGGCGATGAACTGCTTTTTCTTCGCTGCATTCGCGGCGATGCTTGTGAGCGCGGCCCGCGGTCCTTTCAATTTCTTCGCCGCCTTCACGCGCTCGTCCTTCAACGCGGAAACGCAGCGGGAATAAACCGCCTCGGCAATCAGCGTGATCGGAATTCCCAAATCCTGCGACGACATCACCGTCCATTTGCCGGTGCCCTTCTGCCCGGCGGTGTCGAGAATCTTGTCCACGAGCGGCGAGCCGTCGGCGTCCTTGAAACCAAGGATGTCGCGCGAGATTTCAATCAGGTAGGAATCGAGTTCGCCGGTGTTCCACTCCTTGAAGACTTCGTGCATTTCCGGCGCGCTCATGCCGAGACCGTTTTTCATGATGTTGTAGGCCTCACAAATCAACTGCATGTCGCCGTATTCGATGCCGTTGTGGGTCATCTTGACGTAATGGCCCGCGCCGCCCTCGCCCACCCAATCGCAACAGGGTGCGCCGCCTTCGGCCTTTGCGGAAATGCTTTGGAAAATGTCCTTCACGTGCGGCCACGCGGCGGGTGAGCCACCGGGCATGATGCTCGGTCCGCGGCGCGCGCCTTCCTCGCCGCCGGAGACGCCGGTGCCGATGTAAAGCAATCCCTTGCCCTCGACGTATTTCGCGCGGCGGATGGTGTCCTCGAACAACGAATTGCCGCCGTCAATGATGATGTCGCCGGCTTCGAGGTGCGGGATGATTTGCTCGATGAATTCGTCCACGGCCTTGCCGGCCTTGACGAGCATCATCACGCGGCGCGGCTTCTTGAGCTTGGAAACCATCTCGGCGATGGAGTGCGCACCCTGGATTTTGGTGCCCTTGGCCTCGTTGGCGAGGAATTGGTCCACCTTTTCGACCGTGCGGTTGTAGGCCACGACGGTGAAGCCGTGGTCGTTCATGTTCAGGATGAGATTCTGGCCCATGACGGCCAGACCGATAAGTGCGATGTCAGCTTTTGTTTCCATAATTAAAATGTTAAAATGCAAACCAATGAAGGGACACGATACAACATCGCCCGCCGTGTGCCAGCAGTTTTTTGGCCGAAACCAACCCTGATTTGCCCTTGGTGAATTTTTGTTGCCGGGAACAAATCAACCATGCCTTCCATCACCCAAGCTTCCGCAATTCCTCCTCGGTCTTGCGGATGTCGGCCATCGTGCCGGTCTGGAACCAGCGGCCATGGTGCGGCAGGCAGAACAGGCGGTTTTGTGCCAGCGCGCGGCGCCAGAGGATTTTCACGGAATATTTCCCGTCTGGCGCGTCCCGCAGCACGCGCGGATGAAAAATACCGATGCCCGCGATGATGTAAGGCGCATCCGCCGCGCTCCAGCCGATGGTGTTTCCCGGCTTGATGAACAAATGGTCCTCGCCCTGGTCGTGGCCCACGGCGCGGGACTTGGATTGCGCGAGCAGCAGAAAATCCATTTTCGCGCCGTCCCAATGCCGCGCCAGCCGGTCCAGCGCGGTTTCGCCGTCGTCCGTCCAAAGGATGTCGCTGTTGATGACAAAGACCGGTTCGTCGCCGAGGAGTGGCGCGGCCTTTTTCAATCCGCCGCCGGTTTCGAGCGGTTCCGCCTCCTCGGAGATTTGCACCAATGGAAACTTCCGCAAAATTGGAGCGCCGGTCTCCGACCCGGCACGAAGCGGTTGATTTTCCGAACACGCCGGGTCGGAGACCGGCGTTCCAATTTTCTGCCCGGCGAGATAATACGTCAACTGCTCCTTGAGATGCGAGACGTTGATGATGATTCGCCCGATGCCGTGGGCGCGCAACTTGTCCAGCGCGTATTCGATCATCGGCCGGCCGGCGACCGGCACCAGTGGCTTGGGCGTGCGGTCGGTGAGCGGCGCAAGCCGCGTCCCGTAACCGGCGGCGAGCACCATGGCGGTTTTAATTCGGATCATGGCGTTGTCCAGTAATTACTGGTAGGGACAGCGCGCTGCGCAATCTCCGTCGCCGAGCGCAGCGTCAGGCGACGGAATCGAATTCCCGGACGTGCGTCCAGCCTCGATCATTCCGCCCTTCGCTCCACTGCGGGCTGGGACCCCGCAGCGCGGCGTCCCTACCAACCTGACGTTTGGCAAAAGCATAATCTTTTCAGCCCATCTTTGCATAACGGTTCATCCAGTGTTTCACGGCGTCGAGCGCGGGATGGCGCAGGGCGCGTTGCAGCAGGCGTTCGACGCGCGGCGAATGGATCCGGCGGTATTCCGTGCGGCCGTCGCGGCGGGCGAGCCGTTCAAAAATGGCGAGCACGCGCGCGTGACGCAGCGCGGCCAGCACGGAAAGCGACGTGTCAAAATCATTTCTGTGCAGCACGGGAAATTGCGCGGCGTAGCGGGACAACGTGCGTTCCCGCAACTCGTCCGGCACATCGTGCCGCGCGTCTTCGAGCAGCGAAACCAGATCATAAGTCACCGGGCCGCGATAGGCGTCCTGAAAATCCAGCAGCCCGGCCTGCCGGACGCCCGCGCGTTCCGGCAGCAGCATGAGGTTGGCGACGTGATAATCGCGCAGCAACAGCGACCCCGGCACGCGATGCGCCAGCGGCAGCGTGGCGCGCCACGCGGCGCGGAATTCCTCCTTGGCCGCGCTGGGAATTCCGGGCGTGCGCCATTCCAAAAAAAGTTCGAGGTCGGCCAGCATTTGTTCCGGCGAATAGGGCCGCAGATTTTCGGGAATGGCCCGCGGATGCCGGTGCAGCGCGACCAGAAAATCCGTGGCGAGCGTGAATAATTGTTCGGAATCGTGGCAGCCGACATGCCCGTCGCGCCGTAGCAAGGTGGAGGCGGAAGGAGGCTCTAACTTATTGCCGATTGCCGATTGCCGATTGCCGATTTCAGTTTGAGCCTCGTTACCTCGGCTACTACAAGTTTTTTCCAGCAGTTGCGCGAACGTGGCGTCGCCGAAATCTTCCAGCAGGAGCAGGCCGGCGGCTTCGTCGCGGGAAAAAATTTCCGGCGCGCTGAAGCCGAGCTGGCGCAAATGTCCGCCGATGCGGATGAACGGGGCGACGGAATCCAGAACACGCGAGGCGTCCATCAGAATGGCGCTGCGATCTGGCTTTCGCAGACGGAAATATTTCCGTGCCGAGGCGTCGCCGGTGAGCGGTTCGCAGGCCGCGTCGCCCCAGCCGGCGGAGTCGAGAAAGGCGCGAAGGTCGGCCACGGTCAGGCGTGCGCGCCGAGCTGCAACCGCGCGTCGCTTTCGAGCAGGGTTTTCAGGTTCGCCCAGTGCGCCTCGTTCATGTCGTTGAAGGCGTTCAAATAAACGGCCACCACTTCCGGCGGATGCCTGGCCAGCAGGGTTTCGACGGCGGACCTCAACTTTGCGTCGTCCATTTCCTTCGGCAAATCGTCCACCACGCCGTCCTTGTTCTCGATGGCGAGCGCGTTCAGGAAATCCACGAGCATCGCCTTGTGTTTTTTCAGGAGCCAGGCGCGGATAAGCCCGGCGGCGGCGGTTTCCAGCGCCGGGCGCGCCAGCGAGGCGATGATTTCGGCGTGCTGCTGGGGCCGCGGCTGGCGTTCCAAAAAGACCGGGCGCACGTGCCGCGCCTGCGCGACGGCGGCCAGCGTGGCCTTGTAGACCGGCTTGTCCGTCTCGTGGGTGAAGGTGACAATTTCATTCGCCAAGGCCGGCGACATGAATCCGAAGAGTTCGTGGGAGGTTAGCATCGTGAAAATTATTTGGTAGAATCGAATTTGATATAAGGAATCTCCGCGACCAATTTACCCGTGGCAGCATCCTTGAAATATGCTTTGCCATCTCGAATTTCCAATCCAATTGTAGCATCAGGCCGCATCTCAGACAGTCCGGCAACCAACCTTTGCATGCCTGACACGACCTCTGGCTTCGGATGTGTGGTTCCTTTCCCAACCATCTTCAATCGCCTCTGATAAATGCCCAAAAGGTGATGTGCAGATGCAGATGAGTCACTTCGTTTCATTTTTTTCACCGTAACGTCTTTGACGATTTGAACGCATTTCCATCAGATTGTCGTGAGCGAGATTTTATTCTTTCTGGCCAGCGCTTCACAAGCTTCGCGTTCCAGCAAAAGCGTCTTGCCGGATTCGAGCGCGAGCACCGCCACGCCGCTCTTCGCGCAAACGTCCAGCGTCTGCGAGCCGATGCAGGGGATGTCGAAGCGCATGTCGTGGTTCAGCTTGGCGACCTTGACGGCGACCGCGCCGCCGTCCCTGCCCGCGAGTTCGCCGCCGCGCGCGAGGCATTTGTCCGTGCCCTCGAACGCCTCCACCGCCAGCACCGCGCCGTTTTTCACGACGACAATCTGGCCGATTTCCAGCCGCGAAATCTCCCGCGCGACGCGGAGGCCGAATTCCACGTCCGCCTTTTGCCCGTCGGAAAGTTTCGGGCCGAGATGAAAATCCTTTCCGGGCATGAGCGGCGCGAGCCACGGCGTAGCGGCAATCAATTCCACGCCGTCCTTTTTCAGTTCGTCGGCGATCGCGCCGAAAATGGTGTGGGCGTTTTTTTCCTGGAGATGGAACAGGAGCACCATCGTCCGCAAATCGGGCTGGAGATCGTAAA
>Ga0181520_10009634_pt1 | contig 13260 bp, 10 predicted proteins | sample PEATcosm2014_Bin_29_FD_132451 | JGI IMG/M metagenome (GOLD analysis project Ga0181520, IMG submission 132451) | Peatland microbial communities from MTU Mesocosm Facility, Houghton, MI, USA - PEATcosm2014_Bin02_30_metaG | ecosystem: Environmental > Terrestrial > Soil > Wetlands > Peat | place...
CCGTGAATATACCAGCAGCACCAATTCGTTTCATGCATTTGACTGTCGGGCGGCGCAATCAGATCTCTGTATGTCACCTTCCCGTACAGAAACACTCTTTCTTCCCAGGTCTCGATGCGCCTGAATCTTTCCTCCGAGTCGCAAAGACCTCTCACATCGGCCCGGCTGAAAGGCTCGATGGGCGTCGATTCACCAGGGAGCAAAATGATTGGTGTGACCGGCGTATCCGTCTTTTTTTCTTTATACTCCGGGGCCTTGGGAAGGCGTTTCTCGTCGATGACAATTTTGCTCGCATTCGTGGTTGCGACAATCCTGGCTGGAGTGCGTCCGCGATTCGTTGCCATTACGATAAAACTGTTCTCCGCGCTCCTGGAGGGCTCCACGGTCATCAGAACCCAGGGCCTCTCCGAATGGACAAGAGCCTGAGCGTTTAATAAAGCAGCCTGGGCGCTTGCCGCAGCAGCCTCGGCAGCGGTTTCCGCATAACTGGTTTGGCGATCAATCTTTTTCAGTAGAGAAAGCGCCAGCAGGATGCCGCCCCACCCCAGCACAGCCAGAACCACTGTCGCTGCCCATGCAATCTTGTCGTGCAAGGCCCATTCCAGTGGGGTGGGTGGTGGGTTGGCAACCGTGATGTGGGGCACTGATTCGCTGCTGGCGGTGCTTCCGGTTTCGATGCTTGGCGCTGGGCTCGTGGTCGCTGGCTGGGTTGCAGCGGGGGTCGAAACAGGTGGAGTCTGCTTTGTCGCTCCGGCGCGACTAGTGGCCTGGGCATCCGCCGCCGCAGGCACATGCATCAGTGTCAGCAGCACCGCTGTGATCGCCAAGCCCTTGAGGTTCATGGGGAAAATGTATCACATGCGCCTCAGGAATTTCTGCGCCCGGCTGCCGCTCGCAGACTTGCCCGCATCCGTTATGCCAACACATCCACGCCGCGCCAGAAGGCCACGCACCCTTTCACCTTGCGCGCCACTGGCTTGGGGTCCGGGTAGAACCACGCCGCGTCCAGATTTTCTTCCCCGTCAACCACCAGCGTCATGTATCGTGCCTGCCCCTTCGCGGGATCGAGTGAGGTCGTCGTGCTGGGGCGAAAATACTCTTTCTTAAGGCTGGGTTCAGGAAAGTACACGTTGCCATCGACGGTCACCGTCTTCTCACTCTCGGCAACGACTTTGCCATTCCAGATTGCTCGTGCCATGGGCTCTTCCGATCACATCCGTTTCTACCCCCTACCGGCCCCAATAGCGGCTCCAGTGAGAGTAACGGATACGACAATAGCAGAGATTCCCCGCTATGGCGAGTCCCTGCTTCGGAAAACCCGGAAGGTTTATTGGACCTCTGCGATTGTGCTGATGTGAACGCTCTTCTTGCCCGCATCCGTGGTGGCCGTGACGGTCACGTGATCACCATAGAACGCCTTCACCGCATCGGGGTTGTCGATGGTCCAGACTGCCTTTTTGGCCTCGTCCACAAACACCGGGGCCGCGCCGCCATCGATGCATTTCTTCACGCACTCTTTTCCCGTTCCGGAGTGCTTGGCGCCGCACATCGAGTCGGAAACCCAGCCATTGATTTTCATGGGGTGGCCGGCGCCGACCGCAACTCCGGTCAGGCCAAAGGCAACTATCAGCAGGGGGACAACACGATTCATAGAAACCTCCAGGGGAATTGGAGTTCTCGAACAATTATTATCTTGCTCCCGTCCGCGGGAATTCGGCAAGGGCCTTCTTTCAGGGCTTCGGCGGGTAAGAATACTGGCCGTGCGCTTCCTGCCGTCCGGGCAGGCTGTTGCGCCGGGCCTCAATGTTCTTGAGCGCCACTTCGTAACGCTGAGTCGCGGCTGAAAATCGGTTCACAAGCTCTGTCGTCTTCATCAGGAACCCCGGATTCTCTGCCCGAATTCCCTCCAGAATGTGCGAAAACTTGGCCATCAGGAAGAAGCCTTCGCCATTGCAGTCCACAAACAACTCCGCCGAAACCGCGCCGTGCAGAACCATCGCCGCCGCCATCTCCCAATAGGTGAGCACCTGGCGCAGCCACGCGTTGTGCGGGTCAGCGGGGTTTTCCGCTACGGCAAAGAACTCCTCGGCTGTGGCCGGCCAGAATTCGCCCGTCATCCACGCGCGTGCCTGGCGCATCACCGTTTCGGTGCGTAGTTCATAGAGCCTGAGAATAATTTCGGCATCCGCCGGCGTTGCAAGCATCCGTTCCATGTATGAGTTTCCCCGCTGCTTCATACTACTTGATTCGGGCGGCGATTGATGCTCAACCGGCTACGCTCGGTAGGCGATCAACTTGAATGAACTTCCCTCCGGGGCCGTACAAGCCGCAGAAAGACTCATAGGGCGTGTCTCAAGAAGCCACGTTGTTTCAGTCGTCCACCGGCATAGCCGATCCACGCTTCGATGAAACATTTGGCGCATCTTCTCCCGGAGGGAGAATCGATAATAGCCCAGGACAAGCGCAGTGCAGTCCTGGATCAGTGTCCAACAAAAGTCCTCGTCCCGTAGGGACGGTGTGAAACTTTCTCAAAAGAGCTTCTGATGGAATCCATCATTTACAGGCTATGCGAGGAGCCGTTTCTTTTTGCGGCGCGGCTTCAGCTGTGCCGCAAGCGCAAGAAACCGATGGCGGGCTTTACAGGCTGCAGAAAAACTCGTAGAAAGTATTCTAAAAGACCACTTGGTGTCAGGGAACGACTTCACCGGGGTCCCCATCGACAGGTCTTCGTCGATGGGGTGGGGCTTTAGTCGTGCCGTAAATGCCGCAAAATCAACGTGACCTTTAGGCCCTGCGGAACGCTTTTCGGGAGTTCGGATCAAGTCTATGCGTTTTTCCGCAGCCTGTTTAGCCCCTTGGAGGATGTATTTTTCTAGTTTTGCCTGGGATTCGGAGGTAGGCGGGGGTTTCAACCCCCGCATAAAGCCAACAAAACTAACGCGGGCTTCAGCCCCGGATGGAAACTTTTATCTAAAACAGCCCTGAACTGCATTGCACCCTAGCCCTTAGGCTCCCACAATTCGATGGGATTCCCTTCGGGATCATTCAGGCGTGCAAACCGGCCGTTGGGATAAGTCTGCGGATCAACCTTCACCGCGATTCCCGCTGCTTGTAACTGCGCCGCCATTTTGTCGAGATCACGCACTCGAAAGTTCACCATCCAAACCTTGCTGGCATCTCCGAAATAGCTGCTCGTCTCCTTGAACGGAGAGAAAACGGTGGGTCCTGCCTCTTGCTGCCACACGGAATCCTCAAGGCTCGTCGGCGTGAGCGAGATCCCCAGGTGCTGCTGGTACCAGAGCCCCAATGCTTTCGGGTCTTTGGCTCGAAAGAAAAATCCTCCGATGCCCGTCACTTTTTCCATCTTCGCTTCTCCAGCGATCCGATCATGAACAGTCGCCCCCGCAGGCGTAGGAGAGGCCTTTGGCTGTGTGCCCATTTGCGCGGCGACGCCGAGTTGATTCCGGCTCAAGATCAAGCTCGACCCAAAAGCTAATGACAAAGTACGAAGTAGTTGACGTCTTTCGAGACGCATTCCATCCCCCTTTCGTGAGCAGCGCGATTCGATTCAGCATACCTGCGCAAATAGAGTTCTGTGAAGCGTAAAGATAAGGCTCCGGGCGGTTTGTCCCCGAACCGGAAATTACCTTTAGGTGTATACTTCGGGCGAACATCCAATCTTATTGATCTGAGGGTGGAAATCATGCGCGGACCCCTGTGTGTGCTCGCTGGCTTTGTTGTCCTGGGATTGAATGTATTTTCGCAGCAAGCCGCCGTGCCGCCTACTGCAGCACGGACTCCGGAAAAACCCAGAATCAGCTTGGACGTGGTGGTAACGGACAAAGCGGGGAAGGCAGTAGGCGAGTTGGAGCCGTCCGACCTGACACTCCTGGACAATAATCAGCCACGAAAGATATTGAGCTTTCGTAGAACGGAAGCTTCGACGGGAAGCAGGTTTGACCCACCCGTAGAAGTGATCCTGGTGATTGATGCAGTGAATTTGCCTTACCATGCAGTCACTTCGCAACGGCTGGAGGTGGAGAAGTTCCTGCGGCTGAACAATGGGCTGTTGGCATTTCCAACATCTGTGTTTTTGTACACCAGCGAAGGCCTGCATGTTCAGCCTGCACCGTCGAAGGACGGCAATGCGCTGGCGAAGGTGCTTGATAAGGCGACGGGCGTGGTTCGGGCGCGCGACCTTTCAGGCGGCGTGTACAGCTTGAATGAGCAATTCCAAGACTCTTTCAAGACCATGCAGGGGATCGTCGAGAACGAGGCGCGAAAGCCAGGCCGGAAAGTGCTGATTTGGGTTGGGCCAGGATGGCCGCTGCTGACGGAACGATTCTTCATCGAGTCGGATGAGTCGCGGCAGAATTACTTTCACCAGCTTGCGACGCTTACCAACCAATTGCGCCAGGCGCGCATTACTGTATACAACGTTGCTCCCATTGTCGGTGTGACACGGGATCTGTACAAGGGCTATCTGAAGCCAGTAACCGAGGCACGCAAGATGGAGGTTGCTGATCTCGCCCTGGAGGTGATGGCGGTGAATACGGGCGGCCGCGTTTTAGATCCGAGCAACTACCTGAGTGAATTGATTATGAAATGCGAGAGCGATATAGGCCCCTATTACACGATCACCTTTGAGCCTCCCCAGGCCGCAGGAACGGATGAATTCCACAGCCTTCGCGTGCAGGTCAGCGGGGACGGACTTACGGCACGGACGGAAAGCGGGTATTACGACGAGCCATAAAGAAGAACCGATGCAAGCCAAGTAGTCAACTTAGTCTGGTTCCATTTTGCGCAGGGGAAGATGAGTCATCCGCAAGCAACTCCGGCGCCTGATTACAAGCGCCGGTAATCGCGTCGCGCGTTCTGCAACACCTTCTTGCCGCTCTTTTTCGCGGCCTTCTTCGCCACAGGTTCCGCCGCCGCGCTATTCCATCTCTACCCAAATCACCACTGGCAAAGAGCTAAGCGGATGTATCGACCAGGCTTCCCGAACCCTGCCCGTTCTGCACCAGATAGCTTGCCAAATCCTGCAATGCGCCCTGGACGCTTCCCGAACTTAGCGAGGAGGCCATGTTTGAAATCAAGGTATCGAGCGGATTGGTGGTCTGGGAACTGGAAGTGGACGAGGCTTCCTCACTCTGCAAATCCTTCTGAACCTTGGCGATGTCTGTCTTTGCCGCCGAGGTGTTTCCTGAAGTCAGGTCTTTCAAAAGCGAGGTCATGTCCTTGGCAAGACTATTGGTGGCATCCGTGGTGCTACCTGCGGATTGCTGGGCTGCCAAGTCTGTTTTGAGCTTGGCGAGATCGGACTTCGCTCCGGTAACGTCTCCAGAAGCCAAGGCTTTGAGCAGTGTGACCATGTCCTGCGTGAGGACATTGAGCGAACTACTGGTGCTTGTGCTGCTTGCGGCAGTGGACGACGTACTGGCAGCGGTGGTGGCGTTGGTTGTCGCAGTCTTGCTTGTGCTCGTGGCCATTGCTTCGAGCGCTTGCTCCAACTGCGAAACAGATGAGACGGCAGATATCGACAAGATAGGGCTCCCTTCAGAGTGGTAAACACTAGGTTTCCGTTCTATCGGCAACTGTGCGAAAGAATTTCAACAGATTTTCGATTTATTTTTGAGCAGCCTAAAGCAGAGCCGTAGAAAGCGCACCCTCTTTGAAAACTTTCAACGAGGGTGCTTCACGAGGGAACAACCGCTTGGCGAAGTTGCCCTGCCCTCGCCTATGCCGTTTGCAACACCTTCTTGCCACTCTTCTTCGCGGCCTTCTTTGCCACAGGTTCGGCAGCGACCTTCTCTACCACCGGCCCATGTGTTTCGGCCGTCGGCATCGCAGGCGCATCCCCAATCCTCTTGGAGTAGCTGCATACCACTGTGCTCTCCGCCGCCGCCGAAGCGCCCTTCTTCGCCCGCTTCTTTGGCGCAACCTCTTCCTCAGCCGCTTTCTTCTTGTTCGGACATTCGAGGAAAATCCCCGATCGCAGAGTTTTCTCCACTAGGTACGGGCTGCCGCATTCCGGACACTTCGTCGCCACCGGCTTGTTATTCGAGGTGAAGTCACACTTGGGATAGTTGGTGCAGCCCCAGAAGATATTTCCCCTTCGCGCCTTGCGCTCGGCCAAATCGCCCACGCCGCACTTGGGACATTTCATCCCTTCAATCAGGTTCTGCTTCACGTACTTGCACTTGGGATATCCGGAGCACGAAACAAACTCGCCATAACTCCCCTGCCGCAGTACCAGGGGCTTGCCGCACTGCGGACAATCCTCGCCTGTAGGCTTGGGCGCGGCCACCTTCTGCTGTTGTTTGCTGCTTAGCTTGCGGAATGTCTTGCAAGGCGGATCTTCGTTGAACCCCGGGCACGACATGAACATTCCGAACGGCCCACGCCTGAGCACCATCACGCGTCCGCAGTTATCGCAGTACTCTTCCTGCTCGCCGACTTCCTGCGCCTCAGGCGTATTCATGTCTGGCTTGTCCGCCGTGTTTTCCTTGGTAAATGTGCAGCTCGACTTATCTTTTTTGTCATAAGCTGAACAGGCAAAGAAGCTGCCGAATTTGCCCCACTTCAACACCAGCGGCGAACCGCACAGGTCGCACTTCTCGTCTGTCTTCTTTTCCATGCGCTTGATGTCGCGCATCCGCTTCCCGGCATCCTTTAATTCATCTTGGAAGTAGCCGTAGAAGCCGTTGAGCAGAGTGGTCCATTTTTCCGTACCCTCTTCAATCTCGTCCAACTCGCTTTCAAGTTTGGCCGTGTAAGCAATGTCGAAGATATACGGAAAGCTCTCCACCAGAAGGTCGCAGACCACCATTCCAATCTCGGTGGGATAAAAACGCCCGCTGATCTTGGTCGCGTACTCGCGGTCCTGGATGGTGTTGATAATCGACGCATACGTCGACGGGCGCCCGATGCCCCGTTCCTCTAACTCTTTTACCAGCGAAGCTTCGTTGTAGCGCGGAGGCGGCTGTGTGAAGTGCTGCTCAGTGTCCAGCTTTTCCAACTCAAGCCGCTTCACATTGTCCAGGTTGGGCAGCTTGTTGGCCGATTCGTCGTCGTCATCTTTCTTGTCTTCCAAAACTTCATAGACCTTCAGGAATCCGTCAAAGCGCACCACTGATCCGCTCAACCGGAAATCATACGTCTTTCCTGTCGTCGCACTGACCGCGGCAATCTTCGCGGTGGTCACGTCAAAAATCGCAGGCGTCATCTGCGAAGCCACAAACCGCTGCCAGATGAGTCGGTAAAGCTTCAGTTGCTCCTCGGTAAGGTAGCGCGCAATCGACTCCGGCGTCCTCGACGCATCGGTGGGCCGAATCGCTTCATGAGCATCCTGCGCGGCTTTCTTGCCCTTGTACACATTCGGCGACGCGGGCAGATACTGGGCTCCCAACTGCTTGCCGATCCACTCGCGCGCCCCTTCGATCGCTTCCGGCGCTATGCGCGGCGAATCCGTTCTCATGTAAGTAATGAGTCCGGTTGCGCCCTCTGCGCCTATGTCGATGCCCTCATAAAGCCGCTGCGCCACGCCCATCGTGCGGCGCACATTAAAACCCAGCTTGCTGGCCGCGTCCCGCTGCAACTGGCTTGTGATAAACGGCGCCTGAGGCCGTCTCTGTTTCTCTGTGGACTGCACTGAAGCCAGCGACCACTCCGCCTTGTCAAGCGCCGCAACCACCGCCTTCATTTGCTTCTCATCGGGCAGCGCATTTGCAACGAACTGATCTTTTCCTTCTTTGTCCTTGCCCGTGGCCACTCTCGACGGCTCTCCGTCGATTCCCACAAAACGCGCCTTGAGCTTTTTGTCCGCCTGCTTTTCCGGATGCAAATTCGCATCCAGCGTCCAATATTCCACCGGGCCAAACGCGCTTATCTCGCGCTCCCGCTCAACGATCAGTCGCACTGCCACAGTCTGCACGCGCCCAGCCGACAAGCCACGCCGCACTTTATCCCACAGCAGCGGCGAAATCTGGTAGCCCACCAACCGGTCCAGCACGCGCCGCGTCTGCTGCGAGTCCACAAGATTTTGATCCAGATCTCTGGGATGCTTGAACGCCTCTTGCACAGCCTTCTTCGTAATCTCGTTGAAGGTCACGCGCTGAATCTTTTTCCGCTCTTTGGCCGACGTTCCCAGTTGCAGCGCCAGGTGATACGCAATCGCTTCGCCCTCGCGGTCAGGATCGGGCGCAAGATAGATTTCATCCGCCTTGGCCGCCGCCTTCTTTAGCTGCGCGACAACTTTCTCCTTGCCCGGAGACACAATCAGCGTCGGCTCGAAGGTGCGATTTTCCAACTCCACGCCCAAATCGTTCTTGGGCAGATCCATGATGTGCCCCACAGAAGCCAGCACTTCAAAGCCCGCGCCAAGATACTTCTCAATCGTCTTCGCCTTGGCGGGCGACTCGACGATCACCAGTGATTTGCTCATTCCCATCCTTGATTCCAACCCCACTCTATCCTGTCTGGCCTCTTTGACTCCGAGCGGGACAACTCAGTTGTCATCGCAAAGAGCACAAACTCTGTCAACGCCGGCGGCCGCTCATCCCGTCAAAGAAAAACCGCCCGCAAGTGTTGGACACTACCACGGAACACCGCCTCATTTCCACTCAGGACAATCTTTTCTGCCGCTCTTTGCCCCATTTCCGGTGCGCGCAGAAGACCTTCCGCGGAAGGAAAAATCTCCGCAAAGTTCTTTCGTTCCATCGTTTCCATGGGGAAGAAAGGCTTATGTCCCACCATCTTCGCAGTCGTATCGCGAAAAGGCCGGGTAAACACGAATCCAGCTCAGCTCACATAGTACGCACGTAATTCTTTCCCGGCAAGCTGCGCACCCGGCCCGTGATCTCAAGCTCGAAGAGAGCCGTAAAAACCTCTGAAGAAGTCAATTGCGTCTCCACCATCTCGAGAATCTCGTCGATTTGCAAGCTCTCATCGGTGCGCAGAACCTCCAGCACCATGGCCTCTTCCGGCCGCAAAACTTGTTCAGGCAAGAGAGATGCAGTCACCTCGGATTTGGATGCAACCGGCGCTTCACCCTCCAACTCCAGCCTCACCTGCGAATGCAAATCTTCCCACACGTCTTCCCAGGTGGCGACCAGCTTTGCTCCCTGTTTAATCAGCGTGTTGGGGGTCCATGAACCCTTGCTGGTCACGTTCCCGGGAACAGCAAAAAGATCGCGGTTCTGCTCAGCAGCGCAGCGCGCCGTCACGCGCGTGCCCGAGTTCTCCGACGCCTCCACCACCAGCACAGCTACGCTCAGCCCGCTCAAAATCCTGTTGCGGCGAGGAAAATTTTGCGGCGCCGGAAACGTACCCATCGGCAGCTCACTCACAATCGCTCCGCCAAGAGCCAAAATCTCCTCGGCCAGCTTCTTGTTTTCCTTGGGATAAACCACGTCGATGCCTGTGCCCCAAACAGCTACTGTGGGCATGCGCGCGGCCAGCGCTCCCTTGTGCGCGCAACTGTCCACGCCCCGCGCCATGCCGCTGATAATCAGCAGCCGCCGCACCGCCAGGTCTCGCGCCAATATCTCCGCCATCCCCGAGCCGTAAGGAGACGGATGCCGCGTACCCACAATCGCAATACCCGGCCTGTTCAATAGCGCAACCGGCCCGCGCACCCACAACACCGGCGGCGGATCGTAAATTTCCTTCAGTCGCTCGGGATACTCCGCGCAACTGTACGTGACCACCGTCGCCCCTTGCGCCGCTACCCGTGCCCACTCTTCTTCAGCCGCTTGGCGCGCCTTGCCGTCAAAGATGAACTGCGCCGCCTGTGCGGAGAATCTCAACCCTTCCAGCGAAGTCAGCGGCAACGTGAATATTTGGCTCGCCGAATCCAGATTCTGTACGGCATCCAGAATCCGCTTCGGGCCCAGCCCCGGCGCCAGCACCAGCGCAAGCCACGCCAGCCGCTCCTCATCGAGCGCCGAAGTCGCGGTGCATATCGTCTCTTGGGGCAGCGTGCTCATCGTGTAAGAAACCTCTGAATAAATCGATGTTTTGAAAGGGCACGAATTTAGTCGTGCCGCAAGACTGCAAAATCAGCGCGGGCTTTAGCCCCTGAGGGAAGGTCTGCTCAACAGAATTTGCTAAATCAGAGATCCCCTATTCCGTCTGTCCAAAAACGGCACAGGACTATTTTCCTCACAGGAAAGCAAAGCCTGTACATTTCGGCGATTTTGCCCACCTTACCTTCCTTCATTAGAAAAAGTCAAGCCAAAGAGCAGTCGCGCCCATTGACGCTCCAGATTCATCCCACACACTCCACACGCATTATTTCCCTCATGGCGGTACTCTAGGAGTATATGAATTCTCATTCCCCATCCCGTCTGCGCGTCGCAGGCATCGGCTTTCTCAACCCCGCGCCCCTCATGTGGGACTTCGAGCATCCGCCGCTCGATGCCGAGCTTGCACCTCGCTATCAAATTGATCGCATGTCGCCTTCCGAGTGCGCCACGCGCCTGGCTTCGGGCACCGCCGACATCGGCCTCATCCCTACCGCCGCACTGGCCACCACTTCCGGCCTGCGCATCCTGCCCGGCTGCACCATCGCATCAAAAGGCAAAGTACGTTCCCTGCTGCTGGTGCGCCGCGCCAGCCAGCGGCTCCATGCACTGCGCACCGTGGCCGCTGACATGGCCAGCCGCACCACGTTGGCCCACGCCCGCATCCTCTTTCGGCATTGGGGCAATCCCGACGTGCCTTTCTTACCGGCTGTCGCTGATCTCGACTCCATGCTCGAACGCGCCGACGCCGCCATCCTCATCGGCGACCCTGCGCTCATGGCGCTCGAAGAGCGCGCCAACCGCTTCGAACGCACCAGCGAAGAATTGATCTATCACGACCTCGCCGAAGAGTGGCACACCCTCACCGGCATGCCCTTCGTCTCCGCCGTCTGGGCCGCCGCGCCGGGCTGCCTTTTGGATGAGAATGTTGCCGAGGATTTCATCCAATCCCGCAACCACGGACTCGAGAACATAGACGCACTGGTGGCCGAGTGGTCCCCCCGCATGCCTCTCTCCGAACAGACCATCCGCGCCTATCTGACCACCAACATCCACTACGTCCTCGACAACGAATGTCTCGAAGCTATGAAGGTCTTCTTCCGCATGGCCGCCCAGGCCGGCGCCCTGCCCGAGTACAGCTTCTCGATCAGTGAGCTAGCCGGCCAGCGGACCTAGCAAGTCAGCAAGTTAGCAGCGCTACCATCGTCAGAGCGGGTCTCAAAAACTCGCCTCGTGTCAGGGCACGACTTCAGTCGTGCCGAAAAGGGCACAAGGAGCGAGAGGTTTTAACCCCTGAGCGAATGCAACAGTCACACGTCAGTCATGATCAGAACGCGCTCTAGCGAATGTCAACAAAAAGGACGATCCTCGAAGGAACCGGCCGTCCTGTATTGCAACCAATATCCGAAAGCTAGAAGCGGACGGCCTATTGTCCCAGAGGCATCCCCATTGGGCAGCCCGAACACTCGGCGTTGCAACGATTGCAAAAAAGATCGCTGGCAGAGGCAACTGGTGGTAGATTGGTTCGCAGCCGAGAAGCAAAATGGAGACCTTGGGCCAACAGGGAGGCGGACATGAAAAGGATCAAGAACGTTGTGTTAGTCATCCTGGCGCTGGGAGTCGCGTTCACGTCGGGGTGTGGCGGCAGGCACTCGAAAAAGGAAGTTTACTACCTGATTTCGGCAAATACGGCTTTGCCCTACTGGCAGACCGCGGCGGCCGGCTTTAAACAGGCAGCGGCGCAATACGAGGTTAGAGCCCGCGTGGTGGGGCCTGCGGGCTACGATCCGCAAGCCGAGCTGGCTGAGCTCCAGAAGGCGATTGCGGTCCATCCGTCAGGCATATTGATTTCCGTAGCCGACGCTTCGGCGCTGCAGCCGGAGATCGACGCGGCAGTAAACGCAGGGATTCCGGTGATAACCATGGATTCCGATGCCGTGGGCAGCCACAGGCTCTACTTCATCGGGACCAACAACCTGGAGGCCGGACGGCTGGGTGGCCATCGGGTAATTGAGAAACTGGGCGGTAGAGGCAACGTGGTCTTCTTCACCATAGCCGGCCAGCCCAACACGGAAGAGCGGCTCAAGGGATTCAAGGACATCTTCATCAGCCGGCCGGAAATCAAGATCGCAGATGTAGTGGACATCAAGGGCGATGTGAGCACCGCGTTCGACAAAACCAGGGATTTCCTGGCCCTGACCGGAGCAAAGAAGATCGATGCCTTTGTCTGCCTGGAATCCGCGTCGGGCAAGGTGGTCGCCGACGCGATCAATCGGTCCAAGATAACCGACCGGTTGCTGGTTGCCTGGGACGTGAATCAGGATACGCTGGACGGGATCAAGGCCGGCACGATCGACGCGACCATCGCGCAAAAACCCTTCACCATGGCTTACATCGGGCTAAAGGGCCTGGACGAAGTCTTCCACGCGCCGCCCAAACAGCTAAACAAGGACTTCGAAACTGACTCCTTCTCGCCGTACCCGGTGTTTGTGGATACCGGCACCACGCTCGTAGACAAGAAGAATGTGGATATCTACATCGAATCGGCGGCGAAGGAAATGCAGTAGGCGGCCCTCGGAGTCGTAGCTAATCCGGCGCAATCGAGTTGGCAGTTGCCGCCAACACCTCGAATTGTGGGTTGCGGCTATAGCGTTTTGTGTTCAAGTGTTAACAAAACTCTGGGTGCCCCATCCATTGTGCGTTCTTTGCGCAATGGGTGGGAGAGCACAGAGCTTCGTTTTGATCGTAAACAGTCAAGCCGAGAACGCTCTAAGCGGTCACTGGGCCGGACGAGCTGCCAGCTGAAAGCCTCGCTGGAACTGCTATTTGCTAACTCCGCTGTCTCTAAATCTCCCACCTGAGCAACGCCGCACCGGCCGTGAACCCCGCACCGGCCGCGGCCAACAGCACCAGGTCGCCCTTCTTCAGCTTGCCTTCTTCAAAGGCTGTTCCCATGGCCAGCGGAATCGACCCGCCAGAGCAATTACCGTATTTTTCAATGTTGACAATCACCCGCTCCATGCTCATGCCCAGCCGGTCTGCGGTCGCCTTGATAATTCGCATATTCGCCTGGTGGGGAATGAAGCAGCCCAACTCGGCGCCGGCCACGCCATTGCGCTCCAACACGGCTGTCGAAACCTCGGCCATCTTGCGCACCGCAAACTTGTATACCGCCGGCCCGTCCTGATGGATGAAATGCATCTTCTTATCCACGGTTTCATGGCTTGAAGGATTCAGG
>Ga0181520_10009635_pt1 | contig 13259 bp, 13 predicted proteins | sample PEATcosm2014_Bin_29_FD_132451 | JGI IMG/M metagenome (GOLD analysis project Ga0181520, IMG submission 132451) | Peatland microbial communities from MTU Mesocosm Facility, Houghton, MI, USA - PEATcosm2014_Bin02_30_metaG | ecosystem: Environmental > Terrestrial > Soil > Wetlands > Peat | place...
AGTCAAGGGTCACCGAGGCGCGCACGTTGCCTGCGCCTGTAACCGGCTCCAAAGTCGCAATCAGCTTCTCTTCGAGCGCCTGCTCAGCGCTCAATTGTAGCGCTTCGGCGGTCTTCGGCCCCAACGGCAGATGTCCTGCTGCATCCACCAGCATCACGCGATCCGGCTGAAGGCCGTCGACCGCCGAGGCCACCAAATTGCGGATCGCCTCAGGCTCACCGTCCGCCAGCGTGCGGTGACGCGGCTTGAGCACAACCGAAGCCTTGGCAGGCCGTTCCTGTTCGCGAAAGAGCGAGTCGTGCGGCAGCACGAGATGAACATTCGCCGACTCGACATCAGAGAGCGAAGAGATCGTGTGCTCTAGTTCGCCCTCTAGCGCCCGCTGATAGTTGACCTGCTCGTCAAACTCCGAGCCCACCCAATTCGGCTTGTCAAAGATCTCAAAGCCCATCCGGCCGCTCTTCAGGCCTTTGGCGGCGGTGAGCAGGCGCGCCTTGTCCAGTTGCGCCGCTGGAACCATGATCCCCGCGCCATTCGGCGAAGGCTGAAAAGGTATCTGCGCCTGAGAAAGAATCTGCCCAGCCTGACGCGAATCCTCCGGATCCATATCTGCATAGAGAACGCGCCAGTCAGTGCGCATGCCATACCAGAAGAGACCGCCTACTAGCGCCACAAGCAGTACGGCCGCGACCATCGCCCATCCGCGCTGCGCCGGGTGCATCTCTCCCCAGCGGACCCTGGCGCGACCCCACAGGCCAGCCAGCCGGTCGGTCAACTGCGGCTGCCCAGGCTGCGGCTGTGCGTGCGCTGCGGGCGCGCTCTTTTCCATCTGTGTTCCCGTGGCCATGATCTCCGCTCTCAGTGGTCAGTGATCAGTAGTCAGTGATCAGTCCCTTGCCTCATCGCCAATTACTGACCACTGAAAACTGCTTTCAAAACTGCATTCCTATGACCTGCTGGTAGGCCTGAACCGCCTTGTTACGCACCGCCAGCGCAAGTTCAAAGGTCATGCTTGCCTTCTGAGCGGCGATCATCGCCTGATGCACGTCAACGCCCGAGCCCGTCATCAGTCCTGAAACGGCGGCGTGGGCCTGGGATTCGAGATGGTTCACCTGGCCGACCGCATCGGTGAATAGATCGGCAAACGGAGCAGGCGAAGAGCCCGGACTTTTACTGACCGTTAAAGCGGTCGTTGCACCGGTGCCTGCCACCGCAGGCAGCGCCAGCGGTGCGACAGCCACAGGATTGATCGGGATCAGCATCGGATCTCCTTACGTTGTTCCGGGCTATCGTCCGGCTAAGCTCGGACCAGCGCCCAAGTGTCTAAGACTTGGCAATCTCCAGGGCCGACGTGATCATGCCCTTCTCTGCTTGTACGGCAGAGCTGTTCAATCCATATGCACGCGTTGCCCCCATCAGATCCACCATCTCTGTGAGGGGATTAATGTCTGGATATGAGACATACCCATCCGGTCCAGCGTCCGGATGCCCGGGGTCGTATCGCTTGAGCGGAGGCGAAGTATCTTCAACCACAGCCTCGACTCCAACGCCAGGCGCGCTCCCTGAGCCGCTCGCCAGACCGCTGAGGCCGTTGACCGGATGGAGTAGCGGCATTGGCGCCAGCAACGGTGGCAGGTCCACCTGAGCAACGTTGCCAGTGGACGCAGCTTCGATGCCCGCAGCCCCTACGCTCGTATTGAACGTATTCGCAAAGCCCGAATCTCCGGTATTGGCGGCGAAGACCACGTGCTGGCGGTGGTAGGGGCCGCCCGTGGCCGTCCGAGTAGTCTCTGCATTGGCCATGTTGGCCGCAACCACCTCGGCACGCATCCGCTCGGCCTGCATAGCGCCGCCCGATGTGTCCATCATGGCAAAAAGGTTCACCCTGATTCCTCCACTGCGCCGATCCGCTGTGCGTAGTCTGCCACGCTACTTGCTATCCGCATGAATGGCGTCCATGACGCGCTGGTACTCCAGGTGAAGCAGAGTCACGCCAGTCTTGAATTTCAATTGCGCCTCGGCCAGATTCAAGCCCTCCCGGTCCAGCGAAACGTTATTGCCGTCGGGCCGAGCAATCAGCCCATCTACAGGCGTAACGCGCACCGGACGCGCTGACTGCTCCTGCTCTACTCCACTCATCGCATCCCGCATCTCCGCCGCAAAGTCCATGCCCACGGTCTTGTAGCCAGGGGTGTCAATATTGGCCATGTTGGCCGCTGTCAGCTTGGCCTCGCTAGTGGCCAAGTCAAGGTAGCGTGCAATCTGGTCGCTGAGTTGTGTCTCAACCTGCATGCCTATCGCCGCCCCCTTTTATGCGATCCCGCATAGCTCCGTGGGCCTTGGGTGCCTCATCCATTTCGCGTTCTCTGCGAAATGGGTGGGAAACCTCGAAACCACATCTCTCCGTTTGCCCGAATCCCAAATCCAGCACAAACGACCTAGTTCATCTCTGTGCCGAAGTCGATCTCCCGCCGGGTGCCCCATCCTTTCGCCTTTTCTCTGGCGAAAGGGTGGGATGCGACGAACCCAGATCTCTCGGTAAGTTGGATCTTCAATGCAGTACAACTGGCCTTAGTTCATTTCTAAGCCGAAGTCGATCTCCCGCGCAGTTAGAACGGGCTCGTCACCGGCAAGAATGGCCCCACGTTCGAGCACATGTTCCAGTTCGCGAACATTGCCCGGCCAGTTATGGCTTGCGAGCTTGGCCAGCGCACTCGGATCAACCCTCTTCAGCGGAGTTTCGCGGCCCATGCGCGCCAGAAAATGGTTAACCAGCAGCGGCAGATCCTCGCTATGCTCGGCCAGCGACGGCGTGCGGATGAGAAAGACAGCCAGCCGGTAGTAGAGATCGGCGCGGAAGCGGCCATTCTGTGTCTGCTGCGCCAGCGGCTGGTGGGTCGCGGTTATGACCCGTGCGTCCACCGTCACTCTCTCGTTGTCTCCAACGCGCTGCAACTCGCCGCATTCGACAAAGCGCAGGAGTTTCGATTGCAGAGCAAGCGGCATCTCACCGATCTCGTCAAGGAAGAGCGTGCCTCCGTCGGCGGCCTCGATTCGCCCGATGCGTCCCTGCACCGCGCCGGTGAAAGCTCCGCGGGTGTGGCCGAAGAGCTCGGCTTCAAGCAGCGACTCTGGAATCGCCGCGCAGTTGATGGCGACAAAAGGCTTGCGGCTTCTCGTCGAAAGCCGGTGGAGAGCCTCGGCCACCAGTTCTTTTCCTGAACCAGTGGGCCCTTCGATCAGCACCGGGGTCGATCGCGGCGCGACGAGCCGGATGCGGCGGCTGATCTCCAACATGCACGGGGCGAAACCGATCAGCTCTGGCAGCCGCTCCTCGCGTGCTTTTTCGACGCAAGGCGCAGGCTGAGGAGCTTCTTGCGACAAAAAGTTGGACAAAGCGTTGGGAAGGGTGGACTCGCACTGCGACGCCCCCGGTGCACCGCTTTGCGGCAAGCCGGTCGCAGGAGTTGAGGCAACAGGAGCCACCAAAGGCCAATGCTTCGCACTGAGCGGCTCAACTGATTGCACCGGTTTGTCCAGCGCAGGAGCGGCATTCCAGATCGCCGTATCGTTGTCCTGCGAACGGCGCAGAGCATAGAGCAGTTCCTGGCGGTGAGGTCCGCGTGGGCTCTCCTGCGCCACAGTGCCGCTGGCCGTCAGCAGATCCACATCGGGAAAGCGGCTGCGGAAATCTTTCAAAAACTCGACCAGGTCGAGATCGGGCAGCCAGCTATCGACGATGATAGCCTCAGGCATAGCGCTCTCTGCCTCGGCCCAGGCCTGTGCGCCGCCCTCGGCCTCCCGAACCTGCCAGCGCAGTCCGGTGAGAGTCTGGGTGAGCCGCTGGCGAAAACTGCGGTCTGCGCTGGCGACCAACGCGGTGCGCGAACGAGTGCGTGTGGCAAGTGGAAGGGTGGGCGTAGCAACTGCGGCCATCAGGAATCTCCTTTATGTCGATCGGGTTGGTTTGAATCAGAAAATCAGCAGGCTTCGAGAGATGAAACCGCTGCGGCCGGCACGACTACTCCTGGCAAAATCTCGGGCAGCGGAATCCCGGGCAACGCGGAGAGCCCAATCTCGCTCTCTTGAGGCACCATGTAGCCCTGTCCCCGAACCGTGCGAATCAGCGTTCCGGGGGGCGGATCCTTGAGCTTGCGGCGCAAGTAGTTGACGTAGACGTCCACGATGTTGGTGGTCTGCGTCGGCTCCAGATTCCAGACTGAGTCCAGCAGTTCAACTCGCGAGACGCACTGGCCGCGGTTCAGCATCAGGTGTTCGAGCAGCGCAAATTCCTTGTTCGTTAAGACAATCAACTCGCCGCCACGGCGGGCGGCATGGTCAAGCCTGTCCAACTCGAGATCGCCGGCCCGCAGCAGCAGCCGAGCCTCGCGCTTGCGGCGCAACAGAGCCCGGCAGCGGGCTCGCAGTTCATGCAGGCTGAAGGGCTTGATCATTAGATCGTCGGCCCCGCGGTCCAGGCAGCGGACGCGCGTGTCCACCTCCTGACGGGCAGTTAGCACGAGCACTGGCAGATCCAGGTCGAGCGCGCGCACCTCTTCAAGCACCTGCTCGCCGTCCTTGACCGGCATATTGAGATCCAGAATGGTCAGGTCGGGCAGATCCTGGCGAAACGCCTCCACTGCTGCGGCTCCGTCGTAAGCGATGCGGACGCGGTGTCCGTCAGCCTCCAGGCCCCGGCACAGAAACAACCCCAGCGCCCTGTCGTCTTCGGCAATCAATAACCTCATGGCGGCCTTTCTCTATCAGTCGCTCTCGCATCCCTTCTCGCCTGTCTCTTTCGTCCGATCCATAGGGACGGCTGGACGTAGAGCAGGCCTGCTTAAGGTTCGCTAAGGTGCGGCTTTCCTCTACCTTCCGCTGTGCTGTGAAGGAACTCAAGAGTGAGATGAAGAAAGAAGAAGAGGCAAATCCAGAAATGGCACAGAAGAGAGAGCGGTCCCGGAATGGGCTTCGACGGAACAAGTCCATCAGACGTAGTCTCTGCGCAAATCAAGTCACAGGTTGAGACCCGCGCCCAGACCGTTGTCCCGTCCCCCGTGGAGGCGCGACGTTTGCATTTGAGAACTATGCTTTTGCAGCGGCTGCTCTGGCCTTGAAGGCAGCCTTGTCCTTGTACATCTCGGCATCGGCTCGCGCAAGCAAACCCTTCATCGTCTCATCGCGCAGATGCTCGGCAAGCCCGATGGATGCGTCGAGATGAACCTTTGTGCCGCCATTGCGTCCATGGATCTTGTAGCTTCCGCAGACCCACTCCCGCAACCGGTCGATCTTCAGCTTCGCATTGGGCAGATCGCAATCCAGCAGGATAATGAACTCGTCTCCGCCCCAGCGTCCGATGAGGTCTGCGGAGCGGCAGACCGACTGAAGCTCGCCAGAGAACTGCTTCAGCACCTCATCCCCGGCAAGGTGGCCGTGCTCGTCGTTGATCGGCTTGAAGCCGTTAATGTCGATGATGGCGACGCAGAGTGGAGTGCCGGCTTTGACTCTGCGTTCGATCTGGCCTTCGACCCAGAGGCGGCTGCCGAGCCCCGTCAAACCATCGCGCGATGCGATCAGCTCAGCCTCTTCCAATTTGACCTGATAAGTCGAGACCTCTTTTTTCAGCACTTCAATCGCAGCCTTGCCTTCCGCGGTCATTCTGTCGATGGAGGTCTTCAACTCCGCCGCGCTCTTCTCGATTGAGGAGCGGATTTGCGTTAGATCATCGAGGCTTGCAATCGTCTTCAGCCTCGTAGTAACGTCGTTCATCTGTCCGGCGCAGCGCTGGTCTCTCTCGCCAACAGACTCGGCCGTTCGCGCCATCACAATCAGCAGTTCTTTCACCTCGCTGGTCTGTTTGCGGTAGTGGCCGGATGTCTTCTTGCCCCAGTCCTGGACCTGCTCGTGAACCTTCTTTTCCGTGGACTCCAGAGTTTCAGGCTTCACGGGGGGCGAGAGACTTGCTTCAAGCTTCCCCAGGCTCTCCCGCAGTCCAGCTCCCAAGGCGGGACAGGCTTCCTGGCTGTAACTTCCCATCTCCGACAAAGCGGAGCGATAGGCTGCGAGAGCTGCGGTGGCAAGACCTGCCTCTTCCGGCTCATAAGCTAGAGAGCCGTTCTGCGCGGCATCCATGTATTTCTTCAGGGAGATCATTGGCCCTCGGTGTGAGTTATCTCCGCGTCGAACGGGTGCGCGGGACTTCAACGGAGCCTATCGGCAGAACTCCCATTTTTCTCTAGTATACGGATGAAAGTTATCGGAGGTGGGGAATTCAATGCTGCTGCCTCAACCATGCAACTGCCCGAACGACTACAATTGAGCTGCATCAGAAGCCATGCCTTCAATTTTGAAGTGAGACCTCTGCCATGTCTGCCCTCCGACCAGTGCTCTGTTTCGCCGCCCTGCTGCTCGCAGCCTCCACTGCCGGTCTGCTCGGGCAGCAGACATCGCCCGCCATGCCTGCGGTAGTCCTCCAAACCAATGCCAACCTCGTCCTTGTCGATGTAGTCGTAAAGCAGGACAAAAAACCTATCCATGGTCTTTCAAAAGAGGACTTCCACCTTATCGAAGACGGCCATGAGCAACCCATCACCACCTTCGAGGAACACATCCCCTCAGATGCCACACCCGCAACCATTCGCCCTCTCCTCCCGCTTAACACCTACACAAACGTCCCACAATACCCCCCGCTCACAGCCGTCAATGTCCTGCTTCTCGACGGACTCAACACTCCTCTAGTGAATCAGATGGACGTTCGCCGCAAGATGATCGAATACATGGGAAAGATCAAGCCCGGCACCTCGCTGGCAATCTTCACCCTATCCTCGCGTCTGCGTTTGATCTCGAGCTTCACCACCGATGTTCCGCGCCTGATTCATGCTCTGCAGGCCTCGAAGTCCAACCCGCAGCCTTCCGCCATCCTGGAAGCCGACATGACCGACACCCTCAGCACTGCTTCAGACAACCTGACCGAGATGGGTGCCAACCCCGATGTAATTGCCTACCTGCAGCAGTTTGCAGCGGACCTTACCGCCTATCAGACCGACCTCCGGGTGCGGATGACAATGGACGCCATGCAACAACTGGCGCGCTATCTGAGCGCCATTCCCGGTCGCAAAAACCTTATCTGGTTCTCCGGCTCCTTCCCCATCGCTCTCGACCCCGACACCACGCTGCCGAGCCCCTTTTCCGCGGCACGCACCTACGCTGACCAGATCCGCGAGACCAGCGAACTGCTCTCTGCTTCTCGCGTCGCCGTTTACCCCGTCGATGCCCGCGGCCTGATGGGGCTGGCCTCAACCGATGTCTCGAGCCCCAGCCCCTCCAACCTGACCGGCGGCGGACTCGCAATCAACCAGGCAAACATCAACCGCTCCAGCGGCGTCCCCACACCGTCCATTGCCCGCAAGGACCTCAGATTCCTGCAGCAAACCGCCAATGAACAAGCCTCGATGAAAGAGATTGCCGAGCAGACCGGCGGCCAGGAATACATCAACACCAACGGGCTCAGGGAAGCCGTCGCCAAGGCAATCGAGAACGGCTCAAGCTACTACACCCTCGGCTATGTTCCTGCCGCGCGCCATCCCGACGGCAAATTTCACAAGATCGAGGTTCGCACTGGGAACGGCTACAGCCTCGCTTACCGCCGTGGCTACTATGCCGATGCCGCCGGAGTTTCTTCCGCGCAGAGTCCCGCCAAAACGAATCTCATTCTTGCCGCCACCATGCCCGGCGCGCCTCCGGCAAGCGAAGTTCGCTTTCAGGCGCGCGTACTGCCCGCAACCGATCCTGCCTTCAAAGCTGTTCATTTTCCAGATGGCCCGGTCGGAGAGATGGCCAAAGAGATCAAAGGGCCAACCCAGCGCTATATCGTTGATCTGCAGATTGACCCGCAGTCGCTCTCCTTTACCGAAGCCCCTTTGGGCGCGCGCCAGGCCTCGCTGGAATTCATCCTGGTCGCTTACAACGCCGAGATCCGCCGCGTGAATTTCAGCGATCAGAGCTTTCAGTTCAACTTCAAGGCCGATCCTCTCAACCGCCCCGAGTCCTCAACCCTTCAAGCTCGCCTGGCACTCGACCTGCCCGCTGGCCAGTTCGCCTTGCGCATCGCCATTCACGACCTTGCTGTAGATCGCGTCGGATCCCTTGAGGTTCCGCTACTGGTCCCAACCAAAAAATAAATCATCGGGACGTAAACCCCTTACTGAGATCGGCTAACATCACAAACACCACCATGCATTGGCCTTACGAACGGAATCGTGCCTAAATCTATCGGCCTGTTCCGCACTCGCACCGCGCTTTGCTTAGCCGTTCAAGATGATGTGCTTATTAACAATTTGGTACATATTTCTGGCACAAAAAAAGATTTGTTGCAATTCGCTTTTTATTCGCTATAATCCCCGCATGGCTGTCACACGAAGACAAAAAGAGATTCTCGACTTCCTGGAATCGTTCGTAACGCGCAATGGCTACTCCCCGTCGTTTGAGGAGATTGCGCGCGGCATGGGGCTAAAAAGCCTGGCAACCGTGCATAAGCACATCACCAACCTCGAAAAGAAAGGGATGCTGGACCGCGTTCATAACCGCAGCCGCTCCATCGATGTGCTGCCGCCGGGAGCACGTACCCGCGCCAGCGACCGGCTGCCCTTGGCCGGACGAATCGCCGCCGGATTGCCCGTTGAGGCGATGGAGACCGAGGAAGGTATCTCGCTGCACGACGTTGTGGGAAACCGCGATGTCTTTGCCCTTGAGGTGCGCGGCGACTCGATGCGCGACGAGCACATCATCAGCGGCGACTACGTGCTGGTCGAGCGCACCCGCACAGCCCGCCAAGGCGAGATAGTGGTGGCGCTGCTGCACGGCTCAGAAACTACGCTCAAGCGCTATTACACTGAGGGAAATCAAGTACGCCTGCAACCTTCCAACGTCGAGATGGATCCCATCTACGTCAATGCACAGTTCGTTGCCATCCAGGGCCGCGTACTGGGCCTGCTCCGCAAATACAAGTAAGACAGGGGCTAGGGAACAGGGAGTAGGGAAAAGCTAGAAGACTTGCGAGCTAGCTTCACAGGCGTCAATTCATATCTGCAAAACGCACTTGCCGATATTCACAGAGCCAAGGTCACCACAGGCTGTTCCCTAGTCCCTGCCTTTCATTACGCCAGCAGGCGCTGGACCTTCTCTTCAATCACGTTTTGTGGCACATAGCCGACCACTTGGTCGGTCACTTTGCCGCCCTTGAAAAACAACAATGCTGGAATCCCGCGAATGCCGTAGCGGGAAGGCGTTGCGCCGTTCTCGTCCACATTCACCTTGGCCACCTTCAGTTTGCCCGCATACGCTGCTGCAACGCCGTCAACTATCGGCCCGAGGGCCTTGCAGGGACCACACCATACGGCCCAGAAGTCCACCAGAACCGGTTGCTCGCTCTTGAGCACCTCCTGATCGAACGTCGCATCGCTTACTTCCAGAACTCCCAATCCAGATCCAGCCATGAGTCTCCTTGCGTAACTACCGTTCTTTCAAGTGTACCGGCAACAACGCACTTATGGGATGCTACAGCCTGTTGGAAAGTCGCAATCTGCTTCAAGGAAGGGAACAATGCTCAACAGAAGCCTTATCAATGACAGATCGTCTTAAGATGTGCTAAATGCGGAGGATTCAATGTGTCCCGCCCAATTAAAAGCGCCCGGATCCTAAAAGGATCACGGGCGCTAGAGCAGCCCTCCCCCAGAACTGCCCACGGTGCGAATTTATGTCTTCTTTAGACGAAAAGCAAGCAATCTTGAGTAACGGATTTCAGTAACGCTCGGACGGCAAATCGAATGATACAAACGTAACTTTTCAACTTCGGATTCCACAAAAAGGATGCCGAAAAGTTGTACCAGCGACTCGCAGAAAAGAGACTAAAGTCTGGCCGGGAAGCCCTGCGTTCCTTTGGTCATCCATCAAACTTAAACAGCACGAACCACCTCGCTGGATTCGCAAGCTCCAACTGTTTCAAGGCGGCAGACCTTGAGCTCGGCCTCCATCTGTCCCAACAGCGCATCACGGATTACTGTTGTCGCCTCGTCAAGCCTCTCTTCGCTTTCGACGATCAGCAAGACCGAGGGTCCTGCGCCACTAAGAGCGGCTCCTAGAATTCCGTGTTCTCCGGCCAGTGGCAGCAACAGAGGCAGCGCCGGACAGATGGGCGCTCGAAATGGCTGGTGAATCTGGTCCTTCATGGCGACGCGCAGCAGGTCCGCCCTTGCCTGCGCAAAGGCCATCCCCAGCAGGGCCGCGGACTGAATGTTACCCACCACGTCTTCGCGAGCGTAGCAATCGGGCAGCATGGCGCGTGCCTTACTGGTCGCCAGAGGCACCGCCGGAAGAGCCACAACAGCCCGCCACTCGGCTGGCGGCTCAACCCGCGCCACGTGGACTGTCCGCCCCTCGCAGGCCGCTGCTACAAAGCCGCCCAGCCAGCAGGCCGCGACATTGTCAGGATGCCCTTCAAGTGCGGCGGCTTCTTCCAAGATCCGTTCCGAGCTCCACTCCAACCCGCCAAAATGCACGGCTAGCGCAATCGCCGCCAACCGTCCCGCCGCAGACGAGCCACATCCCATCCCCAACGGAATCTCGTTGTTCATGCGAACCGTTAGAGGAACAACCGTCCGCCCATTGCTCTCCAGTAGCCCCTTGTAGATCTCCAGCACAAGGTTGTCTTCAAGCCGTGCAATCTGCTCGCTGTTGCGGCCCGTCGCGGCAATCGAGAACTCCGCCGCCACCTCGGCCTCAATCTCAAGATAGAAATCCAGAGCCACCGCCGCCGCGTCAAAAGCGGAGCCGAGATTGGCGCTGCTGGCAGGCAGCCGCAGCCGAAGACCGCCAGATTGCATCATCCCGTCTTCGCTCATCTCACGCTTTCCTTCAGCGCGGCCAGCACAGCCGCCGGCGTAGCATCGACAGCGATCGCGTTGCGCTGCAAGCTGGCGATCTCCTTCTCCAGGCCAGCCGCCTCATCTTCCTTCAGCAGTGTTCCCTTGTGGAAATCGATCGTGTAGTCGGCATCCTTGAGCGTATGGCCGGTCAGCACAAGCACCACCGTCTCGCCCGAACCAATCTTGCCGTCCTTGCGCAGCTTCTTCAGCCCTGCCAGCGTCACCGCCGAGGCCGGCTCGCAGCCCAGTCCCTCAGATCCAATCTCCGCCTTGGCAACGGCGATCTCCGCCTCCGTCACATCCAGGCACCAGCCCCCAGTCTCTTGAATCGCCCGTGCAGCCTTGCGCCATGACGCCGGGTTCCCGATGCGAATGGCCGTGGCTCTCGTATGCGCCTCGACCGGCTCAATCGATGTACCGCCATGTTCGGCCATGCTCTTTACCAGCGGATTGGCCCCCGCCGCCTGGATCACGCTGATCCGCGGCATCCGAGCCGTTAGCCCCAACTCGTGCAACTCGCGAAAGCCCTTGCCCAGCGCCGAGCTGTTTCCCAGGTTGCCGCCCGGAACGATCAGGTGATCGGGCACATTCCAGTCGAAAGCCTCGGCAATTTCGAATGCAGGCGTCTTCTGCCCTTCCAGCCGATACGGATTCACCGAGTTCAAAAGATAGATTGGCGCTTCCTTCACGATCTGCGTCAGCAGCGTCAGGCAGGCGTCAAAGTCGGCCTTCAACTGGCAGGTCAGCGCGCCGTAGTCCATTGCCTGCGACAGTTTGCCCCAGGCGATCTTCCCATCGGGAATAATCACCAGGCTGCGCAACCCTGCCCGCGCGGCATAGGCCGCCATCGCTGCTGAAGTATTTCCCGTCGAAGCGCACGCCACCCACTCGAAGCCGCGCTCCTTCGCAACGCTCAACGCCGCGGTCATTCCCGTGTCTTTGAACGACCCCGTCGGATTCATTCCCTGATGCTTGGCAAAAAGCTGGTCGATGCCCAATGCTTTTGCGGCTCGCGGCAAGTGGTAAAGCGGCGTATTGCCCTCGCGCAGCGTCACCGCATTGCCAAAACTGTCCAGAATCGGAAGCAGCTCACGGAAGCGCCAAACGCCGGAGTGGTCCAGCCCCTCAGACGAGCAGCGCCGCTCCCGCCACAGCCACTTCAGCGCACCGGGATTCGGCCGGTCCTGACTGGCCTGACCCTGCTTGGGCCGGTCCGAGCCCCCGCTCAATCCCCAGCCGGGGTACTCCACTTCAAACAGGTCGCCGCACTCCACGCAACGGAAATCCGGCTGAGCCTCAGCCCCAGAGATCCGCGCCCCACATCCAAAACAACGCAACTGATGCAAATTGTCGTTCATATCTACTGATAGGTTACCAGCCAGCGCCAGTTTTTGCGCTGTGTGCCGCCCCACAACTCCTTGGACTGCGATACAGCCTGAACGCCTCGGTTTAGTCACCGTGCCAACTTGCCAACTCGCCGCTTCCGCGAAGCAAAGCTAACTCGCTAAACCCAGTTCCAGACAGATGAGATCAGCCCTGTCGCATTTCATAACACATGCCGTCAGTACTGATCGGTTTTCAATATGATGGCAAAACACATGCGAAATGTTTGCTGTTCATCTTAGACGCACATCATTCCGTGTTCGTGGAACCGTAGTTTGTGGGTTGCGGAGCTGTGCCACGAATCTGCTCGATGAACAGCGGCACTTCTTTCTCTATCAGGTCCGCGCGCGTGAGCTGAACAAGATGCCCGCTGCCTTTGGCAATGATTCTGCGGCTATGCGTGGAGAGCTTCTGAAGGTCTTCCTGCAACTGGTTGAAGATCTTCATCACATCAGCAGTCTGTTGTGGAGAGAGCGGGAGATGCCTCGTTGTCGTGTCTTCCGAAAAGATCAGAATCGGAAGCACACCGTAGGGTCCGGTGTGAATTGTTTCGTGACCAGACTGGATGGCGCTGCCCATCTCTGCCGCCAAAGCATCGAACTGCATATGGCAAAAATTTTCCGCCTCCAATCTCGCGGCCTGCCCGGCAAATCCCGACGGGATGCGTGAGCACTGCCCCATCAGTCGTGGGAAACCTGCTATGTAGAAAGCTCTTGGGAGCAGCATCATTATCCATTGGGGTGGCAGCTTCGAGTTCAAAGCTTTTATGGCTCTGCGCAGGAATCTGTAAGGCGGCGTGATTTTCGCGGATTTTGCTAGAGTGGCAGAATCGGGTATTCTCCTTCCGATGCGCGACAACGATTGGACGCGGGTAGTAGGGTGGCTGGGCTACAAGGTGTACCGGCATGAGATTGATGAGGCAGGCAAAAGGCTGAAGCTTTGGGTTCGGCGCAA
>Ga0181520_10009636_pt1 | contig 13258 bp, 8 predicted proteins | sample PEATcosm2014_Bin_29_FD_132451 | JGI IMG/M metagenome (GOLD analysis project Ga0181520, IMG submission 132451) | Peatland microbial communities from MTU Mesocosm Facility, Houghton, MI, USA - PEATcosm2014_Bin02_30_metaG | ecosystem: Environmental > Terrestrial > Soil > Wetlands > Peat | place...
CTGCGTGTTGTCGCTGGGGCCGACCTGAATCACATACTGGCTGCGCGGCCCGTTGAGGATGACCGCGTCGTTGCCGCCGGTGAAGGTCATCGACTGGAACCCGACCACCCCGTCGACGGTGGCGCTGCCCGACGCGTTGGGGACAAAAGTGGCGATGCCGCTGGCGCCGCGTCCGTTGCTGTTCTCCAGGCTGGCGAACGCCGCCACGGTGGCGGTGGTGATCTGCGCGTCGAAGGTTTCGGAGACGGCCAGTCCGCTGGTATTGGTGGCGGTGACCTGGAGATCGAGTGTTTGCACCGCGGTCGGCACGGTTCCGGAAAAGGTTCCGGTCGCCGGGTTGAAGGTTAGCCAGCTCGGCAGCGCCTGGCCGCCGGCCAGGGTGGCGCTGTAGGTCAGAGACTCGCCCAACGGGTCGGTGAAGGTGCCGGCGGGAAGGGTGAAGGAGGCGTTCTGGCCCTCCACCCACACCTGGGTCCCGGTTTGCGCGGCAACCACCGGCGCCTGGTTCTGCGCCGACATCGACTTGTCGGCGAATTGCAGGGAGCCGACATTGCTGACCGTCGTCGTGCCATCCTGGCCGGCCACATTGTCGGTGATGGTGAAACTGCCGGCGCCGGTGGAAACGATGGTGTAGTTCGCTTCGTTGCCCTGGAACAAGGCGACGCTGCTCGCCCCGGTTCCGGCGATGGCATGATCCTTCGCCGCGACAAAGACGGTTTCGTCGCTGAATTTGATGTCGTCGACATTGGTCAGCGTGTCGGTACCGTTCGGCGTCTTCACGCTCACCGTATTGTTGCTCTCGCTCACCGAATAGGCGCTATGGGCGCTTGCATAGACCACCGTGTCGACGCCGCCGCCGCCGGTGATCGTGTTGCTGCCGATCGCCGCCGGAACGAAGGTTTCGGTGCCGCTGCCGCCGACGAAGGTGTCGTTGCCGCCCTGGCCGACCAGCGTGTCCGTCGCCGCCGAACCGATATAGGTGTCGTGGCCGGTGAACAGATAGGTGACCAGGCCGGCCATGGTCAGCGGCGTCGGCGCCGTCGGGCTCGATCCGCCATAGCCGTAGCCGCTGGACGATTGGTAGGTGCCGTAGGCGTAAAGATAACCGGGGGTCTGGGCGAGACTGACATTGGTGATGGTGAAATCGGCGGTCGCCCCCGTCATCTCCTGAACCTGGTTGGCGGCTCCGGCATACCACCCGGCGCCGCCTTCGGTGTCGAGGTTCGCGCCGGAAAAGACCACCGTCTTGCCGCCGGCGAAGGTGGTGGTGATGGTCGACACCCCAGCCGTCCAGAACGTGGCCTCGGTCGTTCCCAATTGCTGCATGTTGAAGCCGTTCGGCCCCGTGGTGAAAGTCGCCATCTGTTGCCTCCGTTTGGCGTCGCGTTGGCGGCCGATCAGGCGGACCAGCCGACATTGCTAACCAAGACGCAGCCACGCGGTCGTCATATTCCATGATGTTGCAAATTTTATTAGAATAACTATATGACAACACCCGAACGACGAGTGGGCGGAGGGGGATCCCCCCTCCGCCTTCGGCCTCGCGGATGCGGGCGTTCGAACGGTCAGTCGATGGCGTAGCGAACGCCGAAAAACAACGAACGCGTCATGTAGTCGAACTTCGTAATGTCATAGCCGGCCAGCGGCCCGCGGAAACTGTATCCACTCGAGCCCTTGACGCGGACATCCATGGTCAATTCCAGTCGCTGGGTGACCGCGTAGGCGATGCCGGCAATGCCCTGCCAGGCGAACTCGGTACCGCTGCCGTCGAAGATCAGGTGGTTCTCGCCGCGGAAATCGTTGCCCCAGGATATGTGCGACAAACCGACGCCGCCGCCGAGATAGGGGGTAAACGCCGAGCCGGTGCGAAAATCATAAAAGGCGTTGGCCATCAGCGAGGTGTCCCACTGAATGCCGAACCACGGGTTGGCATCGAACGACTTGACCTGCGCCTGCCGCCCGCTGCCCTCGATCTCGGCGCGCAATCCGTTGGCCCAGCGATAACCGCCGGCGACGAATCCACCCCAGCCGTCGGCCCATTTCGATTGGTAGGTCTGACCAAAATATTGGAGCGAACTGTCGGCCACCGAATCCGGACCAAGGCCGACGGCGACATAGGCGCCCGTCGCCCGCGGCTCATCGGCGGCGGCCGGCGCCGTCATGCCGGCAATGACGATCAATGACAGTGACGCGAAATGAAATCTGTTCATCATCTCTCCCCTGGATGCGGAAGCATCGTGGCTCGACGCTCCAAGGACGCGGGGAGATCTCTGATTATTCCCGGCGATTTGGCATTTTCAGATAAAACAAAGTGGGAATAGCTTTGCATCATCAGACGTCTTGCCGGATCGATGTCGAGGTGGAGGGAACGCAGCGGTGAAACGGTTCTGCATGGTTGCCGCGGCTGGACTGCTCGCCTCCTGCACGGCGGTGAAGGTGGCGACCCACACCACCGAGCGCGATCCGATCCATGCGCCGGCGGGCCTCTACCACCTCGACGCCCAGCACTGGAGCATCGTTTTCGACGTCGACCATTTGCGATATTCGCGCTTCGTCATGCGGTTCGACCGGGCAACGGCCGAACTGGACTTCGACCCGGCCGCCATCGAGCGCAGTCATGTCCACGCCGTCATCGAGGCGGCCAGCATCGACACCAACGTGCCGGCGCTGGATGCGCTGGTTGCCGGCCCGGATCTGCTGGACGCCGCCCGCTATGGCGACATCCGCTTCGACAGCACGTCGCTCCGGCGGACCGGCGAGGCCACCGGCGAAATGACCGGGAACCTGACCATCCGCGGCTCGACGCAACCGGTCACCTTGGCGGTGACCTTCAACGGCGCCGCGCCGAACCCGCTGACCCGCCAGCAGACGATGGGGTTCTCGGCAACCGGCAGTTTTTCGCGCGCCGCGTTCGGCCTGTCGGCCTGGTTCCCTGCCGTCGGCGACGACATTCGGGTGGAAATCCAGGCCGAGTTCGACAAACCGAATTAGGCGAGATCGAACAGCAGGAATTCGGCGTCCGTCTTCGCCTGGATCTCGATGTCCGCCACCTCCTCGATGGCGGCGCCGTCGCCGCCGGTCAGCGCCTGACCATTGACCAGAAGGTCGCCGTCGACCACCTGGATCCAGGCGCCCCGGCCGTCGCCCAGCCGATGCGAGACCACCTTGCCGGCCTCAAGCAGGCTGGCATGGATGCGGGCATCCTGGTTGATGTGCAACGCCCCCTCCGTCTCCCGCGGCGCGGCGACCAGGCGCAGCACGTTGCGTTTCGCCGCGTCGTCGAAATGGGCGTCGCGATAGGCCGGCGCGTAGCCGGCGCGGTCGGGCACCAGCCAGATCTGCAGCAGGCGCAGATCCTCGACGGGCGAGGTGTTGTATTCGCTGTGACGGACGCCGGTGCCGGCGGTCATCGCCTGCACGTCGCCGCGGCTGAGCACGCCGGTTCCGCCGGTGGTGTCCCGGTGCGCCAGCGAGCCGCGCACGACATAGGTGAAAATCTCCATGTCGCTGTGGCCATGCATGGGAAACCCGGAGGCGCGGCGCACGACGTCGTCGTTGATCACCCGCAGGCTGCGGAAACCCATGTGGGAGGGATCGTAATAGTGCGCGAACGAAAAGCTGTGCCGGCTGTCGAGCCAATCGAGTTCGGCATGACCGCGCGCCGCCGACGGACGAAGAACGAGTCCCATGATGGTGGTCTCCTCGAGGGGTGAACGTGCGGCGATTTTAGACTTGCGACAAGAAGATCAACAATCCATCGTCTCTGCACAATTCTGTCGCATCTGGAGCAACAGCGATGGATCGCCTCGGCAACATGGAAGCCTTTGTCGAAGTCGCCAATGCCCGTTCGTTCTCGGCGGCGGCACGACGTCTGCAAATTTCAAAGAGCCTGATCAGCCGGCAAATCGCCGCGCTCGAGTGCGAGTTGCGTGCCCGTCTGTTCAATCGCACGACGCGCTCGCTGACCCTGACCGAAGCCGGCCAGCGCTATTACGATCAGGCGGTGAAGATTTTGGCGGAGATCGAGGAGGCCAACCTGTCGGTCACCCAGTTGCAGGCGGCGCCGCGTGGCCGCCTGCGCGTCAACGCGCCGATGAGTTTCGGCTATCTGCATCTGGCCCCGGCGATGCCCGATTTTCTGGCGCGCTTCCCGGACGTCGAAATCGACATGACGATGAATGACCGCATCGTCGACGTGGTCGAGGAAGGGTTCGACCTGGCCGTCCGCATCGGCCGCCTGCCCGACTCGTCGCTGGTCGCCCGCAAACTGGCGCCGATTCGCACGGTGATCTGCGCCAGCCCAGCCTATCTCGAACAATACGGCACGCCGCAAACGCCCGACGATCTCAAGCGCCATCACTGCCTGTGCTACACCAACGTGGCGCCGTCGGAGGAATGGCGATTCGTCGGAGCGGACGGGCGGTCGTCTTCCGTCGAGGTCAAGGGCCGCTTCCGCGCCAACAATGGCGATACCTTGCGCACCGCCGCCCTCGGCGGCCTCGGTATCGCCCACCTGCCCAGTTTCATTGTCGGCCGCGATCTGCAAGCGGCGACCCTGGTGTCCCTGTTGGCCGATTTCGTTCCACGCGACCTGGCTCTCCATGCGGTCTACCCGCATTCGCGTCATCTCTCGCCGAAAACCAGGTCGTTCATCGATTTTCTTGCCGAGCGCTTCGCCGGCACGCCCTACTGGGATCTGATCGAATAGATCGCGACACCGGCTCCGCGGCAATACCCAGGCGACGTCAGCTGGCTTCCAGCTGCTCGGCGCGTTCCTTTTCGCGTTTCAGCTTGAGCCACAATTTCTTCTCAAGCTTCTTGAGCTGATCGTCGAAATCCTCGATCCGTTCGAACCGCCGCAGCCGGGCTTCGGTGCGATAGCGCGAAATCATCCGGCGCGCGGTGATCTCGGCGGCGATCAGGCCGACCACCAAAGCGGCACAGGCGGCGATCCAGGCGGCGAGGATGCCGTAATGGTGATCGATGCTGACCGCCATGCCCCAGAACCCGACGGTAACCGCGGTCGAGGTGCCAACCAGGATCAGCCGCCGCGCGGTCTGGTCCTGCCGGCTCTTGGCGAGCCGTTTCTCGTTCTCGGCAAAGGCATTGGTCAGTTCGGAGCGGGCCAGGGATTGCCAGGTCTTGAACGACATGCCCTTCTCGCTCCGCCCTTCGCGGATGAACTGCTCGAGTTTAAGCACCAGATATTCGGCGCGCTGTTCCGGGGTCGGGTCGGCCATCTCCCTCAACTCTCCGACGGCTTCGCTTTGGGCGTCCATTTCTGGACGGAAACCGGCTTGCCGCTTTGCGACCGCATCAGGCGCGGCCGCACCACCTGGTCGAGCGACGGCGCCCCCTGCCTGCCGGCATAGGCGGGCTCGCCGCCGCCCTTCTGGCCGTAATACAGCATCATCGCCTTCAGCGGGATGATATGGCGCGCCCCCTTGGCCGCCGCTTCGGCGTAGGGCGGATGGCCGCCGATCTGCCGATTGAGGGTCTCGGCCGAGTGCACGCCGAACCGCCGCCAGATGCTGTCGAGGAACTGGGTGACCAGGTCGGGCAGTGGCACCGGCTCAATGGGTGGGCGCTGGATCGAGCAGGCGCGGAACACGTTGGGCTCGACCGGCCCCAGGGCATCGGCGACGAAGACCGCCGGCATCAGCATGCGGCCGTGATAGGCGACCGCGAAATAAGCCTGGGCGAGATACAACAAGCGGTGCAGCTTCTGGGGCTGGATATACTCGCTGTCGTTGAGCGCTCGATCAATGAACCAATAGGCCACGTCGAAACTCGATTCGACTGCCGCCGACGCCATCCCTGGACCTCCTTCCTTGCGGAAAACACCACCCTTCCCGCCAATTCCATGGCGGGTTCACGCCTCCCAATCGAGGGAATTGCGATCAACCGTATCGGTTGATGACGCTGCCTTGGTTGGCCAAGGTACCGGCGATCACCCTCATGTTGAACTCGTAGATACCCACCGCCCGCATCAGGTCGGTCAAGAACAGTGGGGCGTTGGCGCGGACTTCCGAGTAGGTTTCACTCGCCGGAAAGGCCGAGGCGGACAGAGCCATGAATGGGGTGAACAGCGGGCTGTCGCCGTCCTGCTGCGGCGAGGGGTACCACGGAAAGTAGCCAAATCCCGGGCCGGCACCATCTTCGTGGCGGGGGCGCCAACCACCGCTGACGCCGACAGAGCCGCCGCCGAACACCGCGTCGATCCGATCGACTGGCGAAGACGACCGACTGCCGCCGGTAACCCATGCCGGAGCTGAGCTACCACCAACCGCAGACGCCACGCCTAGTTTCGGCGAAGATGCCATGAAGATGACCGACCTTCTAGTACCCCAACTGCTAATTTAGTCTTCAGCGGATCAAACCGCAATGTGAATGGTCCGCACCAGCGATTCAGAGCGCCCGGTTTTTCCACCCGCGCCGTTTAAATGGCTTCGCGCGCCGTGGTCGCCGCCCGATCAGGAGTGTGGACGCAGCACCACCACCTCATCGGGACGGCCCATATTCAGCATGATCCGCGCCCGTTCTTCGAGCATGTCGGCGTCGAGGTGGTCGGGACGCAGCAGCTGAGCCCGCCGGTCGAGTCGGTTCTGCTCGGCCTGCAACGACGCCAGCGCGGTTTCGGCGGCATGCACTTCGTGATTGAGGCGCCACCAGGCGAACAGTCCGCGGTCGCCTTCGACCGTGTGATAGGCGAAATAGACAACCGCGGTCAGGCCAAGAAACGGACCGATGACATGGCGGGCGCGGCGACGAATTTCGGCGATCATCTTCATGATGCCCCATGCAATCACGCCAATGATTAACAATTCCCTGCCGCGCCGCACCGTGTCGCCAAATAATCTCCGGCGCCCCGGGCGCCAGCCGGCCCAAGCCGGCTGGCGTTCGGCGAATTAGCTGGGAACGCCAAAATAGGCGTTGGTTTCCGCCGTGGTGAAGCTGCGGATCTGCGTCTGGGTCAGAGCGCTCGACAGCGGCAAAGACCTCCGCAGCACCTCGTAAACATCATGCGCCGACAGGCTGACGATTTGGGTCGTCGTCAAGGCGCCGATATCGGTCGCCGTCAGACTGCCAAGTTGGGTGGTGGTCAAACTGTTGACCACGGTCGTCGACAGGCCGGTAATCTGGTCGGTCGACAACTTGACGAGTTGGGTCGAGGTCAGTCCGCCGAATTGCAGTGGCGTCAGGTCGCCCAGTTGCGCGGCGCGGAGTCCGCCGATTTGCGTCGCGGTCAGCGCGCCGAGTTCGGTCGAGGTCAGCCCGCCGATCTGCGTCATGGTCAAGTCGCTCAACTCGGTCGTGGTCAGCACCCTCACCTGGGTCATGGTCAGGCCGGCGAGCGCCGTCGGGCTCAGGCCGGACAGTTGGGACACCTTCAAACCGGTCAGCTCGGTTGCGGTCAGGCCGACCACTTGCGTCGCCGTCAACCCGGCCAAATTGGTCGACGTCAGACTGCCGAATTGTGTCGTGGTCAGGATGCCCAGCGCGACCGCCGACAGCCCGCCCAACTGCGTCGCCGTCAGGACGCTCAGTTCCGTCGAACTCAGGGTTTTCACCTCGGTCGTCGACAAGGCGCCCAATTGGTCGGCGCCCAGGCTCGTTACCTGCGTCGTCGTCAAGGCGGCAAACCCGGACGAGGTCAGATCGGCGACCTGCGTCGGCGTCAAGGCGTTCAACTGGGTCGTGGTCAGCACCGCCATCTGGGTGACGGTCAGCCGGTCCAGTTCGGTCGTGGTCAGCCCGCCGATCTGGCCAATGGTCAAGGCGTTCAGCTCGTCCGAATTGAGGCCGCCAATTTGCGTCGCCGACAAGGCATTGAGTTGGGGTGCGGTCAACCCGCTCATCTGCGTCGCGGTCAAGCCGTTCAGCACCGTCACCGACAAGGCGCCCATTTGCGCCGGCGTGAACGCCCCCAGATCGGCGGCGACGAGCACGCCGAGACGGGTCGTGCCAAGCGCGACCAGATCGGTCGAACTCAACCCGACGACCTGCGTCGTGGTCAGCGCCGCCAGTTCGGTGACGGTCAACGCCGCCGCCTGCGTCGGAGTCAGGGCCGCCAGCTCGCTCGAGGTCAGCCCGATGACCTGCGTGGCGGTCAACGCGGCCAAATTGGTCACCGTCAGGCCTTTCGCCTGCGCCGTGGTCAACCCGCCGAGCGCGGTCGCGCTCAGCGCGCCAATTTGCGTGGTCGTCAGCGCACCCAGGCTGGTCGCATTGAGGCCGCCCAACTGCGCCGGCGCCAGGGCGCCCAGTTCGGTCAAGGTCAGGTACGACATCTGCGTCGGCGTCAACGCCGCCAGGTCGGTGGACATCAGCGCGCCGACCTGCGTCGTCGTCAGACCGCCAAGAACGGTCACGGTCAGACCACTCGTCTGGGTGGCGGTCAGCGCCGCCAGATCGGCCCGGCTGGGGAATGCCACCTGCGTCGCCGTCACGCCGCCTAGCTCGGTCACGGTCAGCCCGGCGAACTGCGTCGTCGTCAATGTGTTCAACTGGGTCGAACTCAGTGTCCCGAACTGGGTCGTCGTCAATTTGCCCAGTTGGCTGGTCGTCAGCCCGACAAGTTGCGTCGATGTCAACCCGTTCAACTGAGTCGAATTCAGGCCGGCCATTTGAGTCGGGGTCAGAGCGTTCAGCGACGTCGTCGACAGACCGGCGAGCTGCGTCGCGGTCAGCAACGCCAAATCGACCGCGACCAGCGTCGTGACCTGCGTCGTGGTCAATGCCGCCACGGTGGCCGAACTCAGTCCGCCAACCTGGGTTGTCGTCAGGACGCCCAACTCGGTCGCCGTCAGGCTCCGTGCCTGGAGCGTGGTCAGTGCGGCGATGTCGTCGGCGTTCAGCGCCCGGATCTGTGTCGGCGTCAGCGCGCCCAGCGCCGCCGTGGCCAATCCGGCCACCTGCGTCGTCGTCAGCGCCGCCAATTCGACCGTGGTCAGGCTTTTCGCTTCCGTCACCGTCAAGGCGCCGAGTTCGGCCAGGCTCAGGCTGGTCACCTGCGTCGTCGTCAAGGCGCCGAATCCGGTCGACGTCAGATCGACCATCTGCGTCGACGTCAAGCCGTTCAGCTGCGTCGTGGTCAACAGTCCGAACTGGGTGACCGTCAGACGGTTGGTCTCCGTCGTCGTCAGTCCTCCGATCTGGTCCATGGACAGCGCGTTCAACGCCGTGGAATTCAGCCCGCCGATCTGAGTCATCGACAAGGAGTTCAACTGGGTTGTGGTCAAACCGCCGATTTCCGTCGCGTTCAACGCGTTCAATTCGCTCACCGACAGCGCATCGAATTGCGCCAACGTCAGAACACCCAGATCGACGGCGACCAGCGCGCCAACCTGCGTCGCGCTCATCGCCGCCACGTCGGTTGCGCTCAGCGCGCCCACTTGCGTCGTCGTCAGCGCCGCCAGGCTGGTCGCCGCCAGGGCCGCCACCTGGGTCGAGGACAACGTCGCCAACTCGGTGGCACTCAGACCGCCGATCGCCGTGGTGGACAGGCCGCTCAGGACCGTCTGACTGAGACCATGCAACTGCGTGGCGGTCAGAACGGCGATGTCGGCCGCCGTCAGATAGCCCGCCTCAGTCGACGTCAGGCTCGCCAAACTGGTCGTCGACAGGCTTACGAACTGCGCCGACGTCAGGGCGGCCACCTGGGTCGACCCCAGAGCCGCCAACTTTGTCGGGGCGATCGCCGCCAATTCGGTGGTCGTCAGACTGGCGACCTGCGTCGCGATCAGCCCGTCCAATTGAGCCGAGGTCAAGCTGGCCACTTGGGTGGTGGACAGCCCCCTTACCGCCGTCGTCGACAGCGCGCCGATCTGCGCCGGGGTCAGCGTCCCCAGGTCGGTCGACAGCAACTGAGTGGTCAGGGTCTGGCTCAGGCCGGCAATGACCGCGGCGCTCAGCCCGCTCACCTGCGTCGGCGACAGCAGGCCAAGCCTGGTTTGATTCAGGAACGCCTCTTGCGCCGTCGTCAGCCCGGCCAGTCCGGTCGGGCTCAGCGCCTTGATCTGCGTCGTCGTCAGGTCGTCGAGATTGGCCAGGCTCAGCCCCCCCACCTCCGTCGGCGACAATCCGGCCAGGACGGTGACGCTCAGAGTCCCAACCTGCGCCGTGGTCAGCGCGGCGAATTCGGTGGCATTCAGGCTGGTCACCTGAGTCGTCGACAAGGCGCCCCAGCCGGTCGCGGTCAAGTTGGCAATCTGCGCCGTGGTCAGCGCGGTCAATTGGGTCGCGTTCAGGCTGGCCACTTGCGTCGTCGTCAACCTGTTCACCTCGGTCGAGGTCAGGCTGCCGATCTGATCCGCCGTCAACCCGGCGATCTGCGTCGTCTTCAGGCTGTCCAGTTGGGTCTGGCTCAAGCCATTCAACACCGTCGTCGACAGACCGCCGATCTGGGCCGGGGTCAAGGTGGTCAGGTCGGCCACCACCAGCGCGGCAAGCTGCGTCGCCGTCAGCGCGGCCACCACGGTCGGGCTCAGCCCGGCCACTTGGGTGGCGGTCAGGGCGGACAGATCGGTCGCACTCAAGCCGGCGGCCTGCGCCACCGTCAATTCGCCGATCGCGGTCGACGTCAACCCGGCAAGCTGGGTCGTGGTCATCGCGCCAAGCTGCGTCGAGCTCAGGGCGCCGAGCTGGGTCGCCGACAGACCGCCCAACGCGGTTGAACTGATGCCCATCGCCTCGGTCGTCGTCAAGGCGGCCAACGCGGCCGCGCTCAGGCTGAGCACCTGCGTCGCGGTCAAGGCGTCAAATCCGGACGGCGACAAGTCGGCGACCTGCGTCGGCGTCAGGACGCTCATCTGGGTGACGGTCAACGCCCCCAGTTGCGTCGTGGTCAACCCGTTCAGCTCATTCGTCGCCAGACCGACGATTTGCGCCGTCCCCAGCGCGGCCACGTCGGTTGTCGACAGCGCGGCGATTTGCGTCGCGCTCAGCGCGTTCAATTGGCTCAGGCTGAGCCCGGCGACCTGCGTCGCCGTCAGATTGGTCAGGTCGGTCGTCGTCAGGCCGGCGATCTGGGTCGAACTCAGATGATCGAGATCGACCGCGATCAAATAGGCGGCTTGCGCCGGAGTCAGTCCGCTGATCGCCGCGGAACTGAGACCGGCCATCTGCGTCGTCGTCAAGACGCCGAAATCGGTCGAGGTCAACCCGACCATTTGCCCCGACGTCAGCCCGCCGAGCCCGGCCGCGGTCAGCCCACCGACCTGGGTCGTCGTCAGCGAGCCGAGCTGCGTCGTCGTCAGTCCGCTGACTTCGGTCGCGGTCAACGCGGCGAAATCGGCCGAGCCGATCACCGACAATTGATCGGAGGTCAGCACGCCGACCTGCGTCGCGGTCAGACCGGAAATCTGGGTGGTGGTCAAAGCGGCGACCTGGTCGGTGGTCAATGCCTGCACCACCGTCGCCGACAGTCCGCCGATCTGCGCCGAGGTCAGGGTCGTCAAATCGTCCGACACCAGCGCGGCGATTTCCGTCGGGGTCAGGGCCGCCACGACGGCCGAACTCAGCCCCATGATCTGGGTCGCCGTCAAGGCGAAGAAATCGTCCGAACTGAAGCCGCCAAGCTGGGTCACGGTCAGCCCGGCAAGCCCGGTCGAGGTCAGACCGCCCAACTGGTCGGTCGCCAGCAGGCTGAGCTGGTCGGTCGTCATCCCGCTGATTTCCGTCGAGGTCAAGGCCGGGGAATCGTCGAGAACCAGGGCCATGAACAGATCCGTGGTCAAACCACCGATCTGCGTCGCGGTCAGACCGGAAATCTGGTCGGTGGTCAGGCTGACAAGCTGATCCGTCGTCAGCGTGTCGAGCGCCGTGGTGGTCAAACCGCCGATCTGCGCCGCGGTCAGCACCCCCAGATCGATGGCGATCAAGCTGTCCGCCTCGGTCGAGGTCAGCCCGCTCAACGCGGTCGAGGTCAGCGCCTGCTCAAACGGCGCGCTCGCTATGAGATTGCCGAACGCGCTCGAGTCCATGGCGCCGAGCTGCGCCGCCGTCAGGCCGCTGATCGCGGTTGTGCTGAGGGCGGCTGTTTGATCGGTGGTGAAGACGGTGAAATCGTCGGATTTCAGGGCGGCGACCTGCGTCGCCGTCAACACCTGGAAATCCGCCGGCTGCAACGCGGTGAACTGGGTCGGGGTCAACGCGGCGAGTTGGGTCACGGTCAGCCCGGTTACCTGATCCGTGGTCAGGGCGGAAATCTGGTCGGTCGACAGGCTGCTGATCGACGTCGTGGTCAGGACGCTGATTTGCGCCGAGCTCAGCGCGTTCAGATCATCGGCAAGCAACACCCCGACCTGGGTCACGGTCAGACCGCCAACCACCGTCGAACTCAACGCGCTCACCTGGTCCGTCGACAGCCCCCCCAAATCCGTCGTGCTGAGCCCGCCCGCCTGTGTCGTCGTCAAGGCGCCCAACACCGCGTTGCCGAGATGGCTTACCTGAGTCGAGGTCAGCGCGGCGATCTGGGTCGAACCGAGTCCGCCAAGCTGGGTGGTGGTCATCCCGCTCAACGCGCCCGTGCTCAAGGCATCCAGCCCGGTTGCCGTCAGGGCGGCGACCTCGCTCGATCCCAGAACGGCAAACTGCCCCGAGGTCAGGCCGCCCAACTGGGTGGCGGTCAGCTCTTTCACTTCGGTCAGCGTCAAGGCGGCAATCTGGTCGGTGCCGAGGGCGGCGATATCGGCGGCATTCAATCCGCCGATTTGCACCGGCGACAAGGCGGCGAGGACGGTTCGACTGAGGCTGGCGACCTGATTTGGGGTCAGCAGGCTCAGCCGGTCGGAACTCAAGGCGCCGGCCTGGGTCACCGTCAACGCGGAAAAAGCGCTGTCGCTCAACGATTCCAGTTGTGTCGGGGTCAAGGCGGCCAATTGCGTCGAACTCAGCCCGCTTGCCTGGTCCGCCGTCATGACGGCGAGATCGGCGGTGTCCAATCCGCCAAGTTGGGTCGCCGTCAAGGCTCCGAGAATGGTTGCGGTCAACATGCCGAACTGATCGGACGACAGGCCGCCGAGTTGGGTCGCGGTCAGAGCGAGCAGATCGGGTGTGGTCAGGGCGGCGAACTGGTCCGGCGACAAGGCGCCGATGTCAGTGCCGCTCAGCCCGCCGATCTGTGTTGTCGTCAAGGCGCCAAGGGCGGTTACGCCAAGGCTGCCCACCTGGTCCGTCGACAGGGCGCTCAAGTCGGCCGAACTCAAACCGGCGATTTGCGTCGCGGTGAGCACGGCGATCGCGTCCAGGCTGAACC
>Ga0181520_10009637_pt1 | contig 13257 bp, 5 predicted proteins | sample PEATcosm2014_Bin_29_FD_132451 | JGI IMG/M metagenome (GOLD analysis project Ga0181520, IMG submission 132451) | Peatland microbial communities from MTU Mesocosm Facility, Houghton, MI, USA - PEATcosm2014_Bin02_30_metaG | ecosystem: Environmental > Terrestrial > Soil > Wetlands > Peat | place...
TCCTTCATCGTCCAGGCCCCATCCCACCAGTGAACCATCATGCCGAATGGCAATGCTGTGATATTCGCCACCCGCGACCGCGACCGCATCACAAAGGTTGGTTGGCACATCAATCTGCCCGCCTGAATCATCACCCCAAGCCATAATTTGCGACTCCGGTTGAAAAACACTCACTCTGCCCGTCGAAGAAATGGCACCAAATTGATTCGTGACCGTGACGGAATAGAACCCTGACTGCGACGGAATCACATTTGATATAGAAAGGGACGGACTTGTATTGGTCAATTGTGATAAATTAAAATCCCAATTGTAGCCCAGCGGCGGGGTGCCATTGGCGACCGGGTTTAGCACAACGGATTGGCCCGCATCAACCACCAAGTTGGACAGACCGGCGACCAATGAAGGCGCTTGGAAAACCGTCAACTGGACGACCACACTTGTGGATGCGCCGTAGATGTTTGAGGCCACGACAAAATACGCCCCTTGATTGGTCGGAGCAATAGCAGCCAGCGAAAGCGCAGCACTGGTTTGTCGGGGAATTGCGTTGCTCTGGAAATACCAACTGTATCGGATGGGGTCCAGACCATCGTCCGAACCTTTGGCCTGACTTTCAAATGTTACACTATCCCCAGGTAAGCCTGATGCTGAAACCGGTTGCAGTGTAAATGAGGGTTTAGCCGGAAGAACGGTTAAAGTAGCAGCGGGACTGACTGCCGTGCCAAAGATGTTTGAAACGAGTATTTGATACTGACCAGCGTCGGCTGCCTGAGCGTTTGGAATCACAAGTTGCGGAGAATTATCTCCCGCCAGCATCGCCCCGTCTTTGTACCATTGAAAATACAAAGGGGCGCTGCCAATTACGGTGGGATTGAATATCGCTTGATTCCCGGCGAAAACCGACAATGAAGCCGGATCGGAAACAATCGTCGCCGCAGCCGGTATTACGCGCAAAAACATATTTGAACTTGAGGCCGTGTCCAAATTGTCTGACACAACTACGCTGTAGATACCTTCGTTGACGGATTGAGCATTCGACACGATCAAGGTGCCGTTCGCCGAATTGGCAATTAAGCTATGGTTGAACGACCATTGATAATTCAGGGGCGGCGTGCCGATGACACCAACGGTTATCACTGCGTTGCTATTGGCCAGAACGCTGATAATGGACGGTTGGTTGGTGATATATGGCTTTACCAGAACCGTCACGGTAAACGTATTGATTATGACGTTCGTACTGTAAACTAATGTGCAAACGACCACGTTGATGCCTGCCGGAAAGGTTGATCCAGAAACCGGTATGCACGTCAGCGTCGCACTGGGAGTGGCGTCCGGCGTGGGGTAACTGACAACCGCTGAGTTTTTACCGAGAACAGCCGTCGTCACGATGTTGGACGGACAATTGAGATAAAGACACGGTGTGGGCGGGGCCGTGCTGTTATATTCGTAGGCACCGAGGTCCGCGACATTGGAGGGATTGAACACAGGGTTTCGCGCAAGGCCGTCAAAATCCACGGTCGGGAATAGTGGGGCCAAATCCGTGCCAGCGGCGATACAGGGCGAGCCAGTCACCAGGTGGCAATCATCGTCCAGCGAACAGGCGAAAAATGGGTTCGTAGAAAAATTGCCGTAAACGAACGTGTTGGAGATGCCGTCCAAATTGAAAGCAGTTGAATTTGTGGAAGCAAGGTCAAACGACACGTAAGCATTACTATTAACCGAGTAAAAGTCGTTGTATTTCACGACGTAGGGCGGGGCCGCATTCAACGGAAACAGATTAAGCGCGGGACTGCCAATCACGATATTGTTGTCAATCTCACAATCATTGGCGTCAAACGCGTCGATCCAAACACCGCTTTCGCCGTTATTTGCAATGGTGTTATTGATGACCCACGGGCCGCGTGATTGATATGGGGATTCCGCGTAAATCCCGGCTCCGCCGTTGCGCTGAATGACATTTTGAATGATGTTGGCGTCACATTCATTGTTCATGTTGATGCCGTCTCCTTGATTATTTGCTATTAAATTATCAACGACCGATGGCGACCCGGAGGAGGACATCGCAATTCCCGCCTGATTCCCTCTAATTGTATTACCTCGGATGAGCGCTGTGCCGGCCCCCTCCAGATAAATGCCGCAGCCAGCCCCACCGGAACTGAGGTGGTTGTATATGCCGCTACCGATACTGCCGACAATCAAATTGCCAATTGTTTGTGGAGAACCCATATAAGACTTAACTCCCATTCCGGCGTATAGAATCTGATTGGAAATAATCGTCGGTGACGAATACGAAACAGAGACGCCTCCATAGTTCATGGTAAAGCCAGATACGATTGAATTCGATGTTTCCCCATTCACAAACGAAATAGCGGACGAACCCGCTGGTGGATTTATCGCGGTTGTGGCCGGTCCGTTCTGGCTGACTAACAGGACAGGCTTGCCATTAAAATTGACTGATTCATCGTAAACTCCCGGTGAAACAAGCACGGTATCGTTTGTCACGAAACTCGCTGCATTTATGGCAGCCTGAATCGTCGGATAATCAGCAGGCACGCGAATTGTCTGCGGAATGGAATTCGTTGGTGGCAGGTTTGGAAAGTTTACCAGGGCGTAAATCAAGTTCGTTTGCGGTGAACCCCAGCCCGTGCAAAGGTCGTAGCCGGGCACCGCAAAATAGTTTGTGGGATTGCTGCTGTTTGTGCTGTTGCCGGAAACAACATCATGAAAATATGCCCGATAGCTTGGGTTTTTGCCGAGCGCATAGAGGACCGGGTTGATGAAGCCGACCGATTGACCGCCTTGTGCGGTTGCTTGCTGGTTGACCAACGCCGTAAATGCGGCCCAAAGCGGAGCGCTAATACTGGTTCCGCCTATCCACTCTTGTTCGCCATTATTATCCACAACAAACGTATGATCTGCCACCATTGCAACGTCCGGCATATTTCGCATAGTTGCAGAACCACCAATGTTTGTCATATCAATGCCCTGCTGCCACGTCGGAATGGCATAGTTCCAGCTCACGCCGCCGCCGGTTGAATCAGTGCCGTCTCCGGTTGTCGCCCAATTCCATGCTGTTTCCGAAATCCATGCGCCGTTCGTGCCGGTAGTCAAGGTTGTGCCTCCAACGGTGGTGACACCTGGTTGATCTTCGCAAACATCGGACTCACTGTTATAAGGTCCGTTGTCTCCCGATGCATTAAAGAAGGTTTGTCCTTGGGCAGCCATTTGCTGAAGAAACTGATTTGCAATAGAACCCCATGACCCAATGCCCCAGGAACAACTCAACTGTTTTGCCACATTATCTTCGGCCAGGCGTGAAAGAAGTTCCAGCGTATGCAAGCCTTCATAAACGGTAATTTTGGCATCGGGTGCCATTGACATGGCCATCTCAATGTCCAATGCAACTTCAACGTTGCCCGGACCAGGTGTTCCAGTCAGGCTGTCCAACAACACATTGGTCATCGTCAAGGTATTTGTCAGTCCCGCAATGCTGGCATACTGCGCAATATCATTCGTGTAATAGCCGTCAAACTCCATCAAACCGATTGTCTGGCCGATGCCCGTCAATGTTACATTCGGCACATAAGCCACCCGGAAGTCTCTTCCAATTAAATTGCCGCCAGGCCCGGAACCGGCTTCCGATGCAACACCGAATTTGGAGATGACCTTGTGTTTTTTAACGAGCGGATGAGGCAATTCGTAATTATCGAGCCCACTGATTGCTAAAATCGGTGCCGTCGTGTCAACCGATGGTTCAATATTCGGTGCATAGAAACTTCTAGGCTCTGTTGGATGATTATAGACCGACAGATGGATGTGAAAGGCTCTTTCAATTTGAGCAACCGTCCCGCTGAAATCCACCAAAGTCCGGCCCGAATGAACTCCGGTCACGGTCAAACTCTGCGAATTCAGAAAACCAAGTACCGCCGCATAGTCTTCAACTGGAGGCCCGAATTTTTCGGTGAATTCCCTCGGGGTCAGATAACGCCGAAAATTGGGACTGTTTGGGTCAGAAACCTGTTTCAAAAAATTGGTCAGATCTTCCCGATTGCGCAATGGCAGCCCGATTGAAAGGTCCAAACGGTTTGTCTCAGGTAATCGCTTTATTGGACGGAGATTGATGATTGCCTTTGGAATCTGGTTGTGCAGGATTTGTCTTTCAGCCGCAGTTAACACTCCGCTCGAAAGACCAAGCATCGCCAGTATAAAGAGACACCGGATATTCTTCATTTATCTTATTCGTTTTCGGAAAATTGGAAGCATTCAGGCTTGGTTATTTGACCACCGGAGTCACAACGACTTCCCGACGCAAGTCGGCCTGTCGGCCGCCGGCGAATAATACGCGAGAAAAGCTCACTTTAGCAGTCAAATTTGTCGTCGCGAACCGTTGCGGGTTTGTGATGACAAAATTGAATGTGGTGCCGGTTTTTGGCTGCAATGGTGGCCGGTCTTTCGTGCCGCCAATAACCCACTTGGTGGACTGACCGACCATTTTGCCCTGGTCATCAAGCAGGAAACAGATGGCGCGGGCCGATTCAATGGGATCCGCAAGGTTATTGGTCATGGCTAGCAGCACAATCGCCTTTTGGCCTGTCGTTTTTACAGGCGAGACGGTGACGGCAAGCTGGGCCGTGGCCAGCAACGGACAAAGCAGCATGGCGGTTAAAAATAAAAGTTTCATATTTCGTTCATTCATGCTGTTAAAAGCCCGATAGGTTACGTCGGACGATTCACCATCTTGCCCATGTTTCCTTATGGGTTGGCCATGTTAAAAAGTCTTCCAGGTTCGTCATTAGGATGGGCATTCAATAAAATTGTTTCGCATGTCCTGCAAGTTTAGCCGAGTAACCCTCTCAATGCTCCATGGAACTTCCCACATGGGCATTTTATTGATACGGCAGACCGTCTATCATTAAGCCAGCTTAGCTCAATTAAATTACCGCATTTGTCACAACGAGCAGAAGTGACTTTACCATTCTTCATAAACTCAGCCAGTGCGGATTCAGTTATTTGCAGAACGACTGACTCATTTGACGAGTCTGAATTCATTTTTTTCATTTTGCCAGTTCTTGAGCATGTCACAACAACAAAGGTCTTTCGCCTTTTGTGAGACCTGGCAATTCCCCTCACTCAAAGTCCAGTGTCAACCCACCTAGAGCCTCTCCGCTGCCTTCAATGAGCTTGAACTGCAACGCTTGTTGCGGGAGTTTCGGGCGACAGAGGTCGATTATACCTATGGAAACGACTTCAATTTTCACGTGACCGAAAGGTGTTTGCGCAACTCCTATTTTCCCAGCCGTAAGTGCTGGGCCTATGGCCTTGCCACTTGCCAGCATATTGCCATTGGAGAGCGCAGTTGCTATATCTATCACGAATTGCGTTTTCATTGTTCGTACTCATGAATCGAATTCAATCAAACTTCCATTCAATTCACTGATTTCGCCAGCCAAAAGTTGCACGTGCAATGCTCGTTTGTCAGCGGCCGCGGGAGGAGAATTGATAAGCGCAACCGAGATAATTTTGATCCTCGATTTTCCCTTTACAGCACTGCCAATCATATCAATCTTGACATCGCCACCCCGCAGAGAGCCCGCAACAATAATTTTACCATTTTTGAGAACGGTCACGTCCTCTATCGAGAAATACGATTTCATTGTCCTAGTTGGTTTAACAAGTCGTTTAGACGGTTGATAGTTTGCTGCGTCTCCGAGCGTGGAATGTGATATTGCAGCTCTGAGGCACGATATAGCAGACGTCAGGGAGCTTGATCGATCTTTTCATCGTCAAAAATCAAAACTGCTCCTTTAAGATCAGAACCTTTACCCTTTAATACACGAACTTGCAAATCTTGACTGCGTTTGTCTGCTGGTCGTGGGGTAACAAGCCCAATGGAAACAATCTCAACCTCAATTTCTCCAGACGCCGTTGACCCTTTCCCGCGCTTTCTGAAAAGCATATGCTTTTCAGAAACACCATTAATAACAAAAATGGCGTTTTTGATACTTAGCGCGTCTGAGACAAGAAATTGCGATTTCATGACAGGTTTCTCAATGATATCTCATAGTTTTGACCGAATCATAAATCCACTTCGCCCGATGCCATAAGAGGCAAGGTCAATTCGCTGACTTGTCGAGATAGCCCGGTTGGACGTCTTTTTTTCTTTTGGAATTTCCTCACCATCAATGCGCAAGGAAATTTTGATGTCGTCATCAACAAGGATTTCGCAGTCGCATGGCGGGATAGTTCCCACTTCGGTTTCAACCGCGCCAACAAAGACCGTGCGTCCATCCTCAAGATTAAACGTGTGCTCAACTCTCATGGTGAATAGGCTCATGATTCGCTCGCTAATCTTCCGGCACGACCCAAGTAAACTTTGGAATTCGTGCAGCAATCGTTGATGGGTCCGTTTTGAAGGACAACATTGGTGTTTCCCCTGGAACTTTGACTCTTGACACATGAATCCCGTGTAAACACGAAGTACACCATATATCTAGATAACCAATTCGTGTTTCTGGATCACCGACATATTGGTAATCAATGGTGTGTTTGCCACATGATGGGCACTGTAGATCACGGTTATTTGAAAGGTTCCAGCCTAAATCCAGCCATCTTTTGAATGCTCCGTTCATTGAGCACCTCCGTTTCCTAGAAAGTATTGCCAGAACGATTCTTCCGCCCCATACGCCCCTTCCTCGAAACGAGCAGCACTCTCGGTGGATTCATTAACAACAGAACCAAATGTCTTGAATTGGTAAGCGTGCGTGCGTTCATGCGCTAGGGTTCTTACTAACGTTTCGGAATCCATGAACGCGCTAGGATATAAATGGATTTCAGCACCACTTGGAGCCGCCCAACCGTAAAAATTCGCCGGCGCTTCGGGAATGATCTTGACATTGATTCCTTCCAAGCCAACTCCTGCTTGTTCAGCATGTTGAAGAACCGTTTCCATAGTTCGTGGCAAACTGGCAATCCCGCCCGCCTCTCCAACACGGAACAACCCTTGCTCGGCAGTTTTTGCGGTTAAGACTTTCAATCCTTCCTGCTCCACAAGACTTGTGGCCTTCCCTCCACCCGGAACTGCATTCAACGCAATGGTTCCCACAGTCACAGTACCCCATGCCCAAGCGGCACCCTGACGATTTGGGTCGGCGGAAGCATATCCCGACTGCTCCGCCGACTGCTGCACGCTGGTCTCGCCAAAGAGGTCCAGCAAATCCTCGCCAATTTGCCCGGCAGCATATTGTGCATACCCGCTGACGCCGCCTTGGTTCAATCCGTTGGCGGACATCTGGTTATAATAGCTGGCATTGGCGCCTGCATCCGTAAAGCTGGGGTCTGGTTGATGGCCGGACATCAGCGAGAGGGCGAAGAGCTTTTGCGATTCGTCCAAATCGTTGTAAGACTGGCCGGGGAAAAATGAGCCGAGCACATTCTTGCCTTCGGAAGACAGGCTGAAAAAGGCGTTCGCATCATATATTCCCCCGTCGGTGGTCTTGTCCCACAATGCATCCACTTCCTGCGGCAAGTCTTGGATTTCATATTCCAGCCGGGAGATCCTTCCATCCGCGTCGAAAGAATTGATCGGGTCGCCGCCGAATGCGGAAAATCCGTTTGGATCAGCTTCGTTCCACGAAGGGTCAAAGGACAGCCATCGTCCGCTGATGGGGTCGTAGGTCCTCGTGCCAACACAATGGTATCCGGTGACATCCGCCCAATGCCCGCGCCAAGCCGACGAGAGAGAAATGTTGGCGCCGCTCCCCAAGGCGACGGGCCGGTAGTTCGGCACCGCACCGTAACCGGTGGGCCGGGCCGGATTCCAAGCAACTGCGCTATTTGTGACAACTCCCAGGACGTTGCCACGAAAATCGCTGATGACAGGTTCAAAGAGGTTCAAATACGGCGACACTGCCTCGAATCCTCCCGTACCGTTGGCTCCTCCATAAACGCCATTGAGATCAGGGCCATACAATTTCCATTCTGTGCTTTTGCCGTAGGAAACGCCAAGTTCAAGGAATTCCACCTCGGGATCAAAATATGAATTAATGGTCGTCGGCGGAGCCGCATAAACCACTCCATTGGTTAACAGAACGCTGGTGGTCGAAAGCCGGCGGTTAAGGCCGTCGTAAACGGCCGTCCAGTTATAGCCGTTCGTGTTCGCATCCAGCTCGGTAACCGCGTGGAGCCGCCCACGGGCATCCCAAGATAGGGTTTGGGTGCGCTCAATCGCACCGCTCGGATTCCTCCAGACACGACTCGTGATATTTCCCGCGCTGTCGAATGTGTCACTGACGACTTGGTTGGCCAGGCTGTTGGTGAACGTATTTGTCGCCCAGGCCGTGAACAGGCCGCTGGGGTGCGCCGCGGCGACGAGCAATTGATGCGGGCCTTGGGCCAGTTCCATCGAAGCCCGCCATTGCATGGCATTGGTGCCCTCACCGGTCACAGACACAGCCTGGTTGTCCAGCCAGGCGCTAAGGGTGGACTGGCCATTGACATGGCCGAAAGCCGCATAGGGAATCAGGCTGTTGGTGGCCGTGCTAATCCGGCCAAATGCGTCGGTACCTCCATTCCACGAAGCCGGTCCATTGCCGGAAGATGTGAGAACACCTGGCCCTTGAGGAGTGCCGTTGTCATAGACAAACGAGTTGGTCCAAGCGGTGGTATTGTTCAGATTCAATTGCTCCTGGGTCAACCGGCGGCTGGCGGTGGCGTAGGAGTATGCGCGATTATCCAAGCCAAGGCCGTAGTCGGCCCGCCACAGCGTATGAGACAGCAGCAATCCATCCCCGGACCAGACGTTCGTTTCATTGAGTTCGGACATCACTGCGTTGATCGTGGTATTGATGGCAAGCGGCCGGCCCTCACCGTCACGCGAGGCGATGCTCGTCTGGCGATTGCCCACGATACGGCTGGTCAGGTTGCCCACGGTATCATAGGTATAATTTCCGCCGCCGGTGGAATCGCTGACAGCGGTCAGTCCGCCGTCTGCCTGCCAGTTAAAGCCATAGTTGTTGGCACCACCGATGTTCAGTTGGGTGCGGCGTCCGGCTGCGTCCCAACTCTGGCTTGTCCCGTAGGCGAACGCACCGCCGTTGACGGACTCCGATACGAGTTGACCGTATGGGTCGTAGGACCGTTGAATCGTTGTGGCTGGACCGAGGTTGGTGTTGGCAAACTGTTCGCTGATACTGGTGAGATAACCCCGGGGCTCATATTGCAAGCTGGTCGTTGCGTCTTGTTCCTGCAATGAACCGTTGAAAACCAAGTTGGTTGGCCGCAACCAATCATCGTAGGAATACATACAGGTGACACCGCGTCCATCCGTCGTGGCTTGGGGAAGGCCAACATACGGGCTGCTGCTGGTGAAGTAAGTGTACGTGTTTGTGCGCGTGCCGCTGCTGCCGCTGCTGTTCCAATTGGTCAACATCTGCCCGGCGGTGCTATAGACCGCCGACCATGCCAGATTGCGCCCAGGCATGACGCGGCTGATCAGGTTGCCCATCGAATTATAGGCATACGTAGTTTGGGCATTGTCACGGTCAAACTTTTGGATCAGCCGATTCAACCCGTCATAGGCAAGGCTTGTGGTGGTCCAGGTGGTTATGCCTCCGGTGCCGGATGAATCGTGTTGGGCAGCAATGAGGTTTCCGGCAAGGTCATATTGATTCAAGACGAATTCTGTCGCATTCGCCGAAGGATAGGCAATGGACAAAACCGTATGCCCGTCGGTGTCGGTCCAGGTGGTGTGACTGATGGCGTTGGCTCCCGATCCATCTCTAACGGTTACACTGTTGTGGTCGGCAGAATATGTCACGTATTCCTCACGCACCATCGCGGCCGAACTGTTGCGGATTTGGGTGGACGTGGTACGTCCCAACGCATCCATTGTCGTTACCGTGAACTCACCGAGAGCGTTGACATTTGTCATGACCCGTCCCGCCGCATCGTAAAAATTGGTGACAGCCTGTTGTAGAGAATTAGTGTTGTAGTAAATCGGGCCACTCGGCGGATTGCCCAATTGATAAGAGGTCACATTAGTAATGGACGGCCCCGCGATAATTTTGGAGCGATCCAGACCGTCGAAGACGGACACGAACACATTACCGCCAGCATCCACCTGTCGGATGACGTTGCCACGCCGGTCAAGTTGCGTCGAGTTGGTTGCCAGCGGAATGCCAACCGCCGAAACAAATATGCGGGTAGTAATCAGGCTGGCATCGTTGTAAATGTTTGTCCAGTACGCTCCATTCCCCTGAATTTCTTTGCTGATACGCCCGTCCAGATAATAGCGCCAGGCATTGGTCGAACCATCGGGGTTGCTGCGGAATTCCGGCTTGCCCATTTCGGTATAAAGCGTGGTGGTGACGCCGCCCAAGGCATTCGTATAGAATTGCACCTGTCCGCCCGGTTCATAACCGAAACTTTCCGTGCTCAAAACCGTGATTCCATCGGTGTCAAGATGTTGGCGCTGCACCAATCGGCACAGAGCGTCCCATTTGTTGGTGGTCATCGCCCCACGCGGGTCAACAGCCAAGGTCAGGTTTCCAAGCACGTCATATTGATAAAAGCTTTGGGCGTAGAGATTGTAACCGGCAGGTGATTCAACGCCGGTGCCCGCGCTATTGGCTTCCGAGCGCCAGTGGATTTCCGTGGTGCGCCTGCCCGCTCCGTCGTAATCGTAAAAGACGTAGTCTTCGGGATTGTAGCGCGGGCCGTCAATCCAAGTCAACTCGCCGTTGTCATTGTAGTAGTTGAAGCTCCAAGCCAGGGCATTGCCCAATTCATCGAAATTTTCCTCATCTATGGGCCGGTCGAGAGCATCATAATCAAAAAATGTGAGCGCCCCCAGCGCGTCCGCTCTGGTCACCATCTGCCCGCGTTCGTTGTAGAAGAATGTGTTGATGACGTTCGGATCGCCGGTGCCTGGGTAGCGGATGGATTGGGTCATGAAACCGTGTCCATCATAAGCCGTATCGTTGGTTGCGGCGTCGGGAGAACCGTAGGCCCGAATCTGGCGGATGGGCAGGCCAAAGGCGAGGTTGGTTTGCGTGAGGCTGCCATTGGTGACGACGTTGGTGGTATTCCCGTAAATCGTGTAATTGGTGGCGACTGGCATTAAACCGGCATAACGGATGGTCTGCTGTGGCAGGAACGTGAACACCGGGTCATAGACAATCAGCGTGCTGTTTCCGGCCGGATCGGTTGATTGCATCGGCAAGCTGTTGGTGTTATAGACCGTTGTGTTGGTACAACTCTGTGTGGCATTGCCGTCGCCGGTCAGGTCGCCAAAGGTGATCCGATTGGTGACGTTCCCGTTTCCGTCGTACTGGAAGAAATTGGTCATGTGGCGCTTGTCCACCAACAACATGAGGCTGCGTGGGTATCCGGGCGCATTGGTGTTGTCGGGATACCAAATTTGCTGGACCACCTGCCCCAATGGGTCGGTATTGGTGGTAATAAGATTGTTTTGGTAATCATAGCGGTTGGTATGATTGTTGCCGTCAATGGTCAGCGTGTAACCGGTTATGGGGTTGGTGTAGGAATTCGTGAACACGAAATTGTTCGCATAAATGAAGGTCGCCGTGCGGACGGGGTTCAAATCCGATCCGGCGGTGGACAACTGATTGGTCACGCGCCGCTGGCTGTCATAGGCGTTGATCAGTTCACGTCCGTCCGGTTTGTCTTCCTCAACGATCAGGTGCGTCGAATAGGTGGCGGTGCCGCCGGTGACGGCCTGAGTGGCGTGCTGATACTGGTAGGACCGCGTGGATTCATCGGCCAGCGTGACGGTCACCAAATCGCCATACTCATCATAATCGTAATAGGTCCAGCGGCCATCGCCGGTATAGGCGTCAATAATGTGGCCGTACACATCGTAATCAAAGCCAAGATAATTTCCATTGCTGCACTGAATGCGCTGCATTTGTCCAAAGTTCGCGTCCGCCGAATTCGTATCGTAGGCAAACGTGTAGTAATTTCCGCGATTGTCCGTCCATTTGGTCAGGTAGGGACGGGCATTGGTAATCGCACCGCTGTTGAACTTCATGAATTGGAAGACACGGACACTGCCATCCGCACCATACAGTGTGTAGTTGGTGATAGAACCGTTGAAGGAGCGCACGATGGAATCCCGCAAACGGTTGACCAGCCCGCCGGCGCCGGCGGTGGTGTTGTTGACTAGCGAGGGATTGGCGGCCAGCGTCGGTGTCCAAAGATTGGTGGTCGCGCTGTTGGTGCTGTGAACATAGGCCAGCACGGCCCCGTCCATGTCCGCCGCGTAGATGTTAGTGCTGCCCTTGCTGAGGGTCAAATACGGCATGATGTTCAGCTTCCAGCCGCGCCCAAATTGATTGTCGGCCAGGTTTTGGCTGGAATAATTGCGGTTCAACGCGAGCGGGATCGGGCCGGGCAACTGCAAATCTGTTTCGTTCACGTAAAATTCGCCCGTGACGTTGTGGACCGGATCGGAAACGAGGGCACCCCGCTGTGAGCCGGCGTCATCGGGCCGTCCGTCATAACCGTTCTGTTCGCTTACCAAGAGATCCTGGCCGACGGCCGAACCGGAAGTGCCGGCTGTCGTGCCAAGCTCCGAGGAAACGTCATCAGCCAAGCTGGCCGTAAACGCGGTGGACACATCGCGTCCGCTGCTGACATCGTTGGCCGTCGTTGCAATATCGTAGGAAGTAATTTCATCCGGCACGGTGGTCGCCCCGCTGGCTGGCTGATTGAGGGCTATTGTGGGGTCCCCGTTATTGTCGCTGTAGTTGTAATAGGGGGAATTGGCGGCAGACACGGTGTTTGGGGGGAACTGCTGGCCCGCGAAGCCACCGTTCATGGTGGAAGGCGTAATCAATGCCATGTATGTGGGCGGATTCAATATCAGAACGCCCATTCCCTTATAGGCCCGGTTGGTCACTGGACCTGGCGTCATGTACGCGGTCGCGTATCCCAGCGAGAGCGCGCTGGCGGTTTGAGTCCACATGTCCGGGTCCCACGACTGAAGCGTTTTGCCTTGATAGCTGGTCCCGCCTTTGGTCCCATAATTCAAACCATCCAATTCCACAATACCATTGGCCGTGGTGCTCTGCGCCAGTTGTAACAGGCGGACGGTGGAGACCGCGTTGGTCTGTTGATAGAACCGATTCAGTGTTTGATGTTCTTCGGCTGAAAGATTGATGATGCTCAACAGATTGTAATTCCATTGGGCCTGCCCAAGGGTTTGTCCTGAATCCGGGCGCATTGTGCTGTTCCCGATGGCGA
>Ga0181520_10009639_pt1 | contig 13253 bp, 13 predicted proteins | sample PEATcosm2014_Bin_29_FD_132451 | JGI IMG/M metagenome (GOLD analysis project Ga0181520, IMG submission 132451) | Peatland microbial communities from MTU Mesocosm Facility, Houghton, MI, USA - PEATcosm2014_Bin02_30_metaG | ecosystem: Environmental > Terrestrial > Soil > Wetlands > Peat | place...
ACGACCTGTGGAAGAAGTTCACCCCTCTATGGGATGACTGGAAGAAAGCGCACCAGACCGTCCGTTCCCTGGCCGAGGAGGAGGACAAACTCCTGGCGTCCGGCCTCAGACCCGACGAGCCGCGCGTGGCCGACATCGAGGAACGCTGCTTCCAGGCAAGCCGGGCGAGCCGAGACAAGTTCGAGCTCGCCTCCACCGCCCTCGAAGATGTCGTGAAGATCAATGAGAAAGGCGCCGAGGACGCCTCCAAGGCCGCCGAGTCAGGTGCGGCGCGCAGCAAGACCGTCCTTCTCATCACTACTGCTGTGGGGCTGATCGTGGCTCTGCTCCTCGGCATCACCCTTACAGTCGGCATCAGCCGGCCGATCCGCGCGATGGCGGAGGCTGCGGCAGGCCTCAGCGCCGGCAATGTCGACCAGCGCATCGAGTACACCTCGAGCGACGAAGTGGGTGGCTTGGCCGATGCTCTCAGGACCATGATCGGGGTCATCCGCAGGCTGGTCGAGGATGCCAACATGCTGTGCCAGGCGGCGGTGGAAGGAAGGCTGCAAACGCGTGCCGATGTATCGCAACACCAGGGCGAGTTCCGGCGCATCGTCCAGGGCGTCAACGAGACCCTCGATGCCGTCACTCGGCCATTGGGTGTCGCCGCCGACTATGTGGCACGCATCAGCAAGGGGGACATCCCCGGCAAGATCACCGACGAGTACCGCGGCGACTTCAACACCATCAAGGACAACCTTAACCAGTGCATCGATGGCCTCGCCGGTCTCGTGGAAGCCAATGCCGTCCTGCAGCGGATGGCCGTCAACGACTATACACGCGCCGTGGAAGGCCGATACCAGGGCGTGTTTGCCGAAGTGGCGGAGGCCGTGACCGAAGTGCAGGAGCGGATCAAGCACGTCACCGGCACCATCAAGCACATCTCCGCCGGCGACCTGCGCGAACTTGCGGCCTACAAGCAGGTCGGGGACGGCGCCGGCCGGCGTTCGCCACAAGACGAGTTGGTCCCGTCCACGATCGTGCTCATGGAATCCCTGACTGAGCTGGTCAGTGATGCCAACATGCTCTCCGAGGCGGCGGTCGAGGGGCTGCTGGAAACGCGTGCCGATGTCTCGAAGCACAGCGGAAGCTTCGCCCAGGTCGTGCAGGGCGTCAACGGCACGCTCGACGCCATCGTGCGCCCGGTCAATGAGGAAGCGGACGTGCTGGGGCATGTCTCCAGCAACGACCTCACGGCCCGCATGGCCGGCGACTATCGCGGCGATTTCGCCAAGATCAAGGAAAGCCTCAACAAGGCTCTCGACACACTGGATGGCGGTCTGGGCCAGGTCGCGGTCGGAGCCGAGCAAGTCGCTTCCGCGTCCGGGCAGATCAGCAACGGCAGCCAGTCTCTGGCCAAGGGCGCCGGCGAGCAGGCCAGCGCGCTCGAGGAAGTCTCCAGCAGCCTCCAGGAGATGTCCTCGATGACCCTGCAGAGCGCCTCGAACGCGAAGGAGGCTCGCGGGCTGTCGGACGCGGCACGGGCCGGGGCGCTGAAGGGCGTCGACAGCATGAACCGACTCTCCGAGGCCATCGATCGCATCAAGAAGTCCTCGGACGAGACCGCAAAGATCGTCAAGACCATCGACGAGATCGCCTTCCAGACGAACCTGCTGGCCTTGAACGCTGCGGTTGAGGCCGCGCGCGCCGGCGACGCCGGCAAAGGCTTTGCGGTAGTTGCGGAAGAGGTCCGCAATCTGGCGATGCGTAGCGCCGAGGCCGCCAAGAACACGGCCAGCATGATCGATGAGTCTGTCAAGAATGCGAGTGACGGGGTGAACATCAACCAGGAGGTGCTCAAGAACCTCGACGAGATCACCGAACAGATCAACCGAGTGAATGAGGTCATGGGCGAAATCGCCGCCGCGTCCGAGCAGCAAAGCCAGGGCATCGGGCAGGTCAACAAGGCCGTTGACCAGCTCAACCAGATCACCCAGCAGACAGCCGCCAACTCCGAGGAGTCCGCCAGCGCGGCGGAGGAGTTGTCGGGCCAGGCGGAGGAGATGCGCTCGCTGGTGGCGGCGTTCAAGCTGTCCGACATGGCCGGCGGTCGCGGGGCCGCGTCCAAGGATACGCACCGCCCCAGCGCATCGCCCGCACGAGCAGCATCCGCCGCTGCGTCTCGCGGCGCGGCGCGACCGAACCCGCGCCAGGTCATCCCCCTCGACGACGATGACCGGGACGCATTGGGGGAGTTCTAGACGAGGCGGGGGAGGAACGGCTTCCTACCCCTGCCAAGCTGCGCTCGGCTGCCCCCTCCCTCGAAGGGAGGGGGCAACGGCGCCTGTAGGAGCGGTCTCCAGACCGCGATTGTCGTTGACTAACATGGCCTCATGTGCTTGTCATCACGGATGCTGTCTGAGCAGAAGATCGCGACTTGGTCGCACTCTGGAGAGTGCTCCTACAGGCTTTCGCGATCGCTTCCACCGTAGGGACCTGCAACATGGATACAACGCTCGCCGCGCCGGACTTGGCTGCCGGCCAATTCGAGAAGATCAGCGCTTTGGTGTACCAAGCGTGCGGGATCAACCTGCGCGCCGGCAAAGAGGAACTCGTGCGCTCACGGCTCTCGAAACGCTTGCGAGAGCTGGCCCTGCCCCGTTTCGAGGACTACGTCCGCTACATCGAGAGGGACGCGTCGGGCCGAGAGCTGGCGTTCATGGTCGATGCGCTCACCACGAACAAGACGAGCTTCTTCCGCGAGAGCCCACACTTCGATTGCCTGCGCGACCTGGTCCTGCCCGCGCTGGCGGCACAGGGCGCGCCGATCCGGCTGTGGAGCGCCGGCTGCTCGTCCGGTGAGGAGCCGTACTCGATCGCGATGTTCCTGCTCGAGCGCCTCGGCCAGGAGCGCTGTCGCAATGTGCGTATCCTTGCGACCGACCTTTGCGAGCGCGCTCTGGCGAAGGCGCAGGCGGGCGTCTACCCCGAAGCCGCCGCGGCTGATGTCCCGGCGCTCCTCCGGCACAAATACATGACGCTGTCCGGTCCCCGAGGACGGCAGCAGTGCGTCGTCGGCGATTCCGTCCGGTCACTGGTGCGCTTTGCGCGGCTCAACCTCATGGATGACTGGCCGATGAAAGGACCGTTCGATGTGATCTTCTGCCGCAACGTGATGATCTACTTCGACAAGCCGACGCAGCAGGCTCTGGTGGAGAGATTCCGGGAGTTGCTGCCCCCCGGGGGATACCTGTTCGTAGGGCACTCGGAGAGCTTGGCTTCGTCCGCGCGCGGGTTCCGGCCCGTGCAGCCGGCGGTCTACGTGAGGTGAAGCGCCACGTGCATTGCGAGGAGATCGGGACCACTCGACACACGGTGGGAGTTGCTGACATGGAGGTCTGCAGCGGGCCGGATGACCTACTGATCACCCACGCGCTGGGGAGCTGCCTGGGCATAACCGTACACGACCCGGTGGCCTGCGTGGGGGGCCTCCTGCACGTCATGCTTCCGGACTCAACTATCGACGTGGGCAAGTCCGCAGACAATCCGTTCATGTTCGTCGACACCGGCGTGCCCGCGCTGTTCCGCACCTGCTATGCGGCCGGAGCCCAGAAGGCGCGAGTGGTGGTGAAGGTCGCCGGGGGAGCGTGCGTTTCGGGCGCGGAGGATCAGGACTTCTTCCAGATCGGTCGGCGCAACTTTGCGGCGTTGCGCAAACTGCTTTGGAGGAACGGAGTGCTCCTGAAGGCGTCGGATGTCGGCGGCGGGCAGTCGCGCACGATGTCGCTGCACGTCGGAACCGGGGAGGTCTTGCTGCGTACAGGCGGGCAGTCGTTCCGGCTGTGACGCCGTCCCTCATTCCCACTCTGCCGTTCCGAGGTCTGGCATGGCACTCAACGTATTGGTGGTAGACGATAGCTGTGTGATGCGCGCCATGATCGTCCGCACACTCAGGCTCAGCGGTCTCCCGGTGAGCGAAATATACGAAGCGGGTGACGGCGCCGAGGCGCTCGCGCTGCTCGAGCGTAACTGGATCGACCTCGCACTGGTGGACATCAACATGCCCATCATGGATGGCGAGGAAATGCTCTGCCGCATCCGTGAGAACCCGGAGACCGACGACCTCGCCGTCGTGGTCGTCTCGACCGAGAGCAGCGAGACGCGCATCCAGGCTCTACGCTCCAAGGGCGCGCGTTTCGTACACAAACCTTTCACCCCGGAGAGTATCCGGGACACCATCGTCGACCTGACGGGAGTCAGCGATGAACCCATGCCTGACGACAGCGCTATACGAGACAGCGGCCCTGACTTTTGAGCAACTGGGCATGATGCTGCCGGTGCCCATGGACGACGGCGCGCCGCCCGGACCGCCGGAGGCTTCGGCGCAGGTCGCTTTCCGGGGGACGATCGAGGGGCATCTCGTCATCACCGCTCACGAGGGGGTGCTCGCCGAGCTGTCAGCCAATATGCTGGGCGAGGACGGGCCTGTGCCGCCTGAGCGCCAACTGGACGCCCTCGGCGAAGCGGCCAACGTGGCCTGCGGCAACCTGCTCCCGCGCATCGTCGGGCGTCAGGCGGTCATGCGGATATCGGCGCCGCAGGTCGCGCGGCCCGCGGAGGGTCTGCCTAAGCCGGGCGAACCAGTCGCGGAGACGCACTTGGGTCTCGAGGCAGGCGCGGTGAGCCTGGCGTTGTTCGTCGCCGACCTCACCCCGCTTCAGGAGGCCGAACCGTGACCCGCGTGTTGATCGTGGATGACTCGGCCATCGTTCGCAAGGTACTCACCGAGGAACTCAGCAAACACGAGGACATTGAGGTCGTCGGCAGCGCGGTCGACCCCTACGCCGCGCGCGACAAGATCGTGAGTCTGCAGCCCGATGTGCTCACTTTGGACATCGAGATGCCGCGGATGGACGGGCTGTCGTTTCTCGCTAAGCTCATGAGGCATCACCCAATGCCTGTGATCGTGGTCAGCTCGCTTGCGCCCGAAAACAGCGAAACGGCGCTGCGGGCCATGGAACTGGGGGCGCTTGAGGTCATTGGCAAACCCGGTTCCGCGTATTCGACCCCTGACATCGCCCGGCGTCTGGTGCGCGCGATCCGGGCAGCCGCCACCGCCCGAGTCCGGTACCGGGTAGCGACCGACCCCGAATCCGATGGCGACGCGCGGACGGTGACTCCTGTCCTACCCGCCAGCCTGAATTCCCTCAAGACGACGCACAAGGTCCTCGCGATCGGCGCATCGACCGGCGGGACGAAGGCCATCGAGTCCGTCCTGACCGCGCTTCCCTCCACGACATCCGGCACCGTGATCGTGCAGCACATGCCCGAGCACTTCACCGCTCCCTTCGCCGAACGGCTGAACGGGGTCTGCCATATAGAGGTGCGCGAGGCTCGCGACGGCGACCAGGTGGCCCCCGGTCTTGCCCTGATCGCCCCCGGCAATCAGCACCTGCTCCTGCAGCGCAGCGGGACCATCTACACGGTTCGGGTCAAAGACGGCCCGCCGGTGCACCACCAGCGCCCCAGTGTCGATGTATTGTTCCAGTCCGTCGCCGCGCAGGCCGGCAGGAACGCGGTGGGCGTGCTGCTCACCGGGATGGGCGCCGATGGCGCCAAAGGCATGTTGGCGATGCGCGAGGCCGGCGCGCACACGATTGCGGAAGCTGAGGAAAGCTGCATCGTCTTCGGAATGCCCAAGGAGGCCATCGCGCTCGGGGCGGCTGTCGAAGTCACCCCGCTACCCCGCATCCCGGGAGCGGTCATCGGCTCTCTGGGGCGCTGACGACAGGCGCGCAGGACAGTCCATGACCCCTTTGCGCGAGGCTCTTCCGCGAGGCGCGTAGGTAGATGTCGTTCACCGGCTTGGTCATCGTCGCTTGACAGGGGGACCTCTGGCGGAAGCCGATACCGATTGGCGGTCCGCCCCTCGCGGGGTTTTGCGGCTCGCTCATTCCCACGGCGGCACCAGCCTGGAACGCCCGGAGCAAACTCACAAACGTCGAGCAAGGCCCCCTCCCGGCTCTGCGCGAGTACCGAGCATCTGCTACGGTTGTGTTACTTGGGCGAGGGGGACGATTGAGGGGCCTGCGGCTGGGCAGGCTGCGGGCTTGGCGTGCCTGGAACCGTTGGCGGAGCCTGTGGCTCTGGCTTGGCGCCGACCGGCTGGAACTGGATGACGACGTCTGTGGCCTTCCCGTGCGCGGCGATCTCCACGCTGAACGCTCGCCGTTCGCCGGGCTTCAGATTGCGTAAGACGGTCGCGTTTTCGCCCCGTATCTCGCCCCCGCGGCTGCGCAGAAAGGCCCGGGCTTCGACCTCGCGCACGTCGCTCTTCCCGGAATTCTGCACCTCGGCGAATACCCGCCCGATACCCTGATGGTCATCGATGACATAGCGGTAGCGGGTGATCTGCAGGTTATCATAGGGGCTGCCTGCCTCCGGGCTGCGAGGCCGGCAGGCGACAAGACCCGTGACGGCCACGAGGGCCGCCAGAAGACTTACAGCGAGTCGCACAGACTGGCCTCCGAGGGTCGTCGTCCTCATCTCCGAAAGGCGTTCACGACCGCCAGCACCACGATCGCGCCGACGGTCGCGACGGCCACGCTGTAGAGGTTGAAACCGTGAATGGGGTTTCCACCGACGAGGCGGTGAAAGATCGCCCCCCCGACCACGGCTCCGATGATGCCGATGATGACGTTCATGCAGCACCCTTCGGAGCCACGCGAATTCATCAGACTTGTAGCAATCCAGCCCGAAATCCCGCCAAGGATGATCCAGCCGAGAATGGTCATGTCATATTCCCCTTAACATGGTATGCGAAGGACAGGTGATTACGAAATGAACTACTATCGGGGTATGGCATATAGGGCGAGCGGGTGATTCAAGCGGCGCTATATTCCATCCCGCTCCCGCCGGGCGTCGGCCCAGCCCTCGTGGATGCTCTGCCGCGCGCGGCCGACGGCGAGCGAACCTGCGGGCACCGGAGCGGTGACGACCGTCCCCGCGCCCACGTATGCCCGGTCGCCGATCTGCGCCGGAGCGACGATAACCGCGTCGCTGCCGATGAAGCAGTCGTCGCCGATCACCGTCTTGTGCTTGCGTCTGCCGTCGTAATTGCAGGTGATCGTGCCCGCGCCGACGTTCACGCCCCGCCCCACCTCGGCGTCGCCAAGGTAGGTGAAATGGAGGGCTTTGGTGCCCTCGCCGATATGCGTGCGCACGACCTCGGTGTAGCTGCCGATGCGGACCCCGGTCTCGGTGCGGCTGTCATTGCGGATGTGGCTGAACGGCCCGATCTGGCAGCGTTTACCGATGATGCTATCCGTCACGACGCTTGCCTGACGGACCACCGTTCCGTCGCCGATCGACGCGTCTTTGATATAGGCATGGGGCCCGATCTCGCATTCCTCGCCGATAACGCTGTCGCCAAAGATCATCGCGCCCGGCCAGATGACGCTGTCGCGTCCGACAGTCACGCCGGCGTCGATGAAGGTGGAGGCCGGGTCGATCAGCGTGGCGCCCTCGAGCATCACGCGCGTCCGGGTGCGGTCCCGCGCGATGCGCTCGGCCTCGGCAAGCTGGACGCGGTTGTTGATGCCGATGACCTCGCCCGCCGAGGGCGCGGTGAGAGCGGCAACGGGCACGCCGTCGCGCACGCACAGCCCGATGACATCAGTCAGGTAGTATTCCGCTTGCTCGTTGTCGGGCTTCAGAAGAGCCAGGTAGCGAGATAGCGTTTCGGCGTCGAAGCAGTAGATGCCCGCATTGATCTCCCGGATCGCCCGGACTTCGTCGGAGGCGTCTTTGTGCTCGATAATGGCCTGCACCAGCCCGCTTTCGGCGCGGACAATCCGTCCGTAGCCGGTCGGGTCGTCGAAGATCGCGGTGAGGACCGTGGCCCCCGCTCCCTGCCGCGCGTGTAGATCGCGAAGTGCAGCGAGGGTCTCGGTGGTGACCAGCGGCGTGTCGGCACAGGTCACAAGAATGTCGCCTGCAAAGTCGCCGAGGGGTCCGACCCCTGCCTTCGCCGCATCGCCGGTGCCGAACTGGCGCTCCTGCACGGCGAATTCGACCCCGGGCCGGGAGGAAGCGGCGATGACCTCCTCTTTCCCGACGCCCACGACGACGACTGTCCGCGCGGGATCCAAGCCGGAGATCGCGTCGAGGACATGATCGATCAGCGGCCGCCCACACAGCCGCTGAACCGGCTTGGGGTGTCGGGACTTGAGGCGCTTCCCCTCCCCGGCCGCCAGGACGACAACGGCGAGGGGCTTTGGTGATGCAGTGTCAGAATGCAAGCTTGAACCTCCCTGAAGTAATCGTCATGCCCGGCTTCGGCACTCCGAGACGATGAAGACGATGACTCCCTCCCCGCTTGTACCCGTTTAGCAGCTCTCTCTTTCGACCATGTGGTGGCGCGATTTGTCGCGCCAAATGCAGGCCCAAACTGCCCCCAGCCCACTACGCCATCGGCTGCGTGCACGCATCCCGTCGAAGTAGAAGTGTTGGTGACTTTGCGACGTGATCCGCGCGATGAGTCGCGCTGCCACATAGTCTGGGAAAGATGCCGCTGAACATATATACCCGCTTGCAGGGAAGGCGGAGAGCCGTTCGCCCGCCAGGAACGGCCCTACCCCGCCCGCGGGCGCCCCTCCCGTGGACCCGCCGCAGGCGGGTATGAGCGGGGAACGACTAACGACAACGTCATTGGCGGACGCCCGCCCCGCGCGCGACAAGATTGTCGCGCCCACTCCGTTCTCGAGGCAGCGTATGCCGACGCCTCTCCCCTGGCTCTTACGCCTGCGCGTCGGCGCCTATGCTTGGGGCTTGGCGAGGCGCTTCGTAGACTTGCCCGGTCGGATGAGCCGCCCGCCAGGCGCCCCAGAAGCAGACCACCGTCCAGACATCGCCGGAAGCGGCCGTCGCAGTCGCGTAATGCCCGTGAGCGTCGTATTTGACCTGCAAGTCGACGCCGCCGACCTGGTCCTTCAACGAGTTGCCGGCTCTCACGATTTCCGAGAGCGGATAGGCCTTCGTCGTGCCACCGGCCTCGACCCCCAGGACAAGCTCCTTGTCGCCATATTTGCCGAGCGGCACGCCCTTGGGCAGCGGTGCGATGAGGGCGTCCTGCTCCCGCCAGTAGTTCACCGGGTCCGCGCCTGCGCTCATAACTGCCTGAGCATACGGGTCGTCCTCGTAGGGACGGTCGAAGCCGGTGTCCTCCTGCAGGACCGCCGTCTTGGCGTGCTGCCCCCGCCATCGGGCGAAGGTCATCCGGTCCACGTGCAGGCGGCGCAGTTTCGTCCCCGTCATCGGCCCGGCAAGGGCGCTGCCCCGCAGCATCGACCACAGGCTGTTCGTCTGCCGGTCGAACAGCAGGCCCTCGCCCATGTAGGCCCGCCCGGACACGCCGAACTGCAGCGGCCTCCCGTCCGCCCCGGCATCGACGAGCACGGCGACGCCGGCGTTGCTGATCGGGTCGAAGGCTACGGCCACCGGCTTGCCGGCGATCTTATCGTTCACGACCACATGCCAGGCCAACAGGCGTAGCGGGTAGCAGTGAGCCTCGCCGCCGATCTTCACGCCGAACACGAGTTCATCGGCTTTCACCGACGCGCCTTCACCCGCAGTCGCGAATGCAGGCCGGTCGAGGCTGGGCACGGCGTCTCGGGCCGGGATGAGAGCCACGATCCGCTGGGGATCGACCGCACATCGGTGAACGTCGAACTCGCGGACAAGCGGCGAATCGTGCCGGACCAGGAAGCCGTCCTGGACGACCCCGGGGCGGGCGAGCGGCCGCGCCGCCTCTTGGTCCCCGGATGCCCCCTCGGTCGCCCCCGGACCGACCAGCCAGGCGACAACCACGGCGGCAACAACCGCCGCGCCGGAAACCGCCCAGATCCACCCGGGCACATTACGGTCCGGCGCGAGTAACCGGTGCATAGCAGTGACACAGCCCCTCATCAGGATGATCGCCCGGGCCCAGGTCGCGGTCGATGAGGCCTTCGATCGCCGCGGCGAGGACGCTCTCGTCGCCGGCCATGAAGCCCTCCTGATAGCGCACGACCGCGCCCTTGGGGTCCAGTAAATAAAGCGCCGGCGCGGCCCTCACGCCGAACAGGGCCGCGATCCGGTGTTCGGGATCGAGGAACACCGGATGACGGACGTTACGGTCGCGGACGAAGGCTCGCACCGGGTCCGCCCCACCGGAATCGAGAGCCACCGACAGGACCGAAAGCCCACGGCGCTCGTAGCGCTCCCGCAGGCCCTCGACCATGCGGATATGCTCGACCTCGTCTTTGTAGGTGGTCACGAAGAAAGACAGGAGCGTCACGCGCCCCCTCGTGGAGGCAAGGTTCAGCGCCTTGCCATCAGCGGTATGGCCGACGAAGTGAGGCGCATGGGCTCCCGGCGTCAGCGGACCGTCGGCGCAAACGCTTGCGACGCCGGTCGCTGCGAGGAGGGCGATGAGGGCTTGAGGCGCGATGCGGGTGCGAATCATGCTGTAAGAGCCGCGTTCAGTATCCGTGACTGCGCCGACACATAGAAGTAGCTGTTATGCCGAGTTCCGGCACCGCCTGCCGAAAAAGCGCTTGTCTGGGCGGGATAACGGCGTCTCTCGCCTTCGATCTCACCACTATATAGCCTCATGTGGTCGCGCCTGTCATGGCACAAAACGCGCGGTGAACCGCGCATCCACAGGGAAGGCAAGAGGAGACGCCCGCCTTACACGGGATTCTCGAGATGGATTCGCCAAACGAGCCGTCAGGTCCTGCCTGCCGGCTCATCGCGGGGAAGGGGCGTCGTGTTGTAGAACAGGGCGGGCGGTCAGTACCCGACGCTGATCCCCGTGGTAAGCAAGTGAGCGCGCCACAAGCCGACAAGATGATCCGGAGACGTGCGGGCGACCAACACCTCGGAGTATGGGTGATCGCACACTACAACTACGCTGCCGCCATCGTACTCCCCGGCCCACACGCCGTCGCCTGTTGCAGTGGCCGGGAGAGACTGAAGGCCGTGGGTGTCGAGAGAGGCCGTCGGCAGGAGGAACGCGGAAACCGGCAGGCGACCGGCGACATACACGGTCTGGCGGACGACAGCGTCGCCATGTGTCAACAGGCGCTGCCACATAGGCTCCCACGGACCGCAGGCATTGCCCACGCTGACGGCGTTGTATGGGGTCTGGTATCCGGCGGAGTGACCGATGACGTCCCCGGCCGTCTCGTGCGCTTGTACGAGTAGTTCAGGGCGTATGCCCACGGGCTCCGCGTGATGACGGATCACCAGAGCGATCGCGATGAGAGCGACGCCGGCAAGAGCCAGGCTCAGCGTGTGACGGCGATGTCGGGGGCCGGTGTCGAATCCGGCCGCCCGCGCGACGCTGTCCACGCGGTCCAATTCGCGCCGCAGTCGTTCGAAAAGCCCCAGCGGCGCATCGGAGAGTACCGGCGTCTCCCGTCTGAGGGCCTCCTTCGCCGCGACGAGCCTTCCCAGTTGCACGGCACACGCGTCACATCCGGAGGCGTGCTCCGCCACCCAGATGCGCTGGTGCCCGCTGAGTTCCTCGTCGATCAATGCCGAAAGGAACTCCCCCGGCATCTCGCAGGACGGTTCGTCCATCTTCGAGTCCTCTTGCAGCGTATCACACTCTCAGACCAGCCCGCGCTCCGCCGCATACGTGGCTAGTTTTTCGCGAAGGAGTTTGCGCCCGCGGAAGATCCGACTGCGTACTGTGCCAAGCGGTATTCCCAGGGTGGCGGCGATTTCCTTATATGAGAGCTCGTGCATGTCCGACAAGACCACGGCCTCGCGAAACTCGTCCGGGAGGCCCGCCACCGCGGGGGCGATGTGTTCGTCGGGGATCGACGCCAGGACCTGTTCGTCGGGTCGCGGATCGGAGGAGGTCTCCTCCGGAATCGCGCGCCGCCCGTTCTCGGTCAGGTCCTCCCACGCGACGACATCGGGAGAGCGCCGCTCTCGGCGGTAGCGGTTGATATGCGTGTTTGTCAATATCCTGAGCATCCAAGCGCGGAAATTAGTTCCAAGCTTGAACTGGTCGAACGCCACGTAAGCTTTCACGAAGGCCTCCTGGGTGAGGTCTTCAGCTTCCGTGTAGCTGCCCGTCATGCGCAAAGCAGCGTTGAAGACATCGCGTTGGTGCTTCTTCGCGAGGCCCTCAAAGTTACGACGCTGCGTTGCTTGCCAGTCGTCTGCTCTTTGGGCGAAGAGCCGCATCAGGGGTCCCTCCTGCGCGACTACGTGTATTGCGGCGGCTGGGGGCCGAAGCGACGGCTCACGCCTGCCGCTTGGCCGATGCTCGCATCTGCCCTCGAACTGCGTACTCAACAACCTCACCGCCTGCGCGAGTTCCCGCAATGATCGTGTCGTCGAATTGTTGGCCGACTTGTAACTAAATTATACACCATCCTGGTCAGACTGAAACCCCGTCCTCCCGCCTTCCGGCGGACCACCGCTGCACGGCATGACGGACGCCCACGCGCAGCCGACGAAAACTACGCTCGGGAGCGCTTCGGAACTCGAGAAACTCGCTCTCCTGCGGGGTCAGAAGAGCGGGAACGTAGCGCTTCTTCAGCTTGTAGATACCCCGGTAATCGTCATCCTGCAACTGGCCGAAGAGCAAGCCCGTGAGCGGATTCGAGCCGGTCACGAACGCGGCTGCGAAGTCGATGACGTAGGGCTTGCCGTCCGCCCCGACCATGATGTTATCCAGCTTCTTGAGGTCGCAGTGCACGACGCCTCGCTTGTGCAGTTCGCCGATGATACGCTCGAGTGATGCGAAAAACTCCACGGTCAGCCGCTCGGCGGGGGCCTCGGGGGCCGAGGCAGCCTCGACGTACTCGGTGGCGAGGGCATAAGCGTCGAGGCGGCCGCAGTATCTCGGAACGCCCTCGACGTGGCTCACACGACACAGCGCCCTATGCTCCCGAGCCACCAGGTACACGCCCAGCAGGCGCTTGAACCGGGTTCCCCCGGATGCGTAGTCCTTCAGGACGATGCGCTTACCGTCGACCTCGAGCAGACGCACGTCCGGGCGCGCGTCGCTAGGGGGGCGAAGCACGCGCACTGTGGCCTTCTCGATTTCCTGGCGACGCAAGCCTGGTATCATTCGCCTTGCTTCGAAAATCCCCGTTTGCCGGGCGAACGGCAACCTCACCCCCGGCCCCTCTCCGCAAGCGGAGAGGGGAGAACAGCAGCAGTTCCCTACTGCGCGAGAAGTGCCGTTCGCCTCTCCCCTCCCGGAACGGGAG
>Ga0181520_10009640_pt1 | contig 13250 bp, 15 predicted proteins | sample PEATcosm2014_Bin_29_FD_132451 | JGI IMG/M metagenome (GOLD analysis project Ga0181520, IMG submission 132451) | Peatland microbial communities from MTU Mesocosm Facility, Houghton, MI, USA - PEATcosm2014_Bin02_30_metaG | ecosystem: Environmental > Terrestrial > Soil > Wetlands > Peat | place...
CGCGCAGGAGAAAGACGGAAGCTGGTACGGCCGCTGGGGCGTGGATTACATCTACGGCTCGTTTCTGGCGATGCGCGGCCTGGCGGCCAGCGGAGCTAGCGGGGCGCACGAGGCGATTGCGCGCGCCGCGCGATGGCTGCGCTCAATTCAGAACGCCGATGGCGGCTGGGGCGAATCCTGCGCCAGCTACGACCGCGATCATTTCGTGCCCGCCGCGAGCTGTCCCTCGCAAACCGCCTGGGCGATTCTGGGCTTGGCCGCCGCGGGCGACCGCGACAGTCCGCAGGTGCTGCGCGGGGTCGAATTCCTCCTGGAGCGCCAGACCGCCGGCGGCTCATGGCCGGAGGAAGCCACCACGGGCACCGGCTTCCCCAACGTTTTCTACTTGACCTACGGCATGTATCGCGACTACTTCCCTCTGCTGGCGCTGGCGCAGTTCTGAGCAGGGGGGCTCGGCGCCTTCACAGGTCGAAGCTTTTCAGCCCCATCCCTTCAAGTGCCAATGCGAGGCAATGCCGATGGCATTCGTGCGGGTCTAGCTCCGTGCACATGAGGGCGACCGAATGCTCGAACCCGTTCAGGAGGGCGCGGAGGTCGGGATGCGCAGCGATTACGCTTTCGTCGTACCAGGCCCAGATGACGTCGCGGCTCCCTGCCGCGGTCGCTTTTGCCCGGATATCGCGCGGCACGCCCAGTTGCGGCGCGTGGGCGTAGCGCATCCCGTTTTCCTCCAGCCGAATCGCCAGGTTGCCTTGGCTCATTTCGGGGCGGTGCACGCTTATGGGATTGCGCCGGATATCCACCAGCGTCCGCACGGCGTGTTGTTGCAGGACTGCAATAATTTCTTCGAGCTTCCTGCCGCTGTAGCCAATTGTGAAAAAGTCTGCTCTTGCCGCCGGACGCGATTCGTTCCAGCTAGCCCGGTTGGCAATCTGCCGCCGGACCGAGGCAGTTGGTAAGCTGCGCCTCTTGGCCTGTGGCATGGCCTCAGTTTAGCGCGAGGAGTGCGGGCGCCGCCCCACGTTAGAATGAGCTTGAGTACTCATGATTCAGCTCACCGGGGCCGGTAAGCGCTACGGCCCTAAAATCCTCTTCGAAAACGCCGATTGGCTGGTCACGCCGAACGAGCGCACCGGCCTGGTGGGCGCCAATGGCACCGGCAAATCGTCGCTGCTGAAGGTGCTGGCCGGAATCGAGGGCCTCGATTCCGGCACCATCGTCACGCAGCGCGGCCTCACCTTGGGCTACCTTCCCCAGGAGGGCCTCTCGCTTTCCGGGCGCACCGTGTTCGCCGAGTGCATGACCGTGTTCGCCAATCTGCGCGCGCTCGAAGAGGAACAGGAAGACCTGGCGCGCCGCATGGGCGAACTCGATCCCCAGAGCCCCGAGTATAACCAGGTGGCCGAACGCTTCCATCGCGCCGAAGCCGAATTTCGCGCCGGCGATGGGTATAACATCGAGGCACAGGTGGGCGCGGTGCTCTCCGGCCTGGGCTTCGCGCAGCGCGATTGGAAGCGGCGCACCGAGGAGTTTTCGGGCGGCTGGCAGATGCGCATCGCTCTCGCCAAGCTGCTGCTCGAAAAACCCAACCTGCTGCTGCTCGACGAGCCCACCAACCACCTGGATCTGGAAGCGCGCAACTGGCTCGAAGAGTACCTGGCCGCCTATCCTTACGCCATCGTGCTGGTCTCGCACGACCGCTACTTCCTGGATGTCACGGTGCGCCGCATCCTCGAACTGTGGAACAAGGGCCTGCACTTTTATACCGGCGGCTACACGCGCTTCGAGGAGCAGAGGGACGCGCGCCGCGCGCAGCTCCAGGCCGCTTACGCCAATCAGCAGGACCGCATCAAGCAGCTCGAAGCCTTCATCAGCCGCTTTCGCTATCAGGCCACCAAGGCCAAGCAGGTGCAGAGCCGCATCAAGGAGCTGGAGCGCATCGATAAGATCGAGATTCCGCCCGAAGAGAAGAGCATCCACTTCCGCTTTCCGCAGCCCAAGCCCAGCGGCCGCATCGTAGCGGAGTTCCGCAAGGTCGCCAAGAGTTACGGCGATCACACGGTCTTCCGCGACGTGGATTTCTTCATCGAGCGCGGCGAACGCGTGGCGCTGGTGGGCGTCAACGGAGCCGGCAAATCCACCCTGATCAAGCTGCTGACCGGGGAGGAGCCGCTCACGGCCGGCGAATACATTCTGGGGCACAACGTCCAGCCGGATTACTTCGCGCAGGATCAATATAAGGAGCTGGACCCCGGCGCGCGGCTGCTGGACGATCTGGGCACCGTGGCCCCGCGCGCCACCAACACCGAGCTGCGCAGCGTGCTGGGATCGTTTCTATTCTCCGAGGACGATGTTTTCAAAACCATCGGGGTGCTTTCCGGAGGCGAGCGCAACCGCTATGCCCTGGCGCGCATGCTCCTGATGCCCTCCAATTTTCTGCTGCTCGATGAGCCCACCAACCACCTCGACATGCGCGCCAAAGACGTGCTCCTGGAGGCTCTCGAAACCTTCACCGGGACGCTGGTCTTCGTCTCCCACGACCGCTACTTTATCGACAAACTGGCCACCCGCATCTTCGAGGTCGAAGACGGGCATGTGACCGTTTATCCGGGGAATTACGAGGATTACCAGTGGCGCAAAAGCGGGAAGCCGGCTCTTAGCGGACAGCCCGCCGCACCGGTCGTAGATCCCGACGAACCGGCGGTCGCCGCGCCCGCGTCGGCATCTGCCGAGGCGGCCGGCACAAACGGTGGCACCCGGCCATCCGACAAGCGCCTGAACCCTATCAAGATGCGGCAATTGAAGGAGCGCCAGGCGTCTATCGAGGTGGAAGTCTCGAAACTCGAAGCCGAGATCGCCGATTACGAAGCCGCCCTGGCGAATTTCGTCAGCGCGGAGGAAACGCGGCGTGTCAGCACACTACTCGACGAGCGCCGCGTGGACCTTACGAATTTGATGAACGAGTGGGAACAGGTGGCGCAATCGATTGACGCCAATACCTGAGAAGCTTGAGCGCGAAGGCCCTATTCCTGGGCGGGCATCTGCTGTTCGATTTCCCGCCAGGCGCTGATCTTGAGTCTGCGGCACACCCAACACAGCGGTTCCTCTCCCGGATCCGCCGTCTCGGCGCCGCACACCGAGCACTTCGTAACCTTCTTAAGAAGGTCGGGCGAGACCGACCGTTTGGCCTGTTCCAAAATCTCAGGCGGTACAATCGGATCGCTCTTGGGTTGCGCCTTGCGTTTCATACCGGGAGCCTCCTTTACTATGGCAGAAATTCCTTCTTCCGACAACCGGCTTCCCTCCGGAGGTACAGGAAACGGTACTGGCCTAGGCGGCTTCCGGTATCTGGATCACCACGGCGACGTCCAGGCTGGATCCGCAGCGGGGGCACCGCTGGCCCGGGGCGACCCGAGGATATTTGGGTTTCAGGTCGAGTTCCGCCGGCACAGTGTGAGTGCAAATGGGGCAGTGCGCCAATCCCTTCGTTTGGCTCTCGATGAATGCTTTCATGGTTTGGGCCTCTCTGACCTATCCGACGCAGCAAAGCCTGCACGGGTTTGACCAAATTTCGTAAAGTTTTGTGATCCCCGGCGCTGCTTAAAAACACCTTAGGCCGCCACCCCGCCGGTGCTACCCTTAGAAGCGATGAATCAGCCCACCCCTCCCACAATCCAGTTGATCAACACACCCGACTACCGGGAAAGCTACGCCAACAGCGTCCAGGTACGGGTGAACCTCTGGGACTTTTTTTTGATGTTCGGGCGCGTGAATCAGACCGCTCCGGATAATGTAGCCATTCACAATTTCCAGGGCATTTACCTCAGCCCGCAGCAGGCCAAGGCGGTTCTCAATATCCTGCAGCAAAACGTGACGCAGTACGAATCGGCTTTTGGGGAAATCAAGCTAGAGCCGCACGGCGCCGGGATTGTGCAATAACGGCCGCCGCGCAGCCCGAAGACTTCAGGCGTGGGTGGCCCGCACCGCGGGAGCGGCCGGCCGCAAACCGGCGCGGCAGAGGAACTCCCGGACCAGGATCATCTTGTGATTCTGGTCGTCGGTGGAGGCGCCCCAGTGCGCTAACCGGTAATCTGCTACCTCACCCGATCCTTCCAGGATGCACGACCCCATGAAGCCCGCGATGAACTCCAGCTCGTCGGACGAGAGGCCCACCAGGAAGCGGCGGACCGGGGATCGCAGCGATCCTTCGCAACAAGCAGCCAGGGCGGATACCAGCACGCTTTGCAAGGCAGATCTCCTTCGAACCTGCCGTCATTATTGTCAAAACTGAATGCCGCGTGCAAGGGGGTCGAAACCCGGTGGGGTCCGGCCGGTACCCGCACCCTCGCCGCGGCGGGCCAACCCGGTGCGCCGCGTTGCGAGTCCCGGCCGCCCTGCGCTCGCTCTCAGAGCGCTTCGCGCAGGTGCATGAGCCGGTCCAGCCGGAAAGTCAGAGTTGTTTCGGCCGGGACTCGAATCTCCTTGCCCTTGGTCAGTACCTCGCCGCCGCCACCCGCCGCCGCTCCCAGGGCGGCCCGGCCCGCAAGTGAAAAAAGTTCAGGCTCCGCGCGCGCGGAGCGCCTCGGCGCGCAGGTCCAGAATCAGCCGGATCACCAGGGCTTCGATCCGGTCGCGCACTTCACAGTGCCGTTCGTAACGCATTGCGACCGGGTCGTCGACATCCCATTCCGCGATTCGTGCGGCCGGCACGTCCGGCAGATTGGATCCGCTCATGTTCACCACCAGGTCGAACTCGGCGGGGCCCAACTGGCGGATGCTCTTGGGGAACTGGTCGTGCAGGTCCAGCCCCTTTTCGGCCATGGCCTCGAGCGTGTCGTCGGCTATTCTGGTGGCCGGAAAGAGACCGGCGCTGGCGGAAACGATGACGTCGCCGCCATACGCGCGCGCGAAAGCTTCCGCCATCTGGCTGCGGCAGGCGTTGCCGATGCACACGAACAGGACTCGCTTGATTGGCGCGTTCAAAGCTTCTCCACGAAGATTCCGTGCACGCGCGCATCGGCGCTCAGCTCGGGATGAAAGGTGGCCACCAGGTGCGGTCCCTGCTCCACCAGCACGGGATCCTGCCCGTAGCGCGCCAGCACGCGCACGTCTTTACCCACGCGCCGGATGATGGGCGCGCGGATAAAGACCGCCTCCAGCTTGCCGGGGCCGGTGCGCGCCTGGAATTCCGGCTCGGGATCGATCTCCGTGATGCGGCTGTCGATCTGCCGGCCGTAGGCGTTGCGCTCCACCGCGATATCCACCAGCCCCAGGCTCTCCTGTTGGGGCCTCGATACCTCGCTGGCCATCAGGATGGCGCCGGCGCAAGTTCCGAACATCGGTTTGCGGCGGCCGAACTCCGCCAGCGCCTCCATCCAGTTTTCGAAGCGCAGCAGCTTCAGCATGGTGGTGCTTTCGCCGCCCGGAATCACCAGGCCCTCGATCCCGGCGAGCTGCTCCGGCCCGCGCACGTACACCGGCTCGGCCCCGGCGCGCTCCAAGGCGGCTCCGTGCGCGGCGAAATCGCCCTGCAGGGCGAGCACTCCGACCTTCTTCATCACCAGCCTCGCGTTTGCAGCAGCTCCCCTTCCGGAATCTTCGACACATCCAGACCGGGCATGGCGTCGCCCAGCGCGCGGCTGGCCTCCAGAAGCTTCTCGGGGTCGTCGAAATTCTTGGCTGCCTGCACGATGGCTTTGGCGCGCACCGCGGGATCGGAGGATTTGAAGATTCCCGAACCCACGAAGACGGCCTCGGCGCCGAGCTGCATCACCAGCGCGGCATCCGCCGGCGTGGCAATTCCGCCCGCCGAGAAATTGGGCGTGGGGAGCTTGCCGTGCCGCGCCACCCATTCCACCAGCTCCAAAGGCGCCCCCAGGTTCTTGGCTTCGTGCACCAGCTCTTCGGCGCCCAGCACGGTGAGCTGCTTCATTTCCTTGATGATGGTGCGTATGTGGCGCACGGCTTCCACGATGTTGCCCGAGCCGGCCTCGCCCTTGGTACGGATCATGGCGGCTCCCTCGGCGATGCGCCGCAGGGCCTCGCCCAGGTTGCGCGCGCCGCACACGAAGGGCACCTTGAAGCCGGCCTTGGCGATGTGATGCTCTTCGTCGGCGGGGGTCAGCACCTCGCTCTCGTCGATGTAATCCACTCCCAGCGCTTCCAGAATGCGCGCCTCCATGAAGTGGCCGATGCGCGCCTTGGCCATCACCGGGATGGTGACGGTGGCCATGATCTCCTCGATCTTGCCGATCGCCGCCATGCGCGCTACGCCGCCTTCCTTGCGGATATCGGCCGGCACGCGCTCCAGCGCCATAACCGCCGATGCCCCGGCATCCTCCGCGATCTTGGCCTGTTCGGCGTTGGTGACGTCCATGATGACGCCGCCCTTGAGCATCTCCGCCAGCCCCACCTTCACTCGAAACTGTTCGCTCTCGAATTCAAACATTGACTCTCTCCTAATTGCCAGAATATCTTCACACCATAGCCGATTCCGGTTCGAAGGCCTGGCTGGAGCCGTCTAATTCGCTCCGCACCACGCGTCCCAAAATCGCCACTCCCTTGCGGATCTCCTCCGGCGGGAGCCCCGCGAAACTCAGCCGCAGTGCGCCCGGCTCCAGCCGCGACACCGCGAAATACCGGCCCGGCAGATACGCCACGCCTTCCCTTTGCGCGCGGGTCAGCAGCGCCCCGGCATCCAGCGGCTCCGGCAGCCGCACCCACACATTCATGCCGCCCTCGGGCTCCGTCCAGCGCGTGCCCTCGGGCAGAAACTCGCGGCAGGCCTCCAGGGTGGCGGCCAGCCGCTCCGCGCCGGCCCGCAGCATGCGCGCGCGATGCGCCTCCAGGCGTCCCGATTCGGCAAACTCCAGCAGCACGGCCTGCGAAAGCTGGTCGGTATGCAGATCCGACGCCTCCTTGGCATGGCGCAGGCGGTCGATCAGCGGCTTGGGCCCCAGCGCCCAGCCCACCCGCAGCCCCGGAAAACTCACCTTCGAAAAGCTGCGCACCAGAACCGTGCCGCCGTTGGCGTCCAGTTGCTTAAGTGCGGGGAGCGCTTCCCCGCGATAGCGCAATTCGCCGTAAGGATCGCTCTCCACCACCGGGACGCCCGCCGCGCCGGCCGCCTTCAGCAGGGCTAACCGCGCCGCCAGTGGAAGCGTCAGGCCCGTGGGGTTCTGGAAATTCGAGGTCACCACCAGCAGCCGCGGCCGCTCGCGTTCCAAAACGCGCTCCAGTTGCGCGAGGTCCAGGCCCTCCGGCCCCAATGGGATGCCCGCAAGCTGCGCGCCCATGCCCGCCATAAGGCTCTTCAGCCCGGTATAGATCGGGTCTTCCACGGCCACCGTGTCGCCGGGACCGAGCAGCACGCGCCCGATCAAGTCCAGCGCCTGCTGGCAGCCGTTGGTCACGATCAGGTCGTCGCCGGGGCCGGCCAGGTGCTGCCGCCGCGCGTCCTCCAACAGGTAGCGGCGCAAAGGCTCGTAGCCGCTGGGGGAGCCGAGCTGCAGGATGTCGGCCAGATCCCGCCGTGCCAGAACCGCCTCCACGCTGGCGCGAAAATCGTCCAGCGGGAAAAGTTCGCGCGAAGGACGCGACATCACGAAACCGATGACGTCTTTGCCGGCGCCGCCCGCCGGGCCGGAGGGAGCCGCGGGTTCGTTGCGCTCGAGGAGGCCGGCCCAGTCCACGCCCTCCACCGGCGCGGGCGAAGTTCCCCGCACGAAGCTGCCCCGGCCCACTTGCCCATCGATCAACCCCGCGGATTCGAGCAGCTCATAAGCAGCCGCCACCGTGGTCCGGTTCAATCCCAGCAAGCCAGCCAATTCGCGAGTGGCTGGCAGCCGCGCGCCGCGAGCCAGCTCGCCGGAGCGAATGCGCGCGGCAAACTGATCATATAGTTGGCGATAGAGCGGTAGATCGGACGCGTGATTGAGCGCGGGCTTAAACTCCATCCGGCCATATCGTACCATATTGGATGGCCATGCAGCCAATGGTCGCCTCTAGGTGCGTTTGGTACAATTCAAGCTGCTATATGCCCATGCCCGGCGTCACGCCGCGGGGGAGTGGAAGGAGAGTGGCGGCTCTCCTTGCGCTGGCCGGCGCACTTGCCGCGCTGACCGTGGCGGCCCAAAAGAAAGACAAGGAACAGCAGACCCAGATCCTGGAATTGCCCAAGGACCTGCCCGGCTCGGTGGTGGGTGAGACGCGGCGCCTGAGCTTCTACGTTACTCCTTTATCCTCCAAGGGTTTGCTCTCCCAGCAGGTGCGCGACGCCCTCAAGGCGCTCTCCCGCGAGAGCGGCGACACGGTGCTCCACATCCGCGCCTTTGTCGCTGGAACGGGCGACCTGCGCCGAGTGCGCGACCTCATCAGTGAGATCTACACCGATCGCCGCCAGCCGCTGCCGGCCCTCAGTCTGGTGCAGGCCGGAGGCTTCGGGAAAGAGGGCGCCCAGGTGGTGCTCGAAGCCGTGGTCGCCGGCAGGAAAGAAGTGAATCCCCACGGCCTGGCATTTCTTTCGGCGCCCGTGGCGGCCACCGCGAATCCCCTGGACCCGGTTCTGCCGCTGGCCGCCAAGTCTCTGGAAGGGCTAGGAGAAGCTTTGCAAGCCGCCGATCTGACTGCCGGCGACGTGCTGCGCCTCACCTGTTACTTCACGGCCCTGGACGACCTGATGGCAGCCCGCCGGTTGGTGGAGGCCGGCTATCCCGGCGCGGCCGTCGATTACGTCCAAACCCAGCGCATTCCGACCCAGGCCGCCGCCGGCTGCGAGGCCGTGGCGCGCCTGCGCTCCGATCCCGGCCAGGGCTTTCGCGCGCTCGATTCCGCAAGCCTGGTGCATGAGGCGGGCCTTTCCGCAGGCACCCTGGTGGGCGCGCCGCGCCTGTTGTTCACCGGCACGCAGGTCTCTTTCGGCTATCAGGAGCAGGACGGGCGGCTGGCCTTCGACCGCCTGCGGAAGGAGCTGGCGCAGGCGGAAACCACACCCCAGGACGTTGTCGTGGCCCATTTCTATCCCCTGTCGATGGGGATTGCCAACCAGGTGCGCAAGCTTGAAGCCGGATTTTTCGACGCCGCCCGCCTGCCCGCCGGATCGCTTTTGCTCTTCGAGGGCCTCCCCTCTCTCGATGCCGGATTCGCCGTGGACGTGGTAGCGGCCAAACGTGAGGCCACGGCGCCCGCCGGAGCCGAGGTAAAATAGGAGCAAAGCCGTGACCCCAGTTTCTCGTCTCTTCGCTACGATCCTGCTGTTCGGGCTGTTGTCCTTCTCGGCCCCGCAGCAGAGCGCTCCCGCGCCGGCCGCCCCGGTGCCCGCGACGCCCCAGACCGCCGCGCCGGCCCCGGCCGCTCCCGCGGAGGCCGCCCCGGCGCAGTTGCAGGGTGCCGAGCAGCCCAGCACCAACATCCGCGTGCAGGTCAATGAGGTCATCGTGCCGGTCACCGTGACCGACGATAAAGGTAAGTTCGTCTCCAACCTGGTGGCGTCGGATTTCCGCGTTCTGGACGAAGGCCGGCCGCAGCGCATCAGCTTCTTCAGCCACGAGCAGAAGCAACCCATCGTGGTGGGTTTTCTAATGGACCTGAGCAACTCCAGCCGCATCCATTGGAAGACCTACCAGGAAGCCTTGAAAGAGCTGGTCTGGGGCCTCCTGCCGGGCGATAAGGACAACAAATATACCGGCTACCTCATCGGGTACGCCAATGTGGCCGAGCTGCTCGAGAACACGACCTGGGATGGCGAGAAGATCACCGCGCAGATCGATCGCCAGAAGGCCGGCGGCGGATCGGCCCTCTTCGACGCCATTTACCTGGCCTGCACCAGCCGGCAAGTGGTGAAGGGCGAACCTTTCGAGCCGCGCCGCGTGATCGTCATCATGGGCGATGGCCACGATAACACCAGCACGCACTCGCTCGAGGACGTCCTGCAGGTGGCGCAGCGCAACCTGGTGACCATCTACGCGGTCAGCACACAGGCTTTCGGTTTCGCCAACGAGACTCAGAACGTGCTCGAGCGCCTCACCAGCCAGACGGGCGGCCACGTCGAGTACCCGCTCAACACGCTGTACCGGGATGTTTCCGGCTATCTCTCGACGCCTTCCGACGAGGGCAACTACGCCCTGACGGTGGGCACGGGCGGCTATGCCGCGGAGATTTCGGGCAACATTATCAAGGCCGTGGGCGGCATAGCGGGCGAGGTGCAGACGCAATACGTGCTGCGCTACAACCCCGATATGGATCCCGAGCTCAAGCCCAGGTTTTACCGCAAGATCAAGGTGGATATTCCGTCGCTGCCCACCGCCAAAGTGTACGCGCGCGACGGCTACTATCCCTTCGGCGCGCCGCCCGCTAGCACTCCCTAGCCTTCCGGCCGATAAGCGAATAAGATTAGTAACGGCCCCATGCCGGCTACCGTCGTTCCCATCGCCGCGAACCGCCAGGGTACTTATGTGCTGCTGGAGGCGCATCTGCCGGGGCGGCCGCCGTCGAATATCGGGGTGGTGCTGCTGGATTCCGCCGGCGATCGTGCCTGGCTGCGGCTGCGGCCGAACTTCGACGATATCGCCGATCCCGAGGATGCCGAAGTGCTCGCGGCGCTCGAAGATCACCTGCGCGAGGGCCTGGCGGGGAGCGGCGCGGATCAGTACCTGCAATCGCTTGAAGATACGCTCTCGAACGCCGTGCGCCTCTCCGAGCGCCAGAGCGTGGCGGTGGATGCCTTTACGCGCGTGCTCGACCGCCTCTACGGCGAGCATGTCGAGGCGCTGCCGGTCGAGGCCTTCCGGACGCACGTGCCGCTCTACAGCCTGCGCGCTGCCGCCGGTTACCTGGGCGAAGAGATGCCCTCGGAGGCCGAGGATTGGGTGCGCGCGCCCGAGGGTATGCGGCTGGGACCCGATATTTTCGCCGCCCATGTGGTGGGCCGCTCCATGGAACCGCTCATTCCGGACGGCAGCCTGAACCTGTTTCGCCTGCATCCCGCCGGGTCGCGGCAGAATAAAATCCTGCTGATCCAGCGCTCCGGCGTGCTCGATGAGACCGCCCGTTACACCGTGAAGCGCTACACCAGCCGGAAGGTCTATCGCGGCGGGGAGCCGAACGGCGACGCGGGCGATGTCCAATGGGAGCATCAGCGCATCCGCCTGGAGCCGCTCAACCCGGAGTTCGAAGCCTGGGACGTGGGCCCGCAGGATTTCGCCGTGGTCGCCGAATGGCTGAGGGTTATCGAATAAAACGCCCTCGAATAGAACGCTCTCCGGCCGCTGCCCTGCTCGCCTGGTACCGGCGCAACTCCCGCGATCTTCCCTGGCGGCGCACCGCGGACCCTTACGCCATCTGGATCTCGGAGGTCATGCTGCAGCAGACCCGCGCCGAAACCGCGATCCCGTATTACCGGCGCTTCCTCGATCGATACCCCACGGTGGAGGCGCTGGCGGCGGCCTCCGAGCCAGATGTTCTGGCGCTGTGGAGCGGCTTGGGCTACTACTCGCGCGCGCGCAATCTGTTGCGAGCGGCCCGCCAGATCGCCGCCGCGGGAGCCTTCCCGTGCGACTACGCCGGGCTGCGGTCTCTCGCGGGCGTGGGCGATTACACCGCCGCGGCGGTTGCCAGCATCGCCTTCGGTCTGCCGCACGCGGTAGTGGATGGCAACGTTCTGCGGGTGGTGGCGCGCATGCGGAACGACGCCGCCGATATCGCCGCCGCGCGCACGCGCCTGCGCTTTCGAGACATTGCGCAAGCCTGGCTCGATCCGCGCCATCCCGGCCTCTTTAATCAGGCCCTGATGGAGCTCGGGGCGGCCGTGTGCCTGCCCAGGAACCCGCGCTGCGCGGTCTGCCCGGTAGCCGGCCTGTGCCTGGCGCGCGCCGCCGGCGTCGCGGCCGAATTGCCGGTGAAGCGCCCGGGCAGCGCGCCGGTGCGCCTGGAAGGCGCCCTCCTGGTGATCCGCAAAGGCCGCCGCATTTTGCTGCACCAGCGGGAAGCAGCGGCCCGCCGCATGGTCGGCTTCTGGGATCTGCCCTCGCCCGAGGATCTCCCCGGCGCGCAACTCCTGGAGCGGCTGGGCGGGTTCCGCCACACCATCACGCACCACCACTACAGCTTTTCAGTGACGGCGTCGTCGCTCGATGGATCGCGCATTCCGGCGGGCGGCGCCTTCTGCTGGTTCACGCTGGAGCAACTTGCCTCGATCCCCCTCAGTACCACCGCGCGGAAAGGCTTAACGGTCGCCGGAGTTCTGTGACGATGCCGCCGCTCTTACCGCGCGGTGCGCTGTAGCTCGACGGGGACGCGTTCGCGATCCAGGGCCTCGAAGCGGAAGCGCCATTCGAGCGGCACGGTCTCCGGCAGGTAGCACTTGCGGTCGTCGCAGGCCTGGTAGCTCAGCGATCCCTTCAAGACCAGCTCTCCCGAGGGGGATGCCAGTTGCTTGAGCGCGTTCTCGGGGCCGAAGGTGATCTCGCGAATGATGCGCAGATGGCCCTGGTAGACCGGCACCGTCTCGTGTATGGGCTTCAGGCGCAGGCTTAGCGACTTGGGATAGTGCGCCGGGCGCGGCTTGACAGCGGGACTTTCCTCCATCGTCCACTCGATGGGGGTGTAATCCGTGACGCCGGGCGCGTACACGTGCACCTTGGGCTGAATATCGACGGTCATGCTGAGCATGATGCGGTGTCCGGGGTGCGCCACGGGCGTCGAGGCGGCCGTGGAGAGGCGCAGATGACGGCCCTCCGCCGCGCCGGCCGAAGCCTCCAGGCGCTCGCCGTATTGGCCCGCCAGGATATCCGTGATGGAGACGCGCTCGCGGATATCGTCCTCAAAGTACTTGGCGAGCACCTTGCCGTGCGGATCCACGATGTAGGTGCCGGGGTTGGGGATGCCATATTGCGCGGTGCCCGGCTTCACGCTCTCGTTGAGAATTCCGAAGGCGCGGATGATCTTGGAATCGGAATCCGAAAGCAGGGGAAAGGTAATCTTGCGGCGCGAGGCGAAATCCTTCAATACGGCCGGGGAATCGTAGCTGATGGCCGCCAGGCCCAATCCACGCTGGCGAACCCGTTCCAGATTCTGCTGCAGCTCCACGAGCTGTGTTTTACAGAAGGGTCACCAGTCGGCCGAGCGGTAGAAGACCAGCATGGCGCCTTGCGGACCCATGAGCGATTGGAGCGTCTGCGCGCGGCCGTTTTGGTCGGGAGCGGAGAAATCGGGCACGCTGGCGCCCACCTCCGGGCCGGTCTTGATCTGGCCGC
>Ga0181520_10009641_pt1 | contig 13250 bp, 12 predicted proteins | sample PEATcosm2014_Bin_29_FD_132451 | JGI IMG/M metagenome (GOLD analysis project Ga0181520, IMG submission 132451) | Peatland microbial communities from MTU Mesocosm Facility, Houghton, MI, USA - PEATcosm2014_Bin02_30_metaG | ecosystem: Environmental > Terrestrial > Soil > Wetlands > Peat | place...
ATCATCCACGGCGGCGGGAAAGGGATGCTCAGGGGCCAGGCGGTAGAGCACGGCGACGACCTTGATCTTTGCGTAGCCGGCGATGGGAATCGACTCGGTATAGGAGCCGGAGTCGGAGTTGAAACCGCCGCCGTGCAGGTTGAGCAGCACCTTGTCGAGGTTGGCCTCGGGCATGGCTTCTGGAGTGATGATGCGCACTGGAACGCCGGCGATCTTGTCTTCGACGAGCTGGTTGGGGCAGAGCTTGCTCCATGCCGCGGCGGCCGTCAACGCCCAGGCGTCGGTGCCGGCGCGGCGCTGAGCGAGCGAGACCGGAGGGGCTTGATCCGGCTCGGCGCGGCTCAGCAGCCGCTTTGCCGGTTCGCTGAGGCTGGCCGGGATAGGAACAACCCTCGCGACGTGCGCCGTTCCCTGGGCGTCGATGTAGCTGGTGTCGTGTGTGGGCGCATCCGCCGCAGTAGTGGGTTTCAGAGCAGGTGATTGGGCGGCCAGCGTGGCTGCGGCCAGAAGAACCTGGAAAGTGGCTGAACGAGGCAGTAAATGCATGGGAATCGATCCCTCCCTTGGAAAGTCGATTCTATCGCGCCTCCCTGCCTGGATTCCGGAAACTCTTCAGGATGGCGAAGGGGAGCGCCTTGCCTGCACGCTCCCCTTGTTCGGTTGGCCTTTACGCGCCCTATTGCGGCAGAACCAGCAGGCCGGCTTTCAGCAGCTTTTCCGTCAGCCGGTCCAGGGCGGCGGGCAGCTTGTAGCTGACGGTGCGAACGCACATTCCCAGCATCTGAGCCGTCTCTGCCTGGGTGTACTCCTGAAGCACAATCCGGCTGATCATCATACGGTCCAGCGAACCCAGCTGGTTCAGGCAATTCTCGACGTCGAGAACGAAGATGACCGCGTCCTCGAAGGTGCGGACCGGGCGGCTGGAGCACCATCCCCGGGCGATGGGATCGCCCAGGATGTTCGGCGCCCTGCCCACCTGCATGGAGGCGTAAAGGTAACGCCGCAACAGGCTCTCCGTATGTTTCCGGTAAAAGCCCAGGCTGATGATCGGTTCGGCGGCAGGCGCTTTTACGGCCGGTTTTGCCGCCGGCACGATTGCCGGCCCTTCCCATCTCCTCCGCTCTTCGTACTCTGACTGTTGTGGATTGCAACCTTCCCAATGCATCGGCAACTGAAGGGCTGCGCTCATTCCGCACCTCCGTTTGCTTCCGCCACCGCCCAGACCCGGACCAGCGTCTTGCGCGACGGGCGCCCGCGCCGTTTTCGGGTTTCCGGCGCTGGAAAGTCCTTCAGCTTCTCCTCACAGCTTCTGCAATACACACTCCCTTGGGTTTGAGCGCGGTACCAAAGACAACCGCACCCTTCGCAAATTTTCAAATGCACGCGCAATTCCATGACGAATTCTCCGTATTCCCGTGCTCTCCCGAGGGCTTTGTTTTGACATTTTGTTTCCTCGAGGCAGGAAAAACCGGGCACAGCTGCTCAGGGTTCTTGCGCCCTGATGGGGGATAGCCGCCCGTATTCTCTCGTTTTTTGTCATGCTCATAGCGCGCAGATACTGGAAGATCGTCTTGGCCATCCCCGAGCGCCTCTGCTGAGCGCTTTGGGGCGGGAAGATGAAGGCCGGAAAAGATTTGTATCTCCCGGCAATTGCTCATTGTCCGCTGAAAGGGACAAGAAATCGTCCGATTCAGCCTAGCGGCAATGAAGCGTTTCTAAAAAATTCCCACAGGCCACTACGAGATTAAGTAAAACTAATCTAGAAAGATGGTTCTCTTGCGTCAATCTCTCCCAGCAGCTTTCTGCTCCCGCGCTTTCCATTTCCCGGAGAAGCGCCGACAATGAAGGCCACTCGGCCCATCCAAGTTTGCAGGAGGAAAATGGGAACCGTTCGTTCCCATTGCTGGTGGCGGATTATCCACAGATGAACTTTACCCAAATGCATGAGAGGCTCCGCCTGGAACTGCTGCGCAGGATACAGCGGGGGACGGTCAGCGTCTCCTTACTGGCGCGCCAGACCGGCTTTGGGCAATCGCATCTGTCGAATTTCCTGCACAGCCGGCGGCAGCTCTCGCTGGAGGCGCTGGATAAGATTCTTGCGGCGCAGCACATGGCGGCCGGCGATCTGCTGCCCACGAACTTTCCCAGCGAGGGATTGCCGGCCGGCGAAGGCGGCGATGCGGTTCCGGTCGTCTCCCATGCGACCGCGCTCTTTGAGCCGTTCATCCGGCCCTCGGCCGCGCAGACCATGCTCCACCTGCCCGCTGGTCTGCTACAGTCGATCCGCACCCGCGTCTCCAACCCACGCCGCGCCTGGCAGCGATTCCTGGCCGTCCGCATCTCCGCCGCCGACGCCATGCCGATGGAGCCGCTGATTCTGCCCGAGGCCCTCACGCTCATCGACCGCCACTACAACTCGCTGATTCCCTACCGGCCCAACCGGCCCAACCTCTACGCCGTGCGCCACGGCTCGCGCCTGTGGTTGCGTTATGTGGACTTTGTCGCCAACCGGCTGGTGCTGCGCCCGCACAACATCGCCTACCCCGTGGATCTGCTCGAGGTGGAGCACGGCGAGCCGCCCAGCGAGTTGATCGTAGGCCGCATCGCACTGATTCTGAATGAGCCGTGAGGGGGAAATTGGATGCCTTTCCAAGGCCAGGCGCACGGCCGTCGCACGGCGCGGCGGAGGTCGCTTCGCTCGCAGAGTTCGCAGTTCCCAAGTCTCAAAAGCGAGACTGGGGCGCCCGCTGATTTGAGCGTTCCAGCTTATACTGCGTCTGTATTCATGGATCTAGAAATCCAAAACCTTGCACCGAAACAATATTGTCTGCACCTCTTACGATTCACCAAATCAGGGTTCTGCTCGCTGTTAGCTCAGAAAGGAGTATATCAGGATGCCCGTACTTGTCCGATTCAACCGATTGAACTGTAGTGCCGTTTTATCTGCTTTGGCATTGTTCCTTATTGTGGCTTCTGCCGCCAGCAACGGGCAGATGCTGGCCGGCACCGCAGTTCAGGGAGACGCGACGGCGGCCTTTGATACGTTTTCCATCTATACGGTTTCCCCAGACGAATACCAAAACCAGATGAGTGGCTTTTTGTGGTGGCCCGGCTACAACGGATGGACGATAGCGGATGCGCCGTTGTTGAACACGATCGCCGGCGCGTACGGCCTTGGCATTGGCCAGATCATCGGCGTTCCAAGGTGGGTCGCGACCGACCGGTACGATTTGTCCGCCTCGATGGACGCAGATAAGTTCGAGGCGTTCAAGAAGCTTCCTATGGACGAGCAATTGAAACAACGGCAGTTGATGATGCAGGCGTCTCTTGCCGGCCGGTGTCAGCTCAAGGCGCACCGCGAAACTCGCGAAATGTCAGTTTACGAGCTGGTCGTCGCGAAAGGAGGGTCGAATAAGATGCGGGAATTGCGACTTGATGAACTGAAGGATGGAGGGAATGAGTCTATTTTCTTTTTTCCTGGGGGATGGTGGTATTCCGGCACGATGGAGAGCCTCGCCAGAAATCTCGCGGGACCCTCAGGCCGTATTGTTGTCGACAAAACGGGTCTGGGAAGTAAGCGATATTTTAACTCGCTCCACTGGGCTTCTGACGGCAAGAGTGACACTGTGGATGGTGGGCCTTCGATCTTCAAGGCTCTCGAAGAGCAGCTTGGGCTGGAGTTGGTGCCAGCTACAGAACCGGTGGAGGTTCTCGTGATCGACCACATTGAAAAGCCGACGGCGGGGGACTGGCCGGCGCAGGGAAGTAAGCTCGCCCAATGAACCGCCGCGCCCCAGATCGCTGTCAAGTGCAAAGAGATTCTTTTCGGCGGGTGGTGCACCCTTTGATCCGCGCAAACTGCGGACACCCGCCAGCTTGGAAAAACTCATCCAACGATGCGCAGAGCCTTCGACGCGTATCGCGCAATCTCCCCATCGGCCGTCACCAGCGCCAGACCTTCCGCCGTAGCCTGCGCAATCAGCATCCTGTCGAACGGATCTTTGTGAATTGACGGCAGTGCATAGACTCCAGCAACGTGCTGGGGACGAAGCAGGAGTGGAGTCGCGGCCAGTTGATCCAGCGCATCGAACCACCAAGCGCGCGGATCGCCCACGTCGAGCTTGCCCTTCATGCACTTCAGCATGACCTCCCAATAGGAGACCACGCTCAACACATTAGGCCCGGCCAGAACTGCTCTGCGCGCCGTAGCTGTAAGGTTTTCGGGAGTGTCGAGTGCCCAGATCGCCGTGTGTGTGTCGAGCAAGTACCCGCGAACTGGAACTTCATCGCTCAATTCTCCTCACCCAGAAGCTCTTCTTCGGTAATGGGAGCATCCCAGCCGGGCAGCAGGCGGATGCGCCCCTTCATGCCGCCCAAACGCGCTTTGCGGCGCTCGGCTGGCGGCGGCCCAAGTTGAGCAACAGGGCGGCCATGGCGGGTGATGACCACCGGCTCGCCGTCCTCGACAATGCGGATCAGCTCGGTCAGACGATTTTTGGCTTCAACGGTACTGACGACCATATTTGCTATTATAGCCATAATTTATGGCCATAACAAGCCGCATCCTACACCTCGTGCTCCGACTCGGGATTCTCAAAGCGCGTAAAGCGGGCGATGAAGTTCAGGTGAACCGTGCCAGTGGGCCCGTTGCGCTGCTTTTCGATGATGATCTCGGACTTGGCTTTTTCGGCCTCGCTCAAAGCCTCTTTATCTTTGCTGTAGTAGGCCTCGCGGTGGATGAAGGCCACCACGTCGGCATCCTGCTCGATAGAGCCGGATTCGCGCAGATCGCTGAGCAGGGGGCGATGGTCGTCCTTGCGCTGCACGCCGGCGCGGGAGAGCTGCGAGAGCGCCACCACCGGCACGTTCAACTCCTTGGCCAGCGCCTTCAGGCCACGCGAGATCGCCGAGACCTCCTGCGTGCGGTTTTCGTAGCCCTTTTTGTTGTTGGAAGGCAGCGAGATCGTCATGAGCTGCAAATAATCCACCACCACCAGGTCGAGGCCGCCGGCGTTCTGCTTGAGCCGCCGCGCCTTGGCGCGCATCTCGCCCAGCGAGATGCCGGCCGTGTCGTCGATAAAAATGCGCGAATCGACCAGTTGGCCCAGCGCATTGGTCAGCTTCTCGTGGTCCTCGCGGCCCAAAAAGCCCTTTTGCAGCTTCTGCTGGTCCACCCAGGCCTGCGAGGCCAGCATGCGGCGCAGCAGCGATTCTTTGCTCATTTCCAGGCTGAAGACGGCCACGATCGCCTGACTCTTAATGGCCGCGTTCTGCGCGATGTTGATGGCCAGCGCGGTTTTGCCCATAGAAGGCCGCGCGGCGATAATGATCAACTCGCCCTTTTGCAGGCCGCTGGTCATGCGGTCGAATTCTGTAAAGTCGGTGGCCAGGCCGGTGACCTCGCGGCTCTGCTTGTACAAGTTGTCGATGTTGCCAAAGGAGCCCTCGACGATCTTTTCCAGGCTCTGCAAGCCGCCGGTAAGGCCTTTTTCGCTCACCTCCATCAGTTGCGTTTCGGCGGCGTTCAGAACTTCCAGAGCCGTCTCGCCCTGGTCGGCGGCGCGCGCGATGGCCGCCGAGCAGATCAGCATCAGCTTGCGCAGCAGGCTCTTGTCCTTGACGATGCGGATGTACTCTTCGATGACCGGGCGGCGCGGCAATCCCTCGGTGAGCGAAGCCAGGTAGGCCACGCCGCCGATAGCGTCCCGCTCCTTGTAGCGGTCCAGCTCGGCGGCCAGCGTCACAATGTCCACGGCCCGCTGGGCATCCATCAGCTCGGTCATGCGCAGGAAGATGCGGCGGTGCGAGTCGAGCGAGAAGTCGTCCTCGTTGAGCTTTTCCTTGGCCTCGGCGTGGGCGGCGTTGTCCAGCAGGATCGCGCCGAGAATGGTTTTTTCGGCATCGACGTTGGCCGGCAATCCGGAGTCGAATGCCAGGTTGGGAAGAGTGGCCATATCCAATGAGTCTAGGCCGAGGGTGAGCTGTGCAGAAGTGGGGCGTTTTTGGAAATCTGGAAAACAGCGCCGAAAGTGGCTGTCGGATGCGCTCCAAATGCCGTATTCTCAATGCAAAGCGAGGAGAAACGAATGGCCAGGGAAACATTGAGCAGCGCCAAACTGAAGAAGGTTCTGACAGCGCTGGAAGGCAATTGGAAAGCCGAGATGGAGGGCTACCACACCTATCTGGCCATGGCCGAGCGGGACACCGACCCGGTGCGAGCCCAGGTGCTGCGCCATCTGGCCGGCGCCGAGTGGGAGCACGCCGAATTGTGGCACGGACGCATCGTGGAGCTGGGCGGAGCAGCGCCGGTCTACCACGGCAAGCCCGGCGGCGATGCCGATTCGCTGGCCAGCCGCGCCGGCGGCATCCGCATGGCCCTGCGCAGGTTGGAGATCGAGGAAAGCCGCGCCATCGCCAGCTACGGCGAGCAACTCAAAGGCCTGGGCGATCCGGAATCCATCGCCATCCTTGAACACGTCATCGAGGACGAAAAGGACCACTACAAGGAGCTAGGTTCGCTGCTGCGCGGCCACTACCCTGCGCCCGCCGGTGCACACAAAATCAGCGCTCAGGCGATCCTCGATGAGATGCTGGCCAAGCGCGCCCAGGGCCGCAAGCAGCCGGGCAGTTGGATCGGCGACGCCATCTACGGCGTCAACGACGGCCTCGGCGCAATCTTCGGCATCGTGAGCGGAGTCAGCGGCGCCACTTCCGGCGACAGCAAATATGTACTCCTCGCCGGCCTCTCCGGCCTCATCGCATCTGCCCTCTCAATGGGCTCCGGCGCATACCTCGCCGCCAAGAGCGAACGCGAAATCTACCTCGCCGAAGTCGTCCGCGAGCGCGAAGCCATCCAGATGAATGGCCCCGAGGCCCGCGAGCTGCTCTCGCTCTACTACCAGGTCAAGGGCCTGCCCGAAGAGGACGCCCATCACATGGTGGATCACATCGCCAACGACCCCGAGCAGTTGCTCCGCGCGCTGGCCTCGGAGCGCCTCGGCACCAGCGAAGAGGCGCTCGCCAACCCGTTGATCTCCGCCGGCTCGGGCGCGCTCTCCACGGCCGTCGGCGCGGCCATCCCCATCATTCCCTTCTTCTTCATGACGGGAATCGAAGCGGTCATCGCCGCCGCCGTCGTCTCGCTCGCCGCCCATTTCGCCGTCGGCGCGGCCAAGTCGCTCATCACCGTCCGCAGTTGGTGGTCCTCCGGCCTGGAGATGACCGTAGTCGGCGCTCTGGAAGGCGCAGTCACCTACGGCATCGGCATTCTCCTCGGCAAAGGAGGGATGTAGGCAATTGTTCTCCCGCAGAAAACCTGGGCATCCCACCCTCGCGGTGTATTTGTTTGTTGCCGCTAGGGTGGGATACCATGTCCAAGCCGATAATATAAATTCAGCCTTTGCCTTAGGAGCAGCCCGACTCGCCGCTGCAAGTTACGCCAGCAATGAACCCGCGAACTTGTTAACTTGCGATCACCGCGAAGCGGTGGCTAACCTGCTAAATGGTCAACAAGTTCTCGCTAGTTTTGGCGAAAGGATGGAAAAGACCCAAGTCTCAACCTGTTTTCCTTATAAGGAGAATATCGTGCCGAAAAAGACTCTTTGCCTGCTAGCCTTTGCCGCAACTCTGCTGCCGTGCGTCCCTGTCAACGGTCAAACCGCAACCGACATCGTCATCGAGCGCAACGTTTCGATGAAGACGCGCGACGGCGTGACTCTGCGCGCTGACATCTACCGCCCAGCCGGAGACGGGCCGTTCTTCGTGCTCTTGCAGCGGACACCCTATAGCAAGGACAACACCGCCGTCTTTGCCCGCAAGGCAGCCGAGCGCGGCTTCATGGTCGTTGCGCAGGATGTGCGCGGCCGCTTTGCCTCCGAGGGCGAGTGGTACCCCTTCAAGCATGAAATTGAAGACGGCTATGACACCGTCGAGTGGGCCGCCGCGCTGCCTCACTCCAATGGCAAGGTCGGCATGTTCGGCGGATCCTATGTGGGTGCGACGCAGATGCTGGCCGCCATCGGCCATCCGCCCCATCTGGCGGGTATCTGCCCGGTTGTAACTGCCAGTAACTACCACGAGAATTGGACTTACCAGGGCGGTGCATTGGAGCAATGGTTCGACGAATCGTGGACCACTGGCCTCGCCCAGGATACCTTCAACCGCCAGATACGCGACTTATCCAACCCCCTCATCGGCGATCAGGTTCTTCCTTTGAGCAAGTATCCAGTTTTCAACCTCAAGACCGTTTCAGACGGTGCGGGCCTGACGCGCACACTGGCGCCTTACTTTCGGGATTGGCTCGACCATCCCACGTACGACGTTACTGGAAGCAATGGTCTATCGAGGAGAACTACGACAAGATTCAGGTTCCCGCGCTCACCATCGCCGCCTGGTACGACATCTTTCAGGGTGGTTCGCTGCGTAACTTTACCGGCCTCCATGCGCACGCCGGCAATGAAGCTGCCCGCAATGGCCAGCACCTGCTGGTCACCATCGGCGGCCACTCCGGCAACGGCAGAACTATCGGCACAGTGGACTTCGGCCCTGCGGCCGAGGAGTACGACGAGAATGGCCTGACGCTCGATTGGTACGACTATCTCTTCCTCGGCAAGCAGAATCAATTCGCCGGCGGCAAGCCTGTAAGGTGCTTCGTGATGGGCGAAAACAAGTGGCGCGATGAAGACGCGTGGCCGCTGGAGCGCGCCAAGCCAACGAGTTACTTCCTAAGCTCGACCGGCAAGGCTAACAGCGCCTCCGGCGATGGCGCGCTTTCCACCTCTGCGCCGGTCAAGCAAGCGGTTGACGGCTTTGTCTACGACCCCGCCAACCCCGTGCCCACCGTCGGCGGCCCTCTCTGCTGTGACGCCGTTCACCTGGCTCCCGGCCCCCGCGATCAGAAAGAAGTCGAAAGCCGCCCGGATGTGCTGGTCTACTCCACGCCGCCCCTCGACAGCGACCTCGAAGTTACTGGCCCGGTAACTCTAGACTTATTCGCCAAGTCTTCCGCCGTGGACACTGACTTTACCGCCAAGCTGGTCGATGTATGGCCCAATGGCTTCGCGCAGAATCTGACAGAGGGAATACTTCGTGCGAGTTATCGCGATTCCACCAGCGCGGCCAAGCCCATTGTTCCCGGCAAGGTATACGAGTACAACATCGATCTGTGGTCCACTAGCAATGTCTTTCTGAAAGGCCACAAAATCCGCCTGGAAGTGAGCAGCAGCAACTTCCCGCGCTTCGACCGCAACCTGAATACCTGTAAGCTGGCTAGCACCGACGAAGTTTTCGTGAAGGCGACGAACACCATCCTCCACGACGCCGAGCATCCCTCCGCACTAATCCTGCCGGTAGTGCCAAGATAAGAAGTGGAAGTTAGGAGCAGCCCAACTTTCCGCTGCAACTTACGCCAGCAATGAACCCGCGAACTCGCTAACTTGCGATCACCGCGAAGCGGTGGCTAACTCTCTAAATGGTAACCAGTCTGCGTGAGTTGGACCGAAAGGATGGAGTAGACCCAAGTCTCAGCCAGTTTTGTTCATGAGGAGCGTGCAGCGATCAGCTCCCGCGCCGCCAGCCGTCCCAGCCGGATGCAGTCAGGAATGCCGATGCCGTCATAGGCATTTCCGGCCAGCCGCAACCCAGGCAGCGCGGCCACGCGCTCTGCAATCCGCTGCCTGCGCTCCTGGTGGCCGACAGCGTACTGAGCCATCGCACGGCTCCAGCGCGAAACCTGTGCAAACTCCGGCTCAATCCCCAGTCCGACCACGCTCTCGCCGAGTATCTCGCTCAGTTCACGGCGCACCATAGCCACTAATTCAACATCGGAGACAGCCACCAGAGCCTCGTTCTTCATCCCGCCCAAAAACGCGCGTAACACAGCCTTGCCCGTAGGCACACGGCCCAGAAACTTCCTATGCACAAAGGTGCAGGCCAGCATCGCTCGGCCTTCGACGGCCGGAACCAGGAAGCCGAATCCCTCCGGCAGCAGGCCCAGCCGCGCCTCGTCGTAGATCAGATTGACGGTGATCGACGAGGAGTAAGGAATCCCACTCAGCTCCTCGCACAGCGCCGCGTCCACCGGTCTGATCAGTTCGGCGGCAGCCCAGGCGGGCGAGGCTAAAATGACGGCATTGTAAAACTCCGTAGCGCCGCGCGCCTCAACCATCCAGCCACTAACGGTCTTCTCTATGCCCGTGACCGGCGTCAAGAGGCGCACCGAGGCCGGATCAAGCCGCGCACTCACGGCATCCACCATCTGCTGCATTCCGCCGCGCAGCGCTGTAAAAATTGATCGCGGCGTTGAATGAGTGCTGCCTTTCACGTTCGCCGGGCGCGAAGCCCCGCGCATCGCGCGGTGCGCGGCCAGCATTCCGCGCGTCAGCGAGCCGTACTCGCTCTCCATCTCCACCAGCCGCGGCAGCACGGTGCGCGCGCTCAGTTGCGCGGCGTCTCCGCCAAAGATCCCCGACAGCAGCGGATCGGCCAGCCGGTCCACAACCTCGCGGCCAAAGTGTCGCTCCACCAGCGCGGCCACCGCCTCGTCGTGATCCGATGGCCGCGGCGGCAGCAGCAGCTCCAATCCCATCCGCACCTTCGTCTTCCAACTGAACAGCCGCGTCAGCGCGGTGGGAATCAGCTTGGTGGGCACCAGGAACATCAGACCGTCGGGCAGCGCCACCAGCCGGTTGCGCACCACAATATACGTCTTGCGCTCGGCGTCGTTCGAGGGCGTCAGCTCGCCGCCCAGGCCCAGCTCGCGGCAAAGCTCGGCCGCCGCCGGCTTCTCGCTCAAAAAGGAATCCGGCCCGCGCTCCAGCACCGCGCCGCCCACAATCTCCGAAGCCAGACAGCCGCCCAGCCGCGCCCGCGCCTCAAAGAGCGTGTACACAACCTCTGCGCCCTTCTGCCGCGCCTGCTCCAGCTCATAAGCCGCCGCCAGACCCGCTATCCCGCCCCCAATGATCGCCGTCCGCATCGCTTTCCTCACCTACCATTAGAGCAGTTCCTGGCAGCCCGCGGCGTAAGCAGCCATGCTCCAAGCCGCAACCCGGTCAGGCTGTGAGCTTGTGCTGCCTGCGGCGATGCAACACGGCAATGCCTCCAAGGCCCATGGCGAACAAGCTCAGAGTCGAGGGTTCCGGTGTGGGTGATGGGCTTTGCTGATTCTGGTTGTACCCAACGGCATCCAAAATATTCACTTCAGCGTCTCCGTCGGTCGTAATGTACTGCGTTGAGCCGAGGCATCCTTCGTCATCCTGTACCTGCTGGCAGTTCTGGGTGAAGTCCGCATAGTCGTTACCATTCGCCAGCGTGTTATAGGTCGCGCCGTTTGCTCCATTGGTCAGGCCGCCGTCGTAGGAGAAGTAGGCGCCGGGAGTCGTGCTTTCAAGGACGCGCGTACCCGGCGCTTGATAGCGGAAGAGGTCAACCGCCGATGGGTCCGAGCCTCCGCAGGAGTCCGTCAAACCCGCGCCCTGTGTGCTGATGCACGAGGCCGTGCCGAGAATCTCGTCCGTCTCATGCTCGACGATAGTGTAGAGGTTGTAATAGTTGGGGGGCTGCGGGCCGCTTCCATAGTAGTAGCCCTGGTCATATCCGGCAACTATGGAAGATGTAGCCAAAGTAATTACGCCGTCGTAGCAGCCGCTGCTGCCGGGGCTGCTGCAAAAGCCGATGCTGGGAGTAGTGCCCGCACCGGCGCCCAAGCCAAGAGCATTCTCCAGCGCGCTGGTCACTTCGACCGGTCCGCCGTCGTAAATGCCCGGCTCAGTTGCCGGCAGGCTGGCCAGCGCGGCCAGATCGATGGCATCTCCCGATGAATTCGCGGTCAGTGCCGTGAGGTAAGTGTTATACGAGACGAAATTCAGGTACTGGGTGCTTGAACCCAGCCCGGTATTGCCAAAAGTGATGTAGATCGAGGCGTTGGCATCGCTGAAGAGGCTCGAATACTGCCCGGCAATGGTGGTATTGAGCGTGGTGCAGACGGAGGTGGAGATCGACGCGTCGCAGGTGTAGGAGACGCCCGTGGCGCTGGCCAGCGTCGCGCTGGAAACCGCTGTCAGGACCAGAACTGCCAGATGCTTCAAATTGATATTCAAAGAACCTCCTGAAGTCTTCGCTCCGCGGCAGCAGGCAACAGTGCCCTCCTGTCAGCGGGAACGGAGCGGGGAACACATTTTCAGTCGAGCGGGGATAGTAGGGAACGCTCTCCAGGGAAACGGGGAATGGAGAAGTATCCGAGCTTCTACATGCATTTTCAGGGCCACTCCGGCGTTGCGAAATGCGCCTGAAATACAGCCTTTTTGCCCTTCTGTCCAGAAAGTCCTTGATGGATTATGCATTTATTTGCACATACAGTTGGTAATTCCTGGGTCTATTTTGCCGGTCTAGCTATCCGAATCACCCATCGCCGCCGGCTTCTCGCTCAATAAAGAATCCGGCCCGCGCTCCAGCACCGGGGCGACCCGCCGCTTGAAGGAAACGGGATTTGTGCTACGCTTTGATTGAGGTTAATCAATACACATCAATGACTACCATCAATCGGCTGCCCATTACCAAGGCGCGCATCAATCTCGGCCAGATCGCCCGGCGGGCGCACAATGACAATGAGTACTTCATCTTGGAAAAAGACGGCATTCCCGTCATCGGCATCATGGCGGCCGATGAACTGGAGGATTATCTGGAGCAGCGCAACCCCAGGGTCAAGGCCTCCATTGCCGCAAGCCGCAAGGACAACTCCGCGGGCAGAACCCGCCCCGCCGCAAAGCTGCTCGCTAAATTGAAACGCAGCGCCGTCAGAAAGACGGCATAGTTCTCGACTGCCATGACCGCTACGGCAATCGCTGGCAGCAGAACCCTTTGGATGGCGGATCATCCTCGCAACTGAGCTTCAACACGGCGAACAACCAGATCATCGGCTATAGCTACGACGCCGCGGGCAATATGACTTACGACGGCAACTGCAATTACACCTACGATGCCGAGGGCAACATCCTGACGGTCTACAGCTGCCAAACAGGCACGCCAGCCACCTATGTGTACAACGCGCTGAATCAGAGAGTGCAGACGACCGTGGGTGGCACGATCACCGGGTACGTCTACAACTCCGCTGGGCAGCGGGTTTCGGAGTGGAACGGAACCACGAATGCCGAGATCGAGGGTAAATACTATTGGGGCGGGAAGCCCGTAGCCTTCTACTCAGGCTCGGTGACGCACTTCGAGCATCAGGATTGGCTGGGGACGGAGCGGAT
>Ga0181520_10009643_pt1 | contig 13247 bp, 17 predicted proteins | sample PEATcosm2014_Bin_29_FD_132451 | JGI IMG/M metagenome (GOLD analysis project Ga0181520, IMG submission 132451) | Peatland microbial communities from MTU Mesocosm Facility, Houghton, MI, USA - PEATcosm2014_Bin02_30_metaG | ecosystem: Environmental > Terrestrial > Soil > Wetlands > Peat | place...
CAGGCGCCTTCGCCGCGCTCGACAAACGGCGGAGCGCCACCGACGGCGCGAAACGCCCGCACCGGCGAGTTGACGCCGCCGGGAAAGAATCGCTCGGCGCGCGCTTGCAAAGCATGAGAACGATTGCGGGCAGGCGTTGGTACGTTAGAACTCATCGCCCGTTCAGTATAGTGGGCAGGAGTTGGAGACTCACGTGAGAGCATCGCGCGCGCCGAACAGTGCGCATTGGCATTATCGGATTTGCGGCCAGTTGGAAAACTGCCCACTGCCGAGCGAAGGGGATGGGGAAAGTTCCTATAGCTGTTTGCGCTTCGCCGCCGCGAGGATGACCAAGCCGCTGAGTTCCAAAACGATCGCGATACCGAAAACAAAACCACGGAAAAAGTCGCCCCAATCCGTTCCGGAATGTGCGATGGGCAGAGCATGAGCGGGCCAAACGATGCCGGCTATGAGGATCATCAACCCTGTCGTGACAAGTGCCATGGCGACGGGAATCCTCTTTTCAGGATATTGCTGCAGTTTGCCGAGAATCATTGTTGCGCCTCCCATCCTTATCGCAGGATGGCAGCGATGTCTTGTGACATGGATTGTGCGGGTCAAATCCGGTTCTCGCGGCAGCGACGCGCAAAGCGCAAGGCAAAGAGGTTGATGCCGATCGAAACGCCCAACAGCATACCGGCCACGGCGTGGAGACAATTCCGCTCCAAAGCGCTGCCGGGGTGAACAAAGATGAAGAGTGAAAGGCCCACGGCCGTGGCCAGATTGCCGACGGCGATGAGCCTTCTTGTCCTTCGATCGAGTTGTCTGTTGCCAAAGTGCATTTTTCAGTTCGCCTTCACGTCAGTTCCCTCAAGTCAATCCCCTTACGTCAGTCCTTGACCCGAAACCAAATCATCATCGAGAGCTTGATCGCTACAAACGTGAGTGCGATCGAAAGCAGATCCCAGCTCCACACATGGCTCCAGAAAAAGCGGTACTCGAACAGCACCACGGCCAAACACGCAGCAACTATGCCGGCGAAGCTGCTGGAGCGTCGCCGATGCTCCAGGAAACGTTCGTCGACAAACGGGCCGAGGATGGGAATCCTGCTGAAAATCGGAGGTCTCATGTTTCGCTCTCCAGTCGAAAGATTTCGTCTGTGGAACACCCAAAGACCCGCGCGAAGTGCAAGGCAAGCGGCAGGCTGGGTACATAGCGGTCGCGCTCAATGGAGTTAATGCTCTGCCGCGAGACGCCAGTCGCCTTGGCAAGCTCTTCCTGGGTCCATCCCCGGGCCGAGCGAAGCTCCTTGACACGGTTGCTGATGCGTGGTTCCATGTAAAGCTAACTTTCCAATCAAGAATAACTGGATTTGACCCCGGTGTCAAGCAAGCTCGACATTGTGCCTTTGACAAACCCAGCACTGTTATAATGGGGTTACGGGACAGAGGAGGCCCGCAACGCATGAAGCTAATTGCTTTCCTGCTTAAGAACCTCCCGGCTCCGGGGCCGCCTATTGCCGGTTGATTCTTGACCGTGCCGAAGGTTCGAAGAGGCCGGTAAACACTCTTCGAAGGCAGAGACGATCTGCTCCCCGGTTACTTCATCTTCTTAGACCGAGGCCGCCGTTCTGGCGGCCTTTGGCTTTCTGATCGTCGAGGTACAATCGCGGTTATTGCACAGGCGGGTAATTGACGCGCCTATTTTTAGGCACTAGGCTTGATTTCGCGTCACCTTAAGGTGGGGGGACGGACGGGCCTCGAACCCGTAACCAGGGGATTAACAGTCCCCCGCTCCGCCAATTGAGCTACCGTCCCCACATAGCCGGGCCATCGCCTCGAACGATGGCCCGGCGCATCAAGACAGTAAATCCCTAACAGCTTTTGCGCTTGATTTTCTTGGAGGATCAGATAGGCTGGGATTGTCTAGGCCCCATTTACCAAATCAAGCACAAAACTGTAATCACAACAGCCCGCGATCCTAGCGGGCTTTTTCTTTCAGCAAAATCGGCACTTCGCCTTACTGAAAGTCTCGTCACTTTTGAGTTGAATTGCCATGGGTTTTGGCGACAGGAATCTTGTTAGGCAATAGTTGCGTCGAAACAGGGAACGCTAGTTGCCAGAGGAACGTCCATCAGGAGTTCACTTCGCCTGTTTCTTCCCGCTCGATTTCTTCTCTGGCGGCTTCACTTTCAGCACGTCTTTCATCACTTCCTCGAACGGGAGCGGGATGTGCGGGATCGGCTTGCTGTTCGTGGCTTCTTTAGGCTTCTTCATGTTTTCCATCGGCAGTCACTTAGGGCTCAAGGGTAAAGGCGGACCACTCTCATCGAGAAGCGGGGTTTTACTCTGTGCTGGAGCAAGCTCCCATGTCGATATGGTCTTGATCCCAATATCTTCCGCTATGGCCCGCACTCCTGCATCATCCGAATAGATAGTCTTGCATTGATGAAGTTTGGTGATGGCTACAATTTGGCGGTCCAATTTGACCTTCTGCCACGGGACCGTGGTTGGCAGGGGATGGCGCTTGTTTCCTTTCTTTCGAGCCAATAGTTCCATCGCCGCTAGTTCTATTGCGGCCATTTGATCGAATGGCTGGATGTAAATGTTCGACAGCAGTGAAATCTCGGAAAGGTATTGCGGTCCATCTTGCCCCGCCAAAACGAGAAATTCAGAAAGAGCCGGAGCAGGGATGATGATCCTCTCTTTGGCTCTTTCTAGATCGTCGATAAGCTGCTCCACTCGCTCCTGCGCCTTGTCCACAGGTTTGCCGGTCGCAGGATCAGACGGCGGTTTCGCCCCCGGATAAAGCAGCAAACTAAGCATCCCGGTATCGACGGAAACCATTATTGTGGCCTTTCTCCGTTTCGAATGGTCGAGAGTTCACTGAGCGGGTCCTCTATCTCTTTCCACGCCCCCGGAACAGATCTGAGACGCGATATATCGCTCCTGATATCTCCCTCATTCAAGACCTCGAAACTCTGCGCGTAGAAGTCCTGCATTATCCATTCGCCAGTACGGTCCCTTAGAAATCGCCCCTTACCCTCAATTCGAACAACCGAACTGAAAAGATGCTCACCAAGTTGCTTGGCGATTCGGCGAGGAGCCATGACAATATGCTTTTCGTTTCCGTCCTCTAAATGAACGGGAACAGGATCAAGCTCACCGCCGATCCTAATTGGGATTCCCTGAAACACGGCGCTTTGGCGAATCGGACCAAACTCGGGCTGCGTAGCAGCATCGCGACCCGGAAATTTGATGACTTTGCTTTTGCCTGGATCAAGGAGAACGCCATTAGCGTTGTCTTGAACAAGCTTTCTATTAATCTCCCTGTAGGCCCGCTGTGCTTCGAGTGGTCCTTCGTTAAATTTGACGGCGCGAAGTCTGTCTCTGACCTTCGGCTCTGCTTCCCAATCCACTCGTATGACAGGGACAGTGCTTCCCCCGTCCACGCGTGCGAGGTGGACATTGGCAGACTCACCCATCATCTTGGCCAGATCGGACAGATATTGGGATAGACGCGCAAGGGGGATGGTTTCTGGAGACCAAGCATCGATCTCAAAGCGATACTCTCGATTCGGCTTCTTTTTACGCGGCATCGGTCCCACCTCCGGCATGATACACTTTCAGTAGGCCGTCCGTGAGAACGGACATGAGAGAGGCCGAGCAATCAAAGAGGTAGTGAAAGGCCCGCTGGCAGGCGGGCTTTTTCACGTTTTAATGCGTTTAAGAAACTCCCTGCGTTCTAGTTTGGCTGCCTTGAGTCCCGTAGCATCAACCGCTTTCCAGTCGTGCTCTTTAACGCGTGGATCGTGCGCATAGAGTCGGTCTCTTTTCGAGAGTTGTACCGATAGTCAAACTCCGTCAAGTAGCGATGTAGATGCTGCTGGCCGACATGGTGATAAACGCCATTGATTCCACGTTTCAGGATGCCGAAAAATCCCTCGACTCCATTCGTCGTGATGCAGAGGCCGTTCTCATGCCGCGCATACTCGTTAATGAAGTGGTTCACCGTATCGTGTTTGCGGCCCATTAGAGCGCCTTTGAGCGTGGTGGAACTGTCAGTCATCACATGGGCATCTTCGCTCACCATCGCTTCCACGATGGGTTTTAGGTTCTCTGCCGTCACACGGGGAACGTGCATGGATTGGACTCTTCCACCGCGCTGCAACACTGCCACAACCGGGGCTTTGTTTGCAGTCTTATTGCGAACGTTCGCTTTCTTGCCTTCAATCGTGCGGGCCTTGCGAACTCGACCACCGATCCACGTTTCGTCAATTTCGATAATGCCGTCGAGCTTCGATGACAACGGTTCTTGGGTCATCGTATAGCGAATTCGATGAGCCATGAACCATGCACTCCTGTACGTGACCTTGAGCATTCGGTGAAGCTGATGGGCGCTCATGCCCTTCTTGCTAGAGCAGAGAAGGTTATACGCAAGTAGCCATTTGCTCAGGGGGATATGGCTGTCTTCAAAGATCGTGCCAACAGTCACGGTGAACTGCTGACGGCACCCGCCACACTTCCAGACGCCGGGGCGAACGTGCTTGCCTTTTTTGGAGTCTTGAGGCGTCAGCCGATAGGCGTTATTCAACTCGCCACAGTGCGGACAAATCGGGCCATCCGGCCAGCGCAGTTTTTCAATGTACTCCCGCGCTTTCTCTTCGTCGCTAAAGTGTTGAGCGAGTTCGATTAGGTTGATTTCACCGTGTTCCATATGTAAACAATAGCTTTAGTCCATGGGTTTGTCAAGTGCATAATGTCGAGCAAGCTTTCCATCAACCACCGAAATATCCTCAGATGTGAACGTGTTCCTGTGCTATCGCACGCCGCGTCCCGCCTCCAAATCCTGCTAAAATCGACCTTTCCGCAGAAAGCCACAGCGTGCCCGACGAATCCAAAGCAAAATCCGTAACATACGCCGACGCCGGCGTGGACATCTCCAGCGGTGACCGCGCCAAGGATCGCATTAAGTATCTGGCGCAAAAGACCTTTAACCGCAACGTCTTGGGTGGAATCGGCGGCTTTGGAGCGCTTTTCCGGCTCGATCTGCAGCGCTGGAAGAACCCCATCCTGGTGAGCTCGGCCGACGGCGTCGGCACCAAGCTGAAGGTGGCCTTTGAACTGGGCCTGCACCAGATGGTGGGCGTGGACCTTGTCAACCACTGCGTGAACGATATTGCCGTGCAGGGCGCCACACCACTCTTTTTCCTTGATTACCTGGCCAGCGCTAAAACCGATCCCGAAGTCACCGAAAGCGTGGTCACAGGCCTCGCCGACGCCTGCAAGGCGAACGGATGCGCCCTCATCGGCGGCGAGACCGCGCAAATGCCGGGCTTTTACTCCGATGGCGAATATGATCTGGCCGGCTTCATCGTGGGCGCTGTCGATCGCGACAAGATGGTGACGGGCCTGGGTATCAAGCCGGGCGACGTGCTCGTCGGCCTGCCTTCCACGGGCCTGCACACCAACGGATACTCGTTGGCGCGCAAACTGATGTTTGAAGTGGCTGGCTACAAAACCACGCAATATGTGACCGCAATCAAAGAAAAAGCCGGCACGGCGCTGATGAAGACCCACCGCAGCTATCTGCACGTGATTCAAAAGCTGGTGGCAGCCGCGATGACGACGGGCATGGCGCACATCACAGGAGGCGGGATCACGGAGAATCTGCCGCGCATACTTCCCAAGGGAACGGCAGCGCAGATCGAGCTGGGTTCGTGGCCCGTCCTGCCGATCTTCGATCACCTGCGCGACCTCGGTCAGGTTTCGCAGGAAGAGATGATGCGCACCTTCAATATGGGAATCGGCCTGATCGCAGCAATCCCGGCCGACAAATTCACACGCGCGAAGAACCTTCTGGATCGTGCGGAAGAGAAGTTTTACGTCATTGGCCGCGTGGTCAAGGGCGATCGCCGGGTGCAGTACACGTGACACCGGAAGACGGAGAACCAGCGCCGATAAAGAGTGCGCCGGCTTTCAGGACCGAAGGCCGCCCGCCCGTCCGATTAGGAATATTGCTTTCCGGCCGCGGGTCAAACTTCAAGGCCATCGCACAATCGATTCGCGACGGGCGTCTTAAAGGCGTCGAGATCGCGGTTGTGATTTCGAACGTGGCCGAAGCTGGCGGCATCACAGAAGCACAGCAATTGAGTCTGCCGCACACAGTGCTCGTCTCTAAAGGCAGAGCGCGGGCTGAGCACGACGCAGATGTGGTGCGGTGCCTGCTCGATCATCGCGTAGAGCTTGTCTGTCTCGCCGGCTACATGCGTCTGCTCTCGCCGGAGTTTATCGCCGCATTCCCCAATCGCATCCTCAATATTCACCCGTCGCTGCTGCCCGCGTTTCCGGGCCTCGACGCGCAGCAGCAGGCCTTTGACTACGGCGTGAAATGGGCAGGCTGCACGGTCCATTTTGTCGATGAGCATCTGGATCATGGGACCATCGTTTTGCAGCGTGCGATTCCGGTTCTGGATGAAGACGATGCGCATTCGCTGGCCGAGCGCATTCTTGCCGAGGAGCACATCGCCTACAGCGAAGCGATCGGGCGGGTGACCAGCGGTGAATGGGAGATTCGCGGTCGTCGCCGGTATATGAAGCTCTGAAGGCCATCGAGCCCTGAACGCGCGTCGGTCGCGATCATGCGAAGATCCTCTGTCAACCAGTAGATTAACCAGAGCCGGTTCATTCGCCTGATTCCTGGATGGTTCCGTTCGCTTACAGAGTTGCCGAAAATATTGCTCGGATTGCCTAAGATAAAGGAACAGCCATACAGGCAGAAACAGCATGTGCGTTGTCGCGAAAATGCGCAGCGGCGCAGGCGGCTGCTTGCCTGTGTGGCGCTTCTTTCCAGGGAACGGACGCAACCACGTCCTCTCGCCTGGAGAAACTGCCAAGAAAATAAGTCGGCGGTCAGCGCACGCAGGCGCCAGGCCGTGGGCGAGAAGGAAGAGGATCAATCGCGATGGCCAATATTCTGGTAAATATCGAAAAAGGTATTGAAATTGGAGCCGAGGACGCACTCAAGTGGCTTTCCGGCGCAAACAAAGCAATGCAGGCAACGCCTGCTGTGGTAGCGGCGCTCGCCACGCTGGTGGGAGCAGTAGAAAAGCCCTTGTCGGAGCTTGCCGGCGCAGCCGCCAATCCGCTCAACATTCCGCTGGACCTGCAAACGGTCACGGATTTGAAAGCAGTCTGGCCCCAACTCGAGGGATTTCTCAAAACCCTCGGCGTCAAGTTCTGAGCCAGCAAACAGGTAATGGGCCGCCCTGATAAGGGCGGCCCGCTTCAAGCTTCACTCGATTCAATCTTCAACGCCGCGCGCAATCAGGTGGTCGACGCTTGCGCTTCACCCAAAATCAACTTTAGCGTCATCTGGCGGCGGCCGCGCAGAATCGTCACACTGATGGTGTCGCCCGCCTGGTGCTTCTCGAGCACCGATGCGATGTCTTGAGGATCGGTGACCTCGTGGCCGTCGATCCCCACAATCAGATCGCCGCCAAGCAGGATGCGCGTATTGCCCACATAGGCTTCTTCATTCCCCCCGTGCAAACCCGCCCGCTCCGCCGCGCCTCCCGGAATGACCTTCTGGATTAATACTCCGTACTCCGCGGCGAGACCCATCTGCTGCGCGAGATCGGGTCCAATCGCATACGACACGATGCCCAGCGAAGGCCGCTTCACACGCCCAAAACGCGTCAGATCAGAGAGCACCGCCTTCGCCGTGTTAATGGGAATAGCAAAACCGATGCCGGAGCTCTGATCTGCGCCATTCGAAGCAATCATGGTATTGATGCCGATCACTTCGCCGTGCGAATTCAGCAGCGGCCCTCCCGAGTTGCCGGGGTTGATCGCCGCGTCCGTCTGAATCGCGTCTTCAATGTGTGAACCTCCCGCGCCGCCCAGTGTGCGGATCGAGCTGATGATGCCGCGCGTCATCGTGCCGCCGAGGCCGAACGGATTGCCGATGGCATAGACCTTCTGGCCAACAGCCAATTGGCTTGAATCGGCAAGAGTCACGGGCTCGAGACTCGGTGCATCGATCTGCAACAGCGCCAGGTCGTGCACCTTGTCGGTTCCTATCACTTTGGCCGTGTAATGATGCTTGTTGCTGAGCTGCACATCGATGCCCCGATTAGCGCCTTCAATGACGTGGAAATTTGTCAGCACGTGGCCGGTCCGGTCGAGAATGAACCCCGATCCCTGGCCCTCCTGCGGCACCGCTCCATAAAAGAAATTGAAGACAACCTGTCGCGATGTGATGTTGACGACCGAAGGCACTACGCGTTTATAAACCGCGATGTTGTTTTGCTCTTCCGCATCGTAGGCTGGCGCGGCATCGGCCTCCGTCAGCTGCAGCGGAGAGTCCGCATTACGAAGGCTCTTGACGAGCGGAAGATCCCTCAAATGCGAAGGCAAATGGGTGGTCAGGTACCAGAACCCGCCCACAAAGAGAGCAATCAGGACCAGATGACGCAGTTTCATCTTCGCGAACCAAAAGACCTTTCCTTACAGATACGGCCGCAGCATGGCACAGTTCCCTTGGGAGGAAATGCGGCTGTTGCTTCTTATTCTAGAGAACCGCGCTGGGAGAGTTTGTTGTTCTCGGCGACCAGCCATCGCCACAATCCTTCAACCTGCGCGCGAAGAGCCTGTTTATCCCCATGATTCTCCAAAAGATAGTCCGCATGGGTCCGTTTAATCGCGTCGGGAATCTGGTGCGCAAGCCGCGAGCGTGCGTCGGCTTCGGCTGCAGCGCGTCGATCGGAGGGAAGGCCAAGCCGATCGACATAGCGGCTGATTTTCAACTCATCTGATGCGGTAACCAACAAAACGCGATCGATGCGACGCCGCCAATCGGCCAGGAGTCCGTCAGTCTCCCCACGCGCGCGGGCATCGCGCTCCACTTCAAAGATCAGCGCCGAAATCACCACGGCTATCGCGTCTGGGTCGCGCGCAAAGACTTCTTTCATCCACTGATGCTGCTGTTCAATCACTGCAGGATGCACAATCGCATTCAGCTCCTGCAGCCGTCCCCCGCCAAACGCGAACTCGGCAACGCGAGCACGGTCCAACGTGCCGTCCGTAGCAACGACTTTAGGTCCGAAGACACGAACGATCTCCGCAAAGACCGGCTGACCTGGCTCCATCAGCGCGCGCCCCATCTCGTCGGCTTCAATGACTTGAGCGCCGAGCTCGCGAAGAAAGTTTCCGACCGTGCTCTTGCCGCTGCCCAGGCCGCCGGTTAGGCCGACCCTCAGCATCACTCCAGCCCTCGACGCATTTTGGCGGCTCGCACGGTGTTCGCCATCAGCATGGCGATCGTCAGCGGGCCCACTCCACCGGGCACCGGCGTATAAGCGCCCGCTCGCTCGAATGCTTTGGGATGCACGTCGCCCACGATGGTTGAGCCCCGCCTGGCAAACGCTGCTTCGCGCTTGGCGTCGCCCACAAAGAAGCGATCAAATTCTTCGCGCGTGGTGAGCCGGTTGATGCCCACGTCAATCACGGTTGCGCCCTGTTTGACCATCTCCGGTTCGATAAACCCGGGACGTCCGATGGCGGCGACAAGAATGTCGGCTTCCCGCGTAATCGCTCCAAGGTCGTGCGTCTTGGAGTGACAGATCGTGACCGTCGCATTCTGATGCAGCAGAAGCATGGCTACTGGCTTCCCCACGATATCGCTGCGCCCCACCACAACCGCGTGCTGGCCGCTGATGGGAAGATTGCTGCGTTTGAGAATCTCAATTACACCTGCCGGCGTGCAGGGCGCGAGCGCCGGCCGGCCAGCCTGCAATCGTCCCGCATTCACGGGATGAAACCCATCCACGTCTTTATCCGGCGAAACAGCGTCGAGAAGAGCCTTTGTGTCGACCTGCTTCGGCAACGGCAATTGAATCAGAATCCCATCGATGTCGTCGCGATCGTTCAAAGCGGCGACTATATCGAGCATCTCCTCTGTCGTGACCGTGTCCAGTGGCGTGATTAGGTCGCTGAAGAGGCCTAGCTCCGCGCACGTCTGCACTTTGCTGCGGACGTAGATTTCTGAAGCAGGCACATGGCCAACCAGCACCGCGGCCAGGCCGGGCCGAATCGCTTGTGCGGCAAGCGCACGGACCTCCTCTGCAACTTCCTGCTTGATCGCGGCGGCGATTGTCGCGCCATCGAGGACTCTCGGCATCGTTCTCTCCAAGCTCCCATCCTATCGCTTTGGAGCCAGACGGCGCGGCGATGCCGGCATGCACTTTTCGGATGTGGACAATCAACAACCCGAAGAAGCCCTGATCCGCAAATTGGATGCTCGGCTGATTTCGCTAGACCGCTGCTGACTGCCAAAGCCGGGGCGCCACCGGGCAACTTCCAATCGCAACTTCATAGATATCGATGAGCCGCGCGTAGTTCGCCTCGGCGGTATATTTGCTCTCGAATTCAAAGCGAGCGCGAAGACGCATCGCTTGAAGTTCCTGAGGTCGAGAAAATACCCGGCTAACGGCGTTGCTCAATTCATCTGGATCGCCGGGCGAAACGAGCCACCCTGTGCGCCCATCGGAGACAACTTCCGCCAGTCCCCCGATGCGTGACGCAATGATGGGAAGACCTGCCGCAAAAGCCTCCGCAACAACAAGCGGAAAGCCTTCATACCATGTGGATGGGAGAATCAAGACGCTGGCTTCTGCCATCGCACCCGAGACTTCTTCCTTGCTGCGTGGGCCAAGCCATTCAATCTCTCGGATAGTCGCAGCCGCATTAGCCACGGCAGCCGCAAGAGGACCGTCGCCGATAATCTTGAGCTTTGGCTTGACCGAAAGCCGACTCCAGGTCGCAAGCAAAGTTTCGATTCCCTTTTCCTCAACGAGCCGGCCAACAAAGAGCGCGAAGTTTCCCCGGCCCGAGCCAACGCCGGGATCGCCGTCCACGAAATTTGACTTGATGGCTATTTTGTCCGCCGGGATCCCACCCGCAATGAATCGGTCTCGAGAAAACTCCGAAAGGGCAACGAAGCGAGAGACCGATCGGTGCCATGTCCCAATTGCCCGATGAACCGACAACATGCTGGCGACAGCGGCGCTCGCTGCCCGGCTATGCCGGTAGCAACCATTGAGGACCGAAGGCCAGGGAATCGACTTTCCCAAACATTCCTCGCAGACCTTATTCCCACCATGGAAAGTCGCAGAAGGACAAAGGAGGCGAAAATTATGAAGTGTCTGGACCACTGGAATCCCTGAACGAAGACAAGCAAGATGAATCGATGGTGAGAAGCGCGGAAAAAAGTTGTGGATGTGAACCAGGTCCGGCCGGAAGCAATGAATGCGTTCGCGCATTCTCCGCGCGTGCTCGAACGAATAGACACTCTGAAAGCCTGTCACGAGCGCATCCATCCGGCTCACAATCGAATCGTTATTCTCTTCCCAAACCTCGACCTGGTGGCCCATCCGCGAAACTAGTCGGCTCTCCGCTTGGACGACGGCATCTTCTCCGCCTGCTTGCTGGTATCGGTTATGGACAAAGAGGACTCTCATCTTGCTCGCGCCTGAAGCGGATCACATCCAGAGAATCTCTCGGGATTTTTTTGGCGTACTTCTTGAAAGACCCCTCGAAGAAATTCGACTCGTCGTGCGGCTAGCTGATCGGCACTGTAGACATCCCGCGCGCGTTTCCAAAGACGGTGCTGACAGTCGATATATGTGTGAGGATCGCAGGCGAGGCGTTCCAAAGTGCGTGCGAGGTCTCGAAAATCATCCTCTTCAAATAGGAGATCTCCCGAGCCGATGACCTCTGGAATCGCTCCTGTCCTGCTTCCGACCGTCACCGTGGCTTCAGCCATTGCTTCCGTCAGCACGAGGCCGAATTGCTCCTGCCATGTTTCGGTTCGACGAGAAGGTAGGACCAGTACATCGCTTGATCGCAACAGGCTCTGCACTGCATCCGCCGATAATTGACCGCAAAACAATACACGGTTCTGAATGCCGAGTTGTTGTGCTACGGCGTGCAGCTTTGTGAGCTCGGGACCTTGACCGGCGATCGTGCATGAGACGGATACACCGCGACGACGCAGATCGGCAACCCCACGAAGCAGGCAGTCGACGCCTTTGCAAGGCAAAAGGCGGCCTATAAAACATATTTTTAAGACACTCCGGTTTCTTCTTCCGTAAATCGGATTAATACAAGCGCTTACGCCCATCTGCGGGATCACCGCAGTCGCTCCGCGAAACCCCAAATCACGGTGGACTTGCATTGCCTGACCGCTGCCGGCGATCGCACCACTTGCCGTGGCGAGAACATACCTGCTGATGATCCGGCGTGGCATTGCCAGAGACCGACGGACATTCTCCCACACGAACATCACAAGCGGAATCGATCTCCTTGCAGCGGTAAAGGCAACCTGAGCGGCCCCGAGCGCGTACACCTCCTGCTCGTGGAGAATGACGTCGGGGCAAGCTTGATCGATGGCCTTGGCCAGAGCCCGTGGATGATAAAGAAATGTGCCCTGCCGGGAGCCGAATAGTACCGGAACAGGGATGCTGTGAACTGCGTGCGAGTTCGTCCAAGCGCACATTTCCGCTTTGTACTTTTCCGGATGGATTAGGGTCACCTCAAGGCCCGAATGCTTTGTGATCGCTTCCAGAGGGGAGAGATAGCGCTCATCCTGATACGCGTGAGAAATCACTGCAAGGTTCATTGGCCGTAGCCTTTCCCGGCCAACCACGCCGCTTGTTCATCCTGCTTCCGGTCCATGCGCGATGGAAACTGCGCCACACACCCGTATTCGAGAAGGTTTGTTCGGGAATCGTGGTCGCATAATCGCTGCTCAAGGAATTGAACAAGGCGGTCCGGCAGCGGGTCACCGAAGTCCATCGGCGCACCGAGGAAGCTGTGTGGGAAACGCCCGCCGACAGATCGAGAAGAGGCGGCTTTACGAACGAATTGTTTGCTGAGAGCTGTTGGCGATGCCTTCTTCTTCTGAGCCTCCTCATCGCCCCACAACGTGTAGAGGCCGTCGCTCAACGTAAGCTGCGGTTCGTACCAGACATAAGGACCGTCCGAGAGAAAACTCGCAGCCATGCTATAAGACGAGACCGAACAAACGCGAAGGTCAGCGTGCGTCATTAACAAGAGATCGCTGCACTCCGTAAGTCCGGCCTGCGCGAATCGCGATTAACAATAACTCACATTGAAGCCGTTCAATCAATTCCCTGGTGATGGGGCCTGCGATTACCTTGGCCGAGTGCTCTCGTTTGTAGGAAGATTCGAAGATCTGCTGCCCCTCCA
>Ga0181520_10009644_pt1 | contig 13247 bp, 12 predicted proteins | sample PEATcosm2014_Bin_29_FD_132451 | JGI IMG/M metagenome (GOLD analysis project Ga0181520, IMG submission 132451) | Peatland microbial communities from MTU Mesocosm Facility, Houghton, MI, USA - PEATcosm2014_Bin02_30_metaG | ecosystem: Environmental > Terrestrial > Soil > Wetlands > Peat | place...
TGGTGGACCTGGGGGGAATCGAACCCCCGCCTCGGCAACTCGCCCCGTCACTAAATGTTGGTGGACCTAGCGAGAATCGAACTCGCGTCCCGGCAATGCGAATGCCGTGTCTTGCCACTGGACCATAGGCCCAACATTTGTATTCAATTTAGTGACGGGGTGAAAATGCCGCGTAATACCATTTTACTACAGGCCCTTATTCAGAACAATTAGCAATTAACGATTAACAATTTACAACAAACTACTGCATAATTTTAGCGGATTATGATATAGTAGTAAAGCGCCGGTAATTAGCTGATCAATAAATCAGTCGATCAGCTCGTCAGCAATACAGTTTTGCTGATCCGCTGGCTAGCTGATTAACTGACCGCTTGTCTATATGTTCAAAATTAAAATAATCGCTTTAGGAAAATTTAAGGAAAAGGCGTACAGGGAATTGGAGGCCGAGTTTTTAAAGCGGCTGTCCCCCTTTGCCAAAGTTAAGGTGATTGAATTGCCGGAAATTGGTTATGGAAAAAATCAGGACTTGGAAAAAGTTAAGGAGCAGGAAGCGGAAAAAATAATTAAGCAGTTGCCGCAAGACGCGGTAATAATTTTGCTAGAAGAAAAAGGAACTTTGCGTAATTCCAAGGATTTTTCGGCTTTTTTGGAGCGGGTCGGCGGTTTGGGCAAGGAATTAGTGTTTGTAATTGGTAGCGGAATCGGCCTGCATCAGTCGTTACATCAGTACAGCAATTATTCCATATCACTGTCCCCTCTCACATTCCCGCACAATATGGCGCGGGTGGTTTTAGAGGAGCAGATTTATCGCGCATGCACAATTTTGGCCGGGAAAGAATATCATAAATAGCTAACACGGATCTACGGATTGAATTCGGATCTACGGATGACTACAGATTTAAAATTCAACCTCTTCCCTGCCCCTCTCCATTTCTTGGAGAGGGGTTTTGTATTGCCGATGATATCAGAGCTAAAAATATCCAGAGCAGGAGTTGGGTTTGGTTGAGGTCGTAAAAGTAGTGGTCGAACATCATCAGCACTAGGAAAGTGCAAAAGATGCTGATGAGTAGAAAGGAAAAAGGAGAAAGGAGAAAGTTTTTGTTAGTTCGTAATTTTTTAATTAAGCCCCAAAGATGGGAAAGAAATACCCAAACCAAAATTAACATTGCCGGGAGGCCGAGTTCGGCCGCGGCGATGATAAAATAGTTGTGCGGGGGTTGTTTGTCCCAGGGGGCGAGCGATTTATGGGAGTACTGTTTCATATGAAGCATGCTCTCCCCTAGCCCGAGTCCGAAGATTGGGTTTTTTAGTGCCATTTTGACACCGGTTACGTCGTAAAATTCTCTAGCTATGGTTGATTGGTCGGAAAATGTCGCGCGAGTGATGAGGAATGGCTCGAAGAGGAAAAAGGTAACGATGATTGATACAGCCGTTACTACTACCGGCGTCATCCTGAACCCCAAGTGCATCCGAGGGGTGAAGGATCTCTTTATCGGTGTTTGAGATCCTTCCCCTTCGCTCGGATGCACTCGCTCAGGGTCAGGATGACGCCGAAAAAAAAGAAGTCCAAAGAAAATTATCAGCCCCGCAACTAAGGCTAGGTATGCTCCACGTGAAAAGGTTACTGTGAGGCCAAGAATGTTTAGGAATAAGAGTATTGAGTAGATAGTTGCGAGTTTTTTGTTTTCGGATAGGGTTAGAAGGTAAATCGTTATTAGGATTCCGACTACCAGGAAGGCAGAAAGCGGGTTTGGATGCGGAAATGTGCCATATCCACGAATAAATGTTGTTTCACCTGAAACAATTTTGGCTACTCCAAGGATATTTGGAGCCAAATGTGACTCCCCTAGTCGGTAAAGCCCAATCGAGGATTGCTTTGCAAACTGGACCAGGGCAATTATAGACTCTAACCCGCAAAGCCAGGCAAAAAGCTTTAAAAATAGAGTTTTTATGCTATCTTGCTTAAAAAGTAATCTAAATGTTCCATATGCAACAATTAGTTCAAGCCATTTTATTAATAAATAAGCATTAAGCCTTATATTTAAGCCAAAATGTATAAGAAAAACAATTAAAAGGGCTAGAATAAGCCAGAATAATGGATTGACAATTAACAATTTACGATTAACGATTAAACTTCGGACTCCACCACGTGGTAGAAATACCATCAAAGCCAATAAAAATATCAATATGTCGCTTAAATATAAGGAAAATGAAGTAAAATCTGAATAACTGCCTGTTAAATAAGCCTCTTTAGTTAAAAATACATGGCGGATAGGAAAAAATAGGCTTAAAATACTGAAAACAACCAAGATTTTGATGATTTTGTTATAATTTTGACTATTTTTAAGATTTATGATATAATTTAACATATTTGGTGAAAATTCATCTTCGGCGTCATTCTGAAGCCGAAGGCTGAAGAATCTCATCAAAAGAAGGTTTGAGATCCTTCGTCCCTCAGATGCATTCGGGACTCAGGATGACGCCAGCTGTTACACATATCCATTCTATCACAGCTGATTTTTGTGTTATAATTTTTAGGCTAAATATTCGTTTTATCTCCTCGTAGCTCAACGGATAGAGCAGCAGCGTCCTAAGCTGTTGATGTTGGTTCAATTCCAGCCGAGGAGACCAAAAGTTTGCTATAATATATTTATGATCGACCCGGATTTAAAAACCCAACTGGATATAATAAACGCCAACTTGATTGGGATAAAGAACAAAAAGAGTGGGGGAGTGTGGCGTGCTTTTTTTAACGGAATGTTCAGCGCTTTGGGTTATGTAATTGGCCTGGTGATTGTTGTGTTTATATTAGTCTGGGCTTTGCAAAAAACCGGAATGTGGCAGCCTTTCCAGAGTGAAGTCAGTAATTTTACCAATCTGGTTAATGAAGCCGAAAAGCTTTTACCCTCGTCTTCACAGCCAAGCCCGTCCCCGCAATCCGAAAAAACCGGCTCCGGCGGGGGAGAAACCACGGTGACTTTGCCCAACGGCCAGCGCATTCAGGTAAATTTACCCGCAGGGTATTGAAAAGTCGGCGAGGATAGGCTAAAATATCAAAGTTAAATATACTTGCGCGGGCCATTAGCTCATTTGGTAGAGCGCTTCCATGGCATGGAAGAGGCGACCGGTTCAAATCCGGTATGGTCCACCAAAAAAGACCTTCGATTTATCGAAGGTCTTTTTTGGTCGGGATGCTGGGAATCGGACCCAGTCTCCACGCACCCGAAGCGTGTGTACTACCGGTATACTACATCCCGTCGTCGCGACTTGCTCCGGGCTAGTGAAATTTACCCTTTGTAAATTTCCCTTTGCCCTCCGCAGTCGCTCCTCTCCCCAAATTTTCCTAAGTTTAGTTCGGATGAGAAAATTTGGGGACCCCCTTTTAACAAATCTTCAATATTATACATTGTTAAAAGGGTTTGAGCAATGCTATTATATGTATATGGTTAAACAGGTTATTATAAATAATTTATTGTTATCATATGGCGGGCAAAAAGGGGACGGTCAAAAGACGTTGCTTTTTTTGCATGGGTGGCGTTCAAATAAGGAAATATGGAATACTGTTATACAGAAATTGGGAAATAAAGAAATTGGGAAATTGGCTATGGATTTGCCGGGGTTTGGCGGGTCGGAGCAACCTCTCCCTAACCCTCCCCTCAGGAGGGGAGGGGAGCTCCGCGGTTTTGCCGTAAAGGATTATGCAAATGTCGTGGCGGAGTTTATTAGAAAATTGGAATTGAAAAATGTAGTTATCGTCGGGCATTCGTTTGGCGGGAGGGTGGGGATTAAATTGGCTTCAAAACGTCCGGAACTCATCAGCAAACTCGTACTGGTGGACAGCGCGGGGTTTGCGATGGAGGCATCAAAGAAAAAGCTAGCCGCGATGGCGGCAAAAATCGTAAAACCGATTTTTAAGCCGCAAATAATGCAGGGCTTGCGGAAGAAAATTTATAAAAAAATTGGCGCGGAAGACTATTTGGCCACGCCCGAACTGCAAAAAACTTTTGTTAATATCACAAATGAAGATCTATCGGAAGATATGAAAAAAATCCAGGTGCCGACCCTGATGATTTATGGTCAACACGATAAAAATACGCCCGTGACCTACGGCGAACTGATGAAATTCCTAATTCCTAATTCCAAACTCACAATTATTCCCAACGCCGGCCATTTTAGTTTTTTGGACCAGCCTCAGGAGTTTGTGGAAGCCTTAAAGAGCTTCATAAAATAAGTGTCATTGCTTCGTCGTCGACTGACAAAATTCCGATGCTCGGCTCCTCGCAATGACAGCCCCAACTTTTATGGACATCTTTGTCCCAAAATTTATTCAATATCAACTGTATCTGCTCCAGCTGGAAAATTATGAGCTGGGGCGGTATTGGAAATTGCTGGTAAAAAAAGGACCGTGGCCAAGAGGGCAGCAGCGCAAGGAGTTGGTCTGGAGTACGAAAGCCAAAGCGTTGATGCTAATGGCTTGGGCTTTGCACGCTTTAATTATTGTCGCGGCTGGATTGACAGTATTAATTTTAAAGCCCGGGATTGATAATTTTTTCACCGCCGCAATTTTTGCCATCCTGGTTATTTTACCGTTTTATTTTGTTTTATTTAGTGCGGCTTTATTAATTCTTAAGCCGCTGGACAGTTTGGCAAAAAATAGGCTGGCTCGAAAAGCACAATTGAAAATTGAAAAATTAAAAGAACCCTCACCCCGGCCCTCTCCCAGAGGGAGAGGGGGACTTGTAATAATTGGTATTGCGGGGAGCTATGGCAAGACTACGATGAAGGAGGTTCTAAGACAGGTATTAGGTATTAGGTATAAGGTATTAGGGACGCCGGAGAGCGTGAATACGCCGGTGGGGATTGCCAGGTGGGTTTTAAATAAGGTTGATGATTCCACCGAAATTATAATAGTGGAAATGGGGGAGCATTATGAGGGGGATATTAAAGACATTTGTGATATTGCTCCGCCTGATATTGCGGTAGTGACCGGAATTAACGAATCGCATTTGGAGCGGATGAAAAAAATGGATACGGTTGTAGCGACTATTTTTGAAATCATCAGCAACTCCAAACCGGGAGCCATGGTTGTGTTAAATGCGGATGATAAAAGGGTTATGGAAAATTATAAAAAGTTTGTTTGGCCGGATCATAAGGTAGAAAAATTTCAAATTTCAAATTTCAAATTTCAAATTTTTGACACAGAAAAGTTGTGTTGGAATTTTGAAATTGATGGTATTGGCAAGGTTGATGTTAATTTGTTGGGCGAATACGCGCTGGGGGATGTGGATGCGGCGGTGAAAATCGGGAAAAGTTTGGGGATGAGCAACGAGCAAATAATCGCCGGCATAAAAAATATCAAGCCGGTGGAGCATCGTTTACAGCCAATGCCTGGTGCCGCCAATGTTTTGGTAATAGACGACAGTTATAACGGCAACCCCGACGGCGCGGCGGAAGCGATTAAAGTTTTGTTGCGTTTTGGTAATCGTCGAAAAATTTATATTACCCCCGGGTTGGTGGAAATGGGAAAAAGTTCGCCGGAGATTCATCGCGCGATTGGTCGGCAGTTGGCCGGCGTTGCCGATGTCGTGATCCTGATTAAAAACAGCGTGACCGGTTATATCGCCGAAGGAATAAATACCACCCCGCCACCCTTCGCTGAAGCTTCGGGTGGCACCCCTCCTTTACAGGAGGGGAACACTGCAGCTTTGCGGAGCTCTCCTCCTAAATTAGGAGGAGTACCCGGCGCTACTTTTTTGTCCAAAGAAATTTATCAGCAAAAAAGTGGCGCCAGGGGAGGTGGTATATCAAAGATTATCTGGTTTAATTCCGCTTTGGAAGCCCACGCCGCCCTGAAAAATATTTTAAAACCGGGGGATGTGATATTATTTCAGAATGACTGGGGAGACCAGTATGTTTAGTATTGACAAAATTGAGCAAAATTAAATAAAATTGACAAAATTAATGGGGACAATTAGAAAAATTTTTAATAAGATAGCGTCGCCTAAAATCGATTATAAGCCGCTTATTGAAGTGCGGGTTTTTAGGGATAACTTGCTGCATAATTTAAGACAGTATCAGCAAAAATATCCGAGTTTGCGATTTGCTCCGGTTATAAAAAGCAACGCTTACGGGCATGGGATGGTGGAGGTGGCAAAAATTTTGGAGGGAGCAACCCTCTCCCCGGCCCTCCCCCAGAGGGGGAGGGGGGCCGATGTTGTTCCCTTTTTTATGGTGGATTCGTTTTATGAGGCTTTGGTTTTACGGCGCGCGGGCATTAAGACAAAAATTTTGGTTTTGGGATATTGTCGTGAGGAACAATTATTATCGGCGCGATTAAAAGGCGTGAGTTTTGGAATTATAGATTTGCAAATTTTAAAAAATTTAGCGGCAAAATTAAAAACGCCGCTGAGTATTCATCTTAAAATAGATACCGGTATGCACCGGCAGGGGATATTGGTTTCGGAAGCCGATGAGGCGATTGCCACGATCAAAAAAAATAAAAATATTATTTTAGAGGGGATTTGCAGTCACTTTGCCGATGCCGATGGTGCGGATTCATCGTTTACCGATAAGCAAATAGAAACCTGGAATAGAATTGCCGGGATTTTTAAAACGGCCATCCCATCAATAAAATATTTTCACACATCGGCAACGGCAGGGACGCATTATGCGGATAAAATTTCTGCAAATATCAGCCGTTTGGGAATAGGATTGTATGGAATTAATCCGTCGCTGTTAGACAATATCGATTTAAGACCCGCATTGGAAGTAGTTTCATTAATCAGCTCCATAAAACATATCCCGGCCGGAGAGAAAGTCGGCTATGGTTTGGCTTTTGAATCAAGTCGCCCGACGATTGTGGCTACAGTTCCGGTAGGTTATAATGAAGGGGTGGACAGGCGGTTGTCCAATCGAGGATTTTTTAAAGTTCGCGATGCATTTTGTCCCATTGCCGGGCGGGTGAGTATGAATATTAGCAGTATGGATGTTTCGGAAGTTACCGATATTAAAATCGGCGAGCCGGTAGTTGTCATCAGCTCCCGTCGGAGCGACAAAAATTCCGTGGAAAATTTAGCCAAGCTTTGTGGATGCATTCCTTACGAAATTTTAGTGCATATTCCGCAGAATTTAAGAAGAGTAATAATTTAATTTTATCGGTTTTAGGCAAAACCGCGGCTTGTCCGCCGAAGCTTTCGAAACGTCCGACGTAGCTTTAGCGAAGGCGGAAGCTCTCTCCTCTTGAGGAGAGATGTCGACGAAAGTCATAGGGACATCATCGGCTTTCGGCGACAGAGAGGTTGCAAATTCTATGAAGAGACAACCTCTCCCCGGCCCTCCCCTCAGAAGGGGAGGGAGGCTCCGCGTTAACTCCTAAATCAAATCTATGAACAAAAACATCGGCGTATTTTTTGGCTCTGGTTCAACCGAGCATGATATTTCTATTATTACAGCCCAGCTGATTATCGCCGGGCTTAAGGGTTTGGGTTATCCGGTTACGCCGGTTTATATTACCAAGGCCGGCAAGTGGATGATTGGTGAAGAGCTGGGGAATTTAAAAATGTTTACCGATCCAACCCTCACCCCATCCCTCTCCCATAGGGAGAGGGGGAAATGGTTCTTGGATATGGAAAACTCTAATGGGAAAATGGTTTTTAAGAAAAAGGGTTTTAGGGGTGAAGTGGTAACAATTGACATTGCTTTCCCGGCGCTTCACGGCGCGTACGGCGAAGACGGAACTATTCAGGGGATGTTTGAAATGCTCGGCGTGCCTTACGTGGGTTGCGGCGTGCCGGCCAGCGCGATTGCTATGGATAAAGCGCTGACGAAAATTGTGATGAAAGACGCGGGCGTGCCGACTACTAAGTTTATAAATTTCGTGAAGTCCGATTGGGACGCAAATCGCGGCGCAATTATCGATCAAATTAAAACAATGAGCTGGCCGGTGTTTGTAAAGCCGGTACATTTGGGCTCATCGATAGGAATTGGCAAGGTTAAAGCCGGCGACATTAAGGATCTTGAAAATAAAATTGAGGTCGCCCTGCATTACGACGACAAAGTTTTGGTAGAAGAAGGCGTGGAAAATTTAATGGATGTGACTTGCTGTGTAATCGGCAACAATGAACCGCGCGCCTCATTGCTCCAGGAATCAACTTTTAATAATGACTTGTTTAATTTTGACGACAAATATATCAGCGACGGCGGCTCGCAGACTGGGAAAGCTACCAATAATCTGATAATCCCGGCGCGCTTGGACGAAGCCACAACATTGGCAATTCAAAATTCTGCCAAAAAAGTTTACAAAGCTTTGGGCTGTTTTGGCATAGCTCGCGTGGACTTTTTGTACAACAAACAAACCAAGGAATTTTTTGCCAATGAAGTGAATCCGCTTCCGGGGACTTTGTATCATCATCTTTGGAAAGCCAGCGGGTTGGAGCTGGATGAATTATTAAAGGAGCTCATACGGTTGGCGGAAGAAAAATCCGAGCAAAAAAAAGAAATTACGTTTACGTTTGAATCCAGCGTGCTGACGAATTTGGGAAAAGGGAAGCTGGGAGGGAGTAAGTTAAAATAAAGTAGTTAGCCCATTTATGGGCTGTTAAATAATTACAGACAGCCGATGAATCGGCTAACTACAGACACTGTTTCATCCATAATTGGTCTTATGTTGGTGAAACGATGATTTTGCCGTGGGGTTTGATATCAAACAAATGAATTTTCGATACGAGAACCAAAAATATAAACAAGGTTTTAATTGCGTCATTGGCTGCGATGAAGTCGGCAGGGGATGTTTGGCGGGACCGGTCGCCGCCGCCGCGGTTGTATTGCCATTAGGCGGCGGCGAGTTGAAAGTAGAAAGTGAAAAGTATAAAGTTATCAAGTCCGCGGGAATCAAGGATAGCAAACTGTTAAGCCCGGAGAAACGGGAAGAATTATCGGCAATGATCAAAAATAACTGTCTGGCTTGGGGGATTGGGGTGGTTGATGAGAAAGTTATTGATAAAATAAACATCCACAACGCAACCCTGCTGGCAATGAAACAGGCCGTGGAAATGCTGCTTAAGGCATATTCGTACGAATATGCGCATAGGGATGTAGCGCAGGCCCTCGGCCTGCCCAAGCGGGAAAAGCAGGCCAGGGGTCTGCGCTACAAAGGCAGGCATCTTCTTGCCATAGATGGAAAATTTACCATTCCCGATTTAAATATAGAGCAGGAAGCGGTGGTGGACGGTGACAATAAAATCCTTTCAATAGCCGCGGCATCAATAATTGCTAAAGTTTATCGTGACGACTTAATGCGAAAGCTCCATCAGCAATATCCAATCTACAACTTCGCCCGGCACAAAGGCTACGGCACGTTATTCCATCGCACGATGATTTTGCAAAATGGTTTATCCAAAGTCCATCGCAAAAGTTTTTGCCAAAATTTGTCAGCAATTTAAAACCCCCAAATTGGGGGTTTAATTTTTTGGCTGCGCCATGACAGCCGAGCTTTTGGCGAATGGTTCATGGCGGTGACGGCTGGTGGAACTTTGAACCGATGGTATTCCACAAAACCGTTAGCTTTACCCGAATAAATGAGATTGTGCCCGAATTGCGCCGAATTTACAAAGAAAATCCAGAATATTTCGATGTGCCAAGTTTTGTAGTCAAAGTTTATTGAAAATGATTTACAGGGAAAGGCCAGGATGATTCGAAATTCCAAAATCGGAATCGCTACTTCTCAAGTATCTTTCTTAGTTCGTCTATAACTGCCTTTTCCCAAGCCTTCATCGAATACCATTTGATAAGTGGCGTTGCAATTATACGTAGCCATGCCTTATGAATAGTAACTTGATAGACGTAGTCAATTAGTGTTCCTCCTTGATGTTCGGAAAGCAACAATTCTTCATGTCCAGAAGTCCCAAACTGATAACTATCATTGTCCGAAATGAAACCTTTCCCAGGGAGGATTTTGGTTTTCATTTTTACTTTAAATTTTTTACCGAATGATTTTATGGTTGCTTCCATCTCTAAATTATTTCCATCTCGTTTATTAATTTGTACTGATTCTGCAACTTTGGGGAAATACTCTGGTAGTTTTTCAAAGTCGGTCATTATTCTAGAAACATCCCCGATTGGGGCTTTGACAATCCATTGTTTGTGAAGTGTTATTTCTTTCATATGTGTAGTTCTATTCTATCCAGCTCAAATTTGCCAATTTGGCGGAGAGGGTGGGATTTGAACCCACGAGGAGCTTGCGCCCCTACCGGTTTTCGAGACCAGCGCACTAGACCACTATGCGACCTCTCCACGGCAAGTTGCAGCTGGTATTTATTATAGCCGAAAAATGGTCTATAATACAACTGTTTTATGTATCCAACCTCAAGCGACGGGTTAAATAAGGAAACGGACAAGGCGGTGTATTTTTTTACCCCGGCTTTTCATCCGTTTGATAGTTTTTCGGCTCACCGGGTAAATATCTGGGGAATTAAATTTCCAACTGCCGAACACGCGTTCCAATGGAAAAAGTTTTCGGCGGCCAGACCTGACATCAGCGCGCAAATATTGGAGGCTCCCAGCCCCGAAGCGGCCAAGCAGATTTCGATTGAAAATAAACAACATATGCCCGAAAATTGGCATCAGGAAAAAGTCGCGGTAATGGAAGAAATATTTAGAGCCAAGGCCGAACAAAATATAGATGTGAGGGAAGCATTAAAAAGATCCGGCAACCGTCAAATCATCGAAAATTCCCCGATAGACGGTTTTTGGGGAATCGGGCCAAACGGCAACGGGCAGAATATGGTAGGAAAAATCTGGATGAAAATTCGCGACGAAATTATTTGACGATTCCAAATATGAAATCATTACTATCAATAAACTATATTTTTTGGCTAATTCTCTCGGCTTTGTTTTTCGCGGTCGGCGAATATTTTTCAAAAAAATTTTCTATAAACCCAAGGCCGGGCACGGTCGGCTTAATCCTCTGCGCTTACGCGCTGGGAACATTTGCCTGGCTACCGGCGATTTTGCAAAAAAATCAGCTCTCCATTGTCGGCGTAATTTGGTCGGTGATGAGTCTTATGGCCACAGTGCTGATTGGGGTTATAATTTTCAGTGAAAAACTAAATTTAATCGGCATGCTCGGAATCCTCACGGCCATAATTTCCATCTTGCTTTTGTCGCACGGATAAATTTTTATGAGTGATCAAATAATCAGTGCGCTAATCTTAGGGTTAATTGGAGGGGTGATTCCCGGTCCGGTTTTGGCTGCGACCTTTACCCAAATATTGCAGGCGGGATTTTTGCGAAGTTTTAGGATTATTTTGTGGGCGATGTTTACCGAAACTATGGTGGCGCTCGTGAGTTTGTTGGTCTTGTCATCTTTTGGTCTTTCACAGTCATTTTTTATGGGTCTTTCTCTTATCGGCGCCGGCATTTTAATTTGGATATCCTGGTCTATTTGGAAAATTCGCAGAATTGATACCGACGAAAAAGTTTATTTCGGGCTGGGAAAAATTTCAGCAATGATTTTGGCCAACGGAGTGTTGTGGACATTTTGGATAACCGTGTGCGTCCCCAAAGCGATTTTGTTGGGCCAAAAAATCCATTACGGACAATTTTTGTTTTTGTTGCTGGTGGAAATCGGGTGGTTGATTTCTACAGTAATCGTGGCATTTTTATTCTCCGGCTTCAGGAAATTACTTTCCAATCCGCGCGTAGTTCCAATAATATTTAAAGTTTTTTCCCTTGTTTTTTTATATTTTGCGGTAAGCATGTTTTATCAAAGTGTAAATTTTTTCATTAACAAATAATTTTATGCTCAAAAAATACTACGGTGAGGAGACGGAAAAAGCTTTAAAGAATTTTCCTTTTGACGTTTATAAAGTGCATAAGGAATTTATTTCGGCCTTGGTTAAGGTAAAAAAAGCCGCGGCGATTGCCAATTGCGAGGCTGGGAATTTTAGCCGCGGGATAAAAAATGCTATTGTTAAAGCTTGTGATGAAATTTTAGCTGGGAAATTGAAAGATCAGTTCCCGCTTCGGGCGCTTCAGGGCGGGGCGGGAACATCCACCAATATGAATGTCAATGAGGTGATTGCAAGCAGGGCGACGGAGATATTAAATGGAGGCAAAACCCTCTCCCTAACCCTCCCCCAGAGGGGGAGGGAAGTTGTAGTTCACCCCAACGACCATGTAAACTGCAGTATGTCCACGAATGACGCCAACCCATCGGCCATTAAAATTGCCTCTTTATCGTTGATCCAGGATTTAACAGTGACTTTAGAGAAACTCGCGGCCGCTTTAGAAAAAAAATCCAAAAGTTTTGCGGGTGTGGTAAAATTGGCGCGTACACATTTGCAGGACGCCATCCCCACTACCCTGGGAGCAGAGTTTGCCTCGTATGCCGCCATAATACGCTGGCACGGGGAAAAAATCAAATTGGTATCAGGCTTCAGCAAAACCTTAAATTTAGGCGGCACCGCAATTGGCAACTCGGTAAATGCCAAGCCAAAATATATTAAAGCGGTTTATCGGGAATTAAATAAAATTACCGGCCAGCAGTTTAAGCCCGCGGCAAATTTAATGTCCCAAACCAGCAGCCAGACGGATTTTTTGGCGATTTCACAGGCAGTAACGGCGTTGTGTTTGGATTGTTCCAAAATCGCCAGCGATTTAAGACTTCTTTCCAGCGGCCCGCGCGGCGGATTTGGGGAAATTCAGCTTGCCGAACTGCAAAAAGGATCTTCCATAATGCCGGGGAAGGTTAATCCAATTTTGCCGGAAACCGTAAATCAGCTGTACTTTTTGATCTCCGGAAACAATTTGAGTATTGAGCATTCCGCCCACGCCGCCCAGTTGGAATTGGGCGTAATGTTCCCGACCATTGCCGACCGCCTACTGCAAAGTTTAAAGCTCACCAGCGAAGTATTGGAGCAGTTTACCAAACGTTGCGTGGTTTCCATTAAAGCCAACCGCGCGCGCTGTAAAGAACTTTTGGAGAAATCCACGGCTTATGCCACTTTGCTGACTCCCAAGCTGGGTTATGATGCCGTAAGTGTTTTGGTTAAAGAATTCGTCAAAACCAACAAAACCATCCGTGAAATAGTTTTAGAAAAAAAACTGATGAGTAATAAAGAGCTTGACGCTTTAGTAAAATCGTTTCGGCCTTAATGGATTATAAAATAGTTTTAAGTATAATAGCCACCTTTGTCGGTTTTGTGGGGTATTCTCCTTACTTGCGTGATTTATTCGCGCGCAGGACAAAA
>Ga0181520_10009645_pt1 | contig 13246 bp, 11 predicted proteins | sample PEATcosm2014_Bin_29_FD_132451 | JGI IMG/M metagenome (GOLD analysis project Ga0181520, IMG submission 132451) | Peatland microbial communities from MTU Mesocosm Facility, Houghton, MI, USA - PEATcosm2014_Bin02_30_metaG | ecosystem: Environmental > Terrestrial > Soil > Wetlands > Peat | place...
AAGTGCTAACGGAAAGAGCAGCACGTTCTGCAGCTCGTTCATTTCGACATTCTTCTTCAGAATCGCATACGATGGGGAATATGGCTCGATCGCGATCGACAAGCCAGCCGGGCCAACCAGTTTGGCGGCAAGGATTGCGTAAACCCCGTATTCGCTCCCTACATCCATGAAGCAGTCGCCTTCCGAAAGATGGGAAAGAAGGCCATCCATCGTTGAATGTTCGGTAATGGTGGCGGCTTCGACGCGGCGCAGCTCGCCGACATTGGCCGCGGAAAAGGACGCAGCAATACCCAGGCAGCCCAATGTGGTGACCCCATCGTCCGGTCCGGTAAAGCGGTAATAGAGATCTTGTGCTAACCGCTGCATGCCACTGGACTTTATGATCCGCCTCACATGGGGGTTATACGATAGCTCACGCAACATATTCGCTCCTCCATTCGATTGCTGCCACTCGGTGACACAGAGTGACCGACGGCATCTAGCTAGTGGTATGTCTCAAGCAGATGGTCGATTATTGGTGTCGAGGCCAAGGTGTTCCAGGCTTCTGAAAAACGCCTTCAGAAGTCATTGTGCGTCAGGGCACGACTTCAGTCGTGCCGAAAAGGCACCCAAAATAGGTGGGGATTTAGTCCCTGGGGAAACCCCACTCAAACCTGCCAACTCCCCCTGGTCAATCAAAACTGATCGAATGAGTGAGACCTACCACTAGACGCATTCCACGGTCTGCGCTCGCCGCACGACGCCGCTCTGCTTCATGACCTTGTCGGCTTCGAGCAGGAACTCTTTGGATACAGACTGTGTGCGGATCCATTCCACGTACTGGTGGATGTTCTGCTCAACCGGAGTCACAGGCTCCCAGCCCAATCTGCGCATCCTGGTGATGTCGGAGATCGTGTGCCTCGTGTCGCCGACGCGGAAGTCGCCGGAGACCTCCGGTTCCATGCGGCTGTTGAACTCCTTCAGCATCATGTGCGCGAACTGGAGAACCGTAATCGCTCTTCCGCCGCCGACATTGAAGACCCCGAAGTCGGCCTCTGGCTTTTCCAGAGCGAGAACATTGGCCAGCGCCACGTCGCGCACATTCACGTAGTCGCGAAGCTGCCCGCCGTCTTCGTAAACAGTGGGCGGCAGACCGTGCATGATGCGCATGGCAAAGCGCCTGGCGATACCGGAGTAGGCGTTATAGAAAGAATTTCGCGGGCCCTGGACGTAGGTATAACGCATGCACGCGGTTGGGATACCGTACCGCCGCCCGAGCCGGTCTGCCAGCAACTCGATCGCCAGCTTTGAGATGGCATAAGTGGTGTGCGGCGTCGCGGTCTCTTCATCGATGAGCAGCGGCTCCAACGGCCCGCCGCAATGCGGGCACTTCACTTCCCACTCGCCCCGCAGGAGCTGTTCCAGAGAGCGAGGCCCAGGCCGTACGATCCTTTTCCCGTTATCGCTGGCCGCGAATTCCATGGCCTCGCGACCCGGCACAGCTGACGTGAGCCGGACTTGCTCACCGGTGTCTGCCTCGTTCTGACAGTAGTAGCATCCTTCTCCGCACACGGACTGCGACGAGGCAAAGACGATCTTTCGTACCGGGTAGCGCTCGCGATCGCGGATGGCAATTTCAAACAGCAGTGCGGAGCTCTCGGCGTTCGTATGTACGAATTTGCTGAACTCCGGCATGTAGTCCTGGTAGGCAGCCAGGTGAACCACGCCGTCGACCCCTTCCAGCGCTTTCGCCATCTCCACTGGGTCAGCGACATCCGCCTTCCGGAACTCGGCTTCGGCCGGAATCCACGACGGCTTGCCGTGGGGATGAACACGCTCCTGGAGGCTGTCGACAATGCGGACCCGGTAGCCCCGCTCCAGAAGCAAATCGACCGTATGCGACCCAATGAAACCGGCGCCACCGGTAACTAGAATGAGATCTCCACGCGATACGCCTGTAGCTGATGTCACTTATTTCTCCTGATATTCGAGATCGGTCGCGCTCAATGCCGCGGCGTGGCAGTCGTTCCTCGACGAGAAGCTGTTGAGGATCGCCAGTACGGCCTGCTTGCGCGGGTTGTCGTCCCCGGCATCCCGCCATAGCTGGACCGCGATGACCCACAAAATACTCAGCACAAAGGAAAAGAACGCTCCCAGCAAGATGACGAGCGCCCTTGGCGGAAAGGAGTGGCGCTCCGGGACGAGCGCTGGATCGACCAACTGCACCACGGGAAGTTCTTTGACTTCCTGAATCTTCGCCATTTCGTATTGGCGCGTCAGCTCCTCGTATACCTTCACATCGACTTCGTTCTGACGATAAAGACTCGCGTATTGAAGCCCGAGCGCAGGCAGTTGCCGCATGTTGAAAGGCAGATCCCCGGCCGGAGCCTTCTGGTTTTCAAGCTGTTGGAAGCTCCGCTCCAGCTCTCCCAGCCTCGCTTTGGCGGCGCGCACTCGCATGTTATCCGCCGAATAGACCTCCTCGAGGCCCTTCAACTCGGCTTGCCTGGCCACCAATTCCGCCTCGAGCTTTGTGCCGGATTCCACGAGGCCCGTACCTTGCGCCTTGACATCCAGGGTTCCGGTAGAACTCGAGAATTCCGCCAGCTTGGCTGAGGACGCATCGAGGTCGGCTTTGGCTTGGCGAAGCCGATCCTCGAGAAATTCTCGTTCGCGGTGGGCTGAGGAAGTGTTCAGCGATTCGAGGGAATGGTTGACTTCCTCCACATATCCATTCGCCAGCGCGGCCGCGCGCCATGCCTCCGAGTCTGTAACTCGAATCGAGATTACACCGCTCTTGGTGTCTTCGACGACCGCAGTCCGGGAGGTCAGCTTCTTGCGCGCTTTGAGATAAAGCGGCGCTCCGTAAATCTTGCGCAAATCGAAGCGATCGATCAATCGGTTCTCAACGGCATCGGTGCCCGCGAGCTTGGCATAATAGCCGCCCGGCGTGCGCAGCATGCTCATCCCGAACTGCCCCGCGGCGCCGCCAACCGAGGACATCAATCCAGTAAGCGCAGACTCCCCGGTGGGTGGCGACATCATCGCCGTAGCCTCGTAACGCTTCGGAATCAAGAACGCGACAACAACCGAAAGTGCGATTCCGCAGAGGCAAACTTTGAGAACAAAGGCTCGCTTCTCGAACAGTTGCCGCAGCAGTGGGATTGAGTAGGGAGCCGCGTTCATTCTCGATTCCGTCTGATCTGTATATTTCAATTTCAGTTCCCTTGCTTTCAGTTCCCTTGCTGATCCATTTCGCGCTGCTTCCTGTCGCGGGGTCGGAGTTAGAAAACTCCAGCGACTGCCCCAGTGATGGCAACCGACGACATGATCTGCGCCGCGGAGATCAGGTTCTTCCAGACTTGCGAACCGATAGCCTTCTCCGGGACGATGATCGCGTCACCAGGGTTCATCGGAGTACTCAGAACCCCCCGCCAACCTCTCCCGCGCCCAACCACCGAGCCATTGGCACGCACCACAAATATTTCCCCTTTGTCGCCCGATCGCGTTGCTCCCCCCGCTTGTTGCAAATACCAGGCCGCATCTTTCCCGGGTACGTAGCTGATGGCGGTGGCATTGTAAACCTGGCCGCTGACCGAGACGAAATTCTCGCGTTTGGGGATGAACAGCGTGTCCCCAGCCCTCAGTTCGATATCGGCCGCCGTGTTTGCCCATTCGCGGATGTCGGAAGAGATCTTGATCACTAGGCGTCCGCTGGCTGGATGGTTGCGAAGTGCAGTGAGAGTCTGATCGCGCTGCTGTTGAGCCTCATGCTGCTGTTCGGTCTGATCCTGGCTGGATAGGACCCCCGGGGTGAAACTAATAGGGGTTGTTTCGATTCGCCGGATCATCTCCTGGCGCGCGCGCTCACCGAGTTCCCGCACTTGCGCGCGCTCCAACACTGCCCCGGCCGGGTAGCTACTCTCCCTGAATCCCCCTGCACGTTGAATAACTGAGCTTAGGCGCTCTCCTGTTGCAATCCCGTAGCTGCCGGCGTGTTCGACTTCGCCATTGATGGTGATTGAGGCCCCAATGTCCTGCCAACCGGCTAATTGGCGGATGCTGACTACGTCGCCGGGCTGCAAGAGGACATCCGCTCCCTTGTCGCCATTTAGTGCCCTCTCGACTGCGACTACGCTATGGCTGACCAGCACATTCTGCCCGTTCTGAACCACGTAGCTCGAAAGATCCGCTTCATCCCGGTAAGCACTGCGCTTGAACCCTCCCGCCATGCGCACCAATCCAGCCAGCGTCATGCCCTGAGACATCGGAAAAACGCCTGGCCGAAGGACTTCGCCCTGGATTGAAACCGATGGCGCATCGATCTCATAGCGGCTGAAGATGCGGATCAGATCGAATGGCTGAAGTCTAATGGAAGCGTTCCCGATAAGAACGTCCGGCAAATTGAAGATTATGGCCTCGGGCCGGAAGTCCGGCGGTTGCAGCCGGACCAGCTCTGCATGGTCGGCTGGTTCCGGCATGATGTCTTGGTAGGAGCGCAACAGATCCGTGACCGTCATCCCTTCCCGGTAAGAATACTTGCCGGGTCGAAACACATGTCCCTCAAGATAAATGGCCTGCTCGTTGTACGGGAGAATCTGCGAAATCACAACGTCGTCCCCGTCTTGAACCCCAAAGCCGGCCAGTTTTTGCTTCACACTTTCGGCATTGTCCGTCAGTTGCAGACTTAGCATGGTGCGGCGTTGATGGGCTTCAACCCGCTCGACATTAATCTGTCTCAAACTGGCCGAAGACAATACTCCACCGGCAAGATCGAGTACCTGGTTCAAGTCTTGCTCACCGTTCAACTCGTAGATTGCAGGGCGGTGCACCATTCCTTCCACCGATACTTTCGCTCCAACGGGTGGCACCAGAATTGTGTCGCCGGGAAGCAGCCTGTCGGCGTTTGAGCGGACACCGTGCAAGAGGAAGTCATAAAGGTCGATCTCACGAACTAACTGTTTTCCGCGAAATTGCCGCAGGATGCGGAGAGACCCGCGGCTGGTCGGGCCACCGGCCGCATACAAAGCGCTCAACGGCGTTGATAGGGAACTGACGTCGTAGGCGCCGGGCCGCTGGACATCGCCAACCACGTACACCCGCACGGTGCGGAGCCGGCCCAATGAGATCTCGACATGCTCAGCCTGAAACTGGGAACTGAGCACCTTTTGTATGGCGCTCTGCGCTTGCGCGATCGTAAGTCCGTCAATCGCGATGGTCCCCGCTTCAGGCAATGCGATCTGCCCTTGCCGGTCAACCAGGACTGTGAGTCGGTCGGAGCGGCCACCCCACATATTCACAACCAGACTGTCGCCCGCGCCGACAACATAGTCGGGACCTACAGGCAGATCCATGGGCAATTCATTTGCATTCCCCGTGCCAAGCACAAAGGCGTCGCTCCCGAAGCGCCGCAATGTACCGCCAGCGGATGGAATCTGCGTGTAGAGATCGTGCAGAGACGGTAAGTCGTCGTAAGGATCATGCCTTTGAATCTCTCTGGGCTCGTCCTGATGAGTGTCGGCATTCGGTTCTGCCTGTGCCGGGATCTGCGTATTCTTTGTCTGAGCGCTCTTGCTTTGGTTTTGGATCGGCCTTTGAGGCTGTCCACTCTGAGTCGGCGCGGGACGAAGGTCGCCACTCGGCGAGGGCGGCATTGCGTCGGTATCCGATGCAGATGGGCTTTGCGTGTTAGTGCTCGATGGGTTTTGCGCGTTGTTACTCGACGAGAATGTTTGATCCTGTTCCTCGACACTGCCCGATGCCCTTGTTGCTTGTGCCTGACTGCCGTTTGAAGAAGTGAGGAAGCAAAAGGAGACTATCGCAACGAAGACAAAATGAGGTAGAGTGGAGCCTTTCTGTCGCTGCCGGGTGTCGGGCTTTCTATGGTTATTCAGCACGGTTTGTTCATCCTTGTATCTTTGCAGGGTGTGTGTTGTATTGAAGGCACGCCGGTGGGATGATACAGCGGTCAGGCGCCTGGAGCAGTTGTCTGCGCGAGTTCGCAATTGCGATGCAGCAACCAACCGCCCTGTATGCGCTCCATTGATCGAATGAAGTGTTTCCCCGCCACAAGCTACACTTCAGCGGGATAGAGTTGCGCTGTCGGCGCCAGCATATCAAGCCAGAACTTTGCGTGTGCCTTCGCCGCTTCCCGGCTGTCGGAGTAACTTGGATTCTCGCCATCGATGAGCCGCGAGAGCGCGGGATGCATCAGTACGGCGGTCAGCAACGCGGCCGTAACAATGGTGGGCTCACAGTCCCGCACTCGGCCGTTCTTTACGCTCAAGGCCATATATTGTCGGATCGTTGCGCAAAAGGGTGCGAACTGCTCCTGACAGAATGCGTCGGCTTTCCAATGTAATTCAATAAATGCAACTGCAGTCAAACGCAGTAACTCGGGTTTGTATTTTACCGTATCGTTCAGCAATTCCAGAATCTTGGGCAGTACCACTTCCGGGGCTTCCATGAGCGCTATTCCGTCGAGCGATTGCGTGCAGCGCTTCACCCAGGCGGAATGGGATCGAAGCGCCGCCCAAAAAAGATCCTCTTTGTGATCGAAATGCCGGAAGAGCGTATTCTCGCTGACGTCTGCCAATCGGGCGATTTCGCGCGTCGTGGTTCCGCTATACCCCTGGCGAGAGAAGAGTTGCGTCGCCGCCAGGACTAGCTTCTCTGTGCATTCTGAGTTCTTGGTGGAAGAGGACATTGGGCAAACGGCTCCCAGGCAGTGGTTACGTACATCCAAACGTCGAGTAGGCGGCAGTCACCGACGATCCAACTGAAGCGGCCTTCATGATTCAATGGGTGAGGCAGAACTGTGTCGGGCCCATCCGCGTGTGTCCTGGCGGCGAGGTTTTCTTGAGGTTTGTTGGCTTCCGAGTGCCCGTCCAACCCAGCCGTTTTCTACACAGCGCTGAAACATGTCCGGTTCAACAAGCGATCGGCATCAGGTCTTCCGCATCGATTTCAATCGATGCGTGCTGATTAATCAGTTCAAGCGTCAGCACAAAGCGCATAGACTTGCTCTTTCTCACCAGAGTCCCCTGAACCCCCTGCATGACCCCTGTCTTGATGCAAACTCTCTGGCCAACTACCAATTCGCGAAAGGGCTCAACCTTTCTTCCAACCAGTGCAGAGCGCAGAAACTCGATTTCGGAAGTCGGGAGTGCCAGTGGCCCTTGACTGTTACCGACAATCTGAATCACTCCTGGCGATTGCAGGGCCTTGATCCTTTCCGCATTGCCGATGCGAATAAACAAGTAACTCGGAAACAAGGGAAGGATTACCTTCATCCTTTGTCTGTTCTTCCAGACACGGGTGTCTTCGTAAGTTGGAAGAAACGACTCGACATCTCGTTGCGCAAGATGTCTTGAAACTGACTTTTCGTGTTTTGGATAAGTGAATACCGCGTACCACTTCCGGCCGGTGTCTATGTCTGCGATCCCACAATCCGCGCCAAGACCTCTCTTGTGTTCGTCCCGTAAGGCTTCCATGGTCACCCGCAGACTTCCGTTGATTCAGCGCTCATCCTATCGCGGCCATTTGGGCAAGGCTCCGCCATGCCAAGTTAGCAAACCTGTCGTACTAAGAACTCGTGAAATCGGAGCTGGATCAGGCGTTGGAACTCGGTTGATGGAAGCTGCCATCAACTTGCCATTTCCTGTGACATGCAAGAGAATATGTCTCATCCAGGACGGCTCTGCTGTCCGGAATGTCGACTGGAAACTAGCCTGCTGTCATCCGTTGTTCTATGGGATCCAGAGTAAGCCTCTACTGTTTCTGGCGAAAGTGCCAATGCGCGTCAACCTGCGTAATACACTGCCATTTGTTTTGACTTTCGAGATGTACGGCAGGTTATTTGGGTCAATGGGAGGACTTTTCAGACACTCTTTGGATGCATGGGAGCACATGCTATCGATAAAAAACAGAGCCAGGTCTGGCCGCCAAACGTCCGCATCGCGGGGGGGGCGAGAGGAATGGACATGGCCACGGACTCCATGGTTTTCGGGTGGGATGAATCTGCCTCGTCCTGTTGAGAGGGATTGCGCAACCCAGTGGCAGGGTACCAGCACAAACGAAGTGCCGAGGGCCCGGCACGGTTGAGGCTGTGAGTGTGCAGGCAACAGAAATCGGACCGAAGGTGAGTCCGATGAGGGGCCGTCAATTACCCTTTTGACTCCATTGCACCTTTCTGGTTATTGCGCCAGGCTGGCCTTTCGTCCATTGTGGAAGTGACCAGCGCGAAAGCGCATCAATCCATGCGAATCGGAACCCTATATTTGAACAGCGCGATTCTAGCCTCGGTGCTGGCACTGTTGGCTTCCGGCCAAACCGCGCCGGTTTCGACTCTAAACATCCAGAACCACCAGGACCCAGTGCAACTGTCCAGTCCGGGAACGCCGCAGGCGGAAATAGACGTGTTCGTGCCTGCGGCTAAGTCCTACGCCGTGGAGCAGTTGCTGGAATTCCATGAAACGGATGTGAAGTTCAACCTGCGCGACTTGATGAGGGTTTTGCGCGACGGGCGTCACGAAGGTTGGGTCTTGACCGCCTATCCCGACCCCAAGACGGCTCAGGCTCTCATTGGAGCCGGGGTGAGTCTGGATTTGCCGGCCAGGGTACACCTTCAAACCGACCCCCTGAATCCCCATCCCTTTATCGAACCGTCTTCGGCCGAGCTTTGGCAGGCCGCAGGGCTCGATCCGGATCGTCTCCACGCGATTCTGGATCAATTCGACTCCCGGCTCGCAAAGTGGGCCAAAAAGGGATTTCGCAAAAGAATCAAAACGCTCACGCCCGATATTACCGGCGACGATGCCGAGCGCTTGCTGCGCGTCTCGGTGATCCAGGCCATCTATAACGCCAAGGGGTACTGTCGGGAATTCGACACGCTCACGGCTTCGCAGCAGATGGCCCTGAGCCAACTGGTGTTCCAGATGGGGGTCAATCTTCAAGAGTTCACCCGGTTCTTGGAACTGATCAACAACGAGGCTGAAACAAGCGCAGGATTTGGCGCCCAGGGCGGCAATGCCGGCGGCTCCAACTTCTTGGGTGATGCCCTGCCCGCGGATTCGGAGTACTGGCGTAAGGTGCAGCAAACGCTGACCCAAAGCCAATGGGCTCGCCTTTATCGTGTCCGGGCGGTTTCAGTCATTGCCATGCTCGATCCGCAGTACCCGGATGGACCGCGCGAAGCGGAGCAGCGAGTCGGCGCCCTCCTTCGCCCCGCTGTGGCACACAGGCACGCAGCCAGGCCGGCGGCTTCGCGGCAATTGGCTTCCTTTGCAGGCGATTCGAGTCGGCATCGCGCGCCCCAGGGGCGCAAGAGGCGCTCGGGGACGCAGAAGAAACGGGGAGCATAAAGCCAACAGAATAAACGGGGCTTCAGCCCCGCAGGGAAGCTCTGAGGAGATTCTCCTCCGAAGCATGGCCTTTTTCCGCAGCCTGTCAAGCCCTTTCCCTTCAACCAAAGCCATCCCAGCAGCTCTTGCGAACCGTTATCGCCGTCGTCTCAACGAACTCGGAGTTCCACAGACCCTAAAAAAGGCTCATCTGGAAACCAAATGAGCCTTTTTTTTCCGCTTACCCGGAGAACTTACCGGTGTCCGCCGCCGCCGTGCCCGCCGCCACCAAAGTGCGCGCCGCTACCGCCGCCAAAGTGCCCACCACCGCCACCACTAAAGCCACGGCCGCCGCCGGCAAAGCCGCCGACCCGGCCACTCGGGCTGCCTACGAAGCCTCGGGATCCGGCATAAGGTGTGCGTCCCGCAAAGCCGTTCGGCGTACGACCCGGAAGATTGCCGACCCGGCCATATCCACCGTATCCGCCTCTATAGCCGTATCCGGCTCTGTAGCCATAGCCGTATCCGTGCCGCCATCCCCAGCCGTACCAGGGACCCGCGCCGATGAATAGGCCGCCGGAAAACCAGGCCGGACCGTAGTACCCATACGGGGCACACGCATAGGGATAATAGGGGTAATAGCCCCATGAGCAGACGGGCGGACCATAGGCCTCAGGCGCCACGGCGACTTCCGGGCCAACTCCAACCCCTACTCCGACTCCAACTTGAGCGCTTGCAGTTGCCGCCAAACCAGCCGCAACCAGCATTGCCAACAGAACCAGGCGAAATCTCCGCATGACATCCTCCTTGTGCTGCCCTGTCCTGCCTGTTCGACTCGGACACCGGGATTCGGAGGCGACCTCCGCTTTCAGCACCTTGCCCGCCTGTGGTTTTCCCACTTCCAAGCTGGCTTCTGTTCATTCAAACAGCATTTCCGCATTTTAGTTGTGCTCGTGTCAAAAGATTCTTGCCGCTTCAACGAAACAGAGGCATCGAATTGCCAACCACTCAGTGCGCCGCCTCGACTACGGCGCCCGCCGAACAGAAAGGCCCCTCCTGAACGGAGAGGCCTTGGTCTTCCATGTAAGCATTCATGAGCTATCTGCGGTCACCCTCATGGCTCCGATCTTCATGCCGGTCCCGATCTCGCCCAAAACGGCCGTAGGCTGCCCGGTCCCGGTCGCCCTCAAAGCGCCCGAAAGCCTCGCCACGCCGCTCGCCAACGAAATTCCAGCGGCCCGGAATCCAATAGCCCTCCGCCTGATATCCAGCCATCCAGACATATCCGGGGCCGGGGCAGGGCGGAACGTAAGCTACCGGACCGCGCGCATACACGCCGAATTCGTCTGCCTGCGCCCTTGCTGCACTCATGCCCAATCCACCAGCCACCACTGCCGCGCCGAGCATCCAGTTCTTCATGGTCGTCATCTCTCCTCCATTCGCCCTGCAATTTCCAGGCCAAAACCAGCTTGGTTTCTGTTGAGGCTTCTGTTTCTGCCGCTTCAGCCTGCCGGTTATGTAGGTATTCAACAGCGGGGAGAAGAAAAGGTTGCGGGGCGTGCCGAAAATAAACTTCCGCAACTTTATGAAAAAGTGGGGTTTATGGCGCCGGTTCCGGGCGTTGGGAAGTCCCTCCAGCTGCGAGTGTTAAAGTTGAGATTCGCTCTCATGTATACCACCTCCCAGCACGCGCACTTCATCGGTATCGGCGGCATCGGCATGAGCGGCATCGCGGAGATTTTACTCAGTCTGGGTATGAAAGTCTCGGGTTCCGACCTGCGCCGCGGTCCGGTCACTGATCGCCTGGCCACCCTCGGCGCCACCATTTACGAGGGCCATGCGGCGGCCAATGTCTCTGCGGCCACGGTAGTCGTAACAAGTTCCGCCGTCGGCGCCTTGAATCCCGAAGTGCTCGAAGCCCACGCCCGCAAGATTCCGGTGATTCCGCGAGCCGAAATGCTGGCGGAGTTGATGCGCCTCAAGTACGGCATCGCCATCGCCGGCATGCACGGCAAGACCACGACGACTTCTATGGTGGCCAGCGTACTTGCGGCCGGCGGGCTTGACCCCACGGTGGTGGTCGGCGGCCGGGTCGATGCGCTGGGCTCCAACGCGCGCCTGGGAACCACTCAATACCTGGTGGCCGAGGCCGACGAGAGCGATCGTTCGTTCCTGAAGCTTTCCCCGATTCTCGCCGTGGTGACCAACCTCGATCGCGAGCATATGGATTGCTACCGCGACATGGCCGACGTCGAACAGGCCTACCTGGACTTCATGGACAAGGTGCCGTTTTACGGAGCGGTCACCGCCTGTCTCGACAACCCGCAGTTGGCTGCCATTCTGCCCCGCGCTCGCCGCCGTGTTTTCACCTACGGCGAAGCCGAGAAGGCCGATTTCCGCCTGCAATTTCTCGAGGCGGTCGAGGGCCGGTTCGCCCGCTTCCTGGTGCATGCCGCCGATGGCCCGCTGGGCCCCTTCGAGTTGCATGTGCCCGGACGCCACAACGTGCTCAACGCCACGGCCGCCGTCGCTATCGCCCGCCAACTCGACGTCCCAGCCGGAAAGATTGCCGAAGGGCTGAGCCACTTCCGCGGCGTTGATCGGCGCTTTCAGCATCGCGGTCAGGCTGGAGGAGTGACCGTGGTGGACGACTACGGCCATCACCCTACCGAGATTCGTGCCACCCTGGCGGCTGCCCGTGAATGCGGACACAAGAAGATCCACGTGGTCTTTCAGCCCCACCGTTATTCCCGCACCCGCGACCTTCTCGAAGAGTTCGGCGGCGCCTTCCGCGATGCGGACACGGTTATCGTACTGCCCATCTACGCGGCCAGCGAGGAACCCATTCCCGGCATTACCGCGGAGAAGCTGGTCTTGCGCATTGAAGGCCCTGCGGTGCAATATGCCCCTGAATTCGCGACTGCAGTCCGCATGGTTGCCGCCGGTGTCTCCAAAGGTGACCTGATTCTGACCCTGGGCGCGGGCAGCGTGAGCCAGCTCGCTCCGCAGATCCTGGCAGCCCTTGAAGCAGTTTAGTCGCCGCTTCGCCGCCACTGCTATCATTCCCTCCGCAATCCATCCCGCAATTCCAGAATCACGTATGTCGCACGCGTCCCGCAATGTCTTTTTGAATGCGGCGTCTGCCGACTCGCCGCAATCGCGATTTCAGGTCGAATCTCTCCCGAAGGCCTCGAGCCGGACTCTGAGCAGGTAAAGGTCTGGGGCACCTTCCGCAATCAGCGCCACAGAGAGGCCACACCGCTGGCATGGAAGCACGGTGCCGAGAGTGCAGCCGACGCCATTATCCTTGACCCCGGCGCGAAGCGTCAGAAGATTCTGGGCTTCGGAGCCGCCCTCACCGATGCCTCCTGCTATGTGCTCAGCCAGATGTCCGAGACCGAGCGCCAGCCGCTGATGCACGAACTGCTCAGGCACTGGCCATACGTTCCCGTGTTGTCCTGCTGGTTGCGGAGGGACGTAGCAACACCGAGATCTTTCGGCAGCTATCTGTGACTCTTCATACTTTTGGCAAGTGGCGGCAGCGCTATTTGGATCAGCGGTTGGATGAACTCGTGGATGAGCCCCGTCCCGGCACAGATGACCCGAAGTGCAGCTTCGGGGCGACGAGTGGATGCGCAGCGTTTCTACTATCCGGCTGGGTGGCCGTCCGAGGCGTTCTTGCGAAGCAAGTCCGCGATATCGTCCATCTTTTGGTCAAGCATACCCATTTTTCGCGACACTCCCTGGATTTCAGATTCGGCACGCTTGTTCACGTCAAAATCTAGTTCTGCGCGCAGACGGTCCCTTGTGTCCTGTCGATTCTGACTCATCATGATGACAGGAGCCTGTATCGCGGCAAGCATTGAGAGGAACAGATTCAGCAGAATAAAGGGGTAGGGATCCCATGCCTGCTTATCGAGAAAGAC
>Ga0181520_10009648_pt1 | contig 13240 bp, 19 predicted proteins | sample PEATcosm2014_Bin_29_FD_132451 | JGI IMG/M metagenome (GOLD analysis project Ga0181520, IMG submission 132451) | Peatland microbial communities from MTU Mesocosm Facility, Houghton, MI, USA - PEATcosm2014_Bin02_30_metaG | ecosystem: Environmental > Terrestrial > Soil > Wetlands > Peat | place...
CGATTTGACGCTGGGGCTGACGGCCTTCCTGCTGGAGCTGGGCGCGGAGCCGACGCACATCCTCTCCACCAACGGCGGCAAGGACTGGACGCAGAAGGTAGAGGCGCTGCTGGCCAACTCACCGTTCGGCAAGGGATGCCATGTGTACGCCGGCAAGGACCTGTGGCACATGCGTTCGCTGCTCTTCACTGAGCCGGTGGACTTCCTGATCGGCAACACCTACGGGAAGTTTCTGGAGCGCGACACAAAGACTCCACTGATCCGCATCGGCTTTCCGATCTTCGACCGTCATCACCATCATCGATATCCAGTCTGGGGCTATCAGGGTGGATTGAATGTGCTGGTGAAGATTCTCGACCGGATCTTCGAGCACATGGATGCGACCACGAACGATATATCTAAGAACGACTACAGCTTCGACATTATCCGCTAGAGCACTTCATCGAGGCGTGAGGACGGAGGGCCTATGAGTCAACTTCGCGCGAAGATGCAGCAGGTGTTGAACGAGCCCGGATGCGTCACAAACCAGGCGAAGCCGACTGACGAGCGCAAGAAGGGCTGCACCAAACTGCTGGCTCCCGGAGCGGCCGCCGGCGGCTGCGCCTTCGACGGGGCCAAGATCGCGCTACAGCCCATCACCGACGTGGCTCATCTCATCCATGGGCCCATCGCCTGTGAAGGCAACTCATGGGATGGGCGCGGGTCGAAGTCGTCCGCGTCGCAGCTCTATCGCACCAGCTTCACAACGAACATGAATGAGCAGGACATAATCTTCGGCGGGGAGAAGCATCTCTACAAGGCCATTCAGGAGGTCGTCGAGAAGTACAATCCCGCAGCGGTCTTCGTCTATCAGACGTGCGTTCCCGCGATGATCGGCGACGATCTGGAGGCTGTGTGCAAGGCCGCTGCTAAGAAGCTCGGCAAGCCGGTGGTACCTGTAAATGTGCCCGGCTTTGTTGGCTCAAAGAACCTGGGTAACAAGCTCGCGGGCGAGGTCCTGCTCGACTATGTGATTGGGACCGAAGAGCCGGAAGAGACCACCCTCTGCGACATCAACATCATTGGCGAGTACAACCTCTCCGGCGAACTGTGGCAGGTGAAACCGCTGCTCGACGAGCTTGGCATACGCATCCTGGCCTGCATCTCCGGCGATGCGAAGTATCACGAGATTGCGCGCTCCCACCGTGCTCGCGCTGCGATGATGGTCTGCTCCAAGGCGATGATCAATGTCGCGCGCAAGATGGAAGAGCGCTACGGCATTCCGTTCTTCGAGGGATCGTTCTACGGTATCGGAGACATGAGCGATTCTCTGCGCAAGATCGCGCAACTGCTGGTGGATCGCGGCGCACCAGCCGACTTACTCAACCGTACAGAGATCGTCATCGAACGGGAAGAGGCGCGCGTGTGGCAGCGCATTGCTCCTTACAGGCCTCGGCTTCTGGGCAAGCGCGCTCTGCTCTTCACGGGCGGCGTCAAGAGCTGGTCCGTGGTGGCGGCCTTGCAGGAGGCGGGGCTCGTCCTCACCGGAACCAGCGTGAAAAAGTCCACGCCCGGCGACAAGGAACGCATCAAGGAGTTAGTGAAGGACGACGCGCATATGTTCGACGATCTGAAGCCGCGCGAGATGTACAAGATGTTGAAAGAGGCCCGCGCCGACATCATGCTCTCCGGTGGGCGCACGCAGTTTGTCGCGCTAAAAGCGAAGATGCCGTGGCTCGACATCAATCAGGAACGGCACCACGCTTACGCAGGATACGAGGGCATGGTGGCGTTGGTGCATGAGATCGATAAGGCGCTCTCCAATCCGATCTGGGAACAGATTCGCAGGCCCGCTCCGTGGGAGAGCGTCGCGATGGATGACGAACTCGCAATCCGTATTGCATAGGACAATAACATGGCCAAGGTGACTGTCAGTCAAAAGCATTGCACGGTGAACCCGCTCAAGATGAGCCAGCCCATCGGTGCGGCCCTGGCTTTCATGGGCGTCGAGGGTTCGATGCCGCTGCTGCACGGCTCACAGGGTTGCACCTCCTTCGGACTGGTCTTGTTTGTACGCCACTTTCGCGAGGCCATTCCCATGCAGACGACGGCGATGAGCGAGGTTGCCACGGTTCTGGGCGGCTTCGACAACATCGAGCAGGCCATCGTCAATATCGCCAACCGCACCGATCCCAGACTCATCGGCATCTGCACCACGGGAGTCTCCGAGATCAAGGGCGACGACGTGAATGGATTTCTCAAGCAGGTTCGCGCCAACCATCCCGAACTCGGACACATCGCTCTGATCGCTGTGTCCACGCCGGATTTTCAGGGAGCATTTCAGAATGGATGGGCCGCCGCTGTGACCCGTATGGTGGAAGCGCTGGTTGAAGTACCGATCATGGAAACCAGGTTTTCGCGCCGCATCAATGTTCTTCCCGGCTGCCACTTGTCGCCAGGCGACATCGATGAACTGCGAGACATCTTCGAGACCTTCGACCTCGATCCATATTTTTTGCCCGATCTTTCCGGTTCGCTCGACGGGCACATTCCGGCAGCGTTCACGCCGACCACGCTCGGTGGGATCAGTCTGGAGAATATCCGGAAGATGGGTTCGGCCTGTTGGACGGTGGCCATTGGCGAGCAGATGCGCGGCGCGGCCATCACGCTGGAACACCGCACGGGCGTGCCCTTCAAGCTCTTCGATCGGCTCACAGGGTTGGCTGCAAACGACGATCTGATTGGCTTTCTATCGCAGATAAGTGGGCTTCTCGTTCCACGAAAGATTCGCCGTCAACGCAGTCAGTTGGTGGATGCAATGCTCGACGGACACTTCTACTTTGGCGGAAAGAAAGTAGCCGTTGCAGCCGAGCCAGACCTGCTTGCGACCATCACGCATTGGCTGCATGAGATGGGTTGCGAGATTCAGGCGGCGGTAACCACAACCGCTTCTCCTCTTCTGAAAGACATTCCGACGGACGAAGTTCTGATCGGCGATCTGGAAGATTATGAACTACGCGCCGCCGGCGCCAATCTTATTGTGACCCACTCACATGGACGTCAGGCCGCGGAGCGACTCGGCATTCCATTCTTCCGCGTCGGCATACCCGTCTTTGACCGCCTCGGAGCGGGCCACCAGGTGACGGTGGGCTATCGCGGAACGCGTGACCTGATTTTTACCATCGGAAATCTATTTTTGGCGGATAGTCATGAGCCTGCGCCGACGACATGGCTGCTGCCTGTGCAGGAAGTCAATCCACTTGTATCCCTGCATGTTTCATAGCTGTTGCATAAGTCGTTCCAGGTATCGCATTCGTAGTTTGGGAGGAATATGAAAGTAGCCTTTGCAACGGAAGATCTGAAGCGTGTGGACGCTCACTTCGGATGGGCGAAAAATATTGCGGTCTACGATGTTACGCCCGAGGAGATTCACTTCGTCACTACCTACAAGTTCGCCGGAGACCTACAGGAGGACGGCACGGAAGACAAGCTCGCGCCCAAGTTGGAGGCGATCGAGGACTGTGCGATTCTCTACGTCGCTGCAATTGGAGGCTCTGGAGCCGCGCGTGTCGTGGCCAGGAAGGTCCACCCAATCAAGGTTGCCGAGCCTGAACCTATCGATGGGCTTCTGCTGCGGCTACAGACGGTGCTGCGTGGTACTCCACCGCCGTGGCTGCGCAAGGCGCTCAACAAAGGCCACGAACGCACGTTGAATCTGGAAGACGAGGTGGTGCATGGCTGAGACAGTTACTCAAATCGCCGCACCAGTCGCGCAAGGATTTCTCAAGGAGCTGATCAAGCAGTGGCGCGCACAGGACCTGCATGGATCGTGGGACAAGAAGACCGACCTCGATCTGCTCGAGCCCTACATCCTGACCAGGGAGAAGCGACGCGAGCTTCCCATGATGGGCGATCCCGATCCGGAGACTCTCTGGCACATGGAGCTCTTCTACAACGCAGTCGGGCTCACCATGGAACGGATCACCGGCGTTATGGTTTGTCCGCTGATGAAGCTGCACCACGAAGGCTTCGGACGGCTCGTGCTCACTGCGGGTCGCCTGATCGTCATTAACAAGAATCTACGGGACGTGCACCGCTTCGGTTTTGAAAGCCTTGAGAAGCTGGAAGCGGAGGGCGAGAAGCTGGTCGCAGCCGGCGTGGAATGGATCGAAAAGTATCCTGAAGTTGCACACTATTAGTGATTGCAGATGATTTACCAGTGAGCTGGGGGAGGTTCCCGAATTTGACCATCAGTTACAGGGCCTACCGGTAACTCAAATTGAAATAAAACTACTGAATACAGTGGGAGCAGCTATGGAAGCTACGCAAGTTGGAGTACAAGCTGTCACACGAGATGGCCGGACCTGGCAGCCCGCTTATCTTCTTGAGATCGATCCAGAGACCTGCATCGGATGTGGCCGTTGCTTCAAGGTATGCGGAAACTCGGTCATGGATATGAAGGGAATCACGGAGGATGGCGATCTGGTGGGTCTCGATGCAGACGACGAGATCGAGCGCAAAATCATGACAGTTACAGACCCAGGCGCATGCGTCGGATGTGCCGCATGTTCCAGGGTCTGTCCGAAGGGCTGTCAGACTCACGGGTCGGCATAAGGATCGGACAGCATAAGGACCAGACTATGACTCCAGACGTTACAGCCCTGCTCCTCGGTCGAACGCTCGATCCATCAGCGTGCGATCCGTTCGATGGCCATGTGCTTGCGTGCCTGTTTGCCATCGGCGTGGCGGAGAGCACTTCGGAAAGCTCGCTAGCAGAGGCTCTCGGCATCTCTGGCAAAGTCCTGCGCGGCGTCATCGACCAGTATTTTCCCGGCGCGATGGATTCTCTGGAAGCGTTTGGACTCGATAGCACAATACTGGTTGAAGAAGAGGAGCAATCTCTGCGCAGGCTGCTACAGCGTTCACGCTCCACTTCCGCTCCGCTCAGTTCGCTGTTGGCGGTACTTGTTGCGCGCAGAACAATGCGGCCCAACCACCTGTGGCAGGACCTCGGGCTCACCAACCGGAGTGAGTTATCCGCGCTTATGAAACGGCACTTCGCTCCCCTGGCTCTGCGCAACACACACGACATGAAGTGGAAGAAGTTCTTCTATCGAATTATTTGCCGGGATAGTAGTGCTCGCCGATGTGTCGCACCCTGTTGCTCTGAGTGCAGCGACTTCAACGGATGCTTTGGCGACGAGTCCGGCGAGAGCCTGCTTGCCCAGGTGCGTTTGCAAATGATGAGTTCAACAGAGACGCAGATCCATGCAGTACGCACTGGTTGACGGAACATCTACACGTCGCAAACGCGACAAGAATACTTTTTTGTACTCCCATGTATCTCATAAGCGAGTGAAAAAGATGCTCTTTCCATTTGGCAAACGACGTGCTACTAACTCTGCAAACCAGTAATGGAGCGGACAGATGATTCAACTAACTGAAGCTGCAGCTCAGGCTTTACGTATAGCAATCACGAGCAGTTCAACCCCAATCGCAGGGCTTCGTCTTACGGTGCTTGCAGGCGGCTGTTCCGGTTATCAATACCAGATGGGACTGGTAGAGAACTCCGAGCCGGCCGATCTCTCCTGCGAGAGTCACGGTCTTGCCGTCTTTATAGAACCCTCAAGTGTTGCGTTCATCGCTGGCACCACGATCGATTTCGTCGAGAGCTTGGATGGCGCGGGCTTCGCATTTGACAACCCGCAGGCAAAGTCCACATGCGGATGCGGTAAGTCCTTTTGCTGATGGTTAGCTGCCAGGAGACACTGCATGACAGAAAAACAATCTGCCTCTCCATGGGTCTATCTGGATAACAACGCCACCACACGCGTAGCACCACGTGTCGTCGATGCCATGCTTCCTTTCTTTCGCGAGCACTTTGCCAACCCATCGTCGGCACACGCGCTGGGTACAGCTTCGAGCGATGCCATCCGGGTTGCGCGTGGGCAGGTCCAGGCGCTGCTTGGTGCAGAATTTGACAAGGAGATCGTCTTTACCTCCGGTGGAAGTGAGTCCAACAACACAGCAATTCTCTCCGCGCTAGAGGTTCAGCCGGGACGCGACGAGATCATCACCTCTACGGTCGAGCATCCATCGGTGCTCGCGGTCTGTGATCATCTGGAGCGAACAAAACGTGCGGCCGTTCATCGCATTCCGGTGGGCACGGATGGACAACTGGATCGAGAAGCGTACAGAAGCGCCTTGAGCGCAAAGACCGCGCTCGTCTCCTTGCAGTGGGCCAACAATGAGACCGGCGTGCAGTTTCCCGTTGCGCGACTGGCGGATGAGGCCCACCAGGTTGGAGCCTTGTTTCACTGCGATGCGGTGCAGGCGGCCGGCAAGGTAGAGATGCACGTCCAGTCAACTCAGATTGATATGCTCTCGATCTCCGCGCATAAACTGCACGGGCCCAAGGGAGCGGGCGCTCTCTATATTCGTAACGGTATTCCACTGATTCCGCTATTGCATGGCGGACAACAAGAACGTCGGCGGCGCGCGGGCACCGAAAACACTACCGCAATTGTCGGCTTTGGGGTTGCCGTGGAGTTGGCGAAAAATGCATTTCGCAACGAGATGCCCAGGATCGCCGCTTTGCGTGACGGCTTGCAGCAGGAGATTCTGCACCTTGTCCCCGGCTCGATTCTGAACGGAGCCAGCGACAATCGTCTGCCCAATACTCTCAATATTGCCTTTGAAGATGTCGAGGCCGATTCGCTGTTGTCGCTGCTGGATCGTGCGAGCATCGCAGTCTCTTCCGGATCGGCCTGCGCCGCCGGCTCCATCGAGCCATCGCATGTGCTGTGCGCCATGAAGGTTCCTTTTGCATATCTGCGCGGGGCTGTCCGCTTCTCCTTCTCACGCGAAAACTCCCAGCAAGATGTGGTCCGCGTTCTCGAAGTACTCCCGCGAGCAGTACAGAGCCTTCGTGCTGCGATGGTTCCTCTGGAGGCTATGTATGCCTAACTCAGTCAAGATCGTAATCAACGATTCCACCCTGCGCGATGGAGAACAGGCGCCTGGCGTGGCCTTCACGTTTGAGGAGAAGCTCGCCATCGCGCTCGCTTTGGAACGCGCGGGTGTGGATGAGATCGAGGCCGGAACTCCTGCCATGGGGCCGCGAGAGATTGAAGAGATGGCCGCCATTGGAGTCATGCTGTCCAAGGCAGTCCCCATCGCATGGTGCCGCATGACGCGCGCCGATGTGGACGCGGCCAGAAAGACCGGACTGACGCGGGTGAACCTGTCCGTGCCGCTCTCCGATATTCAGATCCACGCAAAACTGAAGGCAGATCGCGCACAGGTTCTCGCGCGCATCCACGATGTAGTCTCCTATGCGCGGGATTGCGGACTAGCTGTTGCGATGGGTGGCGAGGACTCCGGTCGCGCCGATCTAGGGTTTCTCATCATCGCGGCGGAAGCGGCTGCTCGCGCCGGCGCGCATCGCTTCCGCTTCGCAGATACACTCGGCAGCATGGAGCCCTTTGGCGTTCACGAGGTCTTTCGTGCCTTGCGCGCTGCACTCCCTCTCGAACTTGAGTTTCATGGACACGACGATCTGGGACTCGCCACCGCAAATACGCTTGCTGCAATTCGCGGTGGCGCAACCCATGCGAGTGTCTGCATTCTCGGTCTCGGGGAGCGGGCCGGCAACGCCGCACTTGAAGAGGTGGTGGCAGGCTTGAATTGCTTTTCCGAAAACAAGAGCAGCGTGGATCTGGCGCAGTTGCCAAGACTCGCCGAGCTCGTCGCCGCTGCATCACGCCGCTCCATTCCTTCAGGGAAGTCGATCGTTGGCGCGAGTGCATTTACTCACGAGTCAGGAATCCACGTCGATGGCCTGATGAAAGATCCCAGAACCTACGAGGAATTGTCCCCGCAGACCTTTGGACGGGACCGCACCATCGTGCTCGGAAAGCACTCGGGGACCGCGTCCGTTGCCGGTGCATTACATTCCCTCGGCCTTAGCGCGAATGAACTGCAAATGAGGCTTCTTCTGAAGCAGATTCAGGAGCGCTCCATGCAGTCCAAGCGCGTGGTGAGTATGGATGAGTTACTGGAGTTTTACGTCCAGCTAGACGAAGCAAAGAATTGTAATAATTTGCCAGAGGTGATGCCGTCATGACTGTGCTCGATCAGCTTTCCAGCCTTTCATCCGCAGAAGAGATCTTCCAGTTTCTCAATGTTCCTTATGAGCCGGAAGTGCTGAATGTCGCGCGCCTTCACATTCTCAGGCGAATGGCAGACAACATGCGAAGTTCTTCCTCAGAAATGGACGACGATGCACTCCGCGAATTCTTTCGCACCAACCTGCAACAGGCTTATCAGGACTTTGTTCGTTCTACGCCTCTCAACGAGCGCGTCTTCAAAGTGCTCAAAGATGCTGTGCGCAAGAAGACACCGCGCCTGGTAGCCCTCTCCATCCCAGGCAGTAAGAGAAATAATGAACCGCTAAAATCACGGAGCGCCTGAAACCTTTCTATCAGAGGGAGTAACCATTGTCGCCATGCTCCATCCGACGATCTTCGCAACCTTGGCGATGGGGACTACCTCATCTAGCTCGGCGCTACCACTGGCACTCCGCCAGCGTCCGCGACTTCGTCTCCGACCCCCACACAGCGATTGTCGGCCAACCCCAGGGGACGATTGTCAACCTCGTCGACGCCCGAGCCGCCAGAGCTCAGCAGGCGCTGCTCACGATCGCGAAGGAGCCGGTTGAGTCGTCCTTGCAGGAAGCACGTAGGCTTGTGATGCCATCACACCACGATGTCCGTGCTGTCGATATGGACCTGAAGCGGCTTGGTGCCGTGCTCGCTGTTGCACACGAACAGGAGCTCCGGGACTTCGCATCGTTCCTGCTGGTGGAAGGCCTGGGACCGCGCACCTTGCAGTCGCTCGCGTTGATTGCCGAGTCGTGCACGGTGCACCAAGCCGGTTTTCGGACCCGGCGCGATTTTCGTTTGCGCATGGCGGCAAGGACGGCCACCCGTTTCCTGTCCCGCTGAAGACCTACGATGAGTCGCTTGCTGTGCTGCGACGGGCCTTGGACGCTGCGAAGCTCGGACAGACCGAGAAGGTTGAAGGCTTCCGTCGCCTGGACCGCCTGACCCGCGCACTAGAGGAAGAGCGCCAGCCGCTTGCGGACTTCAGCGCTGCCATCGCCCACGAGAGTGCCATCTCGTCTTCTTTGGGCGGCAGGACGGTCTTCGACGATGTGCGTTCGCCGAAACACGGGCGGCCCCAGCCTCAGCTCGCTTTGTTCTCCGAATAGTGAGGAGCAGAGCGTCAGCAGTTGGACAATGTGGCCACGTAGCCTACCCGCCCGCACCCCCCCAAGCCATGCACGAGCGCGTAAACATTGCTCAAAGTAGCTGTGCCTATTGGGCGTGCGATGTATTTCCCGTATGCTCTCTGCGTTCCACATAGTCGATGATGTCTCCGACACTCTTGAGTTTCCTTGCGTCCTTGTCGGGAATTTGCATGTCGTATGCCGACTCAATCGCCATCAAGATTTCGGCCTTATCCATTGGGTCGGCACCTAGGTCTAGCACCAAGTCTTTGTCAGACTTGACATCTGCTCTATCGATCTGCAAACGCACAGCAATAAGAGCGGTGATTTCGTCCGCTGTCGTAGCGACTCTCATTGGCGATTTCTCAATCGCGGGAACGGCGGGCTGTGCCGGATGCACCAGAGGTGGGGAGGACTCCGATTGTCTGGAGGCCGTGGGAGCCTTTCTAAGAAAATGAATTGCTGCGCCAACGCACAGAGAAACAGCGAAGAATACGGCGGCAACGGTCATCCAGAGGGTATTGCGTTTTGCCGTTTTAGGGGCCTGTGCGGACTTCCTCTCTCGGTTATGGTCATTCCAAGCGGTCAAGAAAGCAATGAGCGCGGCTCCGCCGACACCGTCGAACAGACCTTCTAGCCAATGTTGTACGTCAAGTGCCATCAGTAGCTACGCTAGCTACAACGCGACGGGTTTGCAACATTACTACCGGGATCTTCGAACGCGAAGAGTTGCTCAAAGCCACTTGCACACGCGGCGCGTAGTCGTCTTAGTCCGCCCTTGGCTCTTTTCATTCGCTGTCGAGCTTTATGAAACCTGCGAGTTGACGCGACATCTCTTTGATCTGGTCGATCGAGATCACACCGCTCATCGGAATCACGGGAGAACCTTCAGGGTCATACCACATCAGCCAAAATGTTTCGCTATCGCCCTTTTTGTCAGTAACGTATTCAAGCCACAGCGAATGATTGTTACTAGCCGTCAAAAGAGCACGGACGAATACGCTGCCCTTTGCCTTTGCTCGCCCGTGTGTCTTACCCATTTTGGTGTTCGTATGGAAGCGCCGGTTGGAGCATGTGAACGGCGTCTCATTCAGTCGGTGCTTTTCTGCCATGAGTAGTTTTCCTCTCGCGCTGAGTCTAGCCCCAAAGCACGGGGCGAGTGGGTAGCCAATTTGCACGGATGCGCCCACAGGCGTTTCTGCGCGATTGCGGGGCATCCTGGATGAGAAAATCCGGGTTGCCATGCGGCCTAACCGGCCCGCTTTTTCGCTCTGGCCAGCCTGTAATGCTCTTCTCTGTGAACTTGCTGCTTCATCACTGCAATATGAGGCCAGCCCAAGTACACCTCAGCGGGCCGGTATCGTCGCTTCTCATCGCACAGCGGACAATCTACCCGGATGTTGTCTGTGGGGTATGCACCTGAAATGTGACTGCACCATCCCACACGATCCGGACACGATCACGACCTCGCGTCCTTGTCAGATCTGCCGCAGCAAACCCCGTGTCCGCTCATACGGGCAGAGCCTCGGCAATAATCTGATCCCGCAAGCGTATATGCAGTGCCTGCGGCGTGAGAACATCTACCGACACGCCGAGAAGAGCGCGCAACTGGTAGCGAATCTCTCCGATGTCAAAGATGGACGTCTCCGGCGTGGGATCAACCAGAATATCGAGGTCGCTCTCCTCGGTATCCTCCCCATAGAGAACCGACCCGAAGACTCGGGGATTCCTGGCGCATCTCGATTCAACGATGCGGCGAATCTCCTCCCGATGTAGTAGCAGAGCCTCCGACGGTCTCATAAAATCCTTCCATTCCATTATCATGCAACTCTACTCTATGACCGCACCGGCGCATTGCAAACGGGGAGTAGGGCATCAGTCTTCTCCCCCTATGAGCTGGACAGACTGGGAGCTTGGCCACCTTCTGCCGATCCTCGCCCTGGTCGATCAGCTTCCGGGCGTGGGTAATCTGCTGCGCGGTCAATTTTAGCTTGCGGTCGAATTTCACTCCTCGGCGCTGCGCGGCTTTCACCCCGGCGCGAGTCCGCTCGCTATGGCGCGACCTGTCGGCGTCTCGGTGTCGATCTGCTCTGTGAGGGAATGGAATTTGACGCCACGCTCCCGGAGGTCGTCAAGCATGGACCACCCGTCGCGGCAAAGCGGCTTCGTTCAAGTGAGTTATCCTCCAGCGAGGAATGTGCGCGCAGCGCTCAAGATTGCCGGTGCCACGGCATCAATGTCGTTCTCGCGTAGGAGCTGTAGAGGAACCCGATCGCCAAGTTCCGGATTCACGCCAGTCAGCCATGCTTGTACCACAGCAGGCGAATCATGCTCGCTCAGAGTGCGCGCCAGTTGAAAAGCAAATCGCAGACGGGCCTCGGAATCACCGTAGATGTCGCCGCCAGCAATCCATCGGTCCACTGCTCGGGCATCCTTCACCCCACCGACATAGGCGGTGAGCTTGCGCCCGATGATCTCCACCAACTTCTGTACCACAGCAGATGCAGGGAGCCGGAGAGACTCATGATGGGCGAAAGAATCCGGTCTTGGAAAAGATGCGGTCTCCATCGTCAGGCCTCCTTGTTTAAGCTCCACCTCAGCATCGCATCGAGCATACATAAATCACACTCAATCACGCCGTCATCGCAGAAGTGAGTGGCCTGCGAGCCTCAAGACATTAAACATCAATGATGCGTATCTTGCCTGCGGGCTTCAATGGCTTGTACTGCTCGTTGAGGTATGCCGCATTTACGAAGCGAGTGGCTCCGCGTTCGAAGGTTCCTGCGCCTCCGTGAATATGGCCGAATAGATGCACCTTGGGCTTCTTCTGTTCTACGGACTCAAGTAGTTCCGCGCATCCGAGATGCTCTCCGCCTGGTGCGACCTGATCGAGAATCCCAAATGGCGGCCCGTGAGTAATTAGGACGTCCAGGCCGTAAGGGATTTGGTCCCAATACCGCTTCGCCCCCAGGCCACGAGGGTACATGAAGGCCCAATTCAGGAACTCAGGAGTATACGGTGACCCCCAGAAAGTGACGTTGTCGATCGTGACGCCTGTGTTCTCAAGATAGATCGCATTGGGGAGAAGAGCGCGAGCTTCTTGCGGGGAATTCTCGAAATATCGGTCGTGATTGCCAGCGCAAACAACGATGTGCTTGAACGACTGTTTTCCAAGCCAGCGATTGAAGGACCAAACATCCTCCGGATCATACCCAGAGTTCATAAAATCGCCGGCATGCACCAGAACATCTCCGTCGGGAAGACCTTCTATCCTGTTGTGGAGCCCGTGGGTGTCGGAGATTATCACAATACGCATCGGCTAACCTCAATGTTTCGCTGAACGACAATCCCGTCACAACCCAGCATCGTTCTTCTCTTGCTGGATACAATCAATTCCGCCACCCTCTACCACGATTATGCCGCCGCCCAGTGCCGCTAGCAATCTGTAACTGTCAATGTGGTTTCGCCAGACGGATACGCGCCACACTCAAGACCGGCTTTCACGATTTCTACGCGATTGTGCAGATGAGCCAATTCACTCAACCTATCGACCCGAAACCAAGTCTTCAGGAGGTGCAGTAACTGTGGGATGGACTGATGAGTATTTATCTTGTCTCCGGAAGCGACGCCATATCGATTACCTTTCCGCGCTCAGACACGCCGCCACTCTGGATAGGAACAGCACCGCAGTTGTCTATCCCTGCGACTACTGCGGGGGTCTAAACGTTAATCACCAAACTCTCACCATCAAACGTCAACCCAGGCGGAAGCGGGTAGCAACGGAGGATTGCCTAGTCAATATTTAAATCGAGTAACGCGATCTCTTCGAGGTCAATAATATATTTCTACGTCTGCGACGACTGACTGGAAATTGCTAGATGAATCGCCTGATCCAAGTCGCCGATCAGATCCTCTTCATCCTCGATTCCAACCGAGATGCGCACCAGATCCGGCGGCAGACGGCGCTCTGCC
>Ga0181520_10009650_pt1 | contig 13239 bp, 12 predicted proteins | sample PEATcosm2014_Bin_29_FD_132451 | JGI IMG/M metagenome (GOLD analysis project Ga0181520, IMG submission 132451) | Peatland microbial communities from MTU Mesocosm Facility, Houghton, MI, USA - PEATcosm2014_Bin02_30_metaG | ecosystem: Environmental > Terrestrial > Soil > Wetlands > Peat | place...
GGCCCCGAATTGGCCGAGATCCTCTAGTCGCGGTTCTTGGCGATCTTCTGGACGCCCACGATTCATACGACGTTCGAGGTGGAGAAGGCATAGAGTCCGATCCGGCTCCCGGACGCGGGCGCGATCGCCACTTCGCCCGTTGCGGCGACGATATCGTTCTTGAGGTTTTTTCATCTCGGTTATAGGTCGCGAGTTTTATGGCCAAGCTTCATTAAGCCGCGTTGGAAGTCCACGCCGAGGGGCCGGAGGAATCGTAGACCAATCCGAGCCGACGACTCCGCGCTTTGACTCGTCGGGAAGGCATGCGTACCTTTGAGTCCAGGGGGTCTCCATGGAGTCTCGGGGAATACATCACATAACGAGCCTCGCGAGCGACGCCCAGCGGAACCTGGATTTCTACGCGGGCGCGCTCGGGCTCAGGCTCGTCAAGCGGACGGTCAACTTCGACGCGCCGGATGTCTACCATCTCTATTACGGCGACGAGCTCGGCAGGCCGGGAACGATCCTGACCTTCTTCCCCTATCCCGGCGCCGCGCGGGGAAAGAGGGGGGCGGGCGAGGCTAGCGCCTTGGCCTTCTCCGTGCCCGGCGGCTCGCTCGGCTTTTGGATCGAGAGGCTTTCCGGCGGCGGGGTCGCTTTAACGAGGCGAGTCGAGCGCTTCGGGGAGGAAGTAGCGAGCTTCGAGGACCCGGACGGGATGGTCATCGAGCTGATCGCCGACTCCTTGTCCGACCGCATCCCCGGCTGGGCGAGAAGCCCGGTCGGACCCGATCGCGCCATCCGCGCCTTCCACGGGGCTACGATCACGCAGCGCGCCCTGGAGCCGGCCTCCTCCTTCCTCGTCGGCACGATGGGCTTCGCTGCCGCGGGGCGCGAGGGCAGGCGACATCGCTTCATCCTCGGCCCCGAGGCCGGCAGGACGCGCATCGACATCCTCGTGGATCCCGACGCGCCCGCGGGACGCCAATCCGCCGGATCAGTGCATCACATCGCCTGGAGGGCCGCGGGCGACGAGGAGCAGCTGCGATGGCGCTCGGCCCTGATCGAGGCGGGTAGGACTCCGACCGAAGTGATCGATCGATGCTACTTCCACTCGATCTATTTCCGCGAGCCGGGAGGCCTCTTGTTCGAGATCGCCACCGATCCCCCCGGCTTCTCCGTCGACGAGACCGTCGACTCGCTGGGCGGCAGTCTCAAGCTGCCGCGATGGCTCGAGCACGAGCGATCGGGCATCGAGCGGATTCTCCCGCCCCTCGCCCTTCCCGCGGTCATCCCCTCGTGAGTCCCGAAGCCTCGCGGATGGCCCCGCATGCCGGCCAGCCGATACTCGCATGGGGGACGCCGCTCCCCTCGGCGAAGGCCGCCATGATACTGGTCCATGGCAGAGGCGCGAGCGCGCAGGATATTCTCAATCTGGCGCCGGCCTTTCGTGCCCCGTCGCTTGCGTACTTGGCGCCCCAGGCCGCCGGGAATACCTGGTATCCGCAGGGCTTCCTGACGCCGATAGAGGGCAACGAGCCGTGGATCTCCTCGGCACTCGCCCTGCTGGCGGCGATAGAAACGCGCGCGTCGGCGGCCGGCATTCCGGCCGAGGCGCTGTTCCTCCTCGGCTTCTCGCAGGGCGCATGCCTCGTCCTGGAGTACGCCGCGCGCCACGCGCGACGCTTCGGCGGCATCTTCGGCCTGAGCGGGGGCCTCATCGGCCCCGAGGATACTCCTCGGGACTATCGGGGCGACATGGACGGGACGCCGCTTTTTCTCGGATGCAGCGATGCCGATCCCCACATCCCCAAGGAGCGTGTCCTCCTCACCGCGCAAGTCTTCGAGCGTCTCGGGGCGAGCGTGACGATGCGCCTATATGCGAGCATGGGTCACACCATCAGCGGCGACGAGATCGAGGCTGTCCGCTCGATGATCCGGCCTCCGGCCTGAACCCGACGGGTCGACGTTATTTCGAGCCGCAATCGCCGGATCGTTTCGTAGGCCTAATCGATCGAAGCCGTCCTCGCTTCGCGCGGGACGCCAAGGTGGCGGCGTCCAGCCTGGGGAGATCATGGCCGTCATAAAGGGGTCGGTTTCCCTCCGCTAGCTATTTTGCGTGTCTCCTCGCTATCGCAGGTATCTGCATTTCGGGAGAGTTCCACGCATTGACAAGCGCAATAATAAAGAGTACTCTTAGATAAAGAGTACACGAGAGGAGCCATATGAGCGATCACTCCGACCCGGTAGCCGATCTAGCCTATATCCGCGGCATCATGGAACGCAGTCGTTCTGCCCTGGCCGAGAATGGCTTGGGCTACATCCTCTTCGGTCTGTCCAGCGTCGTCTGCACCGGTTTCAGCTATCTCCTCGGCTTTTTGGGGTGGAGCGCTTGGATTTGGACGCCATGGGTTTTCGTGTTCGGCGGAACGAGCCTCGTCGTATGGCGGCTCATGGCGGGGCGGCACAGGCCGGCTAATAGCGGGCAAGTAGGCCGACTCTTGGCCGCGATATGGGGCGGTATCACCATATTCAGCATAGCAGCCTGCATGCTTCTCGGATTCTTGGGGCGGATAGGTCTGGGAGCGGAGCTTTGCATCTGCGGCCTGGCCCTTGGTTTAGGCTATTTCCTGAGCGGCACATTGATCGGCATTGCATGGCTCCGGAACTTATCGAGCCTCTGGCTCGTGGGCTCCGGCGGTCTTTTATTCTTTCCGGACCTGGCGGCCCCGGCCGTCTTTGCCGGCATGGTCCTGCTATTAGAGGTCGTGCCCGGTTTTCTGCTGCGCGCGCGCTACCGGAAGCAGCATGGATCGGCCTGAATTCGATCATCACCGCCTGGACGAGGTGCTGCAGGCCCGGCTACGCCTGGCCATCGTCGCCGCCCTGGCCGCCAATGACGGCCAGGATTTTCCGAGCTTGCGCACCCTGGTCGGCGCGACCGACGGCAATATGTCCACGCATTTGAAGAAACTAGAGGAAGCCGAATACCTGCGAGTCGAAAAGGCCTTCGAGGGACGCAAGCCGGTTACCCGCTACTGGCTGAGCAAGGCGGGCCGCAAGGCCCTGGCCCGGTATATCGCGACTTTGGAAGATTTCATCAATGGAGGGAAGACATGAAGTCTCGCCGAGGACCTGCGCTCATTATATTTATCCTTGCCGCTTCTTGGGCAGGCGCCGGCCGAGCGGCGGCCGCCATGCCCGCTCCCGTGCTCTCGTCCGAATGCGCGGCGCTCGTGGCGGAGCAATCCGCGCTCGAGCGCGAGCTTTTCCTCTACCAAGACTTCTTCTCGAAGGACCCCCGACTCTTGAAAGAGCTCCGGGACTCGGGCCGCGAGCTCGGCGCGGATACGAAGAAACGCTTGGGAGGACTGGTCGACGGCGTCTTCGGCGCGAGGTTAGACGATTTGGAATCCAGGGCCGCGGCGCTGGCCGACCGGTACGAGGAATCCTACGTCCTTGCCCTTCTGGCCTTCGATCGCTACAAGATCGAGTTCGAGATAAAAAACGACAAGAGGAGCTCGCTCCTGTTTCTTGAAAAGGCGAACGAGCTGACGCGAAATGCCTTGCGCTCCGCCAAGAAAAGCGCGGATTACTATCGCCTCTACGGCGAGATACAAAACCAGTTCATCCCCCTCAAGGGCGGCGTTTCGGTGATCTACTACTCGACGGAAGCCAAGAAGGCTTACCAAAAAGCCCTGGGATTGGAGAGAGACAATGCGCGAGCCCTCCTGCTCTTGGGCATTTGGAACGTCTTCGCTCCCAACATAGCGGGAGGGTCCGTCGTGAAGGCCCTGGATCTGATCCGGCGGGCGCGCCGCTCGACCGACGATCCCTACCTGCAATTCCTGACCTACGTTTGGGAAAGCCTGGCCCAGTCCAACGCCCTGAAGAAAGCCGAGGCCGTCGCCGCCGCGCGCGAAGCCCTCGCAATCGCGCCGAACAACACATGGGCCGCCTGGATACTCCAGGAACTTCAGGCCGGCAGGCGCCCCCTCGACTCTATGCAATCATAGGACCCGGCTTAATGAGCACTATGATCATCGAGGCGCGAGGCGTATCGAAATCCTATGTTTGCCCTTCGGAGACCGTGACGCCCATCCGCGGTCTTGATTTGCAGGTGCTTCAGGGCGATTTCGTGCTGATCTACGGCCAATCCGGTTCGGGCAAGACCACACTCCTCAATCTCCTCGCGGGCATCGACTCGGTGGACGAGGGCTTGCTCTCTTTCGAAGGAGAGCGCTACGACCGAAAGAGCGACCTGCAGCTGACGAGGATGCGTCGAGACCACTTAGGGGTCATTTTTCAAAGCTTCGAACTCGTCTCCGTGATGAGCTGCTTCGAGAACATCGAGTATCCGCTGATACTGCAGGGCGCCGGGCGGACCGAGCGGAAAAAGCGCGTAGAGGCCATGGCCGCCCTCCTCGGTATCGGGAACCTTCTGCGCAGGAAGCCCGAACTCGTCTCCGGCGGGCAAAGGCAGCGCGTGGCCATCTGCCGCGCCCTCGTCGGGGACTATCGCCTCATCCTCGGAGACGAGATAACGGGCAACCTCGATCCGGACAATTCGGACCTTGTGTACGACCTCCTCGGAGCCATGAACAGGAACCAAGGTCGGACCTTCGTGATGGTCACCCACAACCGGGATTTGAAGAAGTACGCGACAAAAGTGTATCGCCTCAAGAATGGCGCGCTCGTGGAGGAACAGCCGTGAAAGCGGGCGCCCTCGTAAGGCATTCCTTCTTGAATCTCTTCCGCAATAAGCGCCGTACGATCATGATTCTCTTTATCCTGGGCGCCTCGATGGCGATCATCTTCGTCACGAACTGCTATCTGGCCCAGATGTACCGCGGCATGCGCATGGGATATATCTCCCAGACCGGAGCGCTCCAGATCGCGCGAAAAGGATTCTGGGACCTCCGGAGGGAAGGCGATCTCCTCATGGACGGCGCGGCGATCGCCGCTGTCACCGAGCTGCTTCGCGGCCAGAGCGAGGTCGCGCGGGTCAACGAAGAGCTCTCGCTGCAGGGCATGATCGGCACGGAAAAGCGGAGCACGATCGTGAACGGCATGGGAGTTCAGCCGGATAAACAGGGCGGCTATGCCGGATACATCCTCGTGGACAAGGGCAGCACGCTGGACGCGCAGGACCTCGAGGGAATCCTCATCGGCAAGCCCATCGCCGAGAAGCTGGGCCTGGATGTGGGGGAGTACGTCACGATCATGACCACGACCGTGGACGGGACCATGAATCTCGTTTCGGCCAGAATCGCCGGCATCGTCACCACGGGTATCGACCAGGCCGACGCCTATTTCTCGGCGGCAAACCTTTCCTTCATCCAGGAGCTGAGGAACACGAAGGGGATCGACAGGCTTCTCGTCTTTCTGCGCGACGAGGGAGATCTCAAGGCACTGAGGATCAGACTCGAGGCTCGGATCGCCTCTCTCGGCCTTGGGTTGGAAATAAAGACCTGGGAGGATCTCAATCCCTTCTACTTCGAGCTCAAGTCCCTCTACGACGGAATATTCCTCTTCATAAAGGCGATCATCTCGGTCCTCGTGTTCCTGGCAGTCATGGAGATAATCAGCATGTCCTTCTTCGAGCGCTTCAGGGAGCTCGGAACGCTCCGCGCGATCGGAAACACGAGAGGCGAGATCCTCCTCATACTCCTCGTCGAGGTGATGCTGTACTCGACGGTCGGCGCGGCTCTGGGAGCGGGGATCGGAGTAGGCATAGCGTCGATCCTAAACGGCTTCAACCTTTCCTGGACGCCGCCCGGCTCGTCTATTCCCGTACCCTTCGGCTTTTTCATCCGGGCTGAATCGATCACCGTACCCCTCCTTATCATCTTCGTGGCCTCTATCCTGGCAGCGATCGTTCCGGCGATCCGGAGCGCGAGGAACCAGGTCGCCGAGGTCCTGAAGTATGAGTAGGCGGGGCGCCCTCCTTGCCGTTCTCCTCTCGGCGCTCGCGGCCTTGGGGGCCGAGCCGAGCCTTGCTCCCGATCGGGCGGATCTCGTAAAACGTCTCGTCGGCCGCTTCTACGAGCAGGAAAATCTCGCGGGAAGCTCGGGCAAGATACTGCGGGACGTAGTCCTCGTGCAGCGTATCGTCACGTCCGAGGCCGAATCCCGGAAGGCCTCCATTGTCGTCATTTTCTGCAAGAATCCGAAAGTCTCTCTCGTGTTTTTGACGGACGAAACGGGGAGGGCCACCGCCTTTCTCCAGCGCGGGACCGACACGTGGATATATCGCGAAAGCTTGCGTATCCCCCTCAAAGTCTCGCTTTCGCAGAGTGTGTTCGGGGATGCCAACTTGGGCGATATCCTCGGCCTGAACTTAGTCGAAGACTTTACCTGCACTAGCGTCGCCGAGGAGGAGAATAGCTATATTTTCCAATTCAAAAGGATATCGACGACGTACCCCTATTCGGGAGTCGACGTCGTCGCGGACCAAGAGAGCGGGGATTTCAGCGCGATTCATTACCGGAGTTACGCCGGCGGCATCATTCGACAAGCCGCGCTTTCCGATTACGCCAGCCTTAATGGCGGCCATCGCGTACCTACCTGGACGATCAGCAGCCTCCACCTGAACACGGCGCGCAGCACGAAGATCAGCTATGAAGACATCAAGCCGCTTTCCATCCCGGAGGCCTTTTTCCAGCCGAACGCGAACTCGCTCTCTCAATTCCTCAGGTGGGCCGGAAATTATAAATGAGATCGATGCTACCGGCTCTCGCGCTTACGCTTTTCGTCTCGGGCGGTCTATTCGCCATTGAGGCTCCCGCCTCATCCTCCACGTTCTATTCCGAGCTCGATTCGTCATACGGGCTATTGCTCTTCGACGATAGCCTCGTCCCCGATTCGGTTCGGGCGGGCAAGGAGATCGCTACAGCAGGCAGGGCTATAGCGGGCTTCGTTTCGAGTCCCTTCCCTTTCGCGATCGAGGTGTCCGCCGTCGCCATGGTCCCGGATGAGAGCTTGCAGGTTCGCGATTGCTTCTTCTCTTATTTTGCCGAGAACTGGTCCGTCGGTTTCGGCAAACAGAAGGCCGCATGGGGGTCCGGCAACTACTTTCAGCCCCTTTTTTTCCTGGATTTCGTCGCCGACCCTTACGCGCGGTATTTGACCGCAATCGTAGCGCCCAGAATCTGGCAGGCCGATTTTTCCGTCTTCTCAGGGAGCAATACCCTTACCGCTAAAGGCTTTGTCGACCAGAGCCTCATCGAGGGCTGGGCCGCGCCGGCATGGTATTCCGGTCTCCTGGATGACGAGCGTTCTCTCGGCTCGCTTACGCTGGATGAGGAGATAGCCTGGCTCCATCGCGACACCGCGACCTCTTCCTTCGCCGACTCTATTATCGCCGGCCAAGAAACGAAATTACTTGCCGCCGATGACGTGACGATCGTCATATCGCAGTCCCTCGCAGTACCTTTCTCCTCATTCATCGATCCTTCTTCCTCGGTATATAAAGGCAGCCTCTCGGCCCAGGCCGACTTCTTCGAGAAAACCCTCTTCATCTCGCCTGAAATGGCCTACGACGGCGAAGCGTGGCTCGCTGGGACCGCCATCGGATTCGCGCCCCGATCCGGCGTTTGCAATCTCGGCCTGAACTTCGAATACGCCATCGCGCATCCCGGTTTCATGCTCACGATCTCCGCGGCTCTGGAAACCAAAAGGGGAATCGGTTTCGCCCTCGGCGGGACCTGGTATGGCGGGGACCAAAGCGGGCCCTGGTATGCGGTGGGCCAAGACGGGGCTTCCGGAAGCAATCTACTGCCCGTCTCCCTCGTCTGTACGATGAGCATGAAAACGAATTAACAGGGAGTCGCGCATGAAGAATACGGTCATCGCCGTACTGTTCCTCATGTCTCTCGCGGCCGCGACCGCGGCACAAACGCAGGGAGATGAGCCTCCTCCCGCTTCCGCGCCTCCCTCCTGGGATTTCGCCGCATTCGGAATCGAGGCGCCGGGAAACGGCTATCTCTTCTCCTGGTCGCCCGGCCTCGCGACGCCCGATTACAAGATCAGTATCCTGACGGGTTATGGTCAGGCATATTCCGATACGAATTCTTTCCTCGACACCTTGCTCTATCGTGGAGGACTGGGTTTCACGGCCGGAAGCGTTTTCGCGAATCTCGACTATTCCAAGGACTTCGCCAGCCTAGGCTATGCTTATTACGCCGTGCAATCGGGATTGGAAGGCAGGATCGGCCTCAAGCTCGATTCCGGGCTGACTCTGCAGGACTATGGCTTCTTCGGAACCTTCGATAACTCCGACTGCAGCGCCTCGTCTTTCTGGTATAGCCAAGCCTCCGCATACCAATCTCTGGACTTAAGCGTTGATTCCGATCTCGCCGCGCGGATCGACTTGTCTTTATTCCGCGATCCGAGCACGGACCGACTCGCCTGGGGGATTCAGAGCGATCTTTTGCTCTCTCTTTTCGACAATGGGCTCAGTTCTCACCTGAGCATGGGTCACGTCGAGCAAGGCACCACGGGAATAGCCGGTACGATGACCTACGATTTCTCCGCCGTCGCGCCTGGCTTTCCGGCCGGCATCGTCAGCGGCTCGAGCTTCGTTGCCCTGGAGAATAAGGCACGATTCTTTCCCTTGGCATTGTTCACCTCCATTCCTTTTATTTCAAATATGCTCTATATCGGCCCTTTCCTCGACCTGGGCATCTATCTGCCGGCGCAAACTCTTATCAGCCGCAATCGTTTCTCGTATATGGCCGGCGCGGGGATAGGTCTCCTCTTCTTTAAAACCGATTTCACGGTAAGCTATGGGTACGGCCCCGACTCGGGCTGGGCTTTGCAATTTCGTATGAAGTCGATCTCGCTTTACTAGCGGGTACCGTCGACCAGACGCGTCATCCTTGAAAGACCAGTCGGCAGTAGCAAGGATGCTCGGCAATACCCATCGCCCTACGACCTCAGCCACGGGAGTTGCCCATCGCGGGCATTGCGGCTGGTGTCCGGCTCGCGCCGGGCCAGTCACCGGAATGCGCTCAGCCCTCGTCGACGAAAGGATGCCGACCTAGGTCACGGGCCTTCAGGCCGGCGCGGGATGCTTTTCGGCGTAGTACGTGCGAACTTTGGCGGCTATCTGTTTATCCGTCATCCTGTCTACGGTCTCTACGCCGACGATGCGTCCGCCGAGGTCGATCCTCTCGAGGCGTTTTTTCAGCTCGTCCTTCGCCTCGCCGGGCCCGAATATCAAGATGGATTCCGCCTCCTTGACGCTCGCGATTATCGCGTCGTAATAGATATTGAGATGGCCGGTACCGGACCGCTGTCGGCTGTCGTCGGCGGGAACCTGCCGCGGCTCGAACGAGCCTTCGTGACGCGACCCCGGAGAGCGCCTGGCCTGCTTTTCGACCTGCGATATTACCAGCCCGATCTCTTCGTCGTTGCCTGTGATGCTAACGACGAGCGCCTTCCTATGATCAATCCATAGGCCCGCTTTTCTTATCATCGGATCCTCCTGTCCCTGCTCCCTCGCTGCCGCTCGGTTCCTTCATGGCGGTATAAGCGTCCTTTGCCTATTACCCCTAAGATACTCATTTCCCGGGCGATCCCCATCATATCGGCTTCGAGAAGGCGGGAGGCCGCATTGCATGGGCCGGTAAGAATGCGCTATACTGCACGCGGGCTCGTTTCGTCGCCGCGACGGGAGTAATTATTAATTATCCCCGCCTCCTTCCCTCGGATCGCCCCGAGCCGAACGACGGCCCCGCTTCGTGGCGCGACACGAAAAAAGGAAAACCTTGACCATCCCCGGCATTCCCGAGCGCATCGCCTTCCTGGGAGACTACCCTCCGCGGCTCTGCGGCATCGCTACGTTTACGCAGGATCTCTGCGAGGCCGTCGCGGGCGAGGCTCCGGCCTCCCGATGCTTCGTGGGCGCGGTCAACGATCGCGTCGACGCATACGAGTATCCTCCGCGTGTACGCTTCGAAATAGACGAGAAGGACTTGCATTCGTATCGCCGGGCCGCGGACTTCCTCAACTTCGACAACACGGACGTGCTGTGCGTGCAGCACGAATTCGGCATCTACGGCGGATCGGCCGGCAGCCACGTCCTCGCCCTGCTCAAGGAAGTCCGCATGCCCGTGGTGACTACCCTGCATACCGTCCTGAGCGATCCGGACGCCGCGCAGCGCAAGGTGATGGAAGAGCTCTCCCGACGCAGCGACCGCATCGTGGTGATGGCGCGCAAGGGCGAGGAGATATTGCGCGAGGTATACCGCGTCCCCGAGGACAAGGTCGATGTCATTCCCCATGGAATACCCGACATGCCCTTCGTCGACTCGAGCGTCTACAAGGCGCAATTGGGAGTCGAGGGGCGTATGGTGCTGCTCACCTTCGGGCTACTCGGGCCGGGCAAAGGCATAGAGTACGTCATCGAGGCCCTGCCGGAGATCGTGAGGCGCCATCCGAACGCGGTCTACCTCGTGCTGGGGGCCACCCATCCCCATCTCGTCGCCCGAGAGGGCGAAAGCTATCGCCTCGGCCTCGAGAGACTCGCCGAGGACCGCGGAGTCAAGGGAAACGTCATCTTCTACAACCGCTTCGTCTCGCTGGGGGACCTCAAGGAGTTCATAGGCGCGACGGACATCTACCTGACCCCCTACCTCAACGAGACGCAGATCACCTCGGGTACGCTGGCCTACGTCTACGGGGCCGGCAAGGCGGTGGTCTCGACGCCCTATTGGCACGCCAAGGAGCTCCTCGCGGACGGTCGCGGCGCCCTCGTGCCGTTCCGCGATCCGAGCGCCATCGCGGAGGGCGTCTGCGGATTCCTCGACGACCCGGCGCGCCTGAGGGCGGTGCGCGAGAAAGCCTACGGCGTCGGCCGCGAGATGATCTGGCCCGCCGTGGCGCGCCGCTATCTCGAGTCCTTCCGGCGCGCCCGCTCGGATCGCGTGGCCAAGCCGCGGACCGCCTTCGCGGACTGGACCCTCGCCAGCCGTCCCTACGAGCTGCCCCCCCTCCGGCTCGATCATATCGAGCGGATGACCGACGGTACCGGCATCCTGCAGCACGCCAATTTCAACGTGCCGAATTTCCAGGAGGGCTACTGCACCGACGACAACGCCCGGGGCTTCATCCTCTGCAACCTGCTCGGGGAGCTCGGCGGCCGTCCCCATGCGGAGAGCCTCGATCGCCTCGCCACGAGCTACCTCGCCTACCTATCCGCCGCCTTCAACGCCGACAGCGGCCGCTTCCGCAATTTCATGAGCCACGGGCGCCAGTGGCTCGAGGAGGAGGGCAGCGAGGACAGCCACGCGCGGGCGCTCTGGGCCCTGGGCGTCGGCGCCGGCTGCTCGCGGAACAAAGGGCATCGGAGGCTCTCGGCGCGGCTCTTCGAGCGTGGGCTGCCCGCGACCGCCGGCTTCAGCTCGCCGCGGGCCTGGGCCTTCGTCCTCCTGGGCCTCCACCAGTTCCTGCGCCGCTTCGGCGATCATCGCGCCGCCGTCGAGACGCGCTCGGCATTGACGGACAGGCTCGTCGGGATGTGGAGGGCCCACGCGACCGAGGATTGGCCCTGGTTCGAGCCTCGGGCGACTTACGATAACCCGCGGCTTTGCCAGGCCCTCATCCAGAGCGGCCGGTACATGCCCCGCCCCGACGCGCTGGAGATCGGACTCGAGTCCCTCCGCTGGCTCGCCTCGATCCAGAAAACGCGAGAGGGGCATTTCCGGCCGATCGGAAGCGACGGCTTCTACGAGAAAGGCGGAGCCCGCGCCGACTTCGATCAGCAGCCGGTCGAGGCCCAGGCGATGGTTTCAGCCTGCCTCGAGGCCTTTCGCGCCACCGAGGACCCGTCGTGGTCGAGCGAGGCCAAGCGCGCCTTCGAGTGGTTCCTCGGCCGCAACGACCTCGACCTGCCCCTCTACGATTCCAGCTCGGGCGGCTGCAGCGACGGGCTTCAGAAGGACCGGGTCAACGAGAACCAGGGCGCGGAATCGACTTTAGCCTTCCACCTTTCCCTCGCGGAGATGAGCGGCATGGACCATCTGGTCGCGATCCCGGCGGCGCTAGGCTCATGAGTCCCATCCCCATCCGGCGTCACGAGGCGCTGCTCCTGCCCGAGAGCTCGCGCGTCATCATCAGGCCCTTCATCCCCGGCAACGCGCAGCGAATCACGACCGTCATAGGCCGCGCCCTCGCCTTGAGCGAGGAGGATGCGGTCCGGGACCTGAAGGCCGTGCTGCGGGAATTCGACTCTCGGCATTTGGACATCGAGTCGCGGCTCCTCGCCAATTTCGAGAGAGTGCTCCCGGAGCTCTTTACGCAGCGTCCCATCTCCCGCGAGCGTAAGCTCCTCATCGGGGCCCTCTTCTCGGGGGAGTACGCGCTGGAATCGGCGGCCCTGTTCAATCCCTCCATCGTATCCCATCCCGACCAGGGCGGAGTGGAGGAAGGCGGCTTGCGCTTCGTCATGAGCCTTCGAGCCACCGGCGAGGGGCATATTTCATCGATCGAATTCCGCACCGGAATCCTCGCCTCGGGGGGGGAGATCCGCATGGATCCAGTCTCGCGCTTCGTCTCGATGCCGGATATAGTCCCCAATCCGAGTTACCAGAAGAAGGCCTTCGCCATCAAGCTGGACGAGATGGGCTTCGAGAACGACAGCGCCAACGCCGTGCTGGAAGCTTTGCCCGAGGTCTTCGCGCGCAGCGAGCTTGACGCGAGCGTGCGCCGCGTCCGGCGCGAGGCCATGCCGGTCACCCAGGATCTCCACCGCACGCTGGAATGCATCCAGTGGCTCGCCGATTCCAACTATGAGCTGCAGTTCTCGCCGGCGCTGGCCATCAGCGAGCGCATCATTTTCCCGGTATCGCCCAACGAGAGCAACGGAATCGAGGACGCGCGTTTCGTCCGCTTCGCCGGCGACGATGGCTCGACGCTGTACTACGCCACCTATACGGCCTACAGCGGCAGGGCGATCCTGCCTCAGCTCATCGAGACCCGCGATTTCCTCCGCTTCCGGATACTCACCCTCAACGGCGGCGCCGTCAAGAACAAGGGCATGGCGCTCTTCCCGAGGCGCATCGACGGCCGCTACGCCATGCTCGCGCGGCAGGACGACGAGAACCTCACGATCATGTTCTCGGACAATCCCCATGCGTGGAGCGATCCTCAGGTGCTCCTGCGGCCGGCCGAGACCTGGGAATCCGTCAAGGTCGGCAATTGCGGCTCGCCGCTTGAGACCGAGGCGGGTTGGCTCGTGATAACCCACGGAGTGGGCCC
>Ga0181520_10009654_pt1 | contig 13233 bp, 11 predicted proteins | sample PEATcosm2014_Bin_29_FD_132451 | JGI IMG/M metagenome (GOLD analysis project Ga0181520, IMG submission 132451) | Peatland microbial communities from MTU Mesocosm Facility, Houghton, MI, USA - PEATcosm2014_Bin02_30_metaG | ecosystem: Environmental > Terrestrial > Soil > Wetlands > Peat | place...
ACGCCCTCCGCCACTGCGACGTAGCTATCGTAGCCAGCGGCACTGCTACCCTCGAAGCGGCACTCTGCGAGCGCCCGATGGTGGTAGTTTACCGGTTGTCGCGACTCACGTACCGGATCGGACGACTGCTGGTGAAACTTCCCTTTTACAGTATGGTCAATATCCTTGCAGGCAAGCAGGTGGTCCCGGAGTTGATTCAGAGTGATTTCACGCCTGCTCGGGTTGCCGGAGAGGTAGAATACTTACTTGATCATTCCCAAGCACGTGAGGAGATGGCGGCGAACCTGCGGGCCCTGAAGGCGCGCCTGGGGCCTGGAGGCGCTGTCGGGAGGGCTGCTGATGCGGTGGTAGAGTTGCTACGGTCCGGCGGGACGCACGAGGAGTCAGGAATCAGGAGTCAGGAGTCAGAATGACGACCCAAACTCGCGGTTGGCGCTTCGTGCTATGCAACTCGTTGCTTTCGGCGACAATCCAATGTAGTAGCCCTAGTTGTGAGGCAAGGGTGATCGCAGGGAGTCAGGGACCAGAACTCAGAAGCCGGAATGGTGAAGGCGCGCCCTCACGCGTGCGCGCCGTGCAGCGCGCCATTCTGACTCCTGACTTCTGACTCCTGACTCCCAGCAGGAGACGCGGGGAGCTTTTTATGAACTATCTACGTTCCGGACGCGGGGCCGAATATCGGCTGTCCCGGCTCCGGACGCTGCTGGTGAATGCGCTGCCATGGTTTCTGACGCTGGGACTGGTCCCGGCCGTAACTTTCGCCCAGTCCAATGCACCTCGATTTACGGTAACGAATTACGCGATCACCGCAGAGCTCTTTCCTTCCCAGCACATGCTTTCGGCCTCGGTGCGGATTGATTTTCTCCCTCAAGGCGACCTCACCACCATGAGCTTCGAGCTCCAAAACGGCTTGCGGGTTTCCAGCGTGAAGGACGCCGCCGGCAGGGACTGCAATTATCGACAGGAAGGGCTTAACCTCGCCATCGACTTCCTGAATCCCGTGTCTCAGGGTAGGCCCGCTTCCATCACGGTGAGATACGGTGGTCTGCTTGCTTCGGCGGAAGGCAGTCCGGTGGAGAACCTGAAGTTGGCCTACGTCGGGAATGAGGGCAGTTACCTTCTCTATGTGGCACGCTGGTTCCCCGTGAGTCAATACGGCGTGAACCGCTTTGCAGCCAGCGTGAGCATCACGGTGCCTTCCGATGAAATGGTAATTGCCTCGGGAAAGGCTTCCGCACCCGTGCGCGAGCCGGGAAAAGTGACGTATGCGTTCCGATATGACCAGTCCTCCTTCCCCGGCACAGTGATTGCCGGGCGATACGTGGTGCAGCCGGCAACCGCGGTGGGCGCAGACATCACCTTGTACATGAAGCCGGGCCACGAAAACTTCGCCGCTAATTACGGCGAAGCCGCGGCCAAGATCATGGCTTTCTATTCCGACAAGTTCGGGCCCTTGCCCAATGGCCATCTCGACATCGCCGAAATCGAGGACGGCACGGTGAACGGATATAGCGCCCCCGGCGTGGCCGCGCTCGCCTCACGCATCTTTTCCACACAAGTTAGGGTTCAGCAACTGGCGCAGCAGATCGCCTATCTCTGGTGGGGAGAATCGGTGAGTCCGGCCTCGCGCAACGACTTTTTCCTTGAAGACGGGCTCGCCACCTACTCCGCAGCGCTCTACCTCCAGGATGCCGAGGGTGACACCGCCTTTGAAAACCTGATGCAGGAGACCGAAATCGGCGCACTCACGCACGAAGATGTTTCGTCCATCGGCCAATCCGCACAGTTGCACGAGTACACGCCCGAATACCAGTCGATCGTGTTTCAGAAGGGCGCCATGGTGCTCCACATGCTACGCTGGGTGATCGGCGACGAGGCGTTTTTCAAAACCCTCCAGGCCATGTATCAGCAATACGCCGGGAAGACCATTTCCACGGACCAGTTTCAAAAGCTTGCGGAAACCGCTTCCAAGCAGGAGCTGACGTGCTTTTTCGCGCAATGGGTCACCTTCACCGGCGTTCCCCAGTTTACGCGGGTATGGTCGGTCTACAGAACCGCGAAAGGCTATCAAGTGATGGGGAAGATTACCCAGGATCTGGATCTGTTTCGCATGCCCGTCGAGGTCCGGGTGATTACCGAGGGCAGCAGGCCGGTCACCGACCGTGTGCCGATGGTGGGCACCACGGCCGACTTCACCGTGAACGTGCGTACCAGGCCGACGCATGTGATCGTCGATCCCGCCAGCCGCATCCTTAAATTCGACGACAAAATCAAATTCAAGGTCGAAATGGCGCGCGCCGACCAACTGGCCGCGGAACAGGCTTACCTGGAGGCGGTCAAGCAGTATACTGCGGTCCTCGAACTCAACAAGAACAACTCGCTGGCTCACTACCGGCTAGGCGATATCTACTTCAAGCTGCGGAATTACAACGCCTCGATGGAGGAGTTCCGGCGCGCCCTGGACGGGGACCTGGACCCGAAATGGACCGAGGTCTGGAGCCACGTGATGCTGGGAATGATCTTCGACACGACGGGGCAGCGCGATCGCGCCCTGAATGAGTACCAGCGCGCTCTGCAAACCAACGATAACACCCAGGGCGCGCTGGACAGGGCGAACGAGTACGTGAAGAAGGCATACGCGGGGGAGAACAAGCAGACAAGTTAAATAGCCTATTTGAAAGTAGGCACTCTGTCATCCTGAGCGCAGCGAAGGATCTCCGCAGTTTGTGCGGGTGCGCCTTACCCCGGCGTAGGAAGAGCGAACTGTGGCGATCCTTCGCTGCGCTCAGGATGACATGCCAATAATCAGCCCCTGATCTTCCCGTATCTCAGCCCCGTCAAACCCGGCGACTCGATCCCTCGATGCTGAATCAGCACCTTGAAGACGTTTCCCATTCCCTCCGGATGAATCAGCCGCTTTAGTTTCAGCCTGGCTTGGAGATTCTCGATCTCGCCAGCGTCCGGCTCGTAAAGGTCCGCGAACTGGTTGGCTTCGCCCAGCGCCATCAGGAATCGCTCCTGGCTGGTGAAGCCGCTGAGTCGCAGCCCCGCGTCCTCGCCCGCGTCGATCAAGGCGCTGAAGTTGACGTGCGCGGTAAGGTCGACCTGGCCGGGGGCGCTGAGGGCGTCTGCGAGCGGCAAGTGATGGTGGTAGGCCAGCAAGGTGCCTTGCGGCCGGTCCTCGGTGTCGAGACGCCGGGCGAGGTCGCCGTAGTCGATGGTGATAACAAAGCCCCGGTCGAGCTTCCCGGCCAGAGAGCGCATCCACTGGGTTGCCGCCAGGCTGACCTCCACGCGGCAGCCTTCCTCGAGCCGATTGGCGTAACGAGCCACCGCCGCAGCCACCAGCGGGTTGCTGATGCGGCCGGTCTTCTCGCGAAGTTCGTCGCCTTCTGCCGTAACGTAGATCTCTCTCAGATGCCCTCCGGCTCGGGCGACGACAGCCACCGGGAAAGCATCCACCAACTCGTTCGAGAAGAAGCAGCCGGTGACGGGTGTGAGCTGTTCGAGGTTTTCGAGCAAGCGGACTTCTCCGGCCAGTCCCTTTTCCGCCAGCCGCTCTCTCAGGAAAGCACACTGCTTGGGGCTTGGCTCGATGGCTACGTATTCGAGCGCGCCCGCAAAATCCGGCCGGGCGCTCTTCACCCAGGAGAGGAAATCCTGCGCAAAGAGCCCGCTCCCTGCGCCCATCTCAACCCAGCCGAAGGGCGAGGGACGGCCGAGCAATTCCCACATCTCGACGGCCTGGCGCGCCACCAGGCGAGCGAATATGGGATGGAGGTCCGGACTGGTGAAGTAGTCGCCTCCGGCGCCGGTGCGGCGCCGCCCTTGGGTGTAATAGCCGTGCTCTGGATGGTACAGGCACAACCCCATGTAGCGTTCAAACGTGACGGGCCCAGACCGCTTGATCCTTTCGAGGAGGAACGTCTTGAGGGGTATTGGATCCACGATGACTTGGCCGGCGCTACGCCGCGCTGGCCTGCGGGCGCGCCGTCAACTTCTGGAACGCCTCTTCGAACTCCTTGAGCGCCGCATCGTCGTAAAGCACGAAGTGGATTTTCTCCAGGCTGGTGCGAATCCTGATATGCTCCAAGACCGCCTTGAGCATAATCTGCGCGCAATCCTCGACGGGGAAGCCCGCCGCTCCGGTCCCGATGGCAGGCAGAGCGAGGCTCTTGATTGTCTTCTCTTCGGCGCGAAACAGGATCTGCCTGGTCGCAACCTTGATCGATTCCGCTGTGGCCTTCTCGCCGGGCCGGATCGCGGCGGCGTGAATCACGAAGAGCGCTTTGAGGTTGCCGGCGGTGGTGACCGCCGCGGCGCCGAGCCGGAGGGGAGCCAGGCGTTCGCACTCCTCCTGGATCCGCTCGCCGCCCTTGCGCCGGATGGCTGCCGAGACTCCGGAATCCATGAGGAGATCCGTGTTGGCCGGATTGACGATCGCTTCGACCGGCATGTCCGTGATATCACCTTTGGAGATGTAGATCTTTGTTGGCATTTTGAACCTATCTACGGCCAGACAACAGCTGGAAAACTTACGCCTGTCATCCTTCGCTTCGCTCAGGATGACAGGTTCAACGGTGTTTGGCAAACTCGCGGCATTGGGCGACGAACTTCTCAAACAGCTTGCGCGCTGCGGGACGGTCGACCATTTCTTCCGGATGCCACTGCACGCCCACCAGGAAAGGGTAGGCGTCGGCGGATTCCACGGCCTCGACCAGTCCGTCCTCGGAATGTGCTGTCACCCTCAGTCCTCGGCCCAGACGTTTGACGGCCTGGCGGTGCAGGCTATTGACCAGGCAACTGCCTTGAAACGTTTCCGCAAGCGCTGAATCCGGGTCTGTCAGCGTGACGGGGTGGGTGGCCTCGGAGCGCGCCGCGAGCTGATTGTGTTCGGGCCTTACCGGAGGTTCCGCACTGAACTCCTGCTTTAAGTCTTGGTAGAGCGTGCCGCCGAATTTTACGTTGATCATCTGGACGCCCCGGCAGATGCCCAGAATCGCCACCCGGCAACGGTGCGCACGCTCGAACAGGTCAAATTCAAAGGCGTCCCGTTGCTCGTCGACCTCAACGAGGCCGGGGTATTTGAGCGTTTCCTGATAATGCTTGGGGTTGATATCTTTGCCGCCGCTGAAGACCACCCCGTCGTAGTCTCTCACGTTGGGGATGGAATGCTGAGAGGGCGAGACCAGTTCGATTTCTTCGGCTTTCACCCCAACGGCCAGAAGCGCCCTGTAATAGGGAGATTGATCACCCTTCGCATTTTCCTTGTCGGAAACAGAGATCAAAATCTTCATCGCGGCGCCTCCTTTCAATCGCCCGCAGGACGCTGAGAACCCCGATTGCAGCGGCCTGCTCCCCTCCGCCTGTCTCAATGTACATCAGGATGCCCGCCGGTGGAAGCGTGGAGATGGCGCTTGACTTTCGCTTTTTATTCGCCTATGCTCGAAGCCGCTGGGTGGCTGCTCGAACCTGGAGGTTGCCAATGGCAGAGGGTGGATCGGTCTCTTTGGAATCGCAGGGTGGCCTGTTCCGCCCCAGGCAGGACTTCGCCGCCGCAGGGGCGCGACCGAAAGGCGCCGGCGTCCGAGCTCTGCACTATGAGCCCGTCGAATTCAGCAAGCGCACCGTGAAGGCAAACCTGCCACAGGGAGAAACAAAATCCCTGCCTCACAGTCCGTGGACTCTGCCGGCGCGCGGCCTGGCACTCTTCCACGGTGATCACGACGCGGCGCGGCTGAGCCACTATTTCTTTCCGCGTCTGTTGCGGGAGGGGAAGCGAATCCTGATGCTGGACGGCGCCAACTGTGCTGATCCGCGCCTCCTGGAACGCCTGGCTCGTCAGCGTCGCGTGTCCTTCGAGCAGTTCTGCCGGCAGATCCAGATTGCTCGCGCCTTCACTTGTTTCCAACTGACCGAGTTGATTGCGCGCCTGCCGCGGTTCTTGGCGGACTTTCCCGCCCAGGTCGTGATCGTCACAGCATTTCCTGAACTCTACTACGACGAAGATGTGCGCGATTGGACCGCGCAGGTAGCGTTCGAGCAAGCGCTCGCGAATCTACAGCGGCTAGTATCTGACGGCGACGTCAGCCGTACGGGCCCGCCGTGGCGTGCCCCTACCGTGGCGGTGTTCTCCTCGGCTGGCACATTTACACCCTCTCCGGCCCGCAGACGATTCTTAGTAAAGCTCTGCGCGGTGGGATCGGAGGTCTGGCAGTTCCATGCGAATGCAGAGGGAAAGCTCGAGTTGGTGTGCAGGAAGCGCATGCCGGGACTCTCTCCTTCCACCACGACCCCCTCACCCGGCCCGCGCCGGCTGGTGAATGCACCGTCGCGGTCCACCCTCTCCCCCGACGGGGGAGAGGGCAGGAATCTAGACTGAGGGCCAATGATTCAATGCCTCAATCATTCAATCACTCAATGACTCAATGATTCAATTACAGGTGCTTGATGGGTCGAACGGTATCAACGTTTCGGGATTTGATCGAACAGGAGCTGCGGAATTGGGAGCGGGTGTTTGGCCGGGCGTTGCGGCGCGAGGAGCGCGTTCACTTCGAGGCGATGTTCAATCGCGTGCGCCTTTACATCCAGGCCTGCACTTACGAATTCCCGGTTCACGCCATGGATGCGATCCACGTGGCCGTGGGGCTTGACCATGAGATTCGGCTGCGCGCGCTGGAAGCGCGCCTGGGGATAAATCTCGATGCTCAGTGGATGGATTCTCGATCTCTACCCTTGCCCGGAGGGGATGGTGCTGTGGCTGATCGGGGCGGAGGGAATCCGCCATCGGCTGGTTGACCCGTCGTTCGTACCCTGTTTCTATGTGGACGGCCCCGAGTCGCGCCTCACGTCTCTTGCCCGGGACTTGGCGGCGCGCGCTGCTGTGAAGTGCGCATGGGCGGCGAAGACCAATATCTGGGATGGCAAGGAACTGCGCGTGCTCGAAGTTGCCGTGTACCACCCCACGCAATTTGCCGCCCTGGTGCGCTTCGTGCATCGCTACGAATCCGGCCTGCGGCTCTACAACTCCGACTTGATGCTGGCGCCGATGTATTGCTGGCAGAAGGGCATCTTTCCGCTGGCCAGGGTGGAGGTGGAAGAGCGAGGGACTAGGGACTGGGCGCTAGGGGCTAGGGACGAACGACCAGGGGCCGGGAGTCGCGAGGCTGGCGCTTTCGCGAGAATTAGCCCCGGCCCCCGCCCCTTACTCCCCTCCCCAACCGGGGAGGGGAATCAGGGGTGGGGCTCGGCAGGCCGGCCGCTGGAGGTTCGCGCGCTCAGGTGTTGTGATGACGAATGGGCGGTCAACTATGCGCTGCCTCCGCTTCGCATCATGCGCGTGCGCATGGACGGCCTTTCCAATGTGGACCCGCAGCATGGCCGGCGTGGCGCGCTGGAAGTGGAAATCGACGGCGAGTGGCAGGTACTGGATGATGCCGAGGAGTCCGTAGCGCTAGGTCTCGAGCGCCTGCTGCGCGTCCACGACCCGGACATGATCTTGAGCGAGTGGGGTGATGCGACGTTGTTTCCGGCGCTGCTTCGGCAGGCCCGGAAACTGGGCCTGACCCTCTCGCTCAACCGCGACGCGCATCCCGCGGAGCGCCGCCCCGCGCGCAGTTACATGAGCTATGGGCGCATCCTCTTCAAGGGCAGCACCACGACCTTGTTCGGGCGCCTGCACGTGGACACGCAAAATTCCTTCATTGCCGGTCAGTGCGACCTGGAGGGTTTGTGGGAGCTTACGCGCGTCACCAAGCTGCCCGTGCAGTATTGCGCTCGCACCTCCACGGGAACCGGCATCTCCTACATGCAGATGGAACTCGCTTACGGCGACGGCGTGCTGATCCCCGAGCAGAAGGCGGAGCCCGAAACCCCCAAGCATCCGGATGAACTCCTCAAGGCGGATCGCGGCGGATTGGTCTTTCTGCCGCGCCTGGGATTTTTCACCAACGTGGGTGAACTCGATTTCGTCAGCGAGTTCCCCAGCATCATGGCGCGCTTCAACATTTCGCCGGAGACCGTCAATTGCGGCTGCTGCCCGGAAGCTCCTCGCATCCCGGAACTGGGTTATCGCGTCTGCCAGCGGCGGCGCGGCATTACCAGCCGCGTCGTCGAGCGCCTGATCCGGAAACGGCAGGAATATAAGCGTCTCAGCTCCGCTTCGGGCGCAACCCCCTCACCCGGCCCGCTCTGGCTGATGAAGGCGCCGGCGGCGGACTACCCTCTCCCCCAAGGGGGAGAGGGTAACAGGGTCACGGAGTGTGAAGCGGTCCCCCAATCTGTCATTCTGAGCGAAGCGAAGAATCTCCGCAGTTTGTCGATTGCCGCCAATTCCCAAAACAACTGCAGAGATCCTTCGTCGCCTGCGGCTCCTCAGGATGACAGCACAAAACCGCGGAGTGCCAAAGAGCGCCGCGCGGCGCTGAAGTGGCTGCTGGTGTGTTGCTTCGGCTACACCGGCTATAAGAACGCCCGCTTCGGCAAGATCGAGGCGCACGAGGCCATCAATGCCGTCGCCCGGGAGAAGTTGCTGGTCGCCAAGGAGACGGCGGAGGCGCGGGGCTATCGCGTTTTGCACGCCCTGGTGGACTCACTTTACGCGCAGAAAGAAGATGCGACGCGAGAAGACTACGAGAACCTGTCGCAGGAGATCGAGCGGCGCACGGGGCTGCCTATGGCGGTCGAGGCCGTTTATCGCTACGTCGTCTTCCTGCCTTCGAAGCAGTCACCCGAGATTCCCGTTCCCAACCGTTTCTTCTGCGTGCCGGAGGAAGGCGAAGTCAAGGTGCGTGGCCTGGAATGCCGAAAGCACGATACTCCGCCCCTGGTGGCGCGCATGCAGCGCGAAGCGCTGGAGGTCCTGGCGGAGGCTCACGACTTTGACAGCTATGGCCGCAAGCTGGAAGAAGCCCGCGAAGTGCTCGCGCGATATCTGGCCCAACTCGAGAGCGGAAACGTCAACCTGGAAGAACTCGTCATCAACCGCCGCCTGACTCGTTCTCCCGGCGATTACAGGCAGGCGAGTTCGACCGCCATTGCGGCAAAACAACTCGAGCGGTCGGGCGTCAAGTTGCGTCCCGGTGAAACCTTGCAATACATCATCACCGACACGGAGGCCAAATTGCCGGATGACCGTGTCCGAGCCTGGACGCTCTGGGAAGGGTGGCACGGCTATGACGTGAAGAACTATCAGAAAGCACTGCGGGATGCTTTCGAGGCCTTCGAGCACTTCGCCCTAGTACGTTAGTACAGTCACGGTGGCTTGACTTTCATTCATTCACTTCCTTACACTTGCCCCGTGAGCACAAGAATTCTCAGCGTTGTGATCGCAGGGTTTGTCCTTCCCGCGGCGTTGGCGCTGGGCCAACAAACGCCGGTGGCATCTCCTCTTCCTGCCTCCTCGCAAAGCCAGGCCGATTGCACAGGGTTTATCAGGGCAGGTGACGTGCCCACGAATATTACTGTTCTCAGCGGCGAAGATAACGACTTGCAGTCGTCGATCCGGCAATACGCGGAGGGCGAATCACTCTATCTTCACCGCCGCGGCGATGCCCGATTCTCCGTGGGCCAGCAATTCTCACTGATCAGGCCGGCGAAGGACCTTTTCCGCACCACACGGTACAGCGGCGAACATCGGGCTCTCCGCAAACTCGGGAAACCGTACGAGGACACCGGCAGAGTTCAGGTGACGCATCTCACGCCCCAGGGAGCAGTCGCCGAAGTGAGGTTCGCGTGTGGGCCCATTATTCCCGGCGATATCGCGGTGCCGTATCAACCCCGCATTGTCCCCGACTATCTACCCAGGGAGTTGGAGCGCTTCGCCTTGGCCAACGGCAAAATGCAGGGGGCCATCGTGGCGGCCCGCGACAACTTCGCATCGCTCGCGAACGGGGATATCGTCTATCTTGACCTCGGAGAAAGGAACGGCGCAAAGGCCGGTCAGTTGTATCGGGTTTACTACCGCCCGCCACGTCCAGAACTCTGGACGATTACCGCTCGTCCCCCCATGCCCCGCGAAACCGTGGCGGAGATTGTGGTCCTCTCCGCTGAGGAAAAATCTACCGTGGGGATAATTGTGAACTCCAGGCGCGACGTTTACATCGGCTACGGCGTAGAGCTGGAATAAGTTCTGCCCCCAAAATCGCATGCCTCGTCACCCCCGCGAAAGCAGGAGTCCCTAGCTCGTCGTGAACGCAATGGATTCCCGCTTTCGCGGGAATGACGTGATCTTCGAGAGCATAGCGAGGGATTCCTCGCTACGCTCGGAATGACACGGGGGAATGCATAGGGTCAGGCGGCCGGCGATGAGGAACGAGCCAGCGGGAGCGGCTCTTTCAAGACTTGTGCTGTGAACGCTTGAATTCTTGCACCCTGCTGCCAGGCGTCGGCGGGCAAGCCGGCTTTCAGACAGGTCTCTTGAAGAAACTGTTCGCGGTTCCAGTTCCATTCCTCGGCCACCTGCGGCAGAAGGAGCCCGCGGCGTCCGCCGCGCGAAATCAGCAAGCCATGCCGTCCCAGCTCGACCTCCTGGGGAGCAATATCCACCAGAGGGGAAAGTATGGAAATCTCGATATGCAGGGAGGAAAGTTCGGCGGGCGTAACGGGGTCGAAGCGGGGGTCTTCAAGAGCTGCGGCCCGGGCGCATTCGCGCACAGTAACGTAGAGAGGCTTGACCGCTTCAATGTGACCGATGCATCCTCGCAAGCGCCCTCGCTCGGTGAGCGTGACGAAGGCCCCACAGGGAGTTTGAAGGGCCCCTGCGGACTCCGTCACCTCCGGCACTTTTCCAAAGCGCACGGCCTCTTCGAGGGCTGTTCTCGCCAGTTCGAGCAGCCGGTCCTTCTGAACGTCACTGAGCTGCAACATCTTTCTCTTCCCGTTCCTTCTCGCCTGTCCTGAGAACCGTCCGGTGAATTAAGACACGGCGCTTGATGCGAATGTCCAACCTCTTCCAAAAGGAAATGAAATACTGCCCCGCAGACGCCAGCGCGAAGAGAACCACCAACCATAACAGGACATTGCCCGGGAGGCGGAGCAGAGGCAGCCGCCGCTCCAGTATGATCACGGTGATCGCCACAACCTGAAAGACCATCTTTGTCTTTCCCAGTTCGGACACTTCGAGAGAGAAACCTTCCGCGGAGGCTATGGCTCGCAGGCCCGAAACGGCGAATTCCCTGCCAATAATTATCATTGCCATCCAAGCTGAGACTAAATGTAGATAGACCAGAGAAATGAAGGCGGCCGAGGTGAGTAGCTTGTCGGCAATAGGGTCCAGCAGGATGCCCAGCGAAGTCACCTGGCCGCGTCTCCGCGCCAGATAACCATCCAAGAGGTCAGTGGTCGCCGCGAGTAGAAACACCACCACCGCCCACAGGTCTATGTTGCGACCCGATGTCAGTAATAGCACTACCACCAGGGGCACGAAAAAGATGCGGAGCAAGGTGAGCGAAATGGGGAGATTCATGCGCCTTCGAGATCTGCCCTAGCAGGGGAGCGGATGGGATGAACGCCCTAACCGCGAGCGCCGTAATGCAACGTCAGGACAGCTACGCTGCCCCACCTAACTATATCGGACCTCCAGGGAGGTGTCAACGGATTGACGATTGACGATTGTTGATTGTCGATTGGAAGCGCGCCCCACGAACTATTGATTCGAATACGCGGCTTCATTCCGAGCGGAGCGAGGAATCTCGCTTTGCTTCAAGGCGGATCGCTGACGAAAGTGTCAGGGCCGGAGTCCTCGGCCCGCTCGGATTCACATCGGTGCTTATCTCCTCGGGGTGCTGAGGGCCTGAATCCCCCCCATCGACAATCATCAATCGACAATCGTCCATCCGTCACCCATCGAGCCTAGGTCAAAATTAGCCTGATTTCATGCGGATAAGCAGGAAGTTCGGGGCTAGGTAATTTCCCCTAGACTGCCTTATCTTTGTGCAAAACTCCCTTGATTACAGGTGCTTTATGCGCAGAACAAAATGCCAATGTTGGAGGTCCATTCGCAGCCCATGTGCTCCGTAAATTATTGAAAACAAGGTATTAAAAGGCCGCATCTGCACGGGAGCCGCATTCTTGGCGGGTGCGCGCGGGCTAGAGAAGGGCCGATTCTGAGTGGATTTTCCACAGTTTTTTCCACAACCTGTTTGGGCCTGAAAATGCCTGCTTCAGGAGCCGGAAGCCACTCCCTCTTCGCGTCTTTTCAGCCGTTGCCAAAGCGAGGCGCGCAGGCGCGCCCGGACCCTGACTCGCTCGGCCTCGTAGAGTGTGGAGAGCACGACGCCAGAGCGATGAAGAAGGGCCAAACTCTCGCCGTCGGCAGGCGAGAGGTCGAGTTCGGCCTCGATCACGGGGTCTGCGGTCAATGCTTCATCGATGCGTTGGCGGAGGGTGTCAAGGCCCTCACCGCTGCTCGCCGAAACCCCGACATCGTGCGGCCCTGAGGGAAGCCGGTTCCGTCCGATCGCGTCCACAAGATCGATCTTGTTCCAGACATGAAGCCGCGGCGTGGTTCCCACACTCAGGGTTTCCAGCAAGCCCTCGACGGCGCTGTCCTGGGATTCGTTTCGCAGGTCGGAGGCGTCGGTGACATGCAGCAGAAGGCTGGCATCCTCCAACTCTTCCAGGGTAGCGCGGAACGCGGCGACGAGGTGAGGTGGGAGTTTTTGAATGAAACCCACTGTATCCGAGATCAAGACAGGCCTTCGCGATTCCAGCGGCAAGGCGCGCACCGTGGGGTCGAGAGTCGCGAAGAGGCGGGAAGAAGTGAGCACGGTCGAGGAAGTCAAGGCGTTGAAGAGAGTGGATTTCCCTGCGTTGGTATAGCCCACCAGCGCGACCGTGAGGAATTGACGGTCCCGCCGCCGGGCGCGATGCAAAGCGCGTTGCGACCGGACCTTTTCGATCGCCTCGCGCAGCGAGCGAATGCGGGTGCGAATGCGCCGGCGGTCATATTCCAACTGCTGCTCGCCGGGGCCGCGGGTACCGATGCCGCCGCCCAGCCGGGAGAGTTCCGTGCCGTGTCCCCCCAAGCGGGGCAGCAGGTAGTTCAACTGTGCCAATTCGACTTGCAACTGGCCCTCACGGCTGCGAGCGCGGCCCGCAAAAATATCCAGAATCAGTTGAGTCCGGTCGATCACCCTCAGGTCCAACTCGCGCTCCAGGTTGCGCAGTTGCGAGGGAGTGAGGTCGTGATCGAGGATGACCAAGTCGGCGGCAGCGGCATGGGCGGAACTCCGG
>Ga0181520_10009655_pt1 | contig 13232 bp, 11 predicted proteins | sample PEATcosm2014_Bin_29_FD_132451 | JGI IMG/M metagenome (GOLD analysis project Ga0181520, IMG submission 132451) | Peatland microbial communities from MTU Mesocosm Facility, Houghton, MI, USA - PEATcosm2014_Bin02_30_metaG | ecosystem: Environmental > Terrestrial > Soil > Wetlands > Peat | place...
GGCGCGTTCCAGGACCACCTGCCCAAAGCTGAAGCGCAGGACAAGAAAGGCGAAGGTCAACTGCAGGCCGAGTCCCCAGGCGACGGTGCGCCAGCGGATGCGCTTGCGGTCAGTCGAGCCCAGCCAGGCCGCAAGCAAAACGGCCAGAATTCCCACCACTCCGATGAATCGATCCAAGACGGACTCCTTGAAAAGCAGCTTCTAGCTTCTAGCTTCTAACTGTCAGCTCTTTCGTGCTGCTTTCGACACTTGGGCTGCTCTTGAGCGAATTGCCGCCAGGAAAGGCCAAGCTGGAAGCTAGAAGCTAGTAGCTAAAAGCTCTCTTCGACTACCTTACAGCATTGCGCAGATACTCTTCCGCCGTCTCCCGGGTGAAGATGCGGCTCACCAGCGGGACTGCATTTGGTGGTGCATTGGAGAAGCGGATCGCTTCCTCAAGCATCGCGACCGGCTCCGGGAGCAGCGCGGCGTTCGTGGCGTAAAGCGTGACAAGGGGCTGACCCTTCTCAACCTTTGCGCCGCGACGTGCGTGGAAGATCATGCCTGCGTGCGGATCGACCGGCTCGCCAGCCATCTCGCGGCCCGCGCCGAGCCGCTGCACCGCCCAGCCGATTTCTGTGGTGTCCATTGTGGAGATATAGCCGCTCTGCCAGGCTTCGAGCACTTGGGTCGCGCCGGGCTCGTGAAATCCCGCGGCATCGTCGAAGACCCCGGTGTCCCCGCCCTGGGCTTCGATCATTGAGAAAAAGGCGCGCAGCGCGGAGCCCTCGGCCAGGGCCGCTTCGGCGCGCTCATAGCCGTGTCTGGCACTGGTGGCCGCGCCGCCCAGAAAAATCATCCAGCCGGCCAGGATCAGCGACAGCTCGCGCAGATCGAAATTTGTTTCGGGGCTCTCGACCGGCCGGTGTCCACGCAGCAATTCCACTGCTTCGGCCAGTTCGATCCAGTTGCCGGCGGCGCAGCCCAGCGGCTGGCCCATATCGGTCAGCAGAGCCACGGTGCGGGTTCCCGCGCGCTCGGCCGTCGCCACCATCAGGGCAGCCAAATACCCGGCATCTTCAAGCTTCTGCATGAACGCACCTGAGCCGGTCTTTACGTCAAGAACCAGCGCGTCAAGGCCGGCGGCCAGCTTCTTGCTCAAGATCGATGCACAGATCAAACCAGGGCTCTCCACCGTGCCGGTACGGTCGCGCAGCGCATAGAAAACGCGGTCGGCGGGAACCAGCGCCGGGGTCTGGCCCACAATCGACGCATCGCAGTTGAGCAACACTGTCTCAAATTCGGACAGTGTCAGCGCGGTGCGAATGCCGGGAATCGACTCCAGCTTGTCCAGCGTTCCGCCGGTGTGGCCCAGGGCGCGGCCGCTGATCATGGGAACGGCGAGTCCGCAAGCAGCAGCCAACGGAGCCACCAGGAGGCTGGTCTTGTCGCCCACGCCGCCGGTCGAGTGCTTGTCGACGGCCACCTTGCCCAGCCGGGCGGGTGAAAACTTTTCGCCCGAGTCGCGCATGGCCAGGGTCAGGGCGCTGATTTCGTCCAGTGAAAGGCCGCGCAGCAGGGCGGCCATCAGCCAGGCGGAAAGCTGCTCAACCGAGACCGATCCATTGGCGGCGCAGGTGGCGAGGAAGCCGATCTCGCGGGCGTCCAATGCGCCGCCGTCGCGTTTCTTGCGGATCAGGTCGATCATGTGCAGGGGAGCCAAGCCGGTCCTTTGCGACTCTAAGAATTCAACGCGATGGATGAGAATTCAAGCCTATTTCAATTTCATGCCGAATGCCAGCGGCAGCAGTTCGCCGAACGTCATGGTCCGCACCCCATCAACAGCGTGAAAGATGACCGGCGCCTCAGGCAGGATGAACTCGGCGAGCACCTGGCGGCAGGCGCCGCAGGGCGGGCTTGCCGCATTGTTCAAGTTGGCCACAGCAGCCGCTTCAATTCGAAATTCAGGCCCAAACTGGGAAACGGCTCGCGCTAGCGCGGAACGCTCCGCGCAGATGGTCAGCCCATAGCTGATGTTTTCGACGTTGGTCCCGGTGACGATTTCGCCGTTTGTCAGCTTGAGAGCCGCGCCCACCCGAAAGCCGGAGTAGGGCGAATAAGAGCGTTCAGCGGCCTGGCGGGCCTGCTCCAATAGGGCATCGAGCGTGGGGTTGGCCGAGATTGGTTCGTTCATCGGGTGCTGAATCTCCTCAATGCGTGAAGGTTGAGGCTAATCCATTGGCGCGCCTGCTGTACACCCAGGGAAGAATCGTGAAGTTGGGTGGCGGACGGTTCGGGCTCAGGGCATTTCGCGTCTGAGATGCGAGGTATGGAGCGCCCGGCACCGTCCCCACGAAACTCCGGTTCGCTTCCTTTGGCGTCTATACCCCACGCTGAAGCGCGGGGCTAACAACCACTGCGCCCACGGCGCGGGCTATGAATTACTGTCGGCCCGAGCGCTTTTCTACAGGACCTTCGAGGGATTGCCAGCGTTAAGGCCTCCGCCTCTGCCGGAGGATGCCTACTCCCTATTCCCTACTCCCTATTCCCTGCCTTCCTCAAGTCGATTCTCTTCCCTCCGATAAACGACTAGGGTGCTTCCCGTGCTTGGGTTCCAATCCCGGATGGGCGGAAGAGTGGACGCATGGATGAATTGACAAGGGATTTCCTGATCGAAAGTCAGGAAGGGCTGGACCGCATGGAGCGCTGCCTGAACGACCTGGAAGAGCAGCCGCAGGATACCGGCTTGCTGGCGGAGATCTTCCGCGCAGTGCATACCATCAAGGGGACGACCGGGTTTCTTGGCTTCAAACGGCTGGAACGACTGGCGCACTCCGGCGAGAATTTGCTGGGAATGCTGCGCGATGGCAAATTGCCGGTCGACAGAGTGAAAATCACGGCCCTGCTGAAATTGCTCGACGGCCTTCGTTCCATTTTGAGGTCCATTGAGACAGAGTCCAGCGAAGGCGAAGGCGACGATTCCTTTCTCATTGCCGGGCTGGAGGATTTGCAGGTTCCGGCGCTGGCCAACGCCCGGCTCGACGCGTGCCTGAGATTTGGAATTGAAGCTGGGCGCGCTGAGCCCATCGGCGGAGCCATCGAATCCCGGCCGCGGACGCCGGCCCAACCGCCTCAGCACGCGAATTCATCGCCGGCCGCACAGCCGTCAGATCATCCGAAAGCCGGGCCTTCCGTCCTCAACGCGCCGCCTGAGGCGAACTCCGCTTCGCCCCGTGCGCATACCCAGGCCGGCGCCGCCGCCGAGAGCACGCTGCGCGTGGATGTGACTCTGCTCAACCAGATGATGAACCTGGTGGGCGAACTGGTGCTGACCCGCAACCAGGTGTTGCAGGCCACAATGGCCGACCCCAATATGACCGCTCTTTCCCGCCGCCTCGACATGGTGACGGCCGACCTGCGCGAGTCCGTGATGAAAGCCCGCATGCAGCCGGTCTCAAACATCTTTTCCAAGGTGCCGCGCATGGTTCGCGATCTCTCCCAGACGCTTGGCCGGCGCGTGCGGCTTCAAGTCGAGGGCCAGGAGACCGAGTTGGACAAGAGCCTGCTGGAAGCCATCAAGGACCCGCTCACGCATGCGGTGAGGAATTCGCTGGATCATGGCATCGAGCCGCCGGCAATCCGCCAGGCGGCAGGCAAGGACCCGGAGGGGACTCTCAAACTGCGGGCCTTCCAGGAGGGCAGCCACGTCATCATCGAAATCTGCGACGACGGGGCCGGGATTCCCGTGGAAAAGGTGCGCCAGAAGGCCATCGAACACGGGCTCATCACCAGGGAGCGGGCTGCCAACCAGACTGAGCGCGAGTTGTTGCAACTGATCTTTCTGCCCGGTTTTTCGACGGCCGCGGCGGTGACCAACGTGAGCGGCCGCGGCGTGGGTATGGACGTGGTGCGCACCAACGTTGAGAGAATCGGCGGCAAGGTCGAGATCGAATCGCGCGTGGGCAAGGGAACCACGCTGCGCCTGCGCATTCCGCTCACCCTGGCCATTATTCCGGCGCTGATTGTCCGCAGCGTAAACCAGAGTTTCGCCTTGCCCCAGCTTGCGCTCTCTGAACTGGTCCATGTTTCGCCCGGTCAGGCCGGCTCGGCCATCGAGTGGATGGAAGGCGCGCCGCTCTACCGGCTGCGGGGAAAGCTGCTGCCGCTGGTGTTTCTCGACCACCTGCTGGTGCCCGGCCAGGCCTATGCGAATGCCGGGGAACGGGACAACTTCATTGCCGTTCTGGAGGCGGACGGGCGCCGATTCGGCTTGGTGGTGGATGGGCTCGCCGATCCCGAAGAGATTGTGGTCAAGCCGCTCAGCGCGGTGCTGAAGGCGATCGGGCTCTATTCCGGGGCGACCGTCCTGGGCAACGCGGATCTGGCGTTGATTCTGGACCCTGGGGCGATCGCCGCGAAGGCTGGAATCGCCATGGCCGGGGACGAAGACACAGCGTGCGCGGCGGAGGGCTCCAGCGTGCAGGAGATCGGCAAGGGGGCCGAGTTCCTGCTGGTTGAAGTGGCCGGGCGTCAAACCGCGATACCGCTTGGCGAGGTCCTGCGCATCGAGCGGCTTCCGTTGGAGCGCATTGAATACATCGGCTACCGTCCGGTACTCAACTTCGAGGGACAGTTGCTGCCCGTGGAGGATTCCAGCGGTGTGTTGGCCGCGGCACAGGGCGAGCGGCAGGCGCAGGTAGTTGTAGTGGTCTGCCGGCGGGGGAACGGGCAGGCGGGAATCGCGGTTTCACATGTTTTGGACGTGGACTCCGGCAGATCACTGGTGGAAGCCGGAACCCGCCAGTGTACCTCCGGCGTCACCCTGCTGAAGGATCGCGTGACTGAGGTGGTTGATCTGGGCGGTGCAGCCCCTCTGACGGAAGCGGCATACGCTCCCGGCGAGGCAGACCGGTTTGCGGAGGAGACAGCATGAGCACGGGCAGCGGTCCATTGCAACCCAAGAAGAAGCCGGCGGCGCTGGTTGAGATGTGCTCCGTGCGCCTTGGGCAGGCTTTGTTTGGCGTTCCGATCCGCCACATTATTGAGATTGTGGGCTCGGCAAGACCACAACCGGTGCCCCTTGCGCCCGGCTTCGTGGGCGGGCTGGTTCATTACCGGGGCGATGTGCTGACCACGGTGAGTCTGCGCCGGTTACTGGGCTTGCCGCCCGAGGAGGGCCCTCAGGACATTCTGGTCCTGGAGAGTGCCGGCGGATGCTTCGGGCTGCTGGTGGATTCGGTAGGAGAAGTCTTGACCGTATCCTCGGCCGATCATGAACCCAATCCCTCGATCCTGGACGATAGCCAAAAAGCCTTGTTTGACGGCGCTTACAAACTCAAAGACAGTTTGCTTGTGATGCTGAACCCCGAGCGGCTTGACCCAATGCTCTTGGGCGGAGCCAGGAGCGGATGAGATGCGATGGGCCGTAAGTTCCGCGCGGTGCCACTCTGGTGTAGTCCTCAGATGTTCATTTCCAGAATCGGGGGAATGCAAAAGCAGATTCTTCGCTCACCATCCCCAAACTGAAGAGCGTTTGGGGCCCCGTTCATTCAGAATGACGGCGGCAATTTTGAAGGGTAGATCGAGAACAAAGCAGTTTTGCAATGAGCCTGAGATTCGTCCCAGTACGAGCGTAAGGCGATCCAATGCGAAACCAGCCTGGAGGCGAAGATGCGCGCGCTGATTGTAGATGACTCCCGCTTCGTAAGAGGCTATCTCCGTATCCTGCTTGAAGACCGGGGAATCGAGTGCGAAGAAGCGGCCGACGGGAAAGCCGGCATCGACCAATTGCACTGCGGCGAGCCTTTCGACCTGGCGCTGGTGGATTGGCACATGCCGGTAATGAACGGGTTGGAGATGGTCCGGCAGCTTCGCGCAGATGGATTTGCGGGCACCAAGGTGATGATCGTGACCAACGAGGCCGGGAATGGAGCGATTCTCACGGCCCTCAATGCGGGCGCCGACGAGTACCTGATGAAGCCTTTCGACGACAAGGCCCTGGACGGCAAGCTGGCGCTGCTCGGCCTGGCGGAGGCCTGAGCAATGACCAACCCGCCCCGCACCCGGATCCTGATTGCGGACGACTCGGCTGTGATGCGGAGCCTGCTGCGCTCGGTTGTCGCGGCCGATGCGGGCCTGGAAGTGGCCGGAACCGCGGCCGACGGCGCCGCGGCTTTGGCCGCGTTCGAGAGCCTTCGCCCCGACTTGATCCTGCTGGATGTGACGATGCCGGTGATGGACGGGCTGGCAACGCTCAAGGCACTGCGCGCACAAGGGCACAAAGTACCGGTCATCATGTGCAGTTCGCTTACGCATCGAGGGGCCAAGGTCACGCTTGAGGCGCTGGCCGCCGGCGCATCGGATTATGTAGCCAAGCCGGTAGGACAATCCGGGCGCGAGGAGGCGATCCAGGCGTTGGCACAGGATCTGATCCCCAGGATTCACGCGCTCACCAGCCAATGCCAAACGATGCATCAGACGTTCTTCTCAGGCCCGGCAAGCGGCAACCTGGGCATTCTCTTTGATCCGGCACAAAGAACGCAGACGGCTTCCGTGGCTCCCACGGTGGTGGCCATCGGCGTTTCCACGGGAGGACCGGCGGCGCTTGACGTTCTTCTCCCGGCACTTCCCGCCGAATTTCCGCTGCCTGTGCTGATCGTGCAACACATGCCGGAGCTGTTTACCGGCCTGTTTGCCGATCGGCTCAACGGCATTTGCCCGTTGCGCGTGCGACAAGGCGTAGAGGGCGATCGGGTGCGGGCGGGAAACATCTACATCGCTCGCGGCAACTGGCATATGGAAGTGCTTGCGGCTTCGCGTCCCGGCGCTCCACCCACGCTGCACCTGAGCCAGGGCCCGGCTGAGAACTACTGCCGCCCCGCCGTGGATGTCCTGTTCCGTTCCGTAGCCGCCGTGTACGGGGCGGGTGTGCTGGGCGTGGTTTTGACCGGAATGGGTTCCGACGGGACGGCCGGCAGCCGCATCATTCGTGCTCGCGGCGGCAGCGTGCTGGCGCAGGACGAAGCCACCAGCGCGGTGTGGGGAATGCCCGGCACGGTGGTCCATGCAGGATTGGCCCAGCGGGTTCTCCCTCTCGATGGCATGGCCCCTGAGATTCTTCGCATGGCCGCTCGCAACAAACTGGAAACCCGCGAGCTTCGTGAACCGGCGGCTTTGCGATGAAGACAATCTCCGACGCGGACTTCACCTTCCTCCGCCAGCTCGTCTTCGGGCTGTCGCAAAACGTGCTCGACCCCTCGCGCGACTATCTCTTTGAAACGCGTCTGGCGCGGGTGCTGCGCAAGCGGGGGATGGCTCGGCTGCAAGATCTGGTCGACTCCCTGCGCCGGAAGAAAGACCCCGAGTTGGAGCGCGCGGTCGCCGAGGCCATGACGATCAATGAGACCAGCTTCTTTCGCGATCGACGCCCCTTCGAGCTCTTGCGTTCGGACCTGCTGCCCAGGCTCATTGAGGCTCGCCGTTCCACGCGTTCCCTCCGCTTCTGGAGCGCAGCCTGCTCCACCGGGCAGGAGGCCTTCAGCCTGGCCATCCTGGTGAAGGAGCACTTCCCCCTGCTTGGCGACTGGAATCTTCGCATCGAGGCGACCGACATCAGCCAGGAAATGATCCAGCGCGCCGAGAGCGGCCGGTTCCACCGCATTGAGATGAACCGCGGACTCCCCGCGCGCCATGTGGTCCGCTTCTTCGACCGCGAGGGCGAGGACTGGGTGATCAAACCCGAGATACGCAAGATGTGCAACTTCCGCCAGGCGAACCTGTGTGCGCCGTTTCTACCTTTCAGCCGTGCAGAAGAACGCTTCGACGTCATTCTTCTGCGAAACGTGATGCTCTACTTCTCGCAGGAGACGCGCAAGACCCTGATGGCCGCCATCCGCCGCCTGCTGGCGCCCGATGGGGTGCTCTTCCTGGGGTCGACCGAGCAGCCGGCAGACCCCTCGATATGGAATACGGTTCTGGCCGGTGGAACGTGCTATTTCACGCCTATTTGTGCAAATTAAGGAGAGTCTGAATCAGCCGGTGCTTTGAACGGGCGCGACGCCATGGATTCGGCGAAAACGCTGCCAAGGGCAACCGGTTGTTTTTCAGCTACTTTCCGGCGTAGGGGTCGGCAACCGGCTTGCCGCTCTCGATCCATGCGGTGTCGATCATGTCGCGCAGCATGCTGGCGCCGGCAGCCAGGCGGCCGGCGGTAAACTCCCGCGATTCGGCCGATCCCGCACCCACAAACCCACCCGCCTTCTCCAGTTGATAGACCTTCTCAACGTAGGTCTGCGTGTGGCGCAGATAGGCGACATAGCCGTCGAAGATATCCCCGTCGATGGGCTTGACCGCCGTCATCCTGGCCCGCACCTCGGGCTCATGCAGGTTGGCGCCTACAAATGGACCTTCAAATTGCCAGTGAATCTGGTGTCCGGTCGTGTAGCCGTTGGGATTGGGGCCCGTCCAGCCGTTGTACTGAACCGTGGTGTGGAGGGGCTGCGAGGCGTCTCCCACATAGTGGCCCAGCCAGCCCGCGTAGAAGATGGCCGCCTGTTCCACGGCGCGGGTGTCTTTGTTGGCGGCGCTCAGATTGCGGTACTCGCGGAGCGCGGCCTTCAGGCGTTCCCAAACCTCAGTGGCCTCCCAAGGCTGGAGGCCGATCTTCTCCGGCCGCTGCCCGGCGGCAAAGACTTTGGCTTCAAAGTCCAGGCGTTTATGCGGCAACGGCCCCAACGCATCGGCCAGTTCAAGGTCGATAAAGTGCTCCGGCGCCTGCGCCGCAGCCAGTTCCGGCTCCGCGGGCGAGCGCCAGCGATCCGGCTCGGGGCCAAGGTACTCAATTTCATTGGCAGCCGCTTCAGTGCGCAAAAAGCCGGGAACGCTGTCCGGCAGGGTGGCGACGGCCAGACGATTGATGAGGCGATGGCCCTCATTGCCCCAGGCATGGGCGGCGGGGGGCTCAATCGCTATCCAGAACAGCCCGGAAACAACAACGGCAGCGAGACGGGAGATTGAGGCGGTCGACATGAGCCAAGTATACGAGTGAGCGCGCAGAGCGCAGTTTATAGGAGTGTGAAAGTCCAATACCTGGCGCTTTCGCAGGCCTCTTGCGTGTGAGGTCTCGCCTTGAGCTGGTCCTTTTCCAACTCCCAAAAACGGGGCCGGGGACAGCCAGGAGTGTATAACTTCCAGCGGTCCAAGACATGGCCCGATCATTGTGTTTCGAAGAGTGATTGGTCCGTGCCTATTTTGGATGAAAACTCCGCCGCAGGCCGCTGTCACCCGGTAACTGGAGCGTTTCTTCTTGGTGAACAATGGCCGTATTTGGCTAGAGAGTATGAAATCTGCCGCTTATACTACCTGAAAGTTGAACAAAATCCCCAATTGTTCCGCTGTAATGGGCCAGCGCGTACTCTGGAAGAGAACGCAGTCATCATGAATCAAGGCCTACTCAGGCGGGTGAGAGCCAAAGCATAGGAAAACCGCGCCAGCGAGGAGATCGATGCGGGACCGCACAGAAAGAAAAACGATAACTGGAATCAAGCACCTTGCCGTAAAGGCGTGGAATAGCATTTCCAGTGTCTGGTCTCTTCTGGCCGTGCTCTCGCTTGCGGCGGCGATTGGAGCGGTAGCATTGCGGTGGGCTGCCGGACCGGGGACGGATGCTCCGTTGATCCTGGCGATTCTGGCCGTGTCCGCGGTTCTCGCTCTGCGGCTTTTTGTGAAGCACCCCACTGCGGCCAATCCGGCCGCATCCGATTTCAGCAACAGCGCGAGGGATCTGCTCGACTCGATGCCCGACGGCATCTGTGGCCTGGACTCCCAAGGTCTGATCCGCTCCGTCAACCCCGCCGCCGTCCGGTTGCTGGGTATTTCGGCCTCCGGCCTTAGCGGCAGAGATCTGTTCGAAGTGTTGTATGGGCCATCCGGGCAAGACCGCGGGTGCGGGGAAGATTGCCGGTTGAGACGGGCACTTGCCGGTCACGCGGCCGCGGGCGGCGAGGATACGTTTCTGCGCGGCGACGGGAGTTCGTTCCCAGCCGAATACTCCCTTGTACCAATTCCACGCCAAGGCCGGTCCGCGGGCTGGGTGTTCAGCTTCCGCGACATCAGCCGGCGATCCGCCATGGATCGCATCAAGGACGAGTTCATCTCGACCGTAAGCCACGAGTTGCGCACGCCCCTGACCTCCATTCGCGGCGCGTTGGGCCTGCTTTCCTCAGGCAAGCTCGGCCAGATGAACGAGAAGGCGAACAACCTGCTGCGCATCGCCCTCACCAACTCCGACCGGCTGGTCCGGCTGATCAACGACATTCTGGATCTGGAGCGGATTCAGAGCGGCAAGGAACCGCTGACCTTCCGCCCGGTGAACGTGGCCGACGTGGTGCAACAAGCATTCGAGGGCATGCAACCGGTTGCCGAAGCCGCAAGGGTGCACCTGGCTTACGACGCCACGCAGGTTGAAATCGCCGCCGACGCCGACCGCTTGCTGCAGGTGCTGACCAACCTGCTCTCCAATGCCGTCAAGTTTTCTCCGCCAAAGTCCACCATCGCTGTATCGGTGAATCAAGGCGTCAGCGGCATTACACTCTCGATCGTCGACGAGGGGCGCGGAATTCCCGCCGACAAGCTGGAGTCCATCTTCGGCCGATTCCAGCAGGTTGATGCCTCTGACGCGCGCCAGAAGGGCGGCAGCGGCCTCGGCCTGGCCATCTGCCGCACCATTGTTTTGCAGCACTCCGGACGCATCTGGGCAGAGCGGAACCTGGATTGCGGCTCGACGTTTCGCGTTTTTCTGCCTTACCAGCCCGTGGTCGCCATCACGCCCGGCGTGGTGGACAACGAACCCGGCCTGGGCACGGTGCTGCTGGCCGACGGCAACGGCGCATCCCGGCCTTTGATCGCGGCCCAATTGGCACGGCACGGGTATCGGGTTGTCGAGACCGACAGCATGGAACAAACGGTAGCCGCAGCTCACGCCGGTGTCGAGGCCATCCTGCTGGATACATCTCTGGACGGGATGAACGGCTGGGCGATTCTGCCGCTTCTGCGCCATCGTGACCCCGAAGCCAGAACCCCGGTCGTCTTGCTGAGCGTGGCCAACCAGCAAAGCCCGGCAGAGTTGCCAATGCTGGCGGAGGGGTGGGTCACCAAGCCTCTGGTGGAGGAAGCGCTGCTGGGTGAATTGGCCCGCGTGCTCTCGATTCCCGGCGAAAAGGCGCGCGTTCTGGTGGTAGAAGACGATGTGGATCTGGCGCGCATGATCGGCGCGGTCTTTGCCCGCGACACCATCGAGGTGGAGTTGGCCCACACGCGGCAGGAGGCTCTGGACGCATGTTTCGCCTTCCAGCCCAACCTGCTGGTGCTGGACATCGGGTTGCCCGACGGGGACGGCTTCAACCTGGTGGATTGGCTGCGCCAGCATGAGACGTTGGCTTCTTTGCCCCTGGTGGTCTACTCAGGCCGCGAGTTTTCCGCTACGGAACGCCGGCAGCTCACCCTCGGGCCGACGCATTTTCTCACCAAGGCCCGGGTGCAGCCGCAACAGCTTGAGGCGCTGGTGCTGACCATGCTGCGCAGTTCGCGGCAGATGGTCGAGGCCAATCGCGCCGCGGCAGCCGCCAGGGAGTCGTGAAACCGGTCGAGTGCCCTGGCTCTTGAGTCCGCGTCAGAAGTCAGGACGGGAGAAAAGCAGATTCTTCGCTTACCACCGCCGAACTGAAGTACGTTCGGGGCCCCGTTCGCTCCTGATGAACGGAGTTCATCTGCGGGCGTATCTCGCCTCCGCGAGTAAACGTGCTCGGAATGACTCCAACAGTACTGCTGGGAAGTTTGGAGACCGGACACTCGATCCGCGATGGAGAATGGGCGTTTTTCAGGAAAAGCCGGCAGGGCCTTCAGGCCTTGGAGCTTTACCCTTTTTTCGATAGAAAGCAAGTGCAACCGGATCAATCGCCGCTCTGGACATTCCAGAGCAGCCGGGGAGAAGATGTAGCCATGGCACACCGCATCCTGATCATTGACGACGAAGACGACATCCGCGAAGTTGCCGCGCTCAGCCTTGAGACCGTGGCCGGCTGGGACGTTGCGGTAGCCAACTCAGGAGCGCAGGGGCTGGTGCGCGCCATCGAGTTCAAGCCCGAAGCCATTTTGCTGGATGTCATGATGCCGGAGATGGATGGTCCTTCGACCTTTCGCGAACTGCGCAAGAACCCAGCCACGGCCCGCATTCCCGTGGTGCTGTTGACCGCCAAGGTGCAGCCCTCCGATCAGCGCACGTTCGCCGATCTCGGCGTGGAAGCTGTGCTCTTCAAGCCCTTCGACCCGATGACGCTTGCCACCCAAATCGCCGAAGTGCTGGGCTGGAACTGAGCGGAGCACAACCGATGGACGCCGTGCAACAGGCCAATTTGACCGCAGCCCTTGACCGCATGTGGGAGCAGTTCCTGCCGCAGATGCGGGAGCGGGTTGCGGCTCTTGAGGTTGCGGCGGAGGCCTTCGCCTCAGATCGGCTCTCTCTCGAACAGCACCAGGCGGCCAACGCCGCCGCGCACAAGCTGGCGGGCGTGCTGGGGACCTTCAACCTGACCAGAGGCACGGTCCTGGCGCGCGAGCTGGAGGTGATGTACTCGCGCGACGGGGGGCCCGACCCGGATTTGGCCACAAAGCTCGCTGAGATCGCCGCTGAGCTGCGCGGCATCGTCGAGAACCGCAAGTAGGCCCCCGCAATTACACTTTGGACAGGTGAAAAGGAAAGACACATCGGCGCCGCAGCTCGACCTCAGCTTTGAGGAGCCGCTGCTCACCCGCCGCATCTGGCCGGTGCGCGAGCTGGTCGGTCAGGCGCGCGAGCTTGTGGAGCGAGCGTATGGCGATGTGTGGGTTGAGGGCGAAATCTCCAACTTTCGGCCCGCGCCCTCCGGCCATTTGTATTTCACGCTCAAAGACGCCGATGCGCAGTTGCCGGTGGTTCTGTTTCGCCGCCAGGCCATGCTGCTGCGCTTCCGCCCCGAGGACGGACTGCACGTGCTGGTGCGCGGCAAGGTCAGCGTCTATGAGCAGCGCGGCCAGATGCAACTGGTGGCGGAAACCATGGAGCCGGTTGGCGCCGGGTCACTGCAACTGGCATTTGAACAGCTCAAAGAGCGGCTCAAAACCGAAGGGCTCTTCGATGCGGAGCGCAAACAGGCGCTGCCCGCCTTTCCGCGCACGGTAGACGTAGTGACATCGCCCACCGGCGCCGTCATCCGCGA
>Ga0181520_10009656_pt1 | contig 13230 bp, 15 predicted proteins | sample PEATcosm2014_Bin_29_FD_132451 | JGI IMG/M metagenome (GOLD analysis project Ga0181520, IMG submission 132451) | Peatland microbial communities from MTU Mesocosm Facility, Houghton, MI, USA - PEATcosm2014_Bin02_30_metaG | ecosystem: Environmental > Terrestrial > Soil > Wetlands > Peat | place...
CCGCCGACATCCGCCAGTTGCAGGACTACCAGCGTCTGCGGGCCGACCATCTCATCGGCGCGGCCAGCCAGGTGCAGAAGATGCAGCAGGCCCTCGAACGCATGAACCTCAAGTTCCACGATGACGCCATGATTTTTGGCAAGATTGTTCCCGCTGTTGGCAAGGTCAACGTCACCACCACCATTGTCACCACCGACACGGCGGAAATCATAGGCGGAGGCAAGGCTTCATTCACCGATGACAGCACGATTCAACAACTCAAAACCGCACCGGCACCGATTACCAATGTCGTGAGCGTTGTCGTATCGAACGGCACCGCGACCGTGCCGGATTTGAGCGATGACAAGCCGAAGGTCGTAAAAAAATTTGGAAATTTGGTCGTTGAATTGCAATCGTTGAAAATCATCAACAACAGCCAATACTTTTTGATGATGACCCTCACCAATTGCTCACCAACTAAAAGCCTTTGGGTTGCCATGACCATCGGTCATTACGGTTTTCCCGTGTCATCGCTTCTTGACCAGAACGGACATCAATTTGGACAAGGTCATACCACTAGAATTTCTTCCGCACGTATCCACATGGAATACGGACGAACCATGCACGAGGCTTTTAGTCCCGCAACGGAAATCCAGCCGGGCGATTCCACCACGGCAACGCTTACGTTTTTATCACCCGAAGGCCGATCCGCGTTGCCGGGCGTTTGCACGTTGCAACTCGAATTCCTTTTAGGGGACGATTTTGTGTTGAACAACGCATACCATATTTCCGACCCGAATCTTGTCACCAAATTTGAGGCGAAATGACCAAGGAAAAAAATCGCCTCACGGCGATGGAGTGAAAAAATTTTCACCAGAAAATACAACCCGTCCGTGGGTGAACCCGTTGGTCGCGTGAGCGACGAGGAGGTTTTTTGGGCGAGCATGGCTGCTAGACCACGCGCAGCCCGCCAGCCCGTGAGGGCAAAAAACCGACGAAGTCGGGGATGGCACCGAAGGCGAAAAACGCTGAAAGTCCTTGTGAACAAAGGATGAAACGAAATCAGCACCCTTCCACTGGTGTGGAGGGGCTAGTGGAGGGGGTAAAATGGTCTAGATTTTCGTCAAAGACGGTTCGATTCCTACTGCTCCCACGAGGCTTGTCCTTGAAAAAAGGTTCGAGCGGCGTGGTAAAGAGACACCATTCCACCACTCGGAGATTTTTCTACGAGTAGTGACCACGGTTTGACGCAAGAACCACGGGTTTTTTTGCAGTCGAGGACAAACGAGTTGCGATTTCATCAGCAGACGATTTAGTGATACACTGGAACTTACAAATGGAAATTACTTTCCACGATTTTCACAAATAGAAATCATGGCTCATGCCTAAACGCTCACGCAAAAAAACGCATATAAAAAAAATCCGGCCGCAGTTGCGCTCGGAAGGCTTGGCGGGTTGAAAGGCGGCAAAGCCAGGGCAAAAAAGCTTACCGCCAAGGAGCGCAGCGAGTCCGCGCGCAAGGCCGCGAACTCGCGCTGGAACGCGTAAATAATTTTCGTTTGCGCGCCCAATTCACTTGCAAATGCGTGAGCGTTCACGCATAATAGAGGAGTCGTAAAATTAAACAGCACCACTTTTATGAATACATTGTTTTTTTACGCCCGTAAATCCACCGATGTCGAGGACAAGCAAGTCATGTCCATTGATGCGCAACTCCACGAACTGCGCGAATTCGCGGCGCGCGAACAGGTCAACATCGTCGCCGAACTCGTTGAAAAACAGTCTGCCAAGACGCCGGGCAGACCGATTTTCAACGACATGCTGGCGCGCATTGAGGCCGGCGAGGCGGACGGGATTCTCGCATGGCACCCCGCCGCCTTGCCCGCAATTCGATTGATGGCGGGCAGATCATTTACCTCCTCGACACCGGGAAACTCAAAATGCTCAAATTCCCGACGTTCCGCTTTGAATCCGACCCGCAGGGCAAATTCATGCTAAACATCATGTTTGGACAGAGCAAATACGACGTTGATAATCTTTCGGAAAACACCAAGCGCGGATTGTGTGAAAAAGTCCGGCATGGTGAATTTCCGCATCAAGCGCCCATCGGATATTTGAATGATTATCGCACCAAAAAAATTATCGTGGATCGTGAACGCGCGCCGCTCGTCAAAGAAGCGTTTAAAAGGTATGCGACCGGAGAAGCGACGCTTGACACGTTGCGCCACTTTCTTGGCGAACATGGCGTCCGTTCGAGCAAAGGCAAGCCCGTTGGACGCAGTTTTGTATCGCGTCTTCTTTCAAACCCCATCTACTACGGCCATTTCCTCTACGCCGGTGAAGTGCATGAAGGCAAACATGAGCCGATCATCACCAAAGACCTGTTTGATCGGGCAGACGCCATTTTGAATCGTCGCTGGCGTTATTCCCCGGCGGAGAACACTGCCCAGCCGAAAGCCTTCACTGGCCTGCTTCGTTGCGGTGTTGCGGAATGATGATAACCGCCGAGCACAAGGAGAAACGGCAGAAAAATGGCAACGCTCATTCATACACCTACTACCGTTGCACCAAGAAGAGCAAAACCGATTCCTGTGCGCAGCCCTACGTCCGCGAAGAAGCCCTTGACGCCCAAATCTCAAGCCTTCTTAAACCGTTCGCGCTTCTGGCGGATTGGGCGGAGGAAATGCTGACACGGATTAAAGAGGAAAAGAAGCAAGCCGCCCAATCCGACGCACTTGTAGCCCTGCAAAAACGCGGAGAGATTGAAAAGATCAATCTCCGCCTGCAAAAGCTGCTGGACTCATTTTTGGACGAAATCACTGACCGCGAAACTTACGTCGCGGAAAAGGCCAAATGGATGAGCCGGATGAAGTCTTTGCAGGAGCAAAGCGCCGCGCTTTTGACAGGCCGAGCCGATTGGCTCGAACCGTTCCAAAAATGGATTTTGACCGCTAAAAACGCTGGTGAAATCGCGGTTTCGGGTTCGCTTCAAGAGAAGCGGGTTCTCGCTCTCGAAGTCTTCGGCTCGAACCTTGTCCTCGACTGCAAAAAAGCCCGTGGTTCTTGCGTCAAACCGTGGTCACTACTCGTAGAAAAATCTCCGAGTGGTTGAATGGTGCCCCGGTGGGGACTTGAACCCCAAACCAATTGATTAAGAGTCAACTGCTCTACCAATTGAGCTACCGAGGCGAAATTGACTACCAAGCACTTACGCTTGTTTTTGACGTTCCAACTTGGAACTCTGCCACTTTTTACGCCACTGTTACGGCACGAAACGCGGTGGCACGGCGGGAAACGCCGTTCCAGTTCAAATGTGTGCAGAATGTCATGCGAAAATCAACTTATCAAAAAGTCTGCGATGACCGCAAGCGCAGAGTGCGCGGCCTGTGGAAGCGCGGCGGCTGGTTTTACGCGCGCTTGTGCGAATCTCACCGGGCGCAATTCGGTCAAACGTGTCCGGCTTAAAATGGCGCGCACGGTGGCCGAAGCCAAGATTGCTTTGCAGGATTTGCAGAAGGACCGGCGCGACCACAACTTGCCGGTGCTCAGGCGGCGTCCGCGGCTGGCGGATTATTGGGACGAATAATTCAAGTTCTACGAACTGGCAAAAGATGCGAAGCGGCCTGCCACGTTGCGTTGCGAGCAGGCGGCGCGGCGAAGATGGCCGGGTGATTTGCCCGATGTGCGGTTGAATGAAATCACCCGGGCGCATCTGAACGGGTTCATTGCGAAATGTCAGGCGGACGGCCTGGCACCGCGCACGGTGAACCTCTACATGATTGCGCGGCACAACGTGCTCAAGCGGTCGCCTGTCACGCCTGAACAGCTTGAGAAACTTCTTTCCGTCGCCGCCAGCGTGCCGTTGAATGGCCAACTGCTCGCCAATGTTCTTCGCCTGATGGCCTGCTGCGGCTCGCAGGTCGCCGAAACCCTCCGGCCGCGCTGGGCGGATGTGGACTTTGGGCGACGGCAAATTTCCATTGGTTCGGACGGGTTGGCCAAAAACCGGAAGTCGCGCGTCGTGGATTTCAATGACGTTCTCGAAAGGCATCTGCGCGAAATGTTCGCCCGGCGTCCGCGAGATTCGGAATTTTTGTTCCCGTCGCCCCGGCGCGGTGAAGCGGATGTGCCGGTTGTAAATTTCAATAAAGCCCTGCGTTCGGCCTGCCAGACCGCCGGCCTGCCGCAGTTCGGCTTTCACGACTGCCGGCATTATTTCATCAGCAATTGTGTGTTGAGCGGGATTGACTACATGACGATTGCGCGCTGGGTCGGGCATCAGGACGGCGGCGTGTTAATCGTCAAAGTTTTCCCTGTCTAAAATTTAATCGTTATCGAGTTTGGTGGCGGCGTTTGGGAGGGCGGCGGCCCGCCGCCGCTTTTTCATCGCGCTTAAAACACGCCCAAATTTCTTAATCCTCCGCCCCGCCGGAGCGGGGCGAGTTTCGCTTTCATCACGGCGGGCTGGCCGTCGCCAGGATTCAGGTGCACATGCAGGAGACGGGGGCGCTCCAGTCGCTGTTCTGGTTGTTGCCGCCGAGGGCGCGGGCCTGGAAGACATAAGTGGTCCCCGCCACCAGACCGGGCACCACCACGTTGCGGGTGTTGGCAAAGAACCCGGCATGGACGGGCGGGCCGCCATTAAGACTGTATTGCAGTTCGTAGCCGCGTTTGGTGTTGGAACCTTGAAGGGTGAACCCCAACTGGCCGTGGCCGGCATTGTGAATGTCTAAAATGACCGGCGGGTCAGGCGTGGTCGCGTCATGACGGCCGCTGGGTTCATAGGTGATAAAGCCGGAGGTTGCGGCGACGGCCTCGGTCATGTTGGGAATCGCCTCGATGCCGGTGGCGAGGATGCGGAGCAGGGAGATGACGATGTCGCACTTGGCATTCCGGTCGAGGATCAGGCTCCGTCCGCGTTCAAGGCTGGCGGCGATGGCGGTGTGCAGGTTGCCCTGCGCCACGCCCAGCGCGGTCACATTGGCGGTCAGGCCGGGAAAGGAGGCCAAGTTGGCGGTCATCTGGGTGAAGACGTGGCTCGCATAGGTGTCCACATCCTTGACCCCGTATTGGGCAAAGCCCCTGGATATTTTGTATGACATGATTTTATGAAGTCAGGCAGGCTGGCGATGGGGAGTCGAAACAACCGGGGCCAGGCGGGGCAGGTGGCATTCCCGGATGGGGTCTGTCCCGTTTGCAGTGACACCGAGTTTTTTTGGCTGGCTCATTTTTGATACCCTGCCGTCTGATGGTTTGGGGAACCTGATCATTTTCCACCGGGAACGCCCGTTTGGCAAGAAAAAACTATTAGTTTTTTACGATTTCAAGGCCGGGTTCTGGCGGCAATTAATAACCTTTAATAATCTGCTAAAAATAATCTATTTATGAAGACGGACTTAAGCAAAGGATCAGGCTGGGCTGATCCGCCCCCGCCGCGCCGGTTGGGCGGTTAAAAGCGGCCGATCCCGGTGGCGTCTCGGTCAAAACTGCAATTTTTTCGGTCAAGAAAATGTTTTTTTAGAGAGACAATTTTGTTTTTTAGAGAGACAATTTTGATTTCTCGCTCAAGAAAATGATTTTTTAGAGGGACAGTTCAGTTTTTAGAGCGACAATTTTGTTTTTTAGAGCGACAATTTTAATTTCTCACTCAAGAAAATGATTTTCCTGACCGACAAAATGATTTTCCTGACCGGAAAAAATGACTGGTTAGGCGTTTTATTGTCGCTTCCGATATACATAATCAATCTGTGCCCCCCAAAAGCGGCCCGATAACCAGCATAATTGTTATCGGTTCCGTTAGAAATTGGTTAAGCCGCTGATTTCTTGTCAAAGAGTTCGTTGAGCAGCTTGCGGGATTCCCTGGCGAGACGATAAAAGCCGCTGTCCGTGTCAAGGAAGACCACTAACTGCCGCCGGCGGGTTTGGCGGGACTGACGGCCGGAGCGCCCGGCACAATGGTGACGAGTTCAATGCCTTTGCCGGTTCCAAGGTTGCGGCTGTATTTCTTATCCACGGGGTTGTTCCAATACTCATGCACCCCAAGGCTCTGCAGCCGGACGCCGTCGGGCTTATAGACGGTTCCGGAAGGCGGATTGTCAGCCAGCGCGGCTTCATAAAGATGGCGGTCGGCGTTTTTGATCAGGGGCATCTCGGAGCGCAGGAAATCCAGCCCCACCGATTCGAGGGCGACGGGGTCCTGCGACGCGAAGAAGCTGGACGGCCAGTGGCCATTGAACGGAGCGAGCTGCCATTTGTGCGGCGGGCTGTTCCACCGGTCCCCCGAATAGAGGCCGTCAATGATGTTCAGCACCGTCTTTCCGTTGATGTTCGTGCTGCCATACATGTCCACAAGCTGGTTGTAACTGGCCAGCGGATAATCCCAGTCATGGAGGAGGTAATGCTGGCTCCCGCGCCTGTCCCCGATGATGCCCCAGTTGCTTTTGAAAATCATGGTGACCGAGGCATTGCCGTAGTCCGTTTTATCCGTTGGATCATGATAAGTCGCGGACGGGGTGCAATGCCGTTTCAACAGCGCCAGGGTGATGAGGTATTTGGATTTGACAATGGTGGTGGACATGGAGGTTTCGGTCGGGCCGGCGGCGGAATAGGCGAAAACATTGGGCGTAAAACCGCCGAGGTTGCTGTCATAATTGACCTTTGGAAAGGCCGGCTGGCAATAATTCTTGACTGCCGAGCACTGGTTCTCCCGGGCCGGGTCACACAGGGTGATGTCCGCCTGATCCGCCCCGAACTGGTTGACCAAGCCGTCGAGCAACGCATAGACCGACTGCGGCGAGGCGTCAATGGCGTTGGATTTGCCGCCGTTATTCAAGTTGAGTTTGACGGCGATCTTTTCGCCTTTCACATATGAAGCGCCGCCGTTTTTGTCGCGGAACAAAACATCCCAGGCATTGCTGACCGCCGGCTGGCCGGCCACGGAACAAATGACGTTGTTCATCAGCGTGGTGATCTTGGCCTGGTCGTTAAATTCGCCGGACCACCAATACTTTGAGGAACCATCCCAATGGCAGGCGCTCAAATCGTAGCTCCAGGCCACCCGGCCGGGAAAGATTCCGCGGGCCGTGCCCACAGGCTGGTTCGGCCCCATGGAGGGAGCAAAGGTTCCGGTGTCTTCCGCGCGGGCGGTTCTTTCATTCTGCCGCATCACCGCCACGGCGGAGAGCAGCCCGGCAACCAGGCAGACTCCGCCCAGCGCCCAGCGGTTTTGCCGGATAAATTTCCGGGCCTGGCGGCACGCGGAAACCAGGCCGAACAGACTCAAGAAATAAAGCAGGCCGCCCAGCGCGATGGGGGCGCCCGCCTGCTGGCAGGGATAGGCCGCCCGCGAAGGCTTGGGGATCACGCGCACCAGATACCAGATTAATGCGCCCAGCCCGATGATTGGAAACAGCCATTTGCCCCACCGGCACTGGCGGTTCAAGCCGACAACCCGGCCAGTTTTTCCACAGACGAGGAACAAACCTTTTTTGAGTGGCATGTCTTTTCATTAGCATGTCCCGCTTGTCTGCTGCCTTCCGTTTTTTGTCTAAAACCGGACTTGTTTTGCACGCAAACAAGGTGTTCGCGGAGGGCCAAGTCCACCGACACCCGTTGCGCCCGGCCAATTCAGCCTTGCATAAATTTATGCCGGTCAAATCCAACACCCAGGAAATCTCTGCAAAAGCATTTGAACGGGCGCGCGTGCAGATGAATCAGAAAGCCATGCCGCCGCAACGCGAGAACCGTTCCGGTCTTAGCACCGGGGGAAGCGCACGTGTCGCGCGTGCAAGTCCGGGCGTCGCGCCCGGACTTTCATCAAACCATCTGCCGGACATTCCCCGTGAAAAAAAGTTTCTGGGACAAGGTTTTCGGCGCGATGCCGAAACGACATGCCAGCAGCGTGTGCTCCCCAGAACCGAAGGGGAGACAGGTCTCCCTTTTCAAGGCGCGGACAGGTCCGCGCGCTCCAGACGAATCAGCGCGTGCAGAATTTTCCGGTGTGCGCTGGTGAAGGCGAGCTGCTGCATTTCCGCGGGCGTTCGCCAGGCGCCGCCGTTCGCGGAAATTTTGTTCAGCCGCACAATGAACGCCTCCGTCGAAATCCGGTGGCGCGTGATGGAATGTTTCACGGTGACGAGCGGCAAAATTTCCGGAGCCGCCAGTTGAAATTCCAATTTGAAAATTTCGTCCACACGCACGCCGTCGCCGTGAACCTCGACGTTTGGAAATTCCCACAAATGCCCGTTGACCACGCCCGCCGGCCTTTGCCGGACGAGAAATTTCCCGTCGTGCGCGACGGCGAACGTGATGACCCGCCGGGCGGCCGCCTTTTCGCGCCGGCCGAGACTGGGCAGATCTTCGACGCGGTTTTCCGCAAACGCCTGGCACAGTTTTTACACCGGACAAATCAGGCATTGCGAATTGCGCGGCGTGCAAATCAGCGCGCCGAGTTCCATGAGCGATTGGTTTAGATGCGAGCAGGAATTTGGGTCGCGCGAAGAACGTGAAGCCGGCGAAGGGTTTTTGTCCTTCGCATCCTTCGCGTTCTTCGCGCGACAAACTAATTCTTCCGCAATCTGCCAGAGCAATTTGCCGGTAGTTTTTTCCTTCGGATTTCCGGCGATGCCAAAAATGCGCGTCAGCACGCGGATGACATTGCCGTCCAAAATCGGGGCGGGCTGGTTGAAGGCGATGCTGCAAATCGCGCCGGCGGTGTAGCGTCCAATGCCCGGCAGGGCGAGAATGTCCGCAAAGTTTTCGGGAAATTTGCCGGCGTGCCGGCCCACGATCAATTGGGCCGCCTTCTGCAAATTGCGGACGCGGGTGTAGTAGCCGAGACCTTCCCAAAGCTTGTGGATTTTGGCTGAAGGCGCTTTGGCCGCGGCTTCCACCGTCGGCAGTTCGCGCTGCCAGCGTTCCCAAAACGGGATCACCGTTTTCACCTGCGTCTGCTGCAGCATGATTTCGGCCACGGCGATCAGATAGGGGTCGCGCGTCCGCCGCCACGGCAGGTCGCGCGCATGGGCGGCATACCATTTGAGCAGTCGCGGCACCAGGGATTTGACTTTGGGATTTTCCAACGCGCTTGAATTTGACGTTCCTCGCCTGCCTGGTCAAGCCGGCAGCCAAAATACCGGTCGGGAATCGTCAAATAAACCGGCAAGCCGAACATCGCCTTCCACCGGCCAGCCGGGCATCGGCAAAAAATGTGGGACTCTCGGCAAGATAAGATAGGTTTCGTTCCGCCATTTGCCTTAAATTTTCTTCATCACTGCCGTCTTGTTGCCGGCGCGAAAGTCTGATTGCCGGTGCCGCCGGCGGCGGTCATTAAAATGAGCCAATTGCACGATGTCCTTCAGTTGCGCGTCCGCTACAGCGAAACGGACCAGATGGGAACGTTTTACAATTCCCGCGCGCTGGAATGGTTCGAATGCGGCCGCACCGAACTCATGCGCCGGCGGCTCGGCATGTCCTATGCCGCGCTGGAGGAGAAAAATGTCTTCCTGCCGCTCGTCGAGGCGCATCTGGAATTTCAGGGCGGCGCGCGCTATGACGATTTGCTGGACATCGCCTCCACCGTCGAGGTTTCCGGCCGCGCCAAGCTCCGCTTCAACGTCCAGATCAACCAGAACGCCGGCGGCAAACCCGTCGTGCGCGGCTACACAATTCACGCCTTTACTGATGCCGCCGGAAAACCCATCCGCCCGCCGGCGTGGTTTCTGGAATTGATGCAAAAAGCCGTCGGCCCGGCGGTCGTCTGATTTTTTACACGCTTTGAAATGAGTTCAACCGACAGACAATTATTGAGCGGCGACAGCGCCATCGCCCTGGCCGCGCTGCACGGCGGCGTGGCGCTGGGCGCCGGCTATCCCGGCACGCCGTCCACCGAAATTCTCGAATACTTTTCCCACATTGGCGGCAAGGCCCAGTGGTCGCCGAACGAAAAGGTCGCGCTCGAAGTCGGCATCGGCGTGGCCTACGGCAGCTCGCGGGCGCTGGTGACGATGAAGCACGTCGGGCTGAACGTCGCCGCCGATCCGTTTTTCAGCGCGGCTCACACCGGCGTCGTCGGCGGGCTGGTGGTGGTTTCGGCGGACGATCCCGGCATGGCGTCCAGCCAGAACGAGCAGGACAACCGCCGTTACGCCGTCGCCGCCGGCGTGCCGATGGTGGAGCCGTCCGACTCGCAGGAAGCCTACGACATGACGCTCGCGGCCATCGAGATTTCCGAACGCTGGAAAACACCCGTGCTGTTCCGCGTCACCACGCGCGTCTGCCACACGCAGGCGCCGGTCCAGCCGCGCGCCGCCGCGCTGCCGATGCCGGCGCCGCATTTCGAGCACGACCTGCGCGGACGCAATTTGATTCCCGCCAACGCGCGTCCGGCGCACCGCCGGCTGCGGCAGAAGCTCGCCGAAATGGCCGTGTGGAGCGAAACCACGCCCCTGAATTACGTCATTCCCGGTGACAAAAAACTCGGCATCATCACCTCCGGCGTTTGTTTCATGCACGCCCGCGAGGTCGCGCCGGACGCCAGCTTCCTCAAGCTCGGCTTTACGCATCCATTGCCGCTGGAAAAAATCGCCGGGTTCGTCCGCAGCGTCGAACGCTGCGTCGTCATCGAAGAAAATGATCCGTATCTCGCCGACGCCATCCGCGCCGCCGGGCTGAAAGTTGAAAGCAAACCGGAAATGTTCCGCTTCGGCGAGTTGAACGTGGACCGCGTGCGCCGCATTCTCGCGCATGATGCTTCCGCCGAGCCGGCGCGAACACCGGGCAAGCCGCCGGAACTTTGCGACGGCTGTTCGCACCGCGTCGTTTTTCAGGCCTTGAAAAATCTGGACTGCATCGTCGCCGGCGACATCGGCTGTTACGCGCTGGCCGTGCTGCCGCCGTTCAACACGATGGATTGCTGTGTGTGCATGTGTTCGAGCATTGGCATCGGACTGGGGCTGCGACACGTTTTGCCGCCCGCCGAGGCGAAGCGCGTCGTCAGCGTCATCGGCGACAGCACGTTTGTCCACAGCGGCATGACCGGGCTGGCCGAGATGATTTACAATCCGCCGCCGACCGGCCACGTCGTCGTCATTCTCGACAACAGCACCACCGCAATGACCGGCCATCAGGAGCATCCCGGCACGGGCCGCAAACTCGACCACGCGCCGACGAACAAGGTGGTTTATGAGGATTTGGGCCGCGCGCTGGGCATCGAGAAAGTCCACGTCCTGCCGCTCGGCAAGGACTGTGCGGAATTCCAGGAGCTGCTGCAGGATTCGCTGGCCAGCGAAAAACTGGTGCTCATTGTCGCGCGCCGGCCGTGCGTGCTCGCCGCGAAAAACATCCGCGAATACGAGAAATGCAATCAATGTGCCACCGCAAAGGAGGTTTTGGCGAAATGAAAAAAACGATCAACGTCGTCATCGCCGGACTCGGCGGACAGGGCGTCATCAAGGCGTCCGACATTTTGTCCGAGGCGGCGTTCCGCTCCGGCTTCGAGGTCAAGAAAAGCGAAATCCACGGCATGAGCCAGCGCGGCGGTTCGGTGACGAGCGACGTGCGGTTCGGTCCGCAGGTTTTAAGCCCGATGATTTCGCCGGGCGAGGCGGATTTTCTCGTGGTGCTCGCGCCGGATCAAATCGAAGTGAACCGCAGCCAGTTGCGCGCGGGCGGCGTGCTGATTGCGCCGGACCTGGTTGACCCCGCGAAACTTTCCAACCGCAAAAGCTACAACATCGCGCTGCTCGGCGTGTTGAGCACGCACTTGGAGATCAGCGAGGAGCAATGGCTCGCGGCGATTCATGCCGTGTTGCCGAAAAAACTGCACGCGGCCAACGAACAGGCTTTTGCCGAGGGCCGCCGTGTGGCCGCCGTCAAAGTTTAATCATGAAACCATCCCCCTCCGCCACTTTTCACCCCGTCAGCGCGCCGGATTTTCTGCCGCGCGAACAGTTGCAGGCGCTGCAGTTGCAGCGGCTCAAATCCATGGTGCAACGTGCCTACGACCACGTGGCGCTGTTTCGCAAGCGCATGAACGACCTCGGCTTGAAACCGGCCGACGTGCGCACGCTCGATGACGTGACCAGGCTGCCCTTCACCGTGAAGGCGGATTTGCGCGACACGTATCCCTTCGGCCTGTTTGCCAGCCCGATGAAGGACATCGTGCGTTTGCACGCCTCGACCGGCACGACGGGCAAGCCCATTGTCGTCGCCTACACCCGGGAAGACATCGGCGTGTGGGAAAACGTGATCATGCGCAGCTTCGCGGCGTGCGGCTTGCACGCGGGCGACATCATCCAAAACGCCTACGGCTACGGGCTGTTCACCGGCGGGCTGGGCGCGCATTACGGCGCGGAGGCGCTCGGTGCGACGGTCATTCCCATTTCCGGCGGCAACACGCAACGGCAGTTGATGGTGATGAAGGATTTCGGCGCGACGGCGATCTGCTGCACGCCGAGCTACTTTTTGCACATCATCGAACAGGCGCCGGAACTGGGCGTGAATTTGAAGGAACTGGCGCTGCGCGCCGGCGTCTTCGGCGCGGAGCCGTGGACGGAAGCCATGCGCCGCCGCATCGAGGCGGAAAGCGGCATCAAGGCCTATGACATTTACGGCCTGTCGGAAATCATCGGCCCCGGCGTGGCGACGGAATGCCAGTGCCAGGCCGGTCCGCACATTTTCGAGGACTGGTTTTATCCCGAAATCATTGATCTCAAAACGCTCAAGCCGCTGCCGGACGGCGAGGAGGGCGAACTGGTTTTGACGACGCTCGGCAAGCAGGCGATGCCGATGATCCGCTACCGCACACGCGACATCACGGCGCTGACCTCGGAGAAATGCGAATGCGGGCGCACGCTCCGGCGCATCCAGCGCATCGGCCGGCGCAGCGACGACATGTTCATCATCCGCGGCGTGAACGTCTATCCGTCGCAAATCGAAACCGCGCTGCTGCAGGTCGAGGGCACGCTGCCGCATTACCAGATTATTCTGACGCGTGTGCGCGACCTGGACGAAGTCGAAGTGCAGGTGGAAGTGACCAAGAAAATATTCGGCGACACCGTCGGCGCGCTGGAGCAGGTGCAGCGGAACCTTGGCCACAGCATCGAATCGCTGACCGGTCTGCGCATGAAGGTGCGGATGGTTCAGCCGCAGACCATCCAGCGCAGCGAAGGCAAGGCGAAGCGCGTGATTGACCAGCGGAAAATGTGATCGGAGGCAATTATGAAACTGAAACAACTCTCCCTGTTCCTCGAA
>Ga0181520_10009657_pt1 | contig 13230 bp, 13 predicted proteins | sample PEATcosm2014_Bin_29_FD_132451 | JGI IMG/M metagenome (GOLD analysis project Ga0181520, IMG submission 132451) | Peatland microbial communities from MTU Mesocosm Facility, Houghton, MI, USA - PEATcosm2014_Bin02_30_metaG | ecosystem: Environmental > Terrestrial > Soil > Wetlands > Peat | place...
GTGTGAGCCGCTAATCTGCATTGTTTTCAAGGCGGTATGCCAAGCCGAGAGCAGAGTCCCTGAGGGCCGGGAGGCCCTCAGGACAGCCGGCCAAGAGGCCGGCGCTACAATTCCTACTCTTAAGCAGCGCGATCCATGACCGCTCAAAAACGGAACGCGGGCATCCCTTTCAACAGGAATTCATACCGGGGACGCAGCGTATCTGGCCCGGCGGTGATGGTGCTGTCCAGGTGGATGAGAGAATCGTCCTTGTCGTACTTGGGCCAAACGGGCAAGCCTGCCCCATTGGGATCGCCGGTCTTGGCAAAATTGGTCCAGTAGGTCATGATCTCATCGCTCATCTTGTGGTCTTCGGGGCGCATCGTGGCGCCTGCCCGCGTGTCGATGGACCCGAAAACGTACTCGATATCGTCGGCGTGCGCGGTCACCCCGCCCTTGAAGTATGTGCTGGGCGGAGGGGGCAATTCAAAGTGGTAGCGGTAGACGGGCGCTTCCCCAGTCTTCCGGTGCGCCTCAATCCATTTCCAGGTTCCAAAGGCAATGAAAGAGTCGGCATGGTAGTCGGCCGCCGAGCGCGTTGCCTCCTCGTCGGTATCGCCTGGATAGAGCATCAGGAACTCCGCTGCACGGTCGCCGAACAGCCCGGCTGCATCAGCCTTCCACTTCTCCGCAGTCGTTGGAGTTAAACCGCCTTCGTCACGATTCCAACCAGCCAGCAGAGGCACATGGGCCTGCCTTCCGGCAGCGTAGGTATCGGCAACCTGCTCGGTAAGGAGTTTGCCGTCGATGACCGGCGTAAAGCCAATTGTGCCTTTCTTCCTGGCGCCTTCCAGAAGCTTATCGGTAGACAGAGCGCGGAGCTCGGCCAATGAGGTTACGCCCAACGTTGCTGCCCACTCCGCATCCCGCTTTCCGCGCATTTCAAGGGTATCCGTGGGCAAAACGTTGCTGAAGGCGCCGCCACTCTCACCGATTCCCTTGGCAAACAGACCCCGCGCCATGGGCGAAGCCATGAGCGTGCTGACGGCGAACGAACCGGCACTCTCGCCGAAGATGGTCACGTTGTCAGGATTGCCGCCGAAGCGCTTGACGTTGGTTTTGACCCACTGGAGCGCGGCTACCATGTCCATGAGGCCGTAGTTGCCAGAGGCACCGTTGGCTTCTTTTGCCAGGTCGGCGGTTGCCAGAAAGCCGAAAACGCCGAGCCGGTAGTTCATGGTGACCAGGACCACGCCCTTGAGGGGCAGGAAACCACCATAATGACGCGGCTCAGAGCTGGCACCCGCTGCGTAGCCGCCGCCGTGTATCCAGAACATCACCGGCAGATTCTTACCGCCATTGGCGGGCGCGTAGACGTTGAGGAAGAGACAGTCTTCGCTCTCGCCCGAATCCTCAAAAACCATGTCGTCAAAGACTCGACCCTGCGCGCAGCGTGTGCCGAACTTGGTGGCGTCGCGCTCACCCTTCCACTTGGCCGGCGGTTCGGGCGCCTTCCAGCGCAATTCGCCCACCGGCGGTGCCGCATAGGGCAGCCCCAGAAACGCCTTCACCTTGCCGTCGTTGATGGTCTTCCCGTGGATCTTGCCTTGCTCGGTCTTCACCGTCAGCGAGTCGGCAAATACGGGCTTCGACATTCCCAGTGCAAGCCCGGCTACCAACAGGGCGCACACCGCTTTCAATGCAATTTGCATTAGAGACTTCCTCCGCGCAACACCTTATCAGGACGAGGCGGAAGATGCGGTAGTTTCACGGTTGTGGACGAAGGATCAGCACAGCCTGTTCCGAATCTTCCAAGAATCAGGCAATCCGAATCGCCTGGCCTCGAATCAAGCTCTCTGCTACCGCTGTCGGATGTTCGCAGCCGCGAAGCCAGATCACTTTCGGCGGTGGTCCCAATCTTGTAGCCAACTCATAGAAGTCGGCGTCTGCCGTAACGACAGCGAATTGATTGGATTTTGCGAATTTCCACACTTCGATGTCTGTAGCCCGAAGCAACCCAAGGGAACTGAGATGCGATGAACCCGGGAAGAGGTCCTCGATGCGGCGGACGAGCCTGCGGGAGAGATTCTCATCCAGCAGCAGCTTTCATAACGCAACACGCCGCCCGACGCGCGCTGCGTATTCAAAAATGGCGGGAAAATCGTCAGGCTCCAGGTCAGGATAGTCAGCGAGAATCTCTTCCTGTTTCACGCCTGCCGCCAACCAACCCAGGACATCCCATACCGTAATCCGCAGCCCCCGAATGCAGGGCTGGCCCGACCGCTTCCCTGGTTCAATGGTGATGCGCTCTTCCATATCCGCCTCTCAGCGAAATCATACCGCTGCCCGTTGCATGAAGCATACGCAAAAGCTCAGAGCAACTCCGGCGCCAGCAGATCGGCCATCGTCTCGCGCCGCCGGATGATCCGCGACTTTGCGCCTGCCACGAGCACCTCGGCCGGGCGCAGCCGCGTGTTGTAGTTCGAGCTTTGCGCCATGCCATACGCCCCGGCATCGAGCAGCGCCACCAGATCTCCGGGCTCGAGGGGCGCAAGCTTCCGGTCGCGGGCAAAGAAGTCTCCAGTCTCACAAACCGGTCCCACTACATCTACCACGCGCGCCTTTCCTGCCCTGGGCCGCACCGGCACAATCTCATGATGAGCCTGGTAGAGCGCCGGACGGATCAGGTCGTTCATGGCCGCATCGGTAATCACAAAGGTCTTGCTGCCGCTGCGCTTCACCTGGAGCACGCGCGCCACCAGCGCTCCGGCCTGAGCCACGAGGAAGCGCCCCGGCTCAATCAGCAGCTTGCCATCGAATCCGCCCAGCGCCTGCTCAACGGCCGCGGCGTACTCGCGCACCTTGGCCGCGGCGTCGAATTTGCCTGCATGGTAGTCGATGCCTAGCCCTCCGCCCGCATCCACACCCTCCAGGGCGATGCCTTCGCGCCGCAGTTGCCTCAGCAGTTTGGTTACCCGGTCCATGGCCGCGCCAAACGGCTCCGCAGAGCGAATCTGCGAACCGATGTGAAAGCTGACGCCATGAGCCTCAAGCCAGCGGTTCTTGGCAGCGCTCTTGTAAATCGCCAGTGCCTTGCGAATGTCGATGCCGAACTTGTGCTCGCGCAGGCCGGTGGAGATATAAGGGTGCGTCTCGGCAAATACGTCGGGGTTTACGCGCAGAGCAAAGCGCGCCTTGGTCTTGAGCTTTCTGGCGCGCGCGGCCAGCAGGTCCAGCTCCGCCTCGCTCTCCACATTGAAGGCGAGAATCCCGGCTCCCAGCGCCAGGTCGATCTCCGCGGCGGTCTTGCCCACGCCGGAGAAAACCACCCGTCCCGCAGCCTCTGGCGCGGCAGCCAGTACCCGCTGCAATTCGCCGCCAGAAACAATGTCGAAGCCTGCGCCACGATCGGCCAGCAGCTTGAGAATGGCCAAGGCGGAGTTGGCCTTCACGGCATAGCAAACCAGGTGCTCACGACTGGCCAGCGCCTGCTGAAAGAGGCTGAGCCGCTCAATAATCTGATCGGCAGAATACACATAAAGCGGCGTGCCGTGGCGCTTGGCCAACAGTTCCAGGGAAACTCCATCGCAGAAGAGCGGAGCATCCGGCTGCGGATGATAGAAGGGGCGCGGCGATGTAGAGTGGGGCTGTGTCAAAGTGTAGGTCCCGTAGAGAAGATCTCCTCTTGAGCCTACAGCATAGGGTCGAGCCGCACGAAGGATCCGCTCGACGCAGGCCCTTACCCTTCAGGCTGGCGCAGCCACTCGGCCATCAACGAGGCAATCTTGTTGGGTTGCTCGTACGCTGCAAAGTGGCCGGCATCCGGTAGAAGGTGAAACTCGCAACCGCCTGGCGCGGCGTGGAAGGCTTCCATCTCCGCTACCGTCACGCCGGGGTCTTCGCCGCCTGCGATAGCCAGAATGGGCGCTTGAATCGTAGCCACGGTGGGCACGGAATCGCGCCTTGCAGCCAGGCCTGCCTGTACGGCTATCAGCGCTTCCTGAGTAAGCGTCATGTGGGCACGTAGCTCGGAGACGATCTCCGGCCGGCGAGCGCGGGCAGTCGCGCCAATAAGGGTCTGCGCCATGCCGTCAAACAGCGTATCTCTGCCACCGTTGCGGGCCTGGGCGATAGTGGCAGCTCGCTTTTCAAGATTGGCTTCGGCATCCGGCTGGGGTTTGGAGCAAACAAAGGCCAGCCCGCTCATCCGATGGGGAGCTTGGCGCCAAAGCTCCAGCAACACGTAGCCGCCAATGGAACAACCGGCAAAAACCGCGTCAGGAACTTGAAGATGATCGAGAAGAGCAAGAACGTCTGAGGCCAGTCGCGCCATGGTCAGAACCGGCGCGTCCGGAACGCGAGCAAATCCGCCCAACGGCAGGTTTCGGCCCAGTTCCGAACTCCCGTGGCCACGAAAATCCGGGACGATGGCCCTGACTCCTGCCAGGTCCTCGATCAGCGGCCGCCAATATTCGCCGTCGATCGGCGTGGGATGCAGAAAAACCACAGGTATGCCCGCACCGGTATCGCGGAAAGCCAGCCGGGCTCCATTTGACTCAATCCATCTTTTCATACATTAGGAGGATACTCCCCAGGAGGAGGATAGGCGCCCGGCAGCGTGATCCGCTCCTCGGGAATCCCAATCCACCCGGCCACGTAAGCAATCCCCACAAAGCCGCCGGAGAAGAAGAATCCAAGAACGGTGAAGATGCGGACTAGAGCCACATCCCATCCATTGGCCTGCGCCAGGGCGATGCAGACTCCGGCAATCTGGCGGCCCACAATGGGCCTTACCAGCGGCTTGCCCGGCATGGATTGCGCTACGGGAATCACCGTGCCGCAGTTGGAGCAGAAGCGCGCGCTGGGAGGCAACCCAGTTCCACACTGATGACAAAAGACGGCCATATTCGATCCCTCCTCCGGAATTCTCCGGATCACTCTCAACTACGAAGATAGAAGGGCGTTAGTTCCCTTCCAAGGGCCTGCGGCCGACCGGCGTCAGGTTCCTTTGTAGGGGCTGCGCAGGTGTTTTCTTGCCGTGTCGGCGCGAGACGTATCCGGTCCGGCGGAGATGGCCGCCTGGTAGTCCCTGACCGCCAACTGCCGTTCGCCGTTCATGTCGCGGCACTCCCCGGCAGCCAGCAGCGAGCGAATCTTCAGCTCGGGTCCCACGTTCTTCGTCCATGCAGCCTGCTCATAGGCCTGCGCTGCCTCGCTGTAGTGGCGCTGGCCACGCAGCGCATCGCCCAGGCCAAAGTAGGCCAGTTCCAGCCGCGCCTCGGCAAAGTAGCCAGGCTTGGCGCTGTTGGCAACAATCTCGCGATACGCAGTCACCGCGCCCATGCCTTCCCCGGCATCCTTGCGCAGGTTGGCCTCCTCCAGGCAAAAGAGGAAGTCGTGGGGATACTGGCTCTTCAGGCCACGAACTACCTCGATCGCCTCCTTGTACCGCGCCTCCCGGCGCAGAAAGAGCGCGATCACGGTCTTGGACTCAATCCTGGTAATCACGCCGCGATTGCCGGCGTCGTTCAGCATCTCCAGTCCGCGGGTCTTGGAACCGGTAATGCCGGCAAAGCCAATCAGCAACTTAAACGGCCAGGGAAGCGCACCCACCACGTACTCATAGACCCCCACCACCAGCTTGGCGTCAACATACTCCGGGTCCAGTTGGAGAACGCGCACGTCGTCGTCTTTGGCCTTCATCGCCAAGCGGAACCCTGCCCCAAAGCCCCGCTCGATCATGGCCAGGTAGGTGCACTTGAGGCTGCGCGCCCAGCCGCGAGCGTAAAGCGCGTCAATGTCGTTGGGATTCCTGCCAATACGCCAATCGGCCTCGCGGACAGCCTCGTCGGCCAGCCCCAGAATGCGGTCGCGGGTCTTGGGGTTCTCGCTGGTGGCGTGGCGGCCGGTCAAAAAGCCGTCATTGGCATAGAAGGTGGTATCCAGCATATCCTGCCGGTAGAGTTCCTGAAAGAGAACGGCGTCCAACAAAAGCGCCGTGCCCTGCGGATCGCCCGGATGTGCGCCGTGGAAGCGCTCGAAGCGCTCCACTGCCCCTGGATAGTCCAGGTTGTAAAAGTGCTCAAACGCCTCGCGCACCAGCGGATCGCGGTTAAGAGGATTAGTGTGTACCCCTGACGCCCACGCAACACTGGCTGCCGCGCAAAGGGCAAGTGCCCAACCCCGGCGCCAAATTCCGCATACGCCCTTGCTTGACTGCAATCTTGCCCCTCTCTCGCTCCTGGACCGGCAAACACTGACTGCAAGCCCACGCAGCCAAAGTCCGCTTCCGTCTTATTCTTCCGGCAAAAAGGAACCTCGGGCCCATTTCACGTTAACCAGTCATTGAGTACGCAAAAAGGGCTAGCGCACCTTGCTGGCTGCTTATCTGGAGCGGCATTCATTCCAGGCCCGGCTCCCAAACTCCGCTCCGGAAGGACAGGATCCTATGAATCGCAAAGAAACGCTGCGTAAGCTCCTCGGTCATGCCCAGTCTAACGGATTTGACTTCCGTAGCTGGTACCAGTTCCAAATTCACCCCCAATGGCCGGGCAGCGAAGCGGCGCTCGATCAACTATCCGTGGAAGGGCGGCATTTCACGCTGCTGTTTTCTCATGGCTTTGCCCAATTTTTTTGGAGAACGGGCGCACAGATGAGTTTAGTGATCCCGACGATCACTTATCCCAGAGTGACCGCTCGAGGCGAGGTGGTGCAGGTAACCCGCAAGCCCTTTACCCGTCGCACCACCAAGCCGGACGTGTGGAAATACCATCTGCGCGAGATGGCAGCCGCCGAAGATCCCATCGCCTATCTGTGCCGATTTCTGCCCTGCCAGGACGAGGCCGTGGAGAGCGAGTCGCCCACTGTTGCGAAAATGACAGTCCACGCATAAGGGCTGCGGCCAACTGCCGTTGGCCCAGATGTTTTACGATGCAATTATGCCTATTCCCGAGCGGCTGAATCCCGCCTTTGGAAATCTCCGCAGCGCCCCGGCGGCCCGGATCGACAGCGCCCGCGAACGATTGATTGTGGCCTTGGATGTGCAGGACGCCGCTGGCGCTCTAGAGCTCGTGAGCCAATTGGAGAACACCTGCCAATGGTTCAAGGTCGGGCTGGAGCTGTTTGTCTCTGCCGGTCCAGCGGTTCTGGAGCCGCTGGTGGCGCGGGGGCATTCGATCTTCCTGGATCTGAAGCTGCACGACATTCCCAATACGGTTGCCGGGGCAGTGCGCTCGGCCGCCAGGCTGGGTGTACGCATGATGACCGTGCATGCCGCCGGAGGCCCGGCGATGCTGGCCGCCGCGCGCGCCGCGCTGAATGGCGTGGACAACCCGCCCGAATTGCTTGCCGTTACCGTGCTGACCAGCATGGATCAGGCGCAGTTGAATGCGACCGGCGTGGAACGCTCACCCGCCGAACAGGTCGGCTTCCTGGCCGGCATGGGGTTTGAAGCGGGAATCATGGGCTTTGTCTGCTCCCCGCACGACGTTGCAAATCTGCGCTCATTCATGGGGCCTGAGGGCGTGTTGGTGGTCCCCGGCATCCGGCCAGCAGGTGCCGCAATCGGCGATCAGAAGCGCATTGCCACGCCGGCCGACGCCCTGCGCAACGGCGCCAGCTACCTGGTTGTAGGCCGGCCCATTACCCAGGCTCCCGATCCGGCCGAAGCCGCAGAAGCGATTCTGCGAGAGATGGCCGAAGCGATATAGCCCGCAAAATTAAAGAGTTACGGCGAATTGTTGCGGCACCTCCTGGCCTGTTGGTCGCAGGACCTCCTCGGGTGTGAAGAGAGGGCTTGCAATTCATTGCGAGTGCGCCCTCCCCGTACACACAAAAGAAAAGCGGCCCCACCCATGCCGGGCGCGACCGCTTTTCTTTACTAGAGATTACTTACTTGGCGTTGGCAACCACGGCAAAGACGATTACCAGCGTGAACAGGGTGAGGGACTCAATGAAGGCCAGACCCAGAACCAGCAGGGTCATGATGCCAGCGCGAGCGCCGGGGTTGCGGGCCAGAGCTTCGGTGGCCGAAGCAGTTGCCTTGCCCTGACCCAGACCGCAAAGACCTGCGGCGAGAGCCATGCCGATGCCGGCGCCGATTGGCACCAGGTTGATGGCCGCCGTGCCGCCATCCGCAAAGGCCGGAACCGCGAAACAAAGAACCGCGAGGGCCATGAATACATATTGAAGCTTGCGCATATTTCTCCTGCTTCTCTTGAAATTGACCGCCAGTAGGTGGTTGAGGCTCACCGTGCTGGCCCCCTCACGCTGGCGGCCGTCCGTTTATCCGGAGCGGAAGCGCTCTCCGGCAGAATCCTGTTTGGCGAGTGAGGACGTGAATAAGTGAAGAAGTGAATGCGTCGTTAGAACCGCTTCCCTTCACTCTTTCACTTGTTCACTCCTTCACTTGCCTCTCAATGCTCGTGCGAAACTGCCTGGGAGAGATAAATCATCGCCAGCAGCATGAAGATGTACGCCTGAATCAACGACACAAAAAAGTGCAATCCCAGAAACACCGCGGGAATGGCTACCGGAATCAGCGAGAAGAAGACCAGGGTCACCAGGTCGCTGGCGAACATGTTGGCGTAAAGACGAATGGTGAGCGACATGACGCGCGCGCAGTGGGAGATGATCTCAATGGGAAACAGCAGCGGCGAAATCCACCACACCGGCCCCAGAAACTGCTTGATATAGCCGAATCCATTGGCGCGGAAACCGTTGAACTGGTAGAAGAGGAAGGTCAGCACCGCAATACCCAGCGGCACCCAGGGGGACTTGGTGGGCGTCTCCAGTCCGGGAACCAGCCCCAGCAGGTTGTTGAGCAGGACAAACAACAGAATGCAGGTGACGAATGCCTGGAACTTCTCGTAGCCGTGGCCAATCACCTGATCGGCCTGTCCGCCGGTAAACTCGTGAATCATCTCGGCGATCTGTTGGCCAGGATTGGGCTTCTCCACCGACAACGTCATCCGCACCAGCAGGAAAAAGGCGATTAGAGCCGCGACTACGAGCAGTTCCAGCGCGAAGGCCTGATTCACCTTCATCGCCGACTCGGCGGCCTTGGCGGAGTCCAAGCCAATCGATTGAAAAGCCTTGACCTCGACACCCATGAAGAGGCCGTTCAGCAAGCGCACCATTGCAAAAGTTTCCGGCATCGAACCTTGAATCTTTCTGTTTCCGGCTCAGACCGTGCAAGCAGGCCGGTTGGGCCGCTCAATCCTTGAGCTGCCGCAACGCCTCCCAGGCCATGGTCACCAACGCAAGGGCCAAGCCGCAAAGAAGCGCTACCGTCGAACCCCGGAAACACTTTAGGCTACCATAAATGGCCGCCGCAAAGACGGTGAGCCTCAGCACAAAGGATAAGGCCACCAGCACACCGCTGCGGGGCGTCTTCTGCCGGTCCATTTTGGCATTCACAAAGCGGATCAGCCGCCGCCACTCCAGAATGCTGGCCGCCGAGATCGCCGCTCCCACGGCCAGCATGGCCGCATTGCGCCAGCCGGAGACAAACAGCAGCACCACCGCGGGGACCAGCCCTAGAATCAGCGTGTTGCGCATGGCCCGGCGCAGCAGGCCTTCCAGCGCCGCATCGGTCATCCCTGGAATGGGGTTGGAGTCTTCGGTCATGGCTTGCTGTTGGAATTTCCCTCTTCGTCCCCGTCCTCTTTTTTGGCCACGATGCGCACTTCGCCCATTGTGGTCATCGCCAGCCGGATGACGTAAACCAGTCCCGAAATGCCACCAACTACGATTCCGGCAATGCCTATCCAATGCTGATGCAGGCGGCTGTCGGCCCAAGCCCCCGCCAACCAGCCGATAAACGCGGCCGAAGGCAGCAAAATGGCAATCTGCATCAGCTTCTCGGCCTGCACCAACGTCTGAATCCCACTCGACATTCTGGGGCTCGGCTTGTCATTCGGGATGGGGCGGTTAAAGGGCATAGGAACTACCATCAAGCATACAGTGCCAACCGCTGAACAGGTATACTTCCCTTTTGGGCTGATTCCATTGGCGCCCATCGCTGGACCACCAAAAGAGCTGTCATCCTGAGCGAAGTTTGGCGCGCTTTTGAGCGCCAAGCTGCGTCGAAGGACCCGCGATTGCGCTTGACGCGCGCCCAGCTTTAAAGAATCGGCCGAAACCGAAAGCTCAGTCACCCGACGGAAGGAAGCAACGTGTTCGATTCGGAATTTGAGCGCAGTCTCTTCGAATTGCGCAAAGCCAAGTTGGAAGAAATCGTGAAGCTTGGCCAGGCGGCGTATCCCAACCAGTTCCCTGCCTCGCACACCATTCCACAGGTCCGTGCCAAGTGGGGCGAGACGCAAGCTGAGGGCCTGGAGGCCACTCGCGTCACCGTGGCCGTCGCCGGGCGCATCATGGCCATCCGCGCCCAGGGCAAGGCCGGCTTCGCGACGCTTCAACAGGACGGCCAGCGGCTGCAAATCTATGTCCGGCTCGACGCCGTCGGCGAGCAGGGCTTTGCGCTCTACAAGCTGCTTGATCTGGGCGACCACATTGGCGCTTCGGGTTATTTATTCCGCACCCGCACCGGTGAGCTGACCATCCACGTGGAGCGGCTGACCTTCCTCGCCAAGGCCATGCTGGCCCTGCCCGAGAAGTTTCACGGCCTGGCCGACGTGGAGCTGCGCTATCGCCAGCGCTACGTTGACCTTTTCAGCAACCTCGAAGCCCGGGCAGTCTTCGTCAAGCGGTCCAAGGTGCTCAAGGCGGTTCGCCAGTACTTTGACGAACGCGGCTATCTTGAAGTGGAAACGCCGATGATGCAGCAGATTGCCGGCGGCGCAGCGGCACGGCCCTTCAAGACCCATCACAACGCGCTCAATGAAGATCTCTTTTTGCGCATCGCGCCGGAACTTTATCTGAAGCGGCTGGTGGTCGGCGGCCTGGACCGCGTTTACGAAATCAACCGCAACTTCCGTAACGAGGGCGTCAGTACCCAGCACAATCCCGAGTTCACCATGCTGGAGTTCTACCAGGCCTACGCCAACTACCACGACATGATGCGGATTACCGAAGAGCTCCTCGAATTTGTGGCCCGGGAGGTAAACGGAACCACCATCACCGAGTTCAACGGCAACTCGATCGACCTTGGCAAATGGACGCGTCTTTCGATGCGGCAGGCCATCCAGGAGTTCTGGCCCGAGGAGGCCGGTGCCAAGCCCGCGGTTACCGCCTTCGAGCAGGCGCCGGTGCTACAGGCGCGGCTGCATGCGGCCATGAGTTCACTGGAGAAAGCCGTTGGCGAGACTGCACACACCAGCCCGGAGCGCATCGAGGAGCTGAAGACCATCCACGGCGCCATCACCGCGGTGTACTTCGACTCGATGAAGGGCGCGCCTGTGGGCAAGAGCGTATACAACCTCTTTGAAGCAGTTGTGGAACCCTTCCTCGTCCAGCCCACCATCATCTACGACTACCCAGTTGAGGTTTCGCCGCTCTCCAAGGCCAAGCCTGACGACCCGGCGCATGTCGAGCGCTTCGAGTTTTTCGCCGGAGGCTTCGAGCTGGGCAACGCCTTCAGCGAGTTGAATGATCCGGTGGAGCAGCATAAACGGTTCGAGGAGCAGCTCGCCGAGCGCGATCGCGGCGATGACGAAGCTCACCAGATGGACGAGGACTACGTCCGCGCACTGGCCTATGGTTTGCCTCCGACCGGCGGCGAAGGCATCGGCATCGACCGCCTGGTGATGCTGCTGACCGGATCGAAGTCGATACGCGATGTGATCCTCTTCCCGCTGATGAGAAACAGGGATCAGGGGCCGGAGATCAAAGATCAGCAGCCAGCAACCTCCGCGTGACCATTTCGAATGGGCGCTTCATCTTTGGGAATTCAGCATCTCGCAATGGTCGGAACCTTCAAACCTTGACTGGCATTCGCTAGTAGATGAACAGAAAATCGTGTATCGACACTCAGGCTGTTAACTGGATCACGGACCCTTTGCATCAGATGCTTGCTGCAGAGCGGAAAGGAGGCGGTCATTGGAGTTCGTCAACAGCTATCAGAGTGCGACATTCGCTGAAGCCTACTCGAAGCTCGAGTTTTCCGGCACATACCACCTCGCATTTCGCGACTTGCCTCAGATATTTTCCGCCCATGTGAAGGGAAATGCGGCGCTCGATTTCGGCTGTGGGGCGGGCCGCTCAACGCGGTTCCTTCGCGAACTTGGATTCGAAACCATCGGAGTGGACATCTCGCCGGAGATGGTGGCGAAGGCGCGTGAAATCGATCCAGCCGGCGACTACCGCGTTGTTCCGAGCGACGACATGAGCGGCTTGCCGCTTAGCGGCTTTTCACTCATTCAATCGGCATTCACCTTCGACAATATTCCTGGGATGGACACCAAGGTGCGTCTGTTTGGCGACCTGCGCGGTTTGTTAAGACCGGACGGCATCCTTGTCAGCATTGTCTCCTCGCCGGAGATTTACGTGAACGAGTGGGCATCTTTCTCGACCAAAGACTTCCCTGAGAATCGGAACGCGCAACCGGGCGAAATCGTGAAGACCACAACGACGGATTTCGAGGACCGGACGCCATGTTTGGACATATACTGGCCACACGAGTCCTACCTTGAAGTCTATTCCCGCGCTGGATTTGAAATAGTAGAGATGCGCAAGCCCTTGGCGAAAGGTGATGAACCCTATCGCTGGGTGAGCGAGACACGCATTGCGCCCTGGGTTATTTATGTGTTGCGGCGTTCCGCTTGAAGATTTCTCTACCTACATAGGAGCTGAACGGCTTTGAATATTCTTTTCGTCGGCGACATCTTCGGCAGTGCGGGACGCAGGATCGTGCGCGAGCACATTGGGCACATTCGCGCGGCGAACGTCGTGGATCTGACCATCATCAATGCCGAAAACGCGGCCGGCGGCTTTGGCGTCACGCCGCAGATTGCCGACGACCTCTTTGAACTGGGTGCAGACGTCCTGACCACCGGCAACCATATTTGGGACAAGCGCGAGCTGATCGATTACCTGAACTCTGTCCCCGCCGATAGCCAGGACCGCCCACGTCGCGTGCTGCGCCCGGCGAATCTGCAGCCGAACCTGCCGGGCTACGGCGTCTTTGAAGGAACCACCGCAAGCGGCGTGGACTATGCGGTCATCGATCTGCAAGGCTGCGTCTTCATGACCACGACCAACGACCCTTTCCACACCGCCAACGCACTGTTGGCCGGAATCAAGGCCAAGGTCATCGGGGTGGACTTCTACGCCGAGGCTACCAGCGAGAAA
>Ga0181520_10009658_pt1 | contig 13230 bp, 16 predicted proteins | sample PEATcosm2014_Bin_29_FD_132451 | JGI IMG/M metagenome (GOLD analysis project Ga0181520, IMG submission 132451) | Peatland microbial communities from MTU Mesocosm Facility, Houghton, MI, USA - PEATcosm2014_Bin02_30_metaG | ecosystem: Environmental > Terrestrial > Soil > Wetlands > Peat | place...
CGCCGGCCCTGATATTCTTCCGGGAAAGACAGTTGCGCCGTTTGAAAACGTCAATCTCTATCCATGGCTGGCCCACCTTCTCGGACTCACTCCCCCAAAGACCGATGGAAGCCTGAACGTGCTCTCGGGCACCCTGCTCGACGGCGGCATCACCGCAGAGAAATGAAGGAGTAAGACAAGATGAACGTAGTCCTGGGAATTGACGGCGGCGGCACACGTACCCGCGCCTCGATCGTTGCCGGCGAAAAGGTGCTCGCTCACGCCGAAGGCGGCTCCATCAAGCGGCTCCGCGTGGGCGCCGAGGCGGCTGAGAAGCATCTGCGCGAGTTGTTGAAAGAGGTCTACGCGCTGGCCGGTGTCTCTGGCGTGCGCGCGGCTTCAGTAGGCGTAGCCAGCGCCACCATGCCCGGCGTGACAGAGTGGATTCAGGCGGTCTTCAACGATTTTGGCGTCGAGCGCTCCGAGGTGGTGGGCGACGAGGTCATTGCCCTCGACGCGGCCTTCCACGGTGGACCCGGGATCTTGCAGATCGCCGGAACCGGCTCCAACACCATTGGCCGCGCCGCCGACGGCAGCCGCGAATCCGCCGGCGGTTGGAGTTCGCGCCTCGGCGACGAGGGCTCGGGATACTGGATCGGCGTCAACAGCCTGCGCCGCGCGCTGCATGCCTACGACCGCGAAGAACCCACGCAGATACTCAAGCGCGTCGGCGAAATCTGGAACACACCCACCATCGACGACCTGATCAACATCGGCGATGCCACGCCGGGACCGGACTTTGCCGCCCTTGCGCCCGCCATCTATGAGCTGGCCCAGGCGGGCGATCCGGTTGCGGTTGAAGTTTTGCGCCAGGCCGCGGCCGACCTGGTGGAGTTTGTGCTCCTGGTGCGCTCCAAGCTGCGCCGCAAACACGGCATCGCGGGCGAGGTGCCAGTGGCCTGGACCGGCGGCGTGATCGAGAAAATGACCACCGTGCGCGAGGCGTTTTTCGCCGGTCTCAAAGCCGCCGCGCCCACCATGCCGGTAGCGCAAGAGTCCGTTGTCTCGCTGGAAGGCGCCGTCTGGCGGGCCAAGCGCCTGGCGGATGCCGCGCAATAAAAATCCCCCGGCTGCCGGATGCCCCCGGCCTCGATTCTGAGACCGGGGAAAGCACGGTCACCCAAGTAACTTCCGTGCCCCATCCATTCCGCGTTTCTCAGCGGAATGGGTGGGAGGTCAACAAAACTCCGGTCCACACAATTGACGAAAACACACCAGCCCAAGAACCTGGGTGCCCCATCCATTCCGCGTTTTTCAGCGGAATGGGTGGGAAACCGCAAACCTCAACCGGCGAAAGTTCAACGCCAACCCACTACGGGCTCGCCATCCACAATCGAACCCACCAGCTTTCCCGCCGCATCCACCGCCACAAGATTTGCAGGCCGGCCCGCGGCCACGCACCCGGCCAACTCACCCATCCCAAGCAACGCCGCCGGATTCGCCGTGACCAGCCGCAGCGCCTGCCCCACGGTCGCCCCGGTGAACTCGACAAAGTTGCTCAGCGCCCGGTCCAGGGTGAGCACGCTGCCCGCCAGCACTCCGCCGGCCATGGCCCGGCCGTTCGCCACCTCGACCGTGAATCCGCCAAGCTGATATGTGCCGTCCGGCATCCCGGTCGCGCTCATGGCGTCAGTTACAAGGATGGCCCGTTCCGGCCCCTTGGCCTTCCACCAAAGTTTCACCAGTTCCGGCGCCGTGTGGATGCCGTCGCAGATCAGCTCGGCAAACAGCGAGTCGCAGGTCAGCGCCAGGCCCAAGATTCCCGGCTCGCGGTGGTCGAGAGCGCGCATGGCGTTGAAAGTATGCGTGGCGCTCACCGCTCCGGCGGCGATGGCGGCACGGGTCTCGGCGGCGGCGGCATTCGAGTGGCCTAGCGAGACGCGCACGCCGCGCGCCGTGGCATGTGCGGCCAGTTCCGGCGCGCCGGGCAATTCGGGAGCCAGAGTCATCAGGCGAATATGCCCCTCGGCGGCCTCAAAGAGCCGGTCGAAGACGGCCGCATCCGGCGCCAGCAGGTGCTCCGGGGGGTGAACACCGCGCTTCACGTGCGACAGAAATGGCCCCTCCAAATGAATACCCAAGGGCCTCGCCTGTCCCGGAGTCCCAGGCTTCCCAATCAGACGTGCCAGCCCAGCGAGCGAACGCTGGGTAGCTTCCAAGGGAGCCGTCACGGTAGTGGCCAGATAGCTGCCTGTTCCGCGTGAGGCCAAAAAGCTGCCAAGGGCATTGAGCGCTTGCGGCGTAGCTTCCATCACGTCGTGGCCGGCGGCTCCGTGGGTATGCACGTCGAGAAAGGCCGGAGCCAGCGTGGCGCCGGGATAGTCGAGAACACGCGCGCCGCGGGGCATCTCTCTTGCTTCACCAGTGGCGATGGAAGCAATCCGCCCGTCTTCGATGGCGACCGCAGGATGGTCCAGCAGGATGGTTCCGTCCCACAGCTTCTCTGCCGTAAGCACTGTACGCATAGCCGAGATTATTGCAGGCCCAGCGCACGGCTTCACCTTCCAAAAGGGATCGGACCAAAGGCAGAACCGCCCAAAAGGCTCCGTGCTCCGTCTTTCCACACCTTTCGCGGAACGATGGGAGAGCACCAACCTCAACTGGCGCGGTATCTGACGAGATCTCTCGTGTGGTGAGTCATTCATTCACCATACGAAGAGCTGTCATCTTGAGCGGAGTTTGCCGCGCTCTTTGCGACAAACAAACTCGAAGGATCTGCGTTACCGTTGCTAAATTCTTCGATGAACCTCTGACTCAGAACACTAGTGAACGAGCGTAGTACGATCCGGCGAGTGCGAAGCATCTTTCTTCTGCACCGCCTTGAGCGCCGCCTGCGTGGCAGCGAGCTCGGCGCGGCAAGCCGTCAACTGGGCCGCGAGGTGGGCGAACTGCGAGGCCAGATGCATGCGCAGTTCTTCTATGGCCTGCTCCAACCGGTCGTTCGCCGCAATCTGCTCGGCCTGACTCGTTTGCACCGACTGGAGGTTGGGCAGGATGACATCAGTCAGCAGCTGGGCGACATGGGAGAATGGCTCATTCATGTGAAAAGTTTAGGGAAAAAACATTGAAAGCGCACGATTACTGTTGGTTTTCCGTTGGTAACTCCCAAGAGTGCGTTACCGGAGCTATTTCAACTCCAAGCCACTGCTTCTGCAGGCCTTTGAAAACATACCGCTTCAAGTAGCCGCTGAACAGGCCGTCCTTGTTCGCCAGTTATTCCTTCAGGAGGCATTACAGGCTGTGGAAAAACTCCTCCTGAGTGGCAAGAAGGAATTTTTTCATTGCCTGCAAAGACTCAGTCAAGGATCCTCACGGCATGACGAATGGGTTCACAATTCGGATTCCGGCAATCGTCTGGCCGGGGTTCAGATCTTCTGAGAGAATCTGCACAGCGCCGGCCTTGAGAGCCGCCGCAACAATCAGCGCGTCCCAGAAGCCGATTTTGGCTGCATCCTCAATCAAGAACGCCAGCTTGATCTCCGCCGGAGTGGTCTCAACACACCAGTAAGCGAAGTCTTCGACAATCGCTCGTGCTTGATCTTTCGGCACGGGAGAGGCCAGCTTCCGCGTGACCGTAGAGTAGAACTCCTGCAATACCTGCATGCTCAGAGCGCCGGAATGCTGTTGCCTGAGGGCGCGTAGAGTTTTCTTTGCCGCTAACTGCTTGAATCCTTCCTTTTGGTCATGGGCATAGACCAGGACGTTTGTATCGACGAAGATCTTATCGTTCATGGAGCGCGTCCCGGTCTAGCTTAGGGATTTCGCCCAAATTGAAGCCCTTTTCCATGCGGGCAAAAGCGCGATCCATGGCGCGCTCGTAGTCGTCTGTCGCATTCACAAGCGTTTCAATTTGATTGGTCAGGAGGCCGCTGATCGAGGTGGATCGTTGAGCGGCGAGGACCCTCGCCTTGTGAATCGTCTGCTTGCTCAGGCGCAATGTGATGTTCTGCTTTTCATCGAGTGCGGGCATCGTATTACGCTCCTCCGGTCCACGTGTATTACGTGTAGCACGTTTTGCACGTTGCCGCAAGACTCCTACACCCCGGAATTGACACTGTTACGCGGTGCGCGCAGCCGCCGGAACCACAATTAACGTTGGGGCGCCCCGCTCTTGCGCCTGCTCAGCCCAGCACCATCACCACGGCGCCGGCGGTGATGAGCAATCCGCCGATCACGGCCGGTGGGGTGAGCTTTTCGCCCAGCAACAGCCAGGCGAAGACCATGACCAGGGGCACGCTTAGCTTGTCCAGCGGGGCTACCCGCGAAGCCGGACCCAGTTGCAGTGCGCGGAAGTAGCAAATCCAAGACAGCCCTGTGGCCACTCCAGAGAGAGCCAGAAACAGGCAGGTGCGCCGGTCGAGTTCACGCAACGCGCCATGCTTGCCCAGCGCCAGCGCAATGCCCCAGGCAAAGACCACTACCACGGTGGTGCGCAGCGCCATGGCAAGGTTTGAGTCCACATGCGCCACGCCCACCTTGGCCAGCAAGGCGGTGGCGGCGGCAAAGACGGCGGAAAGCAGAGCCCATCCAATCCAGGTCATGGAAGACATGGTACGCGCCGGAAATCGCCAGATCCGTCCTCTACACTCGAATAGATGCAGAAAGGCAAAGCCAGCAGAACAGCTCTTCGCGTAGCGATTCGCCGCGCCGCGCACCAGTTGACCGACGAGCCCCGGATTCTGGAGGATCCGATCGCGGTGCGGCTGATCGGCCAGGAATTCGCCCGCGACATGGAGCGCGCCAGCCACAAGGTGGCGCGGGATTTTCGACTCTTCATGGCTGCGCGCAGCCGCTACATGGAGGACCGGCTTGCCGAAGCCGTCGCGCGGGGCGTCAGCCAATATGTGGTTCTTGGGGCCGGATTGGATACCTTCGCTTATCGCAATCCGTTTCCCCGCCTGCGCGTGTTCGAAGTAGACTTTCCCGCCACCCAGGAGTGGAAGCGCTCGCTGCTGGAAGAAGCCGGAATCGACGTTCCTGCCAACCTGACCTTTGTTCCCATGGATTTCGAGCACAAGACGCTGGCCGGGGAGCTGGCCGAGGCAGGATTCAATGCGGGTTCGCCGGCTTTCTTTGGCTGGATGGGAGTTGTCCCCTATCTCACGCTCGAAGCCTTCCGCGCCACGCTCGACACCATTGCTCATCTGCCCGCTGGAACCGGTGTCAGCTTCGATTACGCCTTCAAGCCGGAGACGCTGACCCCGGCGCGCCGCACGGTCTTCGACGGGCTTGCCGGACGCGTGGCCGCCGCGGGGGAGCCGTTCCGGCTTTTCTTTTCGCCGGAGGAGATGGACGCGGAACTTCGCCGCGCCGGATTTGCGCATCGGGATCAGGTAGACCACGAGCGGCTCAACGATCTCTACTTCACGGGCCGCGCCGACGGGCTGACGCTCTCTCCGTCTGGTCTGGGCATGTTAGTCACCGCCTGGGTGTAGCTGTGCCTATGGCCATGCCCGCACGTTAAGATGGGTCATGCGCCTGCACGCCCTTTTGCCGCTCGCTCTTGCCCTGCTGGGGATCTCCGGATGCGGATATCACACTTTGGGCGCAGCCACCCATCTGCCGCCCGATGTGCGCACCCTGTCCGTACCGGTCTTCGCCACCAAAACCGAGGCTTACCATTCCGAGGTGGTCATGACCAATGCGGTTATCCGCGAACTGGCCACCCGCACCCGGCTGCGCGTCACACCCGGGGCCGGCGACGACGCAGACGCTGTCCTTCACGGGACGATCCTCAAAGAGTACGTGGCGCCGCTGACTTACAACTCCTCGACGCAGCAGTCGTCCAGCTTCCTCATCACCATGGTGGTCTCTGTCACGGTGAACAGCCGGGATGGCAAGGTTCTTTACGAGAATAAGAACTACGTCTACCGCGAGCAGTACCAATCCACCACCGATCTGCCGACCTTTTTCGAGGAGAATCCGGCGGCCATGGAGCGCCTTTCGCGTGCATTTGCGCGCCAGTTGGTGGCCGATGTTCTGGAAGGATTCTAGAAGCACGGATTGCCGGTCCGTGATCTGGTAAGCCTGTGCACTTCACCAGGCCATTTTCTTGCTCCCCAATGAGCTGCCGCTCATTGGGCGGGAGGGGCGGTGCTGATTTTGGTCACTTTTCCCCGAATTGCTGGCCTCTCCGCGCCGGGGACGATATTCTGGAGCCGCATGATCCTTCCTTTCAACCTTCGCGCCGTGCGGGGACTCGTCCTTTGAGCGGGGCGCGCTGGGGCGCGGGTTTCTCCGCTGTGGCCCGCTTTGTGGCGGAGATCGAGGCAGCCGGATCCGGCAAAGGACCGTTGCGGCCCGGCTACGTGCTGGCCGGCGACGAGGCTTTTCTGCTGGACCGCTGCCGGGCGGCGGTGCTTAAGGCCTTTGTTCCACCGGATTTACGGGATTTCTGCCTCTCCGACCTGGACCTGGCCGGTACCTCGATCTTTGAAGTGCTTGACCGCGCGCAGACTCCCTCCCTGATGGCTCCGTTTCAAGTGGTCTTTATGCGCAATGTGCGGCAGCTCTACACTCGCGGAGCCAAGAAGGACGAGTTTGCGGCTCTGGCCCGTTACTTCAAATCGCCGAATCCTCAGGCGCTCATGATCTTTGTCGCCGACTTCATCCGCATCCCGTCAGACCTTCGCCGCATGGACATGGACGACAAGAACCGCTTCGAGCGCCTGACAGAAACCCTTGGCGAGCATTGCGGCATGGTGGAACTGGCGCACGTGAACGAAGAAGACGCCATGCGCTGGACCGCATCCACGGCGCAGGAGGCCGGCGCACGCATGGACCCCGACGCCGTGCGCCAACTGGTGGACGCTCTGGGCGCGGACATGATGTTGATCTCTTCAGAGCTGGAAAAGCTGCTGCTCTATACTCTGGGACGCGGACGCATTACCCTTGGCGACGTGGAAACCATGGTTCTGGCTGCCAAGCAGCGCTCTCTTTATGAGTTGACTGACGCCATCAGCGCCCGCGACCGTGTGCGCGCGCTGGCCTTGCTCCACGGATTGCTGAACAGTTCGGACGCCGGCGAGGACGCGGCAATCGGCCATTTGTATATGCTGGCGCGAACCTTCCGGCAGATGCTGGTGATTCTGGAGAAGAACGTGCGCGATTCCAGGGCCATCTGGCAGGCGCTGTGGCAGGGCTTCCGTATGCCGCCCTTTGCGGCCGACGACCTGATCCGCCAGGCCAGGCGGTACAAGAGCCGCCGCGAGCTGACCCGGAATTTGCGCCTGATTGCCCGCGCCGACCTGGAACTGCGCTCTTCACCGCCAGACAAGCGGCTGGTGCTGGAGCGGCTGGTCTACGACCTGGCTTCAGAGCCGAAGCCCGCGCCGGTGCTGTTCCCCAATTCGCAACTATCGTTTGAGGGGTAGGCCCGGCTGCGGGCAAGTGCTCTTCATGTGAACAAGTTGGCAGAGGGTATTGGCCTCCCACCCTTGGCGCAGGAGGACAACGCGCCAAGAGTTGGGCACTCGGCATTTGTGGCCGCGCGGAACCCCTTGAGCCGCTTCAATGTCGCCCTACTTGATTCCGTGCTCGTTCAGCCAGGGCCCATACTTCTGATCCTCGCCTTTGATGTGATTCGTAAGCCAATCGGAGAGGAAATTCAGCAGTTGAACGCTGAGAGTGATGTCGCCCTTCTCGAAGCGGCCCACGAATTCCTCGACCTGCTTGGTAAGTTCCCTGTGCTTGAGTTGATGCGTGGCCAGCGCCGGAAAATTAGTGGCCCCCATCATGGATTCTTCGGCTGCGAAGTGGTCGCGCGTATAGTTCACCAATGTGTTCAGCAGCTTTCCGGCTACGGTGCGCGCCTGGCCCTTCATCATCGCTGCATGAAGTTCATTCACGGTTTCAATCAAGACGGTGTGCTGGTCGTCGAGAGTCTTCACACCAACGGAAAGTTCGTCGTTCCAGTTCATAAAGGCCATAGAATTCCTCCTGCCGGCAGAAGCCGGCTCAATGGTTATCGGTAAAACTGAAAGAAGCGGGAGCGGGAAGCCCGGATCGAGCAGGTTCCGGGCGCTTCACTCAACAATTTAGGCGATACTCAGTGCACGCCGTGACTATTCAGCCATGGTCCGTATGCCTGGTCGACCTTCTGAATGTGACTGGTGAGCCAGTTAGTGAGGAAGTCGGCCAAACCCGTGGTCACGGTTAGGTCGCCCTTCTCGTAGCGGGCAATGAGTTCTTCCACTTGCCTGGTCAGCTCGCGGTGGAGCATCTTGTGCTCCGAGAGACCTTGATATTGCGCCTTGTCCATCAACTCTTCTTCAGCCGAGAAGTGGTTGCGGGTGTAGTCCAGCAGTTTCTTCAGCAGGCCGCCAACCACATTGCGCGCCTGGCCCTTCATCATGGCGGCGTGCAGGTCGTTGATGATGCTGAACAGAACGGTGTGCTGATCGTCGATGGATTTGACACCGACCGAGAGCTTTTCTGACCAAGTAACAAGTGCCATTTTTTATCTCCTGCCAGCGCTTGCGGGCATTTGCGGTGCTGGCCGTCAGCTATTGATGAGGAGGGAATCCCGGAGGCTTTCGGCCGGGCCCCACCCCGAAAGAAGCTGGCGGCGGATCAGCTTACTTTGAGGCCCTGCTCTTTCAGCCAGCGCCCATAGGTCTGATCGACGTTAAGGATGTGGGTCTTGAGCCAATCGGAGAGGAAACTGGCCAGTTCGTTGCTAAGGGTCAAATCGCCCTTCTCATGGCGGGCGATGTAGTCTTCAACCTGCTTCGTCAAATTGCGATGCATGACACGGTGCTCAGGGAGACCTGGGTACCTGACGGTCTGCAGCATCGCCTCTTCTTCTGAAAAGTGGTTGCGGGTGTAGTCCAACAGCTTTTGCAGCAAGCCGCCGATCATGGTGCGCGCCTGGCCTTTCATCATGGCGGCATGAAGGTCGTTGATCGTGTTGAACAAGACCGTATGCTGATCGTCGACGGATTTGACCCCGACGGAGAGTGTGTCATTCCAAACTACGAGCGCCATGCGAATTCCCCTTACGCAATCTTGCGGCAAGGGATTATCGGCCAAGAAGACACTTTGTTTGAATGGAATTCGGTAGGCGCGCGCTTTGCCCTAGTCGACTCCCCTCTCATTCAGCCAGGGGCCGTAGAGTTGGTCGGGGCCTTCGAGGTGTTCCAGGTAGCCGTTGCGCATCCCGCAAAGCAGAGGGTGCATGGGAACATCTTCGCAGTGCTGGACGCGATGGGCCGACTCCCGCAGATAGGCCAGCAACCGCTGATGCGCCAAACGGTGCGCGGACAAGCCGGGGAAACCGGTTTGCTCCAGCAACTGCTCCTCGCTCTGGAAGTGCATGGTGGCAAACTGGATAAGCCGGTCGAGCAGTTCACTCAACTGTTCTTTTCCGCAACCGCGCACGGCGGCAAGGCGAAGCTCATTCATGGTATCCATCAGGATGCCATGCTGGTCGTCCATGGCTCTGACACCAACGGTGCAGGCATGATTCCAGGTTAAGAGCGTCATCTGATCCTCCGCTTCTTGCCGTTGGACCTATCGGCAAAAGCGGTACCCTAGATTACCAACACCCTCAACTCGATGGTTACTTACGTATCCTCTAGTACCCAACGAGTGAGGATCTTCCTCTCTTTGCTCCTTTTGTCCCTGGTAAAAAGGCCTCGGGCTATGCGCGTGGGATGGAACCCCGGCCAACCTCACGATTGGGTTTTTCCCCGGTATGTGCAAGGTGCAAAATGGAGTTGAGCGCAATGATCACCCCATCCAACATCCTGGCCGCGTTGCTCACGCTCGTCCCGCTTTTGGGCACGGCGTTCTTTCCTAAGGAAGTGGCCGGCCGAGTGAGCCGGCTTCGTCTGAGCTTGCGGCTCCTTTGCCCCGCGGCCCTTTGTATTCCTTATGTGCTGGTTGCCGGCAGCGCTGGGCTCTTCCGCTGGGGCTGGTTTGCGCTGTATGCCGCGCTGCCTGTCGCGGTGGTCAGCCTGCTGTGGCAGGCGGCTCAAGTCGATGCTGCTCAGCACGGGAATTGGCGGGATTTCCTGGTCCTCGCCGCCCTGGGCTTGGCCGTGGATCTGCGCTGGTTTGAGGCCGCCTGGCCCCCGCATCTTGCGATATTCAACAAAATCCTGTTGCTGGACGCCGGGACTTACGGATTCGTCGCGATTCGGCAACTGGATGGAACCGGGTTCGACCTGCGGCTGCGCCTTCGCGACGCGGTCATCGGCTTCAGGGAGCTTGCCTGTTATACGCCGATTGCGCTGGCCCTGGGCCTGGGACTGGGGTTTCTGCACCTTCATGCGGTCTGGCCCGGCCTGGCGCCGATTGCGGGCGCATGGATCTTCACCTTCTTCTTTATCGCGGTCCCGGAAGAACTGTTTTTCCGCGGATGGCTACAGAACCTTCTGGAGCGGCGCATGGGGCAGGTTCCGGCGCTGCTGATGACGGCGATCCTCTTTGGCCTGGCCCACTTCAACAAGCGGGCTGTGCTTTTCAACTGGCGCTACGTGCTGCTGGCTGCGGTCGCGGGCATTTTTTACGGCCGCGCCTGGCGGCAGGATCGCCGGGTCGCGGCTTCGGCCATCACCCACGCCACGGTGGACGCTCTCTGGTCCCTATGGCTGCGGTGAGGGAGGTGGCTTGTGCGCATGGCCGTAGGTCAGATAGCCAAGCCCGACGCGCATGTTGTGGATGACCGGTCCTGGAATGGTGATGGCGAGGGTGATGCCCAGAATGGCGTGGGCCAGGGCCAGCGGATAAAGGTTGCGGTATCGGAGAAAGATAAGGCAGGCGGCGAAGCCCCACAAGAAGGTGATCGGCGTGAGGATGGGGTTGGGCAGATGGGCCGCCGCGAAGATAAATGCCGCTGCAAAGGGCGCGAAAAATCTGCCCGGAAACAGGCGGAGCAAGCGCAACAGGAAAAAGCACTGCAAGAGGAACTGCTGCACGGCGGACCAGAGCGCATAGGCGCAATAGGTCCCAACGAATAGCAGCAGGCTTGGCGGGGCGTGCAATGTGTGCAGACTGGCGGCCACGGCGACAGCAACGGCGGCTGCCCCGAGCGCCGCGCCCACCACCCAGAGAGATCGAAAGAAGTTTGCCGTGCGCAGGCCCATCTGGTTCAGGCCATCAAACGAGATGCAGGTGATCGCGACGACCGTTGCCGCCGCAACCATCCAGAGCACTCTCTGCCAGGGGCGGGGTGTCCAGCAGACAAGCAGAATCATGCAATATGGCACGGTCAGTTCAACAAGGCAGCGCAATTTGCTGCGCCTGGACGCCGGATGAACGCGATCTGCTGTTGTGGGACTGCACTCCACCATGCACGATATGGTAGACCAAACCCCGGTGCGGGTGTCCCCGGGAGTGCATATCTGAGTTTCTATTCCAGAATGACTGCGGGCTCCGGCTCATGGCCGCGCGTGGTGAGGGTGATGGCTGCGCCCAGGATCAACGCGCCGCCTGCCCAGGCATAGGGGCCCAGGTGTTCGCCAAGCAACTGAACGCCCAGCCAGGAGCCGAGCGCCGGCTCGATGTTCAGAAAGACCCCGGCGCGCGAAGCCGGGACATGATGGATGCCCCAGTTCCAGAGCAGTGTGGTGGTGGCCGTGCACGCCAGACCGCTGATGGCCAGCGCCACCCAGGCGGTGAGGCTGACATGGGCGAAAGGCGGTGGCTCGACTTGATGGCGCAACCAGGGATTCAGCAACACGGGGCCGAGTATCCACACGGCCAGCATGATGGTTCCAGAGAGAATGGTGTAGGCCGTCACCACCGGCGGGCTGTGAGTCTCCATCAGCTTCTTGCTGAGCAGAATCCATGCCAGGGCTGTACAGAGCGAGGCCACGACCATTAAGTCGCCCACCAGCGACGGCTCGCCATGCGTTGCCGGTCCGCGGCTGCCGCCCAGCACGATGAGCGCCGCACCCAAAGTGGAACCGAAGAGGGCAAGCCAGCCGATCCAGTCGAGGCGCTCACCGGCAAACAGGGCGGCCGCGGCGGCCAGCAGAACCGGCATGGCGCCCACCATCAGTGAGGCGTGGCTGACCGTGGTGAGGGCCAGGCCGTGAAACTGAATGAGGAACTGAATCGGCACGCCGAGCGCCGCGGAGGCCAGCAACAGGCGGATTTCGCTGCCAGTAAGGCGCACACGGTTCAGCAGCGCCACCGGCAACATGCCCAGGCTGGCAAAGAGGAACCGGTAGAGCACCATATGCTCGACGCTCATCTCATTCAGCGCCAGGCGGCCGAAGTAGAAGCCCGTTCCCCAAAGGCATCCGGCGAGCGCGCAGGCCGCGTAACCGAGAAATGCGAGTCGCCGGGCGCCGATCGAGTGCTTTGCCATCCTTCTTTTACTGTCGCACACGAAAGGAGTTGCGGGTATCACTGCCTAAAACGCCCCGCATCGGCGAGAATACACTTCGATGGTGAAAAGGCTCCTTCAGGCACGTTTGTGGCAGCGCACGGGCCTGTGGCTCATGCTGGCTGCCCTGCCGCTCTGCGCGGCTGCAATCGCCATGGCGCAGGACGGCAGCGTATTCGCCGAAAAGCCTGCCGGCAAAGCCAAGAAACATGCGCTTGCTGAGAGCCCGGGATTCAAGCCTTCGCAGCCGCCGGCGTTCTCAGTCTCCGTGGCGCCGCTGGGATTCACCGCTCCCGGAGCGCTCTACCTGGGCCAGCGCAACAGCCTCGCCTCCCTCGACTTTCTTGACGAGAACCGCCTGCTCTTCACTTTTCGCGTGCCGGGCCTGATACATCGCGACAAATTCGATGTCAGCCAGAGCGACGAGCGGCAGATTCGAGCTGTGGTGCTGACCCTGCCGGCCGGCAGCATCGAGGCCGAGGCGCTCTGGTCGGTGCATGACCGCGACCGCTACCTGTGGATGCTCAAGGATGGCCGCTTCCTTTTGAGAGATCGCGACAGCCTCTCTCTGGGCGACGCCGCGCTGGAGTTGAAGCCTTTTCTGCAATTCCCTGGGCCTGTGGTCTGGCTGGAGATGGACCCGGCCCAGCAATTCATGGTCACTGACTCGCGCGAACCTGCCGCGGTCCAGCAAAAGCCAGGTCAGGTATCAAGCCCGCCCACGGCTTCAGCCGAGATGACCCTGAACGGGCAGAAACCTGCCGAGCAGCCGGATACGGTTGTTCGCATTTTGAGGCGGGATTCCGGCAAAGTGATGCTGGTAAGCCGCGTTCGCTCAACAGTTCACCTGCCCATCA